>Ga0209415_10010960_pt1 | contig 15337 bp, 9 predicted proteins | sample PeaSoiSIISIP2007_FD_187696 | JGI IMG/M metagenome (GOLD analysis project Ga0209415, IMG submission 187696) | Peat soil microbial communities from Weissenstadt, Germany - SII-SIP-2007 (SPAdes) (version 2) | ecosystem: Environmental > Terrestrial > Soil > Wetlands > Peat | place: Germany... | reverse complement strand
GTAAGTGTCAGAGCAAACGCACGATTGACAGATTGAGAATCTGCAGCCAGCGTGCTGTCGCCATTTGATCAGCAGTCCCTAAACCGCTAGTAGACGCAGTTTGCCAGATGAGTCCCTAGTCTTTCACCAGGTGTTCCGATCCAGATTATTTTCGGATGGCCGCCCGTTCGGGAGTTCTCGGCGCCAATCCGACGACTTCAACGGCGGTAACTCTCGATCAGGGCAGATCGGAGCCGATTACATTTACGTGGGTCAGCCCGCCTGCCTGGGGTGTGGGGAAGGCGCCCAAAGCCCAGCTGCCCTCTACCGAGCCTCCATTAATCAATACGTACGGCGGGTAAGTTCCTCCGGCCCTCAGCTGCACGGCGGCCTCGCCCAGACCCGGGGCGGCTGCCACCTGCAAATTGGAGAACTCATAGCCAAAGGGTGTCGTCGTGGTGGCGATGACACCGTACTGGACGTTCTGAAGTTGGATGTCGCTGAGCCTTCCCCATCCATGGCGGACGGGTAGCGTAGTATCAGGCGAATCGGTGAGAAGGACTCCGGCGAAACGGGAGAACACAAAAAAATCGTGCACTTCCAGCGCGTCCATTCGCTGCACCACCAGCGCCGTCCCATTGTTCAGTACCCAATTGTCGATGGTGGTGGGATAAGTAGCACCGTCCATTTCGTCCCAGAAAACGCCGTGGTGCAGGTTTTGCAGCATCGTGAAGTCGAAGACATGGTCGATGTTGACACCGATGTTAAAGGCCCCGATGTAAAGATCCTGAGCCGTTGTCCTGCCCTGCTCGATGTCGAGGAACTTATAAGCATTCGTCACGGTGGAGCGGACCACCTTCGTGCCGGCTTCCGCTGGCGGGGTGACCATGATGGTGTAGGGATATGCGGTCGGAGCCGAGGCATTGCTCTTGACCTGATTGGGGTAGTGGAAGAGCAGATCGGCTACTCCAGACCCCAGGCCCTTCAGCGTGATGAAGGGCGATGTCGTATTGGTGACCAGAAGTGTAGGTGCAATCGCGGTCACGGCGGGATTGACGCCGCTGACATCGAAAGGACCCTCGATCGTTCCGCACAAGACGACGCCAGTGGGCACGACAAAGGCGCCGGTTGTCATGTAGCGAGCCACTTTGAAAAGCACCGACCCGCCTCCCACCCCTGAGGCGGCGGTGATCGCGTTTCGAATCGCCGCTGTATCGTCAGTGACCCCGTCACCTTTTGCTCCGAACCATTCCACCGGAAATGCACCAGGCAGAACTCCGACATTAATAGAATTCGAACTTCCTGCAATGGAAGAGGTTGTTGTGTCGGTCGCAGTGATGGTCTGATTGCCGGCAGTGATGAGAGTGGCAGTAAACGTTTGATTGCCGGAGACGATCGGGGAATCTTGCGGAGGTTGCGCACGTGGGTCGCTGCTCGTGAAATGCACGGTGCCGGAGTAGTTCGTGACGGGGTCATTTGAGGCATCGAGTGCGGTCACAGTGAACGCGAAGAATGTGCCGGTCGGAATGTTGGCTGGACTCGAGACGGAGAAATGCGTGGCTTTGGCTGGCGGCGGGGGAGTCTGCCCGCCTCCTCCGCAAGCGCTAAGGAGGCACAAGCTCGAAGCAACGATCAGTAACAGCGACGATTTGTTCATGAGCTTCTCGGCGACGCGGCGTTCTGCACGCCGCAAGGTCTCACGGCCAGGGTAGATCAGACCCAATGATGTTTATGTGGGTCAGATGCCCCGCGGCGGGCGTGGGAAACGGACCCAAGGCAAAACTGTCGCCACCCACCACTGAGCCTCCGTTGATCAATATCTCTGGCGGCATAGAGCCACCGGGTTTCACAAGGACCGCGGCCTGACCTGCACCTGGAGGACCGGCCCCTCCGACCACGACATTTGTGAACTCGTAGCCTGCGGAATTGGAGGGGTGGCAATGATGCCGTACTCCATGCCATCCAGATCGATGTCGCTGCCTGTGCCAAAGCCACAGCGAGGATTCTGCGAGGTGTCGGGCGAATCAGTCAGAAGGATCCCAGCGAAACGGGAGAACACGTTGAAGTCATGCACTTCAAGGCTATCTGCGCGATTCACGACCAGGGCGATGCCGTTGCTGTATACCCAAGTATCAATGGGGGAAGGATAGACGCCGGTGTTCAGTATGTCCCAGTACACCTGACTAATGAGATTGCGCAGCGTGACATGGTCGTGCGCATGGTCAATGTTGACGCCATAGTGGAAGGCTCCGATGAAAAGATCCCGGGCGACAACCCTTCCGCTTTCGATGTCGAGGAAGTCGTACGCATTGGTCACCATGGAGCGGGCCACTTTTGTGCCGGGCGCCGTGACCAAAATCGTGTAGGGATAGATGGTGGGAGCCGAGGCGGAGGGGGTAACCTGATTCGGGTAGTAAAAGAGCAGGTCCGTCACTCCGGCGCCGACTCCTTGCAAGGTGATAAAAGGTGAGCCGGTGTTGGTGACGAGGAGGGTGGGTGCGACGGCAGTCGCGCCCGGATTTGCTGTAGAGACGTCGAAGGGGCCCTCGATGGTGCCACACAGGACCACCCCCGTGGGAACAACGAAGGTGCCGGTGGTGTAGTAACGGGCTACGTTGAACACAACCGAGCCGCCACCTGCGGCCGCAGCAGCGCTGATCGCATTTTGAATCGCTGCTGTGTCGTCGGTGGCGCCGTCGCCTTTAGCACCATACGCTGAGACTGAGGTGCCGGCACACACGGCTTCGGCAACAGTTGCGCCGCCTGCGCAAAGAATCCAAAGAAGAGCAATCGTCAGGGTAGTTTTCATCATCGACACTCTCCTCGCGGAACCGTGCCTAAAATGCAGTGACATTGTAGTCTTGAAATGCAAAGAGCCTCTCTGTCAAAGTCGGCCACCACTCCGTCCACAGTCTTGGTTGCGTCAATGTCGTTTCCGCCCTCGCATGAAAGATGAGCCCACATTGCGAAGTCAATCCTTGCGGCTTGACCTGAGAGCACGAAATCGGGTGTCCCGTAAACAACGGAACGTTTGTTGGCATGCTCGCTGGTCAGATGGTCCCTATTGTTTTGTTGGGTTACTGTATTGCAATCACCTCGCAGATGGCTAGAAGGCTTTGTTCACAATTCATCTCCCTGGCTGCTGTTGAATTTGCTCGACAACGGTTGCTTAACTCTTGTACCCCGCGATCACTGGCAAACTGCTCCGCCAGTTATTCCTGTCACCGTGCATTGCAACCCGGGACAGCAACGAAGAAAAGCTGTGTTGCAGCTCTTTCCCTTCGATTGGCACTTTCCCGCGACGCCAGAACCTGTCAGGCTTATGGTCTGCGGACTACCCGGCCCGTTGTCAGCCACTGAAAGCGTGCCGTTCACGGTGCCCGTGGTCGTGGGGCTGAAAGTCACGTTAATCGTGCAGCTGGCGGTTGACGCCACAGGTGCCGTGCAGTTATCGGTTTCGGCAAAATCCGCGCTCGCCGTGATGCCCGATATATTCAGCGCCGAACTTCCGTAGTTGATGAGGTTGACGGACTGCGCCAGACTGGTGTCGCCCACCGCCACGCTGCCAAAAGAAATACTCGGGGCCGAGAAGGTAGCATTGGCCCCGGAAACGATCCCAGTGCCGTTCAGGGGCACAGAATGCGGGATTCCGGTGTCGTCCGTGATGGTAATCGTAGCGCTGCGCGGCCCGACCTGTGCAGGGTTGAAGATTCCTGAAATCATGCAACTGCCGCCCGCCGCTAACGTCGTATCGCACGTCTGGTTTACTCCGAATTCGGAGCTGTCTCCGCCGATCGCCACGCTAGAGATAGCGATGGGGGAGAGAATCACGTTCGTGACTGTTGTCGTCTGCGGCGCGCTCAACGTCGCCAACAGCTGCGGCCCGAAGTACAAGGCCGGGGGCGAGAACGTAAGGCTATCACCCCCGAGCAAAACCGACACCGTGTACGGCTGGCTGCCCGACCCGCCCGATGAGTCAGTGACCCGCATGGTGAAGTTCACGGCTTGAGCCACGGTGTCGGGCGTTCCGGTGATAACGGCCACGGCGGTGTCGGATGATGGAAATGTCAGCGACAGACCGTGCGGAAGTGTTCCTGCGCTCACGCTCCAGTGGTAGGGCGAAACCCCACCATTAACAACGAGCGGCAGCTGGACTGGATCCGACGTGCTCAAATTAGGCAACGAGGGCGGAGCGATCGCAAGCGGAGGTGGTGGCGGCTGCGACTTCCCACAATTCGAGGCGACTACAACCAGGAAAAGGATCGAACCAACAACAGCTAGACGACTGACTCTTCCGAGGATGCTGGATGTGAATCTGCTGGTCATTGTGCCCCTCCCTCAGTTCTTTTCATACCTTTGACGAAGCGGAACCGGTGATTCGTCCGGGGCACCGCAATCTGCGGCCCAGGGGCCAACGGCCGTGAAGCGGAGGGTTGGGAGGAGGCTGCGCTTGCCTCCACCAGGCTGTAGTCACAGCCCTCGATGCCGGCATGATTTCCGTCGCACGGGATCAGCAACACGGCATGATCGTCGCCACCGGAGAGGCTCCCGAAGGCGCCAATCTCACCGCCGTCCGTGATATAGCCTGCCCAATACAGGTAGAGCGGAGAATCCGGGGCGATGAGCGAGTTCAAGTCAACCATCGAGCCTTGCTCCCACAAGAACGCAGTGAAAGTGGAGAAATCACATGAGAACGACGCACCAACAACCTGTGACCTCGAATTGATAAAAAGGCCGCCCGAGTTGGGTGTATTGGGCAGCCCGCCGAGATCGGTGATCACGCCATCCCTCCACAGGAATGCCTGCTGTAGGTAACCGTTCCCGACGGAGCACGGAGTGGGCAAACTGGCATTGCCGACGACTTCCCCCGCTTCATTAATCCAATTAGCCTCACCCGGGCCCGGCCCTCCAAACGGAGGCGCTACGGGGTCGATCAGCTTTGCTCCATCCCATATAAATGGGAGGTTTTGGATGTCCCCCGGCAGGTACAATCCGCCAACCACCTCCCCTCGATTGTTGAGACCGTTGACAGATGCGGTTTGCGTGCCGCCAAAGCTGCCAAGGTCCTTCATGCCTTTGCCTTTCTGCCAAAGAAACGGGTGAAAGGTTGGGAGACCGGTCGTCTCGTTGGGAATGGAATTGACGTAGGAAAAGCCAGCAACCTGCCCGCGCTGATTCATCACGCTCGGAAAGGCGTCAGGACCGCCGAGAGTACCGATATCCTGCATTCCACCCTTCTCATCCCAGACGAAGGCGCGTGTCTCGGTTGCATTCGGAGGGCAGATCTGGAACGGCAGACAATAAAGGAACTGATAGTAGTAGGAGAATGGATCAGGCACGTCGTTTAGTGCGAGACCCGTAACCTGTCCGCGGTCGTTAATAGCCTGCGAAAAGCTCGCGCTTCCACCAAGCGTCCCGAGGTCGCGAATGTGCCCGTCCTTCCACAGCACAGCCCGGATTTCCGGCAAACCGGGGATCACGGGATCTGTTTGTCCGTTTTCAGAGTTTCCTGTAATCCAGCCAGGGGAGTTGATCCAGAATGGAGCACTGCTAGCGCCGCCCGGAAGCGCCCCAAGATCAGTCTTTATGCCGTCCTTGAATTGAAACGCGTGAGTCACATAGCAGTCGGGCACGTAGCAAAATGAGGGATAAGGATCGGGCGTAGCCGTGTCCGCAAACCCCACAAATGTCCCCTTTGCGTTTCGAACCTGGGCAATGTTGTAAAACACGGTCGGGAAGTTGAACGCATCGGTCAGATTGAGCGAGTTGAAATAACTTGACGGCCCGCCGAAGGTGCCCATGTCAATGAGCTTGTAATGATGGTGCTCTTGTTTGCCCACTCCTGCATCCTGCGCGGCAAGTTGAGCCGGTGCCATCAAGCCGATCGAAAGCGTGACTACGGCGAAGCAGTTTAAGAGTCTGGATTTCAAGGCACACCTCCGGTCGTTGTTGTTTTCTCCGTTAGTTTCCATGGCCGAATGTGGGGAAGCGAAGCCGATTGTTGCGGTGGGATCGCACCGGAAGGGGCATATCCCCTGAGGCTGGGCGCAGCCTAGGCCGGACGAATGGTGCTGCACTCTCGTCTACCATGCTGTAGTCGCAGCCCTGGACGCCTTGGTGATTCTCATCGCATGGGATGAGCAGGAACGGATGCGTGTCGCCGTTCGTGAGCACGCCGTTGCCGGCGATCTCGCCGCGCTCGTTGATGTAGAGGGGGTAGAGCAGCGCCATATCGGTGTTTACCAGCGTGTTCAAGTCAATCGCGGGACCGCCGTTCTCCCAGAGAAAGCCGCGACTGGGAACAGTGCCACACACGGCGACGGTAAAGCCAACGATCTGCCCACCGGCATTGATCGATATTGCACGGCTGCACGGATCGGTACCGATGCTGCCAAGGTCCGTTGCCGCGCCGTTTCTCCAGAGCACTGCATGGTGCACGCAGCCCGCACCGCTGCAACCTGAGGGATTGGGAATGTCGGCGTATCCCACCACATCTCCGCTGTCATCGACCCACAGAGCCACGGAGTTGTCTCCGCCCAGTGTGCCGAGATCCTTCATGCGGGGATGTCCACGTTTGTCCCATTCAAAGGCTTGGACGACGGCGTTCCCAGCCAGGTACGACCCTCCCACAACCTGGCCGCGGTTGTTCATGGCTTGGGGCGCTCCGCAGGTGCCGCCGAACGAGCCGATGTCGACGATGCCTGTGCTCTTCTCCCAAACGAACGGGTCTTGAGGCGGAACATTCGCCGCGCAGGTGGCCCCGTTGTCCGGGTTCGGAGTGGCGCTGGTGTAGGAAATTCCGGCAACCTGGCCCCGCTCATTCACAAACGCGGCCCAGGCGTCGGGACCACCGAGAGTCCCGAGGTCCTGCATACCGTTTTGCTCGTCCCACAAAAATGCACGTGACTGGGTTCCGCCGTTAAACCCGAGAATCTGCGCGTAGTAGTAAGAGTAGGGGTCAGGCGTGCCGTTCGTTGAAAACCCGACCACCTGTTCATGGTTGTTGATGCCCCAAGCGAAGCTCTCGTAGCCGCCCTGCAAAGTTCCGACGTCCGTGATCGGGCCGTCCCGCCACAGCACGGCATGAGCGTTTGGCGATCCAAGAAACGGGTCGTTCTGCCCAGTTTCGGAAATTCCCGTGATCAGCCCGTTGCCGCTGATCCAATTGGGAGAGCTATACCGGGCCCCGGGAAGTGCTCCCAAGTCTGTGAGCGTGCCGTTTTGCCATTGGAAGGTATTGGGATAGAAGCAATCGTCGAAATAGCAAAGTGGATCTGCGGTGGAGGTATCCCCTTGGCCGGCGACGATGCCCTGGTCGCTGATCATGCGGGCGCCAGCTGTACCACCATCGATTTCATAGAAGACCTCGTTTACGATGCTGTTAGGGCCGCCGAGCGTGCCAATGTCGATGACCTTGTAGTGGTGGTGTTGTGTGCTTCCTGGTTGTAGAGCGACTTGCGCAGCAAGGACTATCGGGACCGCAAGCGTGACGGTCATCATCACATAGCGACAAAATCGGGAAAGCGTTTTCATTGTGTGTCTCCTTCGGTTTCTGTCATCCCTTTGACGAAGTGGAGTTGGTCATTCTTCCGGGGCGGCGCAATGCGCGGCTCGGACATGAATGGCACTGAAACACAAGGCTGACATGGGACTGAATCCCCCACCATCCGTCCTACTTACACCTGCGCAAAACTGAACCAAAACCTTACATTGCTGATTAGCTTCGTAACTGCCGGAAGCTAGGGGCCCTGCCCTTCGACGGCGGTATATAATCTCGCCAATTGTGGAAGTCCTGTATTTTCAACGTGAGAGGTATGCCTGACACACACGCGGTGACGTTGCTGCTCGCCGAATGGGCGAAGGGCGATCAAAAAGCTCTCGACGAACTCATGCCGCTCGTCTATCGGGAACTTCGGCAATTGGCAGCTGCTTATTTAAGGAAAGAGCGGATGAGCCACTCCCTGCAACCCACGGCCGTGGTTCACGAGGCGTACTTGCGGTTGGTGGATCAAACCAGCCCCAACTGGGAAAACCGCTCGCATTTTTACGGAGTTGCCGCGCGGTTGATGCGCCAGATTCTCGTGGACCACGCTCGCCGGCGGCACGCTGGGAAGCGCGCTGGCGTCAGAGTTCCGCTGGAAGAGGCAGTTAGTTTTCAGCAGGAACGTTGCGAGGACCTGCTGGCCCTCGACGTGGGCCTGACAGCTCTTGAGAAATTCGACCCGAGAAAGTACAAAGCTGTGGAGCTTCGCTATTTCGGGGGACTATCGCTAGACGAGATAGCGCAGGCGCTGGAAGTATCCAGTGCCACCGTGCGCCGCGATCTACGATTGGCCGAGGCCTGGCTCAACAGCCAGATGTAGTACGGCAGGTGCAGTTTGACTCCTGAACGCTGGGCGGAAATCGAAGAATTATTTTACCGTGTAGCGGACTGCGAAGCGGAGCAGCGTACGCGACTATTAGAGGAGGCGTGCGATGGTGATTCGGAGTTACGGCGGCAAGTAGAAGTGCTGCTTGCCAGTGAGGAAAGCGCTGGCAACCGTATGCAGGCGGCGGTCTACGGTGGCCTTGATGCCATGACCTTTCCGCTGGTCGGTGAGACCGTCTCGCACTACCGCATCTTGGACGGTCTTGGGGGTGGCGGCATGGGCCTGGTCTATCGGGCGGAGGATATCAAGCTTGGCCGCCAGGTCGCGCTGAAATTCCTGCCGGAGGATTCCGCCAAAGACCCTGCGGCGCTCGGCCGGTTCGAACGAGAGGCGCGCTCGGCTTCTGCACTAGAACATCCCAACATTTGCCCCATCTACGAATTCGGCGAACATGAGGGCCAGCCGTTCCTGGTGATGCAGTTATTGCAGGGGCAAACGCTCCGCGAGCTGCTTTCGGAGAAGGATCACCCTAAGCCGCCGCTGGAAACATCCACGGTTCTTGATCTCGCTCTGCAAATCGCTGAGGGACTGCAGGCCGCTCATCGTCACGGCATCATTCATCGCGACATCAAGCCGGCGAATATCTTCATCACCGACCAAGGCCAGGCCAAGATTCTCGATTTCGGCCTGGCCAAGCTTGCTAGTGGCGGCTTGTCCGACGACGAACCTGATCCGGCTGCGCGTGACCTCACGGACAGGGAGCAAACCGGTCACGATTCGTCTGCGCAGGCGACTCCTGATCCGCTCCTCAGTCGCACCGGTGTGGCGATGGGCACGGCAGCCTACATGTCGCCGGAGCAAGCCCGTGGCGAAAAGCTGGATGCGCGCACTGATGTATTTTCCTTTGGTCTTGTCCTGTATGAGATGGCTACCGGGCGGCGCGCCTTCCAGGGTGATACCGGCACGGTCCTTCGCGATGTCATTCTTAAACGCGATCCCGTTTCGCCCCGCAAGGTGAATTCCAACATCCCGGCCGAACTGGAAAAAATTATCCAGACCGCGCTGGAGAAAGATCGCGAAACGCGGTACCAATCCATTGCAGCACTCGTGGCTGACCTGAGTAGCCTGATTCGAAGTCTTCAGCCGAAACCTCGCGCCAGCCGATGGTTAGGAGCGGCTGCTGCACTCGTTTCAGTCTCCGTAGCCGCGGTTATTTTCTTGGTCACGAAACACCAGCCCACGAATCGTCTCGAATTCAAGCTGCGTCCGCTCACCACGAATTCCCCCGAGAACCTGGTACTGAACGGCTCGATTTCGCCCGATGGCAAATACTTGGCATACACCGACCTTGCCGGCATGCACATCAAGGATCTCGACAATGGCCACGTCCGTGATCTTGCTTTACCTGCGAAACAAAATTTGCAGACCGTTGATTGGGACAACAACAACCCCGCCTGGTTCCCTGACAGCCACACTTTCCTCGTCAATCTCTTCCCGGCAGGAAAGCAACTTGGCGAACTGAGTGCGTTCGACGCAAGCATTTGGGCCTTCTCAGCACTGGACAGCCGCCCCATTAAGGTTCGCGAGCACGCCATCGCATGGTGCGTTACTTCGGACGGTTCGGTCTCTTTCGGAGCAAACCAAGGCATGTTTGGTACCCGCGAAATGTGGCTAATGGGACCTGACGGGGCGCAGGCGCGCAAGGTATTTGAAACAGACAAAGACAGCGCCATCGGCCCGTTCTCTTGCCCTCCTGACTCCAAGAGGATCTACTACATAAGTGGCGATCCTTCCAGGGCTACATATTTGAGTCGTGATCTGAACGGCGGTCCTCCGGTAAGCGTTCTTACTACTGAACAGTTGATCAGTACGCCGGGAATTTCACACTTGCCGGACGGTCGTTTGTTATTGGCCGTCAACGAACCTGATTCCACGGACGGCACGTGCAACTTCTGGTCGGCGAAAACGGATCCTCAAACTGGAAAAATCGTCGGGGAACGAGATCGATTGACGAATTGGACTGGATTCTGCATGGACCCAACCAGCGTGACCAGAGATGGGCGGCAGCTCGTATTTATGAAGAATTCGGGTCAGACGACGACGTACTTAGGCGATTTGGACGCCAGTGGGAAAAAGATCCTGAAGTCGCGCCGTTTTACGTTGGATGTAAGCGAGAACACGCCCATGGCCTGGACGGCAGACAGTAAGGAAATCATTTTCTTTTCCAGGCGCAACGGGCCGCAAGGAATTTTCAGGCAAAAGTGGGATGAAAATACACCAACCCTGATCGTCGAGGGATCAGGCCTGGATTTCTATAGCGCCACGACAACCCCGGACGGAAAATGGCTCCTATACGCGACGCGTCCAGCCGGGACAACGAAGGGATTTCAGTTCATGCGTGTCCCAATAGATGGAGGAACACCAGAACCAATTCTACCTCCGGCTTATGAGGGCAAGATTGAAGAGGGATGGCCCTCTTGTGGCAGGCAATCGGCGAGTATGTGCGTCCTCGTAGAAAGGACAGCGGATCGCGAACACGCGATCGTCACAGCACTCGATCCCCTCAAAGGGCTGGGTAAGGAACTTACGCGGTTTGACCTGAACCCCAATACGGGCAGTTGGAGCATGGGTCTTTCGCCCGACGGCACACGCCTCGCCTTCATCGCCAGCCCTACCGATCCCATTCGGGTCCGCACATTGCGCGACGGGTCGGACTGCGTGATCCCGACCGCGGGTTGGAATAGCAAGTACGTGATTTTTTGGGCAACCAATGGCAAGGGGATTCTGGTCACCAATGGCGTGAAAGGCGGGGCAGACCTTGTGCTCTTTGACTTCGACGGTAAGGCAACCGTCCTATGGCACAACAACGGCGGCTTTTATCCTTGGGGCGTCGAATCTCCCGATGGTCGCCATATCGCAATCATGGGTTCTGATTTGAGCCGCAATCTGTGGATGATGGAGAACTTCTGAATTGCCCTTTGGCCTGTTCACCGTTCCAGAGCTAGAAACGCAATTGCGCTTTCACCTGAATCATCCGAGCTGAGACATTCGTGTTCGCCCCCGAGCCAAGCACAGTGGTGGGCGGCCGCGTTTGGTAGAATATGCGGCCAAAGGTCGTATCGGAAATGGAGTTATCGGGAAACCCAAAGTTGGGATGGTTGAAGAGATTGAAAAACTGGAAGCCCACGCCGAACACGCCATTTTCCCAGTGGGGCAGAGGTGTGTTCTTCATGATCGCCAAGTCGGTTGTGACGTAGCCAGGCCCGCGAAACCGGTTGCGTCCCTGGGCGAAGGTAACCAGTGGACCGTTGCACACACCAGATGCACCCAGATTGCCGGTATTGAATCCGGTCTCGCAACCCGTCTGCACAAATAGAGCCCCGGGACTGGGTGAGCTGTCCGGAAGCGCCTGCGCGGGAAGGCATGGATGCGGAGCTGCCGGTATGACTGCGCCCTCGCCGCATGATGCTTGCGGTCCGATTGCGCCCACAGGCACGGCATAAACTGGGTTGAAAACATTGTCGACCACCAGGTTGCCGGTCTCCCCATAATCGATCACCGTGTACGGGAACCCAGTGCGGGCAATGACGGTCCCCGAAACCTGCCAACCCTTTACTATCGCCTCCGGACCACGACGGCGGATTACTTGCTTGAACGGAACTTCCCAAACGTAACTCCCGTTCACGGAGTGGCGCGCGTCGTAATCTGCCGCCCCGTAGCTTCCCCGCAGATTCCGGCCATCCTGGGGGGACAGATTACTCCCGAAATTAAATTGCGCGAGGCCGCCATTGGATACCTCATCCAGCGCGTGTCCGTACGTGTAGTTCACCTGAAGCACGCCACTGCCCCACTGGGTCATTCTTTTTTCAAACGACACAACCATCCCGTTGTAATTGGAAATCGCGCTACTCGCGAATTGTTGTACCTGGCCGAAGCGCCTGTCGTAGCAGGGAGCCACTGGCGGACTGCCGCACGGTGCGGACGGATAGGAACCGAAATTATGCGCATTTGCACTGCTATCCTGGATGAATTCGTGGCTGCCATGGTTCCCGAAGTATCCGATTGTCAACGACACTGAACTTCTAAAATTTTGCTGTGCTTGCAGACTCCATTTTTGAAATTGTGGAGTGTGCAGGGTGTGGGGCGCGTTGTAAAACGCCGGCGGGCTGAAGGTTGGATCGATTTTCTGAAGCTCCCCAAGAGTGTCCCCCGCTGCAAATCCGCTGATCAGTGCCGCATTGGAAGCACTCGCGACGTTTGAAAGACTATTCGGGTCGGCCGGCGCAAGGTTGTATCCCGTGATCGTGTACAAATTCACGAGCGGAAAATTGGTGCTTTGTGCCGCCGAAACGAGCCCTGGCACTGGATCGTAGAAAATGCCAATTCCGCCCCGCAACACCAGGCTCTGCGAAACGCCCAACGGTTGCCACGCAAAACTCAGCCGCGGGGACCAAGCGATGCGATCCGTATGCGCGAATGCTTGCTTCTCATGCGCCTGGATCACCTGGTTGTAGGGCACGTTTACATCGTGATCGATTTTGTAAAAATCATCCGCCATCCGTGGAAAACAATCCGCCGTGCATACCGGATTCGACTGATGGTCTCCCCGCAACGCGATGGTCAGGGAGAAATTGGAGCGCAGATGCCATTCATCCTGCACGTACAGTCCCAGGCTGTAGTAGTTGAGCCGGTTCCATGTGACGATCGGAAAGGTTTGAATCAGCGTCGTAAAATCCTGTACGGGATTTGAGGGTGCCGTGCCGCCGTAGAAGAATGCGTTGAGAGTCTGCGGCAACAATTGGCCAGTCCCGCTGAAATTGTAGCCACCTCCCGACAACGATCTTCTCAGGAAACCGATTCCCGTCCCAAATTTGTGCCTGCCCTCGGTCTTCATCAAGTCATCGGAAATCTGGTAGGTGTTACCTTTTATTGCGGCGAGCTGAGCGCTCGCCCAGTCGAGCCCTCCCAAATTCGTGAACAGGCATCCGGCATAACACCAACTCAACACCGTTGCAAAAGTGGCTTCCGTCTTGGCAGGGTCCTCAACATTCTGACGCATGTCAATAAAGGTCCCTGCAAGTAGCAATTGGTTTGCGGCGGTGCTGTGTATCGTATGTGTTTCTTCAACTTGTCCCTGCGACCAGGGAACCTGAACGAATGCGTCAAAAGCGGAATTAATCGGATCGATCGAGGCGGCGACTCGCCCGTGATCGTACTGTCCGAGCACGAATAGCCGGTCTTGCGCCCCAAGGTTCCAATCCACCCGGCCCGACACGATGGATTCGCTGGCAGGATGGTACAGATTCTCGAAAAAGTGGACGGCGCAGGGCATGCCGACGCCAAGCCCATTGGGATCATTTGGATCGTTCGGATTCGTCCAACCGTTGCAGCCCAGGGGATCTACAAAGTTGCCCGGCAGCGCCTTGCTCGCACCTGGAGCGTTGTTATAAAGGCTGAAAATCTGCTGGTAGAAGTTGTGCGACGCCGGCGTCTGTGTGAAGATCGAGTCAATGTTCGACATGGTCGCCGATTCAAACGCTGCGCTGGGCAACGTCACATAGGTCGGTTGCGGCAGCACCAGGTGCATCCCTTCCGTGTCGAAAAAGAAGAACAATTTGTCCTTCAAAATGGGACCGCCAATCGATCCGGCCCACTGATTCGCAATATCGAAGGGACGCGGATTTCCTTCCGCATTGTCGATCCAGTCATTTGCGTTCAGCACCCGCCCGTTCCAGTACCATGCTGCATTCCCATGAAAAGCGTTGCCCCCAGATTTTGTTATGTAGCTGATCTTCGATCCGGCCGCTCCGCCAAACTGGGCGGAGTATCCGTTGTTGACGACGCTCGCCTCTTGCACTTCATTCTGGCCCAGCATCATTCCGAGTGCGCCTGAATTGTTTGTATTGAGAAAATTGAAGTTGTTATTCATCCCATTGAGAGTGAACTGATTGGAGGTTCCAGGCATCCCCAGTATCGAAACATTTCCGACGCCGCCCGGCTCGGTATTCATAATCGCGCCGGGTGCGGTTTGCGCGATGTAAGTGAGATCGTTGCCAGGATTCGGAACCTCGGAGACTTGCCGCGCCGTCATCGTCGTGGAAGCGTCACCGTTCTCCCCATGAATCAAGGGTGCTTCGTCCTTCACCTCCACGCGAGTCATGGCTTTCGCGATCTGCAGTGTGATGTTCACTGAGACCGGTGGGCCGAGAGGAACGCTAACCACGCGGTTTTCAGTTCGAAAATTGTCATGCGAAACGACCAACATGTATCTCGCGGGAGCTAGGAAGAAGAAGCGGTACAGCCCCTCTCGATCGGTTTTCGTTGATTGGCGTGTGCCTTTGGTGTTGTCTTTGATCTCGACATCGGCATCGGGCACAAGCGCATGGCTCGGATCGGTTACGACGCCGATCAACCCGCCAGAGGTGGTTGTTTGAGCACTCAGCTTACTTGCGGAGGAGGTAGTGATGAGAAGAGTCGCGAGAAGCAATACCGATATCGGCCACAATCGCATCGAATCACCCCACGAGATTCGATCAGGTAAAGCCCGAGACAAAGCAAGATGAGATGATACCCCTATTCGCCAGTTCACGTATGGTCTAAGGAGCTTTCCGTTGTGGCACAGTGAGGCTGGCCTCGCAAGCGTTCCCTTCGTTAGTTGCGCGGTGATGTGCGGAGAGAATGAATCAACAATCCTCAACTTGGCAACCCAGAAATGTGTAATCTTTGGGATCGGGGCTCGCACAAGTAGAAGGAGTAAGCGAGGGGAGACGCTTGATCGGAAGATCGGCGAAGCCGGGAAGGATCGCTGCCAGATAGTCGCGGACGGAGATTTTCAACCGGCGGCAGCTTTCCACGACCGAGAGAATCGCCGCAACCTTCGGTCCCGCTTGTGGGCTGCCGATGTGCAACCAATTCTTTCGACCAAGAGCTATCGGACGCATGGAGTTCTCCGCCAGGTTAGTACTTAGCTCTAATTCGGGATACTCCAA
>Ga0209415_10010958_pt1 | contig 15339 bp, 9 predicted proteins | sample PeaSoiSIISIP2007_FD_187696 | JGI IMG/M metagenome (GOLD analysis project Ga0209415, IMG submission 187696) | Peat soil microbial communities from Weissenstadt, Germany - SII-SIP-2007 (SPAdes) (version 2) | ecosystem: Environmental > Terrestrial > Soil > Wetlands > Peat | place: Germany... | reverse complement strand
GTGTCGTGCTGTTTTGCCAGAGCGGAATATAACTCTGAGTTCCCGAGCCCTTTACTTGAGCCATTATTGACTGCGTGTGGTTCAATGCCAGCAGCAATCCGATCAACAAATAAGCCTTCCTCATAAGATTCCATCTCCTCAGCGATCCTGAATTTTTCGAACATGGGGGATGCTTCATGTAGTTGGCCCTGCGGCAGGAGGTGGCACGCTACTAAAACAGATGGGAGTGGCGTCATCAACACCAGCCACGAAAGGCTCAACTTTTAGCCCTACTAGACTCCGCTGTCAAGTGAAAGAGCCCGGGCAGGGTGCACTGACTCAGCCACTAGATAAGCAGACGAACCTAAGTGAAACTAGACCATTGAGTTGACCGGCTTGGATTCAATGGCAGGTATGCGGCGCCTAAGCCGTCGGCGTTGGCTGCTCATTCAATTTGGCTGTGGTTGCGAGAGGTTCGCAGGACGGCGGTACGCTTCCGCTTTCGGAGAAGACGATCAACTAAACTCGAGGCACAGGCCAGCCAGCGCCCAGTCGCTCATTCCAGGAAAGGCGGCCAATCTGGTGGGGGAAAATCGAGGTTCCAGAAATGGGCGTCCGGGAAAGGGAACTCGAGCCCACTTCCTTCTTACCGAAGGGATTGTCCTTTACGTGGATCACCCGGCAAGGCTTTTCTTTTGCTGTGCCCCAGTTTCGCAGGACCAGATTTTGTCCGGGGCGAACTTTCATGGCCAGAGCGATGAGGGCACCGTGAGCATTCACCACCTGCATAAAGGTGTCTTCCTTCAGCGGAGGTTCGTCTTCCACTTCAGCGCGAACAAGAATCGCAACCCGCAGTATCACCCGCTGAGATCGCCGGGCATCGACACGCGTAGAGCGCGAGCGCTCTGAGTTATCAACCATCGTGGTATCAAGGATGCCAGCGATAGATAAATGTTTGCGGAATGCTATCAACGTGCAGAACTCTCGGATTGATACGGCAAGCAGTGCCAGCATGGAACTGTTGGCGCGGGATTTGGAGGTTGAGTGATGGCAAAAGTATCCACAAACAAGCCGGTGCGGCGGACGCAGAAGGCGAAACGGGCTGTCCAGCACGGGTCGGCCAATGGAAGAAAGACGCAAGTGGGGCAGTTTTTTGCGGCGTCCACTTTGGAGGAACTGGCGGAAGCGCAGGGCGTGGGGCCGATCAAGGATCCCGAGGAGATGGCAGGCGCGTGGCCAGAGGGCGAGGATGTCGACGCGTTCTTGAAGGAAACTTACGAAGGCCGCAGTTAGCGGAAAATAGCGGCGGCGGTGCCTCTTATGAAGGCCAACAAATCGGGAGACTGATTTCCATGCGGGCTTTCGAGCTTATCGAAGTTCGGGCGTTGAACTCACCGGCTTGGATTCGAGCACAAGCGATGCCGCAGCTAGGTCGTCGGCGTTGGCTGCCAATTTAATTTGGCCGGGGTTGCGAGAGGTGCGCACGACGGCGAGGGCGCGGCCGTGGAAGAGAGTGAAGGCGTCGCCGGAATAGAGGTCCGGGGATTGCCCGTCGCCGCTGCCCACTGCGGCAATGGTGCCTGGGCCGGCAACGGCGAAATGGACTTCCTGGCTGCTGTTCATCTGAGGGCGGCCCTTTTCATCCAATGCCTCGACAGTGACAAAGGCGAGATCCTGTCCGTCCGCGCCGAGCACGGTTCTGTCGGCGGTGAGCTTCAGGCGAACCGTGTCTCCCGCGGTTTCGAGAATGCTTTCGGCGACGACTCGATCTCCACGAAGGCCTTCCGCTTTTAGGGTTCCTGGCGTGTAGGGAACATCAAACTCGGCTTTGAAGGCCTGATCGCGTCCCGTTGGTTTTTCGCCGATGAGTTTGTCGTTTAGGAAAAGGCGAACGCGTTCCGTGCCGGAATAGACTTCCACGGTGAGCGGCTTATTGTCCCTGCCGGGCCAGGTCCAACTGGGCAGAGTGGGATAGACGCTCCAGGCCATCGCAATGATCTTTTTGCCTTCGGGCTCCGGCAAGCGAACCGTCGCGAAGACGCGATCGCCTCCGTTCCAGAGAATGTCGCGATAGTAGGAAGACGGCTTGCGGAAACCGGTGAGGTCCAGGTCGCCAGAATAGGCAGCGTGCCACGGATAACCGGCAAACAGGAACTTTTGGATGGGGTTTGGTTTTGCATCTTTGGGATCTGAATATTCGAAGGGGTTTTTTCCGTCGGCGCCCATCGTGGACATGATCTTTTTCAGCACGTTGGCGATCTGCGCGGCCTGCGTAGCTTCTTCCGGCGTTGCGTAGCTCCAGGCGCCGATGCCGGACTCACCGAGATAATCCATCGCGGTCCACAAGAACTCGCCCACGATGTAGGAATGATCTTTCACGAGTTGCCACTGCTCGAATGCATCCGCGGCCATGGACTCGGTCGTCATCATGATGCGGCCCGGCACTCGGCGATGATCTTCGGCCTGGTTCTGCGCGAGGTTGTAGTTGTAGCCGCCGATATCCAGCACGGAAAAAACAGCATCGGGGCTTGGGCCGAAGGTTGCGCCGGGAAACGCTTCCGTCAGCGGACGTGTGGAATCCAGCGAGCGCACGCGGGAAGCAAGCTGCTTTGCAAGAGGCGCACCTTCGCCCATCCACGCCTCCGGAATCTCGTTGCCAATGCCCCAGATGATGATGGAAGGATGATTGCGATCGCGGAGAATCATGGAGTCGATGTCCTGCTGCCACCAGTCCTTGAAACGGCGAGCATAGTCGTACTTCGCTTTGCGTACCGTCCAGACATCGAAGGGCTCATCGAGGACGAGCAGGCCGAGGCGGTCACACGCATCGAGAAACGCAGGAGAAGGAGGATTGTGAGCGGTGCGGACGGCGCTAAAGCCGGCGGCTTTCAGGAGTTCGACTTTGCGAGCCTCGGCGCGATCGAAAGCGGCGGCGCCGAGCGGGCCGTTATCGTGATGAAGGCTGCCACCGGCAAGCTTGATGGAGGTGCCATTCAGCAGGAGCCCTTTTTCGACAGACCAGGAGAGCGAACGGACACCAAACGGAGTTTCCGTTTCGTCGAGAATTTTTCCGTTCATCAAAACCTGGGTGATGGCGTGGTACATGCGTGGAGTTGCTGGCGACCAAAGCGCTGGTTGGTCAAGAATGATTTCTTGCGTCGCTTCGTCGTTCTGGCCGGGTTGAAGTTTGAGCGTGCTTTGCGATTCACGGGATTTTGCGCCGGTGGGATCCAACAGGACGGTCTTGACCGTGACTTCGGCAGCCTCGGAGGTGTCGTTCTGCACCTGCGATTTGATGAGCACTTTGGCTGATACGGTGGAGACTTCCGGCGTGGTCACGAACACTCCCCACGGCCCAATGTGAATGGGATCGGTGACCACGACGCGAACATGGCGATAGATGCCCGAGCCGGTGTACCAGCGGCTGTTCGGCTGCATCGAGTTATCCACGCGCACCGCGAGAACATTAGCTGCGGAAAGATTCAGTTGCGGCGTGAGATCGAAGCGAAAGCTGGTATAGGCGTAGGGATGATTGCCGAGCTTGTGGCCGTTGAGATAAATGGTTGCGTCCATCGAGACGCCATCGAACTCGATGCTGACGCGCTTGCCCTTCCAACTCGCGGGAGCGGTGAACGCTTTTCTGTACCAGCCAACCCCGGCGGGGAAAAATCCGCCTCCGGAGCCGGTGGAATTTTTCTCGGCGGGGGCGCCTTCGATGCTCCAGTCGTGCGGAAGAGTGAGCGTGCGCCAGGAATGATCGTCGAAGTTGGGCGAATCGGCGCCAGCAGGATCGCCTAGAAAAAATTTCCAATCCGCATCGGCGGAGAGTTCGGTACGCGGCGGCGCCATCGTCGTCGCCACGAGATGTAAATCCGTCGTTGCAAAAGCTGCAAGCAACATTGCGCAAAAAACTCTCGAACAGAGATTTCGAAAGGTAAGCATGTTTCACTCCTGCTGCGCTCGATGGCGACGAAGAGAATCGTCCGAGTCGCTCGCGCGGAGGTGAGTCTCTCACGTTGGCAGCCTGCAAGAGAAGGGCGGCGAGGGAGGTTACCTAAATCGGAACGTGAGGAGTGCGAGGAACAGCCGAGTGAGAATAGATTTGGTATGCTGCAAGTGGCCCTCAATTTCCCGCAAAGGAGATCCCCAAATGAAAGTATGGATGGCGGTTGCAGGTGTGCTGCTCGTTCCGGCTTGCAGTTATGCGCAGGCAAAGCCTTGTGAAGAGTTGAAGACGGAAATCGCCGCGAAGCTGGACGCCAAAGGCGTAAAGGGATATTCGCTGGACATTGTGGCGAAGGATGCCGACGCGGGCGACGGAAAAGTGGTCGGCACTTGCGAAGCTGGATCGAAGAAGATTATCTATAAGAAGGGCGCGGCCGCGGAAGCCCCGGCAAAGACACCGAGCGGGCTCTGAGGCTTTTATAAATTAGAAGAAGCTAGAAAATCTGAACCGAGCAAAGAAGTCGAGAAATTCAAAAGCCCCACACGTTAGCCGGCGTGTGGGGCTTTTCTGTCAGACGAGACCCAAAAAAGAAGGACAAGTTACCTGCGGAGGCGGCGCATCCAGTCGCCCCAGCTTAGGCCGACGCGAGTCATGAGGATGGCGGCGGCTAGGGCGAGGAGAATAGTCAGAGCAAATTGGGTGGGAGTGTGTTCGGTGGGGAGCCAGAGATGGCGCGCCCAGTGAGAATTGGGCGGCATGAAGTAGGGGTTGTTGTCGGTGGCGAAAAACCAGTTGCGCGACGCGGGCGCCATGAGGAAATTGGCGAAGGGCCACTGGACGGCGACGAAGCTGATAAGGCAGGCTGCGCCGAGGATTGCGGATTGCGTCCAGCGATTCAGCGCCGTAATGCGCCGGCGCACGACATCGAAGACGATGGCGGGAACGATGAGGAGCAGCGGAAAATCCGGCGGAACGAGGTGGGTGATTTTTTGGTAGACGGGGCCGAGCTTGGGCTCGGCGGGGACGAGTTCTAGAATCCACATGAAAGACAGATGGATGAGCGTGTAGAGGCCCGTCATGATGGTGGCGGCCCAGCGGTTTTCAGAAGCCCGCGAGACGGCGGCAAACCAGATGGGTGCGGCGAACATAATGACTGCGTAGAATTTCGCGCCGTGCATGAAGATGCGGAAAGTGTCTTCCTGCATGATGCCGACGGTCATTGCGAGAAGAAAAAGGAAACAGAAGAAGAGCACGCGTTCGAGGCGGACGCGATACTCACCTACGGCGCGGTTGACTTCGGCGAGGACCATGACGAGCGTGCCGAAGCGGATGCCGGTCATGCCGAGGGCCAGCAGGATGTGTGGCGGGCTGAGGATTTTTACGTCGAGGCCGTAGGCGTTGTGCCACCAGTTATCGAAGGGCGCGGAGGTGATCATGCCGACAGCGCCCCAGGCGCAGATGAACGCGCCGAGGGGGCCGCGGAATCCCCAGACGGAAACGGAATTGGCGCGGAGCGGCGAATCTTTGCGGAACGTTGTGTCGAGTATCAGATAGCCGCAGCCGAAGCCGGCGAGAACGCCGCAAAGTTGAATAAGGAGATGCGCGGGAGTCCAGAAAGTGTCGCGGCCGACACTTTCGTGCCAGGAAATATCCCAGACGCCGCCAACGACGCTGCAGGCAACCGCGAGGACGTTGCACCAGATGTACCAGGGAATGGCGAGAGACTTTGCGGAGACGCGCGCGTCGGTGCGCGATTGCAGTGTTGCAGGGAGGGGGAGAGTGTCGGCCATTTGGGATGCGCTCCGTAGCAATTGGTCGATGCGGGGTTTGGGTTGCGTGATGCGCACCCGCGTGAATTTGGTTTACAGTGTTCAGTTTACATGGAGCACGCGATTACTGGAACGGTTTTGTGAACGTCAGTTGAAGCGCGTGACACGCCAGAGAGCCAGGCCGCAGGCTACGAGAAAAATGAGCATGGCGCCGGTGAGTGCGAGCAGGGCGGGCCAATTTAAAGCCAGGTTTGGAGCGCGGGCCAGGATGGCTAGCGTGATGAAGATTGTGGTGGCGGCGATGACCAGGAGATAGTCGAGCCAGGAACGCGAGGATTGCGTCGCAGGCCGACTGCTCGAATCGTTCGCGTTGATCGCGGCGCTTGCGTCGCGCGAGGTGCTCGCTGAGTTTGCGTCGCTACCGGAGAGAGCGGCTTGAACGTAGTCGGCGTTAACGTTGTAGCGCTGGCCTTCGCGTTGGGCGGCTTGTTTCCAGCGGGCGTGTTCTTTTCCGCTGACGCCAGAAAGGGCGATGGCGCCCGCGCCCGCGGCCATCAGCAAAGAGCCGCCGATAACTTGCGCGTAGAGCGATGAGCTGAGGCCGCGCAATTCTCCGAAGACGAGAATGCCCCAGAGCAATCCCCACAATTGATTGGTGTTGGAGAGAGGAATGCCGCGGCTGATGCCGATATATTTTGCGGCGTACTGTTGAAAGAGATCGCCGATGACCCAGACGAAGCCGCCGAGCATGAGCCAGAAGAGGACGGGCTGGGCGAGGGCGAGTTCATGCGAGAGAGCGGCGGGGCCGCCGCCGTAGGCGACGGCGAGAGCGAACATCATGCCGAGTTCGCCGATGGTGAAGAAGGCGATGAACGAGAGAGGGTTCATGCCGGTCAAGTAGGCTTTGCGGTAGGGGACGTACATAGTACCCCAGAGAACGCCAGCGCCGAGAGCGGCCAGGATGCCGCGCATAGGATGTTCAGCAGGGCTTTGCGCGGAGGAAGCGATAGCGAGAAGCGTCGCGCCTGCGAACATGAGAAGCGCGCCGCCGAGGACGGTGAGCCAGCGGAGTCTGCCGGCGTCGCGGAGTTCGTTGAAGAGAAGCCAGCCCCAGAAAATGCCGAGCAGGCTGTTGATGTTCCAGAGAGGGAAGGCGATGCTGAGGCCAATATCGCGAATGGCGAAGATGGTGAGCGTGTTGGCGACGGCCCAGAGGCAGCCGGCGAGGATGCCCCAGACGATAAGGTGAGGAGCTTGGCGAATGTCGATGCGGATTTGGCCGGTGCCGCGGATGAGAGCGGGAAGGCTCCAGCGCGCGAGGAAAACGCCGACAACCATCAAGAGCGAAACGACGAGGGGAGAGACGCCGAGCTTGACTAATTTCGTAGGAGCTTCGGCGGCACCGAGCCAGGCGCCTGCACCGAATCCGCAAAGGATGCCGACGAGTTGCAATTTGCGGAGGCGCGCGGCTTCCACGGTGGGCGAGAGCATTTTTGTGTTTGTAGCGGCGGAATTCACGTGGGGCTCAGCGGATCCAGTGGAGCACGGCTAGTCCGGCGAGCAATACAATCGCCGGCACCCAGAAGTGAATGTCGGTGAGGATTTGCCTCCACACAGCAAATGCCGGAGCAGCTTTGTTTGCGTCGGGCACGAGTTTCTCCGCGCGCAGCTTGCGCGGGACCTTCTTATCATGAAATGCGCTTAAAGTACGGGCAGCTCGAACGTGAAGAGCAGGAGGGGCGAGCCCCTCCCCAACAAGCTCACGAAGAGAGCTCAGATTTGTTGGCGCTTCCAGCGTCCGCGTTTGAAGAGGATCACGCTGACGGTGGCGATGAAAGCTTCGGCGATGACAATGGAGAGGAAGACGCCGCGAGAGCGCATGCCAGCGGTTATCGCCAGGAAGTATGCCAGAGGAATTTCGAGGCACCAGAAGCCAAAGAAATTGACGAGTGTTGGCGTCACGGTGTCTCCCGCGCCGTTGAAGGCTTGCAGCATAACCATGCCGTAGGCGTAGGCGATGTTTCCGTAGCTGATGATGCGGAGGCACGATGCGGCCAGCGGGACGACGGCCGGATCGTGTGTGAATAGGCTCACGATGCGTTCGGCGAAGAAGATGAAGAAGACGCCGATTCCACCGAGGAAGAGCATGTTGTAAAAGCCGGTTCGCCACACGGATTTCTCGGCGCGGTCGGGGCGGTTTGCGCCGAGATTCTGGCCGACTAGCGTGGCGGCGGCATTGCTGAGTCCCCAGGACGGCAAGATGAGAAAGACCACGATGCGAATAGCGATAGTGTAGCCGGCGAGGGCGGCGGCGCCGAAGATGCTGACGATGCGGACGAGGCCGATCCAGCTGGTGTGGGCGATGGCGAATTGAAGTATGCCGGTGAGCGAAACGCGGACGAGTCGGAGCAGGACAGGGAAGTTCAGACGAATTTGCTGACGAAGGATGCGGATGCGTTCGCTGCCGCGAAGCAGGCGATAGAACTGATAGAGGACTCCGATGCTGCGGCCGGTGAAAGTGGCAAGAGCGGCGCCGGTGACGCCGAGCTTGGGAAATAGTCCCCATCCGAAAATGAGGCAAGGGTCGAGGACGAGATTGATGATGTTGGAGACCCAAAGCAGGCGCATGGCGATGGCCGCGTCGCCGGCGCCACGGAAGATGGCATTGTTGAGAAAGAGCATCATGATGGCGCCACTGCCGCCAAGAGCGATGCGCGCGTAACCGGTGCCGACGGTGATGATTTCGGGGGAAGCACCCATGAGTCGCAAGAATTCTGGGGCGTAAATAAAACAAGGAACTCCGACGAGCAGGGATACCGCGAGGCCGATGGCGATGGCTTGCACGCCGGCTACGGCGGCGCCCGTGGGATCTTTTTCGCCGATGCGGCGGGCGACCATGGCGGTGGTAGAGAGGCTCAGGCCGAGGCCGACGGCGAAGACCAGGCTGAGGAGCGATTCGGTGAGGCCGACGGTGGCCACAGCGTCCGCGCCGAGACGGCCGACCCAGAAGACATCGACGACGGCGAAGAGCGATTCCAGGACCATTTCGAGGACCATGGGAATGGCCAGAAGGAGGATGGCGCGATTGAGGCTGCCTGCGGTGAAATCCTGATGCGAGCCGCGGAGGGCTTCGCGAACCGAACTCCAAAGACTGGGTAAAGCCCCTGCGACGGCAACGTTTTGTTCTGATGCCATAAAGACCTCTACAAGCTGCGCGGACGCGAAGGAAAACAAAGCGACGGCGCCGGTTCAAAAGTTTTTGTGGTTGAAGCGAGAAAAAACTAAGTCCGCGAGAGCGCGGAATTAAAGGGACTGCGGGGTGGAGAGGTCGAACATCGAATTGTCCTTGGCGCTGCCTTTTGGCAGGGGCTGCGCCGGATCACCCGGGCGTCACTTCCAAGTGGATTTGGCGATTGTAACCTGTGCGGTTGAATTTTGGCTAGAGAAACCGACCAAGGGTTGTGGGACGAGAGCGAGGCCGCTGGACGCCGATCCTGGATATGGTGGAAGTGTCTATAGAGGGGGGTACCCCCCTGGGGTTTTGCATAAGTGTTCATTCTAAAGGAGGTTAAAGTCATTTAGAATGAACACTTATGTAAGTGTTGATTCTAATTGATTTAGCACGAGAAAAATGCACCAAAATTGTGCAAGTCTTGTAAATAATTGCGAACAAAAGGCTTTAGGGTCTAGCGGTGGAAAAACGCACAGGCAAGAGTCCTGCGCTACCTAAAAACAAAAACGCCGGCAGGATGCCGGCGGCACGGGGACAAAGCACAATATTATGCAAGAGCTATTATACACTAAAAGTAACTTTTGTCAAGGAAAAATTGATTCCCATTTTGGAACAGGGGCGAAGGAAGAAGGGCGTTTGGCTGGAATAGTTTGCGGGTGGGCGATGTGGCTGTAAGATTGTGCGCGCTTTAGAGGATGGGGAGCAGGGGAGGGAATGGGTATGTGGCGATCGGGGGCGGGGGTGCTGGCGTTGTTGGTGGCGAGTGTTTGCTGGGCGGAGGAGAATCCGCCGTTGCTGCTGCACCATCCGACGGTGAGCGCGACGCAGATTGTGTTTGTGTATGCGGATGATTTGTGGAGCGTGCCGCGGGCGGGGGGAGTGGCGCAGCGGTTGACGGCGGGGCCGGGAGCGGCGTCGCTGCCGGTGTTCTCGCCGGATGGGAGCGAGATTGCGTTCACCGCCGATTACGACGGGAATGCGGATGTGTATGTGATTCCGGCGAGCGGTGGAACGCCGAGGCGGTTGACGTATCATCCGGCGGCGGACAACGTGATTGGATGGACGCGCGACGGAAAATCCGTGCTGTTTTCTTCAAACCGGAATAGTTACGCCTTCTTCAGCCGGCTCTATACGGTTTCGCGTGACGGTGGATTTCCAACAGAGCTGCCGTTTCCGATTGGGGCGGAGGGATCTTATTCGCCTGACGGAAAAGAACTTGCGTACGTGCCTCTGGATCACGCGTTTGAAATCTGGAAGCGATATCGGGGAGGGCGGACTTCGCCGGTGTGGATTGCGCGGCTGGCGGATTCGAGCTACACACCGGTACCGCGGGAGAATTCGAACGACTTCAATCCGATGTGGGTGGATCACCGCGTATTTTTTATTTCGGATCGAAACGGGCCGATGTCGCTCTACAGCTTTGACACGAAGACTAAAGGCGTGACAGTTGCGCTGAAAAACGATGGACTGGATTTCAAGTATGCGAGCGCGGGGCCGGATGCGATTGCCATCGAACAGTTTGGCGCGATCTGGCTGTATGACGTGAAGAGTGGTGCGGCGCACAAAGTGGACATTCGCATTTCGGGAGACCTGCCACTGTTGCGGCCGCGGTATGAAAATGTAGGGAACCGGATTCGGAATGCGGACATTTCGCCGACGGGGCTGAGAGCGGTGTTTGAAGCGCGCGGCGAAATACTGACGGTTCCCGCGGAGCGCGGCGATATTCGCAATCTGACGAATACGCCCGGCGCGGATGAGCGCTATCCGGCGTGGTCACCGGACGGGAAGAGCATTGCGTATTTTTCGGACGAGTCGGGCGAAGTGGCGCTGCACATTAAGAATCAGAATGGACAAGGAGAAGCGCAGAAGATTGATCTGGGCACGCCGGGATCGTTTTTCTTTTTTCCGACGTGGTCGCCGGACAGCAAAAAGATCGCGTATACGGACAAGCGGCTGAACCTCTGGTACGTGGATCTCGAGAAGAAAACGCCGGTGAAGGTGTTTCACGACCGGTTCACGGGGCCGGAGCAGGTTTTCAAGGCGGCGTGGTCTCCCGACAGCAAATGGCTGGCGTACACGGGGCAAGAAGTGAGCCACATGCGGTCGGTGTTTTTGTATTCACTGGAAACGGGCAAGAGCGAGCGCGTGACGGATGCGATGAGCGATTCGGTTTCGCCGGTGTTCGATAAGGGCGGGAAGTATCTTTACTTTTTGTCGAGCACGGATGCCGGGCCTACGAAGGATACGTCGATGCTGAGCTACGACCGGCCGGTGACGAGCAACGTTTATATTGTGGTGCTGCGGAAGGATTTGCCGTCGCCGCTGGCGCCCTTGAGCGACGAAGAAGGAGAAGCGAAGGCGGACGCAGCAAAAACGGGAAGCGCCGAGAAAGAAAAGGAAAAGCCGCCTGTTGTTGTGAAAGTGGATTTCGAAAGGATCGGGCAGCGGATATTGGCGATGCCGATTCCGGCGAGGAATTACACGGGGCTGAAGCCGGGGAAAGATGGAGTGCTGTTTCTGGTGGAAGGACCGCTGGTTGCGCCGTTGAACGGGCCGGATACGCTGACGGCGCACCGGTTTGAGCTGAAGACGAGGAAGACGGACAAATTGGCGGAGAACATTGTGGATTTCCATGTTTCCGCGGATGGAGAAAAGATGCTGTACCGGCACGCGAATGCGCCACAGCCTGGAGGAAACGCGGCTGCGCAAGTGTGGGCGATCGCCCCGGTTCCGCCTGCACCTGCGGCAGGAGCGCCCGCCGGGGGCGGTTCATCTGGCGGAGCGCCGACTGGAGCGAAAACGCTGAATCTTAGCGCGATGGACGTGCGTATCGAGCCGATGGTGGAGTGGAAGGAGATGTATCACGAAGCGTTCCGGCTGGAGCGCGATTTCTTTTATGACGGGGGATTCCACGGGATGGATTTGGCGGCGACGGAGAAAAAATTCGCGGCGTATTTGCCGGGCGTGGCTTCGCGAGACGACCTGAACTACATCTTCAAGGAGACGATGGGCGAGCTCACCGTTGGGCATTTGTTTGTGCGCGGCGGGGATGGTCCGGAGATGAAGCGGATTCCTGTTGGGCTTCTCGGGGCGGACTACAAAATCGAGAATGGAAGATATCGATTTTCGCGAGTGTACGACGGCGAGAATTGGAATCCGCAATTGCATGCGCCGCTGACACAGCCGGGCGTGAACGTCGTGGAGGGCGAGTATTTGTTGGCCGTGAACGGAAAAGAGGTGCGTGGAAGCGACGAGGTCTACAGCTTTTTTGAGGAGACGGCGGGGAAGTCCGTGATGCTGCGGGTGGGACCGAATGCGGATGGCAGCGGTTCGCGCGAGGTAAGCGTGGTGCCCATCGAAAGCGAGCAAGGGCTGCGCAATTTGGCGTGGATTGAAGGCAACCGGCGGAAGGTGGACGATCTGAGCAAAGGGAGGCTGGCGTACATCTATCTGCCGGATACGGCGAGCGGCGGGTACACCTACTTCAACCGGTATTTCTTTTCACAGGCGGGGAAGGACGGAGCGGTGGTGGACGAACGATTCAACGGTGGCGGAACGAATACCGACTACATTCTCGATTATCTAAGACGGACGCTGATGAATTACCGGACGACGCGCGATGGGGAAGATATGACCACGCCGGTGAGCCTGATTCGCGGGCCGAAGGCGATGATCATCAATGAGTACGCGGGGTCGGGAGGGGATGCCATGCCCTGGCATTTCCGGCAAGCGAAGGTGGGCGTGCTGGTCGGCAAGAGAACCTGGGGCGGGCTCGTGGGATTTTTTGGCCCCGGAGAGTCGTTGATGGATGGCGGAACGGTGACCGCGCCAAGCCGAGGCTTCTGGACGCCGAACAATGATTGGGAAGTGGAAAATCATGGCATTGCGCCGGACGTGGAGGTCGAGCAGGACCCGAAAGCCGTGCGCGAAGGGCGCGATCCTCAGCTGGAAAAAACGGTGGCGTTACTTCTGGCGGATTTGGAGAGAAATCCGCTGCCGAAGTACAAGAAGCCGGCTTACCCGAATTACCATAACAACGGGGGAGCCGTAACGCCGCATCCAAGTAATTAGTGCTACCCTCCAGAGCACCGAAGGGCTTGCTCCTGGCAAGACGAATTGAAACTTTCCATAAGCGCTGGGCGTAGGAAAAGTAAGGAGAAGTGTAGATGAAGCGGCGTGTGCACCTGCGGGAACCGGCGGGGGTTGCGCTGGAGACACTGCGTACGCACAAGATGCGTTCCTTCCTGATGTTGTTGGGGATCATTCTTTCGGTTGCGACATTGATTGTGGTGGTCGCGCTGATTTCGGGCGTCAATCAATACATAGCCAACAAGGTTGCCAACTTGGGGTCGAATGCGTTTACCGTGATGCGCTACCCGGTGATCACGGAGATGGAAGAGCTAGTCAAGGCGATGCGCAGGAACAAGCTGGTCACTTGGGATGATTATGAGTCGCTGCGAGAAAACTTGAAGCTGCCGCAGCGGGTAGGCGCGGAGGCGTGGACTTCGGGAAAGTCTAAAGTCGGTTCGCTAACGATTCAAGACACCAGCATTCGCGGCGTGACCGCGAGCATGGGAGACATCAACAATCAAGAAATGACGGACGGCAGGTTTATCACCGAGGCAGATGAAAACAGCCACGCGATGGTGGCCATGATCGGATCGGAACTGGCCAACAAGCTTTTCCCAAACCTGGACCCGGTCGGACACGAAGTGATGCTGGATAACCGGCCGTTCATCGTCGTTGGCGTTGCCAAGCCGATCGGTACGGTACTGGGGCAATCTCAGGACAACTTCGCTTTTATTCCGGTGGAGACATACATCAAGATTTACGGAGCGTACGAAGGAATCTGGATTAACGTGCAGGCGCGGGGGCCGGAGTGGATGGAACGGACGCAGGACGAAGCGCGAGTGTTGATGCGTGCACGGAGGCACCTCGGGCCGAATGAGACCGATTCGTTTGGGATTCTGGATTCGGCGACGTTGATGAATCTTTGGAAGCAGCTTACCGGCGTGATTGCGATGGCGATGGTCGGCGTGGTTTCGGTTTTTTTGGTGATCGGCGGTGTGGTGATTATGAACGTGATGCTGGCGACGGTGACGGAGCGGACGCGCGAGATCGGGATTCGCAAGGCGTTGGGAGCCAGCCGCAGCGACATCATGATGCAGTTTTTGGTCGAGGCCTGCGTGATGTCGGCGGTGGGCGGGGCGCTCGGGGTTATGGCAGCGTATGGAGTTTGCCTGCTGACGCGGGCCACGACTTCCGTGCCGATGAATGTGCCGGTCACGGCGGTTATCCTGGCTGAACTGATATCGGCGGCGGTGGGCATTTTCTTTGGCGTGTATCCGGCACGAAAAGCGGCCATGCTGGAGCCGATTGAAGCGCTGCGAACGGAGACTTAGCAGTTGGGCAAAACACAATGCGATTGACGCTGGGCGAAAACGCGCGCATGGCTCTGACGACGCTGCATGAGAATAAGGTGCGGTCGTTTCTGACGGTGCTTGGAGTCGTGATCGGGATTACGGCGCTGTTGTCCGTCGTGGCGGTGTTGATGGGCGTCTACAACGACGTCAACGCGTTTCTCAGCGACTTTGGTTCAGAAACTCTGTTCATTTTCAAATTTGATCCGGGGATCCACACGTCGGGCCGGCTTACGCCGGAAGAGCGCTCGCGGAAACCGTTAACCCTGGAGGACGCCGAAGCGATAGGGGAGCAATGCCCGGACGTCAAGGCGGTTTCGGCAGCGATTTTGCCGCGCATCGTCGAGGGGTCACCCAATGGACGCCCATTGATGAGCGCGCGCTACAAAGGTAAGGAAGTAGCGGGAGTGGATTACCACGGAATCCTGCCGGCGGATGAGGTGGTGTTCAATTCCAAAGCGGAGCGGGGAAGATTCATCAGCGACGGAGAAAATTTGCACCGCAGGGATGTGGCGATCATCGGTCCGGATATTTCAAAGGCGCTGTATCCGGACGAAGACCCGCTGGGCAAACCAGTACTTGTGGATGGAGTGTCGTACGAAGTCATCGGCGTCATGGCCAAACGAAAAGGGCAGTTGATGAAGGATCAGGCAGCCGACAAGGCGATTCTTGTTCCTTACCGTACCTATCAGAAGCATCGGCCAGGGGACGATGAGAATTTGATTGGCGCTGTTGCCTATGCGGGAAGGATGCCGGAGGCGGAGGACGAAATTCGCGGTGTGCTGCGGCGGCGGCGCAATGTGGCGTTCAACAAGCCGGACAATTTTGGTGTCTCAAGCGCGAAGGAGATTGCCGACCAGTTTCGGCAGATCACGGCGTCGGTGGCGCTGCTGATTTCAGTAGTGAGTTCGATTGGATTGCTGGTGGGCGGAGTCGGCGTGATGAATATCATGCTGATGTCCGTCACACAGCGGACGCGCGAAATTGGTGTGC
>Ga0209415_10010957_pt1 | contig 15339 bp, 11 predicted proteins | sample PeaSoiSIISIP2007_FD_187696 | JGI IMG/M metagenome (GOLD analysis project Ga0209415, IMG submission 187696) | Peat soil microbial communities from Weissenstadt, Germany - SII-SIP-2007 (SPAdes) (version 2) | ecosystem: Environmental > Terrestrial > Soil > Wetlands > Peat | place: Germany... | reverse complement strand
AGCGTCACGGTGACTTCCGGAGGGCCCTCGCCTCCGGGAACGGCAATGCTGAACACGCCCGCACGCCCGAAGGTTTCCTCGGCGGCAAGCTGCCCATCCACCAGCATCTTTATGTTGCGAGCCGGCGCCTGCGCGGGAACGTAAAGCTGCACCCGCAGCGGCATCACGTGCTCAGGGCGCTTCAGAAGCACCGTGGCCTGATCCGTCATCCATCGGTCCGGGTACAGGCCGCTGATGATTTGCAGTGCAGCGTTCGGATCGGCGGGGTCGATAAACGTCAGCTCCGGCTTGCGAGCCACGACGATTCCAGCTTGTATGCGATCGATGGGACCCGTCGAAACTTCAAACGGCAGCAACCCGCTGGCGGCCGAGGAATACGCCGAACCGTGATCCAGCGAAATCATGCGCAGCGGAATCGACGGACGAATTTCGGCTTCCGCCAGGGGCACCATCGGCGCGTTGACGGCAACCGGATACGCAAGCGCGCTCGACACCACCACGTCGCCCGGTTGAAGCGCCTGATCTCGCGCAACCGGCAGCGCGCCGTCTGACTCCAGATAGAATCGCAATCCCCACTCGGCGTTGATCCACACCCGTCGATTGCCCACAGTCTTCGAAAGCGATGCCGCAAATTGCCGGTACGCATCCCAATGTTGATAGTTGACCACCGCCAGGCCGAGCGAAAGCGCCATCTGCAACGCGAACCCAGCGGCGAGCACCGGCGTCTTCACATCGCGCGCGGCGAGAATCGCCACCGGTGCCGCGATGGGCAACAGGTAACGCGCCGACCCAGCGAAAAACACCACCGCCGCTCCGGCGAAGAAGATCAGAATCCACGCTCCCAGGAATCCGCGATGGAAACAGGAAGTGAGCAGAAACACCCCACACCCAAGCGAAAACCAGAACAGCGGGTTGTGATCGTAAAACGCCCCTCCCGCAGCCGCGATCGTAGCGGCGATCCATCCCCACTTCGGACCTTTCAAGAACAAAACCACCAGCGGCGAAAGAATCCAGCCCGCATGCACGATCAGCGCGGCAGCACTGTGCAATTTATTCGAACCGGTCTGCAACCCGTAAGTATTCATGTAACCGGCGAGCATCGCGGCAGGCAGCGCTCCGCTGGTGGCCAATTCGAAAAGCTGCCAGGCGAGAATCGCCGCAGGGGCTCCACATAAAGCGCCCCACGCCGGAATCCACTTGCGCCGCTTCTCGAATAAATAAACCGCGAGCACCGGAGTCAACAAAACCGCTTGATACGCCGCGAGCCCAGCCAGCGCGCCAGCCGCCGCGGATCCGCACAAAGCAAAAAGCGAATCTTCATCCACCGCCTTCACGAACAGCGCAATCACCAGCATCCACATGGCGAGAAAAGGCAGGTCCGCTTCGAGCGAATTTCCATTCACGACGAACGCGGGAACGGCCAGGAACAACAGCACGGCCCACATCGGCCGATCGCAGAAACGCCGCGCCAGCGACCACATCGCCAACGCCGCGATCAAAGAAAACAAAATATACCGAAAATGAAACAGCACTTCGCGCACATCGCCGACCGCAGCCAGCGCAGCGGCCAGGATCCATGAGTTCAGTGGTCCATGCGGATGCCCGCGCATGTCCACCAGATCGCCTTGAAATAGGTATTTCGCGTGCGTCGGATGCAGCGGATCGATCTGCGCGTGCTCCGCCCCGTAAAGATAATAAGGATCGTCGCCTTGAATCGCCTGATTGAGAAACGGCAGCCGCAGCAGAAAAACCAGCGCCGCCACCATCAGCCACGGGCGGGCCCGCGCTACCACTGGACCGGTACGCCGGGCTCCAGCGTCCACACTTCCGTGCCGGGCTGATCCCGGATCAGTTCCGCCAGTTGCTCCGGTCGACCGGTGAGCGGCGGAAAAGTTCCGAAATGCAGCGGGATCACCTTGCGGACGGCGAGCATCCGGCAAGCGAGCGCGGCTTCGCGCGGACTCATGGTATACAAATCGCCGATGGGCAGAAACGCGAGCTCGGGATGATACAGCCGCTCGATGAGCTGCATATCCGTAAAGACGTTCGTATCCCCCGCGCAATACACGGCTCTGCGATCCGGCAGGCGCACGATGTAGCCGGCCGCTTCGCCGCCGTAGATGATTTTCCCGTCGTCCAGAATTCCGCAGCTATGAATCGCGTGGGTCATGGTAGTCGCGATCGGCCCGGCAGTGACCGTCCCGCCTTTGTTCATGCCCATGACGTTTTTCACGCCCTTCGATTCCAGCCAGTGTGCGGTTTCGAAAATCGCCACCACTTGCGGCGAAAATTTCTTCGTCAGCGGAATCACGTCGTGAATGTGATCGAAATGGCCGTGCGTGACCAGAATCACATCCACGCGATCGATCGCAAATTTCTTCGGAAACGACGGGTTGCCGTCGATCCAGGGGTCCACCAGAATCACTTCGCCGGTGGTGAGGCGCATCTGATACGTTCCGTGTCCAAGCCAGGTGATCTCGACCATAATCTGATTCTAATGAGATCGGACGGGCAATTGAATCCCGTCGCCATACTGCGAAAAACCGGGGATGGTCACCGGCAAATGGCCGCCGATCGCGATCTCTCCAAACAGCGCCTTCACGGCGGAAATTTCAGAAGGCGTAGTAGGGCTGAACGTGGTGAGCGACGCCGAAGCCTTCGGAAAATTGCCGAGTACATACGGGCTCCCCATGGCGACGATGATCATCGGTGACGCCGTTAGTTTATCCAGGAACGCTGGCAGATCCCCGCCCAGCGTGCCTCCGGAAAGAAACACCGCCGTGATCACAGCAGAGCAAGCGGAAGTATCGCCGACGTCGGCCTCGAGCGCGGCCAGCGGCATCGACGGATAGACAGTGGTCGTGCGTGCGCCCGGCGCGCGCCTGCGAAACTCACTTACCATCCGCTGCCCATACTGCGACAAACGCCGCTCGACGACAACCACTAAGCATGCTTGGCCGGGCTGCGCGAGCGGCACCAGACTGCGATCATTCTTCACCAGCGTCACCGCGCGATCGGCAAGCTGCTGCACTTTCTCGTCCGCGTCGGGCGAATCGAGCACGTCGCTGACTTCATCCAGATCCACAAATTTCTTCTTGAACACACCGACGCGAATCTTGGCCGCCAGCACGCGCATCACGCTGTCGTCGATCCGCTGCCGCGTGATCCGCCCACTTTGAATCGCCGCCAGAACCGCATGAATCGCCTTCTCCGGATCGGGAGGCATCAGCAAAACGTCGGCCCCCGCCTCGATCGCCCGCACCGGGCCTTCGCCGCCGCTGAACTGCTTGGCGAACCCGAGCATGTCCAGCGCATCCGTCACGATCAGTCCATTGAATCCCAGATCGTTCCGCAACAAACCGGTCAGTACCTTCGGCGACGCCGTAGCGGGAATATCGTCCGGCTCGATCGCGGGAACAGCCATATGCGCGGTCATCACCGCGTCCACTCCATGCGCGATCGCCGCTTCGAACGGCTTCAGCTCCACGGCATGGATTCGCTCGCTCGGGGCATCCAGACGCGCCAGACCCAGATGGCTGTCGATATTCGTATCGCCATGGCCCGGAAAATGTTTGGCGGTGACCAGCACCCGATGGTCGCCGTCGGAATGCGCCCCTTCGATGTAAGCCGCAACATGCCGCGAAACCTCTTCGGGATTTTCCCCGAAAGATCGAATATTGATCACCGGATTTTCGGGATTGATGTTGACGTCGGCCACCGGCGCGAAAATCCATTGGACCCCCAGCGCGCGCGCTTCACGAGCGGTTTCGAGCCCCTCATAACGCGACGCCTCGACGTCACGGGCCGCGCTGTACGCCATGTTGAAAGGAAATTTTGCGCCCGCGCTGACGCGCATGGATGCTCCCCGCTCAAAGTCCGCGCCGACGATCAGTGGAGTCTTCGCCAGCTTCTGCATCTGATTCAAAAACAGCGCGAACGCGTGCGGCTCCGCGTTCTGGACCAGGCCGTTCTGCACCCGATTATTCACAATCAGCCCGCCGATGTGCAGGTCGTGAACCCAATGGCGGAATTTCTCATATTCGGGCGATTTGCGGCTGGGAACGTCGCCGTAGCAGACGCCGATGACCATCTGCGCCACCCGGTCGCGCAGGCTCATCGATTTCAGAATCGATTGCGCGGCCCGCTGTTCGGCCGTCAGCGGTTTCTTCGGCTTCCCTACCGGCCGGGCGCCATACGCGGCGACAGTGAACATCAAAGCCGCGAGCGCGCCGGTAAATCGCATGACCCTAGCATAGAATATCCCCGTTCGGGGCTGAAACCTTTTTTCGCTCTGTCTGTACTAAACGCATGCGGGATGTTCGCTACGCCCTCCGGACGCTCAGCCGCAATCCTGGATTCAGCCTGGCCGCGATTCTGGTCCTCGCCCTGGGAATCGGCGCGAACACAGCTATTTTCACCGTGGTCCGCGCCGTTCTACTGGCGCCGCTGCCGTATCGCGACCCGGGTCGGCTGGTGCTGCTGTACGAGCGCAACGTCATCGGCGAGACTGCCTTCAATGTCGTGTCGGCTCCGAATTATCTCGACTGGCAGCGCGACGCCCGGAGCTTCGAGCAGATGGCCATCTGGGGCGATTGGAGCTCCAGCCTCTCCGCGCACGATGGCGGTTTACCGGAAAACGTCAAGGGTGCGATTTGCAGCTACAATCTTTTCGCGACCCTCGGCGTCCAGCCGGCGCTGGGCCGGGCTTTTCTTCCCGAAGACGACACTGCCGACGCCGCGCGATCGGTTATCATCAGCGACGCCTTCTGGCGCAGGCGTTTCGCCGCGGACCCGCGCGTGATCGGCTCGCAAATCCGGTTAGACGATAAGCCACACACCGTGATCGCCGTGATGCCGGCGGGCTTCGATTACCCTACGTCGGATACCCAGGAATGGCTTCCAGTCTGGCAGAATGTGCCCGCCAACGCGAAGCAGCAGCGCGGCAATCATCGTTTTAATGTCGTCGCCCGTTTGAAACCCGGCATTCGAGTCGAGCAGGCGCGGACCGAAATCGACAACCTCGCCCGCCGAATCAAGCAGCAGAATCCCACCACGCTCACAGGCGAAGGCGGAAACGCGGTTTCGCTCGCCGATCGAACCGTGGCGCGAGTGCGTCCCCTGCTGATCACCCTGTTAGGAGCAGTCGCATGCGTCCTGATGATCGCCTGCGTCAACGTCGCGAACCTCCTGCTGGCCCGCGCGGCCGGGCGCAAACGTGAAATCGCGATCCGATCCGCGTTAGGAGCTTCGCGAGTCCAATTGGCCAAAGGTTTTCTTTGGGAAAGCCTGCTGCTGTCCATCGGCGGCGCCGGCTGCGGGCTGATCCTGGCCGCATTCGGGACCGATCTGCTGATCAAAATGGCCGGCGCGATTCCACGCATCGAAGCCGTTCGTGTGAACGGAACCGTCCTGTGGTTCACGGCGATCGTAGCCGTGCTGACCGGAATTGTTGTCGGGCTCGTGCCGGCGTTCGCTTCGATGCGCGCGGGCTTGGCGCAGCCGATGCAGGAAGGCGGCCGATCCTCCACGGCCAGCCGCGGGCGCGCACTGTTTCGGGATGTCCTGGTCGCCGTCGAAGTCGCGCTCTCGCTGATGCTGCTGATCGGCGCTGGACTGATGCTCAAGAGTTTTCAAAAGCTGCGAGCCGTGGATCCGGGCTTCATTCCGGATCGCGTCCTCACCATCGGTTCGGTGACGCTCGCCGGCGACCGGTACAAGCGGGCCCAAAAAACCGAGTTCTACGAAACGCTGGTCGCCAAAGTCAGCGCGATGCCCGGCGTCGAGTCCGCCGGTCTGGTCACCTGGCTGCCGCTCGGCGGCCATTGGTCCGACACGACCTTCACCATCGAGGGCCGGCCGCCGCTCGCCCCCGGCCAATTCCTGGATGCTTTGGTGCGCTCCGCCGACCCCGGCTATTTTCACGCCATGGGCATCCCGGTGAAACGAGGCCGCGTCTTCACGGCGGCGGATCGCCTGGAAGCCGCGGACAAAGCGATCATCAGCGAATCGATGGCGGCGCGGTTCTTTCCAAACGAAGATCCCATCGGCAAGCGCCTCCGCATGAGCGAAACCGACGTCTTCGAAATCGTCGGCATCGTGGGCGATGTCAAATCCAATCTCGCCTCGCCCATGGAACCGGCCATGTATTTCCCCCTGCTTCGGGGCACCCTTTCGTCCGCGACTCTGGTGGTCCGCGCCGTGGGCGATCCCAACACGCTCTCGCTCCCAATTCAAAGAGTCATGCACAACCTGGACCCCGATCTTCCAGCGGTTACCGTGAAAACCATGGACGAAACGGCGCAAGGCGCCACGTCGCAATCCCGCTTCGGCCTGACGCTGATCGCGCTGTTCGCGGGACTGGCAGTATTTCTCGCCTCCATCGGTCTCTATGGTGTGCTGGCCTATTCCACGCAGCAGCGCACCAACGAACTGGGCATCCGTGTCGCCTTGGGAGCCGCCTCTTCCGACATCACGCGCTTAGTGATGGCGCAAGGCATGAAGCCCGCCGCCATCGGGATCATCGGTGGCCTGGCCGGAGGCGCCGCGGCCACGAGGCTCCTTCAATCGCTGCTCTATGAAGTAAATCCGACCGACCCGGCAGTCATCACTTTAGTAGTCGCACTGCTCGCGATCGTCGCGATGGCAGCCTGCTTCATCCCAGCCCTGCGAGCGTCGCGCATCGACCCAGTAGTAGCGCTACGAGCAGAATAAGGATCTGCGTTTATCTGCGTCCATCTGCGGCTAAGACTTCTTGATCCCCGCCGCCGCGATCTGCGCGATATCCATCAACTTCGGTGGATTCTCCGACACCGCCGCCAGCGCATCCCGGAACATCGTATTGCAGAACGGACACGCCGCGCCCACGATACTGGCTCCGGTCGCGACCAGCTCCTTCGCCCGCGTATGACTCACCCGATCGCCTTTTTCCTCGCCCAGGAACGCCAGCCCGCCGCCCGCGCCGCAACAGAAGCTCCGCTGGCGCGCGCGCTCCGGATCGACCACCTCACCCGCCAGCGCAGCCACCGTGCGAGGCTCCTCATACACCCCGCGATAGCGGCCCAAATAGCAAGGGTCGTGAAACACAATCTTGTCGTTCCCGCTCTTCGGCAACTTATCGATGTGCCGAGCCATAAACTCGCTGTGATGCTCGATCGGAGGCGCCTCGCCGTACTCTTTCCAGTCCGTCGAAATCGTACGCACGCAATGGGGGCAAATCGATACGATCTTCGCGGCCTTCGACTGCTTCAGCGTCTCCAGATTCTGTTCGGCGAGCTGCTGAAACACCAGATCGTTGCCCAGACGCCGCGCCGGATCGCCCGTGCAGCGTTCTTTTTTCAAAACGCCGAACGTAGTTCCCAGATGCTCCATCACGCGCGCGAAGCTTGAAATAATCTCGCGCCCCTGCGGATCGTACGCGCCCATGCAGCCCAGCCACAGGCAGTATTCCTGGGTTCCATCGAAAATCGGAAAATTCTGTTTCGTGATGAACTTGTCGCGTTCGGTTGAGCTGAACCCCAGCGCATTTCCGTTGCGTTCCAGCGCCAGGAACAACTTCGTGCCGTAATCGTCGTCCCATTTGCCCGTATTCACCGCGCCGCGCCTCAAGCCGATGATGATGGGCACGTGCTCGATTCCCACCGGGCACTGAAATTCGCACGCCCCGCAAGTGGTGCACTGGAACGCGGCTTCCTGCGAAATATACGCGCCCAGCAGCGGCTCTTCCGATCCCGCGCCGAACTCGTTCAAATATCCTCGCACGCCCAGCGCGATTTTCTTCGGGTCCAGAATCTTGTGCGTGTTGAACGCCGGGCAATGCTGCGAACAGCGTCCGCATTCGACGCACGAATACGCCTGCAACGCCACCAGTCGAGTCAGATCCTTGCCCGTATCCAGCCCAAAATCTTCATCACCTGAAAGCGGCGGAATCCGGCTGAAGCCTCCCCGCGACAAAAATACCGTCGCCGGACTCAGCACCAGGTGCAGATGCTTGGTATGCGGAATCAGCGGCAGAAACGCCAGCAGCGCCAAAGTGTGCGCCCACCACAGCGGCTTTTCCTCCTGCGGGAAAACCACCGCTGCAATAAACGTCACCATCAACGCGAAAATGAGAAACGCAATGATCCCGGATTCCTTCGATAACTCTCCCAGCCACTGCGGCCTTACGAAAAACCGCCGCACGAACAAGCCGAAAATCGAAATCGCAACCAGGACTCCGAACGCCGCCGCGAATTTTCTATACGCGTCGCCGAACATGCTATCCAGGAACGGAAATCCTAGTCCCGTCGCGAAATGGTTCAGCGTGACCAGCCCGAAAATGCAGAATCCCCAGAACACGAACGCGTGCGCGAGCCCCGGCAGCGGCCGTTCCTCGATCACTTTTGCCTGGCACAGCACTTCCCAGAAGAAGTCCCACACTCGTTTTCCGATGGGATGAATCGAAAAGTCCGGATCCGGCTTCGCCGCGCGGATCTTTTCAACCACTTTGCCGAATCGCGCCCAGAATCCATAGACGGACGCCACTAACGCGACCAGGAACACAATTTTTTCGGGAAGCGAAAAGGTCATGGAAACGAATACTGTAACACGCGCACCCGCTGCTAGAATGTGTTCTGTGCGCCATCTCATCTCCGGAGCCGCTGGATTCATCGGCTCTCATCTGTGCGACCGTTTGCTTGCGGAAGGTCACTCGGTAGTCGCCCTGGACAATCTCATCACCGGGTCGAAGCGTAACCTTGCGCATCTCGACCGGCACGCGGGGTTTGAGTTCATCGAATACGACGTGACCACGCCGGTTGACGTTGCCGGCCCGTTCGATCACGTCTGGCACCTTGCCTCGCTCGCGAGCCCCAAGGAATATCTGGCGCATCCGATCGAGACGCTTCTCTCCGGATCCTCCGGGACGCATCATATGCTCGACGTCGCACGTCGAAATGGCGCGCGCTTCCTGCTCACGTCAACCTCGGAATGTTACGGCGATCCACTGGAGCATCCGCAGGTCGAAACCTACTGGGGCCACGTGAATCCCGTCGGCATGCGCTCCTGTTACGACGAAAGCAAGCGTTACGCCGAGGCTTTGGTGATGGCCTATCATCGCACTCACGGCGTCCGAACCAGCATCGCGCGGATTTTCAATACCTACGGTCCTCGCATGGCGCTGAACGATGGCCGAGTCGTGCCCGCGTTCCTCGACCAGGCCCTGCGCGGCCAGCCGCTGACCATTTTCGGCGACGGCAGCCAGACCCGCAGCTTTTGTTATGTCGCCGATCTCGTGGATGGTTTGATCAAATTGAGCCGCTCAGACGAACGCTACCCTGTAAACCTGGGCAATCCAGCCGAGCTGACCATTCTCCAATTCGCCGAGGCGATTCAGAAGCTGATGGATTCGAATCTCCCGCTGACCTATGAGCCTCTTCCGGCAGACGATCCCCGCAAACGCCGCCCCGATATCTCCAAAGCAAAAAAAGTCCTCGGCTGGGAACCGAAAGTCCCGCTCGAATCAGGATTGAAGGAAACCGTCGACTATTTCCGTGGCGAAATACGCCGTTAACCGATCTTAGGAAAGCGGCTCAACGGGAAAGTGTCCACCGGTACCGATCTCTGCTGCACCAGGACGCCTCCGTCCACCACTAGACACGCGCCGGTCATATACCGCGCATCCTCCGACGCCAGAAACACCGTCGGACCCGCGATCTCTTCCGCCGACCCGAGATATCCCATCGGCACCACCGCGCCTCGCTCGGCCGCGATCGCGTCGGAAATATCGTAGGTCCGGATCAACCCCGGCACCACCGCGTTGACGCGAATCCCATAAGGCGCCAGGTCGAGAGCCATCGCCCTTGTCATCGCCTCGATCCCGCCCTTCGACGCATCGTACGCCACGTTTCCGCGATGCGCTTTCGTCGCCCCGCCGCTCGACATATTGATGATCACTCCGCTCCGCCGCCTCGCCATGCCGTGCGCCGCCCGATGCGAGCATAGAAACGCTCCCTTCAGGTTCACGCCCAGAACGCGATCCCACCACGCTTCGTCGCCATCCAGAAAATGTCGGTCCGCGTAGATGTTGCCCGCGTTATTCACCAGAATGTCGACCTCGCCCGCGCGGTCGAACATCGCATCCACCTCCGCTTTGCTCGACACGTCGCCCACGATCGCGACCCCGCCGATCGCGCTCGAAACCTCCTCGGCGCGCGACCGGTCCACGTCGTTCACGAACACTCGACCGCCTTCCTGGGCGAATCGCTCCGCTACGGCGCGCCCGATCCCGTGGCCGCCTCCGGTCACGACCACAGTTTTTCCCTCGAATCGCTTCATAACTTATTCTCCCGCGAACTTTTCGCTACATTTCTCGTATATGCTGTTGTGACGGCTGAAGGCGCTTTTACCCACGAGTCCGAGATCGACCGGATCTTCGGCCCGGTCCTGCAATCGCGAACCTACAAAAATCTTCTCTATCTGGCGATCTCATTTCCGTTAGGGATACTGTATTTCGTCACGATGATCACCGGCGTCTCGCTCAGCGCCGGCCTCGCAATTATCCTGGTCGGATTCCTGATTCTCGCGCTGACCCTCGGCCTGGCGCGAATCTTCGGCACTTTGGAGCGTGGACTCACCAAAGCGCTGCTCGGAGCCACATTTGAACCCGCTCCGCCAGTCGGCCGCGGCCTCCGCGCAATCCTCACCGATCGTCGCAGTTGGACCACCGTGCTCTTTCTCGTCCTGAGTTTTCCGTTAGGCGTGGCCGGTTTCGTCGCCTCGATGCTTCTGTTCGCCTCCACGATCATGATGGCCGCCCCTGTGATTCATACCGTGGTTCCCTTCATGGTGATGGACCAACGCGTCGCCACCTCCGAGGAAGCGCTGCTGATTTCCCTGTTTGGATGTATTTTGTTCCTGCTGCTGGTTCACGCCATCAACGGCCTGGCCGCGATCTCGCGCCGTCTGGCCGAAGCGCTGATCTAACTCTTCTTGCCCCCGAACCGGTACCCCACGATCGCCTTGATAATCAGGTGATCCGTCGACGCCGTCGCACCGATCCCGACCCCAAAGTTAAACTCCCAGTTTGGCGACAAATTCAAGTCGATGTCCGGGTAAAACTGGTGCTCCTGTTCGCGCGTGGGGAAAAAACTTCCGAACGGTCCCACCACTCCGTAATATTCAAACCCGCCGTTGATCTTCTTCGTGATATCGTACCCGACCTTGAAATCCGGCGAAAATACCAGTCCCTGATGCACCGACAGCCCGTGAAAGGACCGGTCGAACGTCGGGTTAAACGCCATATACCAACGGCCGATAGTCTTGTCGACAATCGGCCGGATCTCCAGCGTCCACGTGTCGGTGGAAAACATCCGCCTCTGATATCCGAACTCGAAAGAAATGCTCGCGCCCACCGGCCATTTCCAGTCTTCCGGAGCCCGCACGCGCGGCCGTATGTGATCGCCCACCCAGTTGAATCCCTGGCCCGGACCTTCGCTGGTGAAAATGTACCAGCCGACTTCGAACCAGTCCGTCACTCCATGCGTGATCTCGATGGTCTCATGCCATTGATGCTCGTCCGGCAGCACGCCGTCGAGAGGAGTCTTGAAGCCTTCCACTGTCACGTTGCTATGCAGCTCGACCATGGTGCATCCCGGCTTCACCGTTTCCGAAGGATACACCTGAATCTCGTAGTTCCCCTGCGCGAGCAGCGGAATCGCACCGAATATCAGCGATAGAAACGTCTTCATGCGAGGTGGATTGGTTCAGCGTAACACGCGAGCGTTGAGCCAAACTGTAATGAGATGCGCCAACGTTGGGCGATCCTGGCCGGTCTCGCCATCGTGGCGATGGTTGCGTACCTGCCCACGCTTCACCAGCCCTTGCTCGAAGACGATTATCCCAACATCGCCTTGGCGAATCGCTTCGGACCCGTTTCCGGTTGGACCGATTTGCTCCAGGCCCCCGCGTTTCGCCTACGTGCCACGTCTCAACTCCTCGCGTCCGCTGTCTATTCGACCTTCGACATGACGGCAGCCGCCTACTATTCGGCGAGCATCGCGCTGCATGTGCTCAATACGTGGCTGATTTTCGCTCTCGGATCATGGCGGCGGATCGGCTACGCCGTCAGCGCCTGGACGGCTCTGTACTTCGCCGTGAGCGAAGGCCATCAGGAAGCGATCATGTGGTTCTCCGCCGCAAACGAATTGTTGCAATTCCTTTTCGGCGTTGCGGCGCTGGTTTGCTGGATCCGCTTTCTCCAGGAATCCCGCTGGCGATGGTACTCGCTCTCGATTTTCTGTTTTGCACTTGCTCTTCTGTCGAAGGAATCCGCGCCGATTTTCCTGGTTCTGTTCCTGCTGCCCGTGGCAATCGACTTTCGCGAAAAAGCGGCGTGGCTGATGCCCTTTCTCATTATGACGACGTTCGCCGCATGGTCGATCTTCTTCCCCGGTTCGGATTCCTTCCGCTTCCATGACGGCAGTTTTTCCTTTCATGCGCCCTTCTGGCGGACCTTGCCGCATAGCTTCTTCGCTCTTCTATGGTTCTGGGGACTCCTCGCGCTGGCCGCCACGCCGTGGATTCGCGAGCGCAGCGTGATTTGGATCGGGCTCGCGTGGGCCGTCATCGGCCTGCTTCCCTACAGCTTACTCACGTATTCGACGCGCATCCCCAGCCGGCAAACCTACCTGGCCAGCGCCGGAGTCGCACTCATGATCGGCGTCGCGTTCGTGGCAATCGAAAAGAAGCGCCCTCGACTCGTTCCCGTGTTAGTTGCGATCCTGCTGCTCCACAACATCGGTTATCTGTGGATCAAAAAGCGAGCCCAGTTCCTTGATCGTGCCGCGCCCACTGAGCAATTAATCGCGTTGTCAAGCCGGACCAAGGGACCCATTTACGTCGCCTGTTTCCCCCGCACTCGCCAGATCGCCGAACAGGCCGTCTGGCTGGAGACCGGCCGCCCGCCGAGCGGCCTCATCTGGGATGCTGCGCGCGCCGGAGAGGCAGCGGCCAGATTTTGCTATGTGGAACCGGCGCGCTAACGTGCTAAAGTGTTGATTTCGCCTCCGATGTCCGTGCAAATATTCCTTCAAGGGAAACTCCTCGGAATCGACGAGTTTCTATTCGCCCCGGCCGAACGGGACCACGACCAGGTCTTCACCGGGCGCTCGCACTGGATCACTCTGTTGAGCGAAGTCTTGCCGCGCGCCCTTCTCGAAGAATTGGGCTTGGCGAAAATTCTGCTTGGCTCCTCCGGCGGCGGGCAATTCCTGGTCGTATTGCCCAGCGAATCCCGCGAGCCCGCTGAATCGTTCCTGAACGCCGCAGCCGCCGAAATTGCCGCGCTCAGCGATGGCGCATTGAAATTACTCTGGAGCGTCACGGAAAACTTAGGCGACTGGAGCGACGTGCGCCGCCGCTTGACCGAGCAGATGAATCATCGCCGCGGCACTCCCGGATTTGAGGCCGCTCCAGCGATGCCCTCCACCGAGTCGCACGAGTATTTCGCGGGACAGCTCGGTATGAAAATGCGCGATGCCGAAACCGTCGGCTGGTCGCCCGAAACGCCGGGCCGGGTCTTCACCACCGGGAAGCACGTGTGGAATCTGTCGGGATCGTCCATCGAATCGCTCCCCTTCGCGCGCCACGCAGCTCCCAGCGACGACGGCCGCGAGCCCGCGTCTACCAGCGCTCTGGCTGCGCGCGCGACTGGTCTCAATACCTGGGGTGTTCTGCGCGGCGACGTCGATAATTTCGGCATTCGCCTGCGCCGCGCCCAGACCATCGAGGAGCACATCCAGCTCTCGGTGATGTTCAAGCAATTCTTTGCAGGTGAGCTGGAAGTCCTTTGTTCCATGCCCGAGTTCTGGCGCAAAGTCACCGTGATTTATTCCGGCGGCGACGACTTTGCAGTTTACGGCGCCTGGGACGCGCTGATCGGTCTGGCTCGCGAAATCGAGCGTCTCTTCCATCGCTTCGCCGAAACTAATTTGAAAGATTTCGCGGGACCCGAAGGCAAAACCATCAGCATGGCGATGGCGCTCGCGCCCGCCGTCGATGCCTCGCTCGGTTCGGTCTTCGAAGAAGCCGGGCGTCGACTCGAAGTGGCGAAGTCCGCGGATAAGGATTGCGTCTGGCTGCTGGGCCGGACGCTCGAATGGAAACAGTTCGCTGAAGCCGCCGAGCTGAAGGAATCCTTGATGCGCATGATTGCCGAGTTCGGCTGCTCCCCGCAATACCTGCGCGACCTGTGCGGCATCTATCGCGAAACGCAATCGAAAATGTCGAAACGGCAAGCCCGCCGCACCGGAGGCGAGCGTCCGTGGCGTTATCATCGCCGGATCCGCCGCATCCTGGGCGCGGCGCGTCCCGCCGGTCCGGAGCGCGGCGAGTTTCAGAAAGCCCGCACCGGCCTGATCGCCGACCTGATCGGGCGCAGCGCGGTTACCGTCAAGTTGCGGCCCGCCGGTCGCGTGGCGCTAGAATGGGCGAGGCTGTCGGCGGATTAGCCGAGTTTTGAAAAGGATATCGCATGGAAGATGAAGTGAAAGAACCAGAAGCTCCGGCTGTCGCGGAAACACCGTCACCGGTGCCTGAGCCTGCGAAAGCCGAGCCCGTGAAAACCGAGCCGGCCAAAGCCGAGTCTCCGAAGCCCGAGTCTTCGAAGCCTGAGTCTGCAAAATCCGAAGGCGCGAAGCCTGAGTCCAAGGACGCCCAGCGTCCCCCGCGCCGCGAAGATCGGCCTCCGCGTCCTCCGCAAGAAAATCGTGGTGGACCGGGCGGCGGTGAACGGCGAGGCGGTCCTGGCGGTGGCGATCGCCCGCGTGGCGAGCACCGTCCCGACAATCGCGGTGGCGACCGGGGAGATCGTCGCGAGGGCGGCCGTCCCGGCGGCGGGCGTCCCTTCGAAGGCCCTCCCGATATCGAGCTCGAAAAACTGATTGCGGACAGTCTGTATCTCGACAATCAGGCCCATGCCGTTGTGGCCCGCATGCGCGACATGGATTCGGGTACCAAGAGCCAATTGCGCCGTTTGTATAACGCCGTGCGCCGCGCCGTGCGCGCGCCTGAAAATGAGCGTCAGCATCAGTTCGTCATGCTGCGCGCGCGCCTGGCGTATACCATCGCGCGCCATTCGCTGCGGAGCTTGGATGCACTGGAACGTCTGCTGTTACAAGTGACGCGTAGAAACGACGCGCGCGGTTATGAGCGATTTAAAGATCTGTTCGAGGCCATCGTCGCCTACAACGAATAACGAGGATTATGAGCACACATACCGCTCACACAAAATTGCAGTTGGTGGGAAAGCTGATCCTGAACGGCGAGCTGCACTGCGAAACCGGCCTGCACATCGGCGCCGGCAAA
>Ga0209415_10010956_pt1 | contig 15341 bp, 9 predicted proteins | sample PeaSoiSIISIP2007_FD_187696 | JGI IMG/M metagenome (GOLD analysis project Ga0209415, IMG submission 187696) | Peat soil microbial communities from Weissenstadt, Germany - SII-SIP-2007 (SPAdes) (version 2) | ecosystem: Environmental > Terrestrial > Soil > Wetlands > Peat | place: Germany... | reverse complement strand
ATCGATGGCGTTGGCCTGCAACCGCAGCCTCTGTGGCCGGATGATCGAGGTTACTTTCTGGAAGTCCAGCGATATGGCCACGGTCTCGTAGCCGGCTTTCCTGCCACAAGTACTCAGGTCTCTGCCGTTTTCAACTATCCCGATACCATCAAAGCTTTCCATTATCATCAGGAACACACCGACTGCTGGACGCCCGCCACAGGCTTGCTGCAGGTAGCCAGGGTAGACCTGCGCGCCGCTTCCCCGACGTTTGGCCGCCGCAACACAATGTTCGTCGGCGCGCTTCGTCCCTGGCACATACTGATTCCCCCCGGCGTGGCGCACGGATACAAAGTGATCGGTCCGGAATGCGCTGTGCTGGTTTATTTAACAGATCGCTTCTACGATCCCAAGGATGAAGGCCGAATCCCTTACGACGACCAGGGTATTAACTACGATTGGGAGCAGCAACGGCAGGGAGGGTGGGCGTTTCCTTTTAAGGACGGAGCCGCCGCGATTTGAATTCCCGCACAGTTGTGATCGGTCTTTACACAGCCGATCGCGGCGCCAGCCTCGGCGAACACAGCATCGTTTCCGACTCGAGGGGCCTCTACGATTGCACGCTACGCATACCGTTCATCGCGCGTTGGCCTGGCCACATTGTCCCAGGCACACGCTTGAAAGGGATGTATCAATCCGAGGACATTGCGCCCACTCTGTTTGAAGCCGTCGAACCCCCTGGGCGCGATCGCGTCATCAGCCTGGATTGCACTTCCGGCCGCGCTTGGAGCGTTCGGACCAGCCAGTACAAGCTCATCATTTCCGAGGGCCCGCGGAGGGAGTTGTACGACCTAACTACCGACCCCGGTGAGGACCGCAACATCGCTTCCCAGCAGCCCGACGTAGCCTCCGACCTGGAGAACGAACTGCAGAGTTGGGACGCTCGGCGGATCGACGAATTGTATCGCTACGAGAGCCCGTTCCGCGAAGGCATCGTACCGCAAACTGCCACACCTTAGTTTTACAGGAGCCCAAATGGACACGCCGGAAACAACCATCGATCTGGAAACACAAGCGAGAGCTTACCTAAAAGCTTTTGAGGCAAGAGACATCGACCAATGTATGACGTTTTACGACGACGATGCCTCACTAAGCTTCGTGCAAAGCGACTACAAGGGCAAAGAGCAGATCCAAGAATGGCACAAGGCAAGGTTCGCCGCCGATCTCCGCATCGTCCGCTTGGAAAAACTGACTGTGGAAGGAAACACCGTGGTGCTGGCCGCCGTGGTCACGTCCAAGCGGCTCAAGGCTTGGAAGCTCAATACAATCGTCGGCACCATAACAACGCTGTTCGAAGGTTCCAAGATCAAAGACTTGAAATTTGGGATGCAACTGATATGACCGCCACCACCTTGTCCATCGATTCACTGAGCGACGAGAGTTACATCGCCCAGATTCAGGGACTGGATTACCGGCCGGTCTTCATCATTGGGCCGCATCGATCGGGAACCACGCTGCTTTACCGCGTGCTCACCGAAATCGGCAGCTTCAACACCACCAGCACTTACAAATAGTGAACCGGCGTCGGCTGCTTGCCCTGCATGCCACCGGCCAGGAACAGGTCGTGCGTGACGAACTGGATCGCTGGTTCGAGGAAAAAGGCCTGCGCGGCAAGGAACATAACTCCGCCCCGATCACGCCCGATCTTCCCGAAGAATACGGCTTCGCGCAGATTCGAGGCCGCAACAACTCGCGCTGATCACGCAACTCACTCGGCGGAATCCACACTTCCGGCAGAGTTCCGTTGCGCAGCAGAATCGCCAGTCCGGTGGCGTCCAGCTTGTCGGTCTTCTTGGTCTTACCCATCCGTCGCTTGGCCTCCACGGTTTGGCCAACTTCGGGCAATGACCGAGTTCCTCCATCTCATCCACCAACCAGCCGTAATGCCCGCTGGACTCGATTGCGATGGCTGATTGTTTCCGAAGTTGAGAGAGAAACTCGCGATGTAGCCGGCGATGATGCTCCACACGAATGGCCTGGCCCGCTTGCCCTTTCTCATTCACCGCCACGAACACTCAAAACTTCTTGAGGTTCCACCACAAAACGAAGCGGAAGGCCCCAGTCGTTTGGCTCACGCTGGCAATAAATTAACGCTTTGACCCACCAGTAGCGGCGAGGAAAGCGATGGGGTCAGACTGACGCTCAACTGCCTATAACTCGCTTGGGTGGATGCAGCATTTTATTCGCAATCGAGTTTCTGGCGGCTCGTACCTAAAGTATGCGAGAGGATACGAGCCAGCCAAGATTTGGTCTTACCAGGCCGCGATCACGGTGTGCATCCGGTAATCGGCGGTAGTGTCGTGGGATCGGCGTAATAGGACATCGGATTGATGGGTGTACCATTGGTCCAAGTCCCCATGTTAAGTTGTTCGGCACTGCCGTTCCCGAGAAATTCACTGCAGTGATTCGCGTTGGTCAGGCAATCCGCCGCCGCCACCGAAAGTTTATACGTCACGTAGAAGTCGCGATTATCGATCGCGGCGGTATCGTTGTATCCATAGGTGTTGGGGTAGTAGTGGTTCCCGACCTGATTCGGCGTGCCGGTGGTATCCGAATTGAACCACAGATAGTTCTTCTGGGCCGCCGGCACTTGCGTGGTGGAAGTGAATATACTGACGCCATCCTTGGAGCAGGCCACAGTGTCCTGATCCGATGACACAATCACCATTTTCGTAGCGGTACTGATGCCGGCAAAGTTAATCGGGGGCAACAAGCCCAGACTTGCAGGCTCAATCATCACCAGACCGAGTGGGACGGGGAACGAGGGAACGGCGGTTGAGGCCTCCCCCGCCAGCCAGGCGGTAATCCACCCCCCGAAGGAGTGGCCGACGATAATCGTCTGAGGGACGCCTTTCACTGTGTAGGGCCTGACGTGCGGCTCCCAGGTGTAGTTTTCCAGCCGGTACAGAGCATCCGTCCAGGCGGCTTGTGCATTCGAGGGATAGTCGGCAAAAGTGCTCGTCGCGCTGGACTGATACTTCGCCCACACGACGACGTAGCCCTTTTGCACCATCTGGCTGATTAAACCCTCATCGCCGCCGTTACTATCATAGTCGCTGGGATCAAACGCCCCGTAGCCGTGGAGGAACAAAATCACTGCCGCTTTGGCAGGGGCAGGTGTGCCGGGTTCGTAGATGTAATACTCCACATTGTTATTGGTGTACCGATTGTTGGCCCAATAGGGGCCATTGACCGTAACTGACGCATAGTTGTAGGTATTGCCTTCCGGGCCCGTGGTGGGCTGTTGGCAAACTGAGGTCTGTCGATTCTTTATGGTGACCGCCGTGCAATTAAGCGCATTCGCTGTAGTGGTGGCCGGCCTAACGGCGAGTGCGGAAGCAGACAGGCTTCCGGCTTTTACCAGTTGCGAGCGCTTTTGAAGGCGGCTCAGCGCCAATTCAAACTCACGAGCGTCTTTCGCGTTAGCAAAGTACACGCTGGGATTGTTCCTGACCGAGTCCCATAGGCCGAGCAATTTTGCAAAGTCACCCTTGGCGGCGTCCTCTTCAGCCTGCTGAAGAAGTTCTGACATGTGATCGCGGGCAGCCGGATCCACGAATTTCCCCCCCACCACCAGTTTGTTCAGCGACTCCCGAGCATCTGCGAATGACACCGCCGGCGCAGCCGCCGGGAAGATCACGAAGTTCGAATATTCCGAGAGCACGCCTTGTCCACTGTCCGACTTGACCTGGTATGCGTATCTACCCAACAGCGAGGCGGCTGAATCCGCGTAGGTCAGCTTGTCGGTCACGCCAATTTCATCCCACCCGTTGGAAGCGTTATAGGCTGCACTGCTATCTCCAACCCCGGCAATATTGACATCGATGGGGTCAAACGACCGGCGGAAAATATGGTACTGCTGGGCTCCGCCCGACGGCGCATCCCAGGACAGCAGAACGCCGCTTGGCGCCCCTTCTACCTGGACGTGCAGCGGCGGATTCGGCGGCACCGCATCCGCGGAACCAGACAGCGTGCCCGACATGGGCGATCCGTCGGGAGTCGAATTGGAGCCGCGATAAACGTTTAGGCCGTAGAAGGGGTTTGCACTACCCAGGAAAAGCCCATAGGGAGTACTGACCATAGTGCGTGCGCCCATGTTGTATCCGTCTCCGAAACCCGTCTGGTCCACCTGCGAGAAGTAGGTTCCGTCTTGGGTCCACCACAGGTCGAAACCGTATTCGGGTTTCCAAGCCGCAGCACCCTTTTGATAGCGCAAAAGGACCGATTCGTCGAACGTTCCAACGTAGAGACGGCTGTCATGGACAGCCATTCGCCACATGTGTTGGTTTAGAAACCAGCTAAAACCCACATCCAGACCGCTGAGCGAATTTTTCTGCCCAGCAGGCGTCGAACGCGACGTTCCAGCAATCAGGTCCCAGGTGTTGTCACTACGGATGCGGAACAGTTCGGCGCCTTGATCCGCGAGAGGGACTCCATTCCGCACACCGTCGCCTCCCACGTAAAGGTCGCCGTCGTATACCTGCATACTGAGGGCAATCGGGTTCCCATCCGGTTTCCTGTACCCGCCTTTGTCCAGGACGGTCGTATAGGTGTACGGCAAAGTGCCCACCGGGTTGGTGTACTGGACAGAGAATCCGGATCCGGTGTCGCGGTTCACGAAAGTCACATAGAGAAGATTGTTGAATATGCCGATCTCGTAGGCCGGCGTCACCGGGCTTGAAATCTGCTGAAAAGTGTTATCACCGAGATACGGTTTCGGCGACTGTATGACCGTGCCTTGTCCCTTCCAGTCGACGGCCATGGCGAAGAATTGGCCATTGAGGGTCTGCATCCCGCGAAAACAGGTGTTGCCCAAGTTACCCAGGAACGTGCCTTGGTCCTGCGGAACCGGCGCGAAGTTCACTCCATCAGTGCTGCGCAGCAGACGCCCGCCCGGCACTTGCGGATGGATCGCCTGCGACGAGCAGCCACCCACGTAAAGCGCCTCGGTGCCGGTGTCTTCCTCGTAAATGAACATGTCGCGAAAACCGATATCGGGAGGGACCATCAAGGTGGGACTTGTGCCGGGCACAGCAACGGTCAGCGGCGATTGAAAGACCCTCATCCACGCGCCGTTCGAGGGATCGTAAGACCAGATCTCGGCCCCCGCCAACAGTAGGTTTGGGCCAGGTTGGGTAGGATCTTGCGGGCACACGATATCGGGATCCTTGGGAGGGTAGGGTTCCTTGGGGTCGACTAGATGTTCAGACAAATCAGTGATGCATTGCTCCGAACGCGCGGTTCCCACCAACAGCTTGCCGTTGAACCATGCCATGGACCAGGCCCAGCTATTTTGCCGGTCGCCAAAACCCTCGATCGCGATCGGCTTTGGCTTGTTATTGGCCACACTGCAGCCCCCCGGTCCCCAGGCGCAATCGAACAATGGCGCATAGGTTTGGGCCATGCCGCACTGGGCCGCCAGCAGGAGCACAAACATCGCCGCAACAGCGCCACCAATGAATCGGACACTTCTAGCAATAAAATTTCGAATCATATCTTTCCCCCGGTAGGTAAGTTCTTATGTAAAAATTCACGCCATCGATTACTGCGTCGTGATTTTGGTTACGAAGACATCCGATGACCCGCCGCCATAGGTGGGCTGAAAAACGCCCGTCGTCGTCGTCAAATTGGTCGAGCTTGTAGTGCCGGCTACCGTGGCGTTACCATTCTTAGTGCCGACCGCGACAGCGGTGATAACATCGTTTCCCGTTCCGCCCAGGTAGGTGGAATAGAACACGTTGGGAGTGTAGCTACCGCCCTCCACAAAGTTGGCGCCGGGCTGCAAGTTGACTATGAATCCATCGTAGCCGCCGGCATTGGCGCCCTGGAGTGCATTTGTTGTTACCGGGAAGTTGGTGGAATTCGTCGTTCCGACGATGAACGCGTTGCCGCAGCCGTCGACGCCAACCCCCTTCGCTGCATCGGTGCCCGAACCTCCGTAAAAACTTGAGAACTTGAGACGTCCTTGGGCATATACTTGCACAAACGCGTCAACACCACCCTTGTTCATACTCTGGATCGCATTTGGCGTGGCCGGTAAGTTAGAGCCGTTGGTGTACCCGGTGACCCAGATAGCTGGGGTTGCCGCGGGAGTACAGCTCGGATTGCCCGCGAAGTATGCGACCCCCGTAGCGGCCGTGACGACCGAAGCGTTGTTGCCGCCGAAAATCCTCGTTACCATCGGCCCGTACACGCCGGTGCTGGTCAGCGAGGTCAGGAACGCCTTGGTATTCGTGCCAGTGCTTTTCGGTTCAAATAACGCCGTGGAAGTGGTGGAACCCACAATGACCAGCGCATCGTTTTTGGTGTTGGCAATCGAATTGATGTAGTCGTTACCCGAGCCGCCGATGTACGTGGAGTACTGCTTTCCGGTAAACGTTGAATTGAACTTCGTCACAAACCCATCGGTCCCGCCCTCGTTGACGGCCTGGTAGGGATTCGTCGTGGGGAAGTCGGTCGAAGTCGTGGATCCTGCTATGACAATATTGCCCAGGCTATCCAAGGTGATCGCGGAGGCGCTATCGTTGCCGCTGCCACCCAGGTACGAGGAGTAGTGGATGACGTTCGGGAATTCCAACTCCGCGACAAAAGCATCCTCGCCGCCGGCGTTCGCGGCCTGCAGAGGATTCATCGTAGGCAGATCCGTGGAGGTAGTGCTGCCGGCCACATAGACATATGGAACCAGCTTTCCAATAGGCTGGAGCAGCGCGATCGAGTTCACGAGCGTGTTTCCGGTAGTGCCACCGTAGTAGCTGGAGATGTAGAGCTCGCTGCCGTCGCCCTGAAAGAAGATCACGGAGAAGAACGCTTGCGTGGAGCCGGCGGTGGCGCCCGGAAATATGGGGTAGGGCCCGGCATTGGCGCCGTCGGTGGGGAAGTTGGTGGAGGTGGTGGTGCCTCCGATGTAGGTGTCGCCCAATACGTCGACCGCCACGCACGTAGCTAGATCCGTTGCGCTGCCGCCAAGATATGTCGACCAACTGACCGTCGGATCGATCACCAGCGTGTGCTGTCGGTCGTAATTCGCGATGGCGAACGATACTTCGTGGTCCGACCGTTTTACGAAGTGCCCTGCAATTTCGTGGCGCACTCCCGCGATTTCCTGATAGATTACCGGCTTGTGGTTCCGCACATCGCCCAAACTGGTGTGCATCACCAGATCGCCGCTGGAATCGAGGCGCACCTTGGCGCCGCTAACCGCGAATCGGATGGCCTGCGGATCGGCGCCCGGGGCTACTACAAAATCGTATTCCAGTTGCTGTTGGTTGCCGTAGTAGATCAGATCCACTCCGGAGTAAATGCCTTCGTACTTCACCTTCGAGAAGGTCGGGATATCGGTCCGCCACTTGGAGCGATCATTGCCGATGAAAGAGTTTAGCGTTCCAGGAAGCGGATCGGCGGGAACCACGCGCGAGTCCTTTGCGCCCAGCAGCTTCATACGAATCGTAGCGGACTTGCCCGAGGCGCGCGTTAGCACGACAACCGACTCGTCGGCGGTGAGAAAGAGACCGTAGCCCGATCCGCGAGAAAATGCTTTCACCCGAGGATCCGTCTGACCTGCATTCAATTCAAAGGCCAGCGGCATCCGTGCATAAAGGGCCGCGGCCTTAATCCGGGCTTGAGCATCCGTGTGCTGGCTGGTAACAATATCAGGGCCGGCGAATATAAGTTGCGTGGCGGCCAGCATGAAAACACTGAGCGCCGCAAGGCGATTCATCTTTAACATGTCGCTTATTATATGGTGTGGCATGCTGAACCAACAAGGCTTAAAATGTCTATTGGCGAATACAAAGTACTAGGACTAACTCAGGCAAACTAATGTTCGACAAGTTGCTCAAATTACTGGACCATTGCGCATTTTCGAATAGCCCACACGCGCGAAAACCGCAGGGAGCCAGGGCGTGAACGCACTTCGGCACGAGTGTTGTTTCGCTGGCGAAGATCGAGGGCCGATCCTAGGCTCAGACCGATCTTTCGATATGCTCATGGCCAGGCAACGCTTACGCGGATTGCACCAGCTCTTCGATTCTGCGATTAATAAACTCGGGCTTCTCCCGCATCACCAGGTGACCTCCGCCCTCGATGACGTTGATAGTTTGAGGATGCAGGCGCTCGCACAATTCACGGCCGCGTGCGAGCGGAATCACTTTGTTGGCCGCTCCCCAAAAGATGTGAACGGGAGGAAAACCGGCGGGCGGATGCACCTGATCTAAAGACGCAAAGCTCGACCAGTTGCTGAACAGGTTGATCAGGCAAGCGCCCTCACCTTTTTTACCGTACAGTTGGTGGAGATGGTGGAGAAACTCGGGGTTCTCCTGGAACGTCTCATCGTACTGTCCCCGGATAATGCCGCGATGCAGCATGCCGCGAGACATCATGAGGTCCACAAACGGTTCCATGATGCGACGCATCAGCGGCCGGCCCGACACCATCTTCACGGTAGCTTGCAGGTTTCCGCCCACCACCGTGTTTTCGGTGGCGATATGAAACAGAAAAAGGCGCTTCACCTTTTGCGGGTTCGCAAGCGCATAGCTCAGCGCCATGGCCGCGCCGGTGCAAGTGGCGACGATCGTGACCGGCGCCAGGCCGAGCGCGTCCACAATCGTGGACACCATCTCGGTATACAAGGGCAAAGAATAATCCAACTTGGGATTGTCCGACCTGCCATAGCCCAGGCTGTCGACGGCGACCACGCGATATTTTTGCGAGAAGTATCTGATTTGATGTTCCCAGATATGGTGGTCGTTGCCGGCGTTATGGAGGAACAGCATGGGCTCGCCCTGCCCTGCCTCGTAGTAAGCGACCTTATGGCCGCGGAACGAAACGATGCGATCAGCGGGCAATGTACCGCTCGTGACAGGCAGCTGCTCAATGACGTGGCGGGTCAACATATCCCTCCGGATCTTTGCGCCATGGCGGACATCCACCGGAAAGGCCTGCGAATAAATCTGGATGTCTTGGATGGAACTGGTATTCCGATGCCGAGCCGCGAGCGATTTAAGATCCGCGATCAGCTGTTGCTCACGCACTGGATCCGGAGCCTGGCCATCGCGCTCGGGTTCTATCAACACCACCGGACGCTGGAGCGAAGCGCCGGCCACCGGAACCCCCACCAGGGCGCTGCGGTTTACCCGCGGATGCCGGTTGAAAATCGGTTCCACAAGATCCGAATAAAAGTAGCCGGCGGCGGTTTCCAGGCGGTCCGCGATGCGGCCGCAATACCAAATGCCACCGTCCTCATCGAGGTATCCGGCATCACCCATGCGATGCCACAGCCCGTTCACGTCGGGAATCTTGGCTTTGCGGGTAGCTTCGGGCTTGCCATGATACGCGGGCGTAACCACCGGCCCAAAGACGCAGATCTCGCCGATCTGCCGCGGCGCGAGAACCAGGCTGGCGCTCCAGCGCTCGATGGGCTGGCTGCTGATGCCGATAACCTGGACCGTGATGCCCGGCGCCGGCCGGCCCAGATAAGTGCCCTCGCCGTCGCGCATTTGTGACGCCTTGGCCAGCAGCTCACGGCCGGTGGCATAGCTGATGCAGAGCGCCTCAGTAGCGCCGTACATCACGTGCAGGTCGCCATCCGGCTCCGCCATCACTCGCTGAACACCCTCCACCAGTTCGATGGGAACCGAGGCTCCCGTGGTGAGAATCTTTCGCAGATGCGGAATTTTCTCCCCGCGCTCGGTACAGTGCTTCACCAGATTTGCGACCACAGGAATTTGCATGAACGCTACCGTGGGCCGCTGGTCGCGAATGATATCTAACAGGCAGGCCGGCGAGGCGTCCCTGGGATATCGCGGATCCATGTCCGGCGTAATTACAGTAGCGCCGGAACCTACAAAATAGATGGCAAACGCGGGATGGCAGGCCAGGCAGATCTGTTGGGGTCCGATGCCCAGGGACTCCTGCATGATTTGAATGATGGCCGCGCCATTTGCGTGGGTATAAACCACACCCTTGGGAGCGCCAGTGCTTCCCGTAGTGAATACGATGGCCATCGTATCGTTTGCAAGCGTGGGCGCGCTGCTGAATGGCTCATCTTTCGGCAAGCGTAGAAAAGACTTGAGCGTGGGTCCACCCACCGGTGAAAAACCGCCGACGGTGACCGAGCGGGTGATGGAGCGAAAAGCTTTGCGATGCAGAATCCGAAGCGCATGGACCAGGGGAATGCCGACCAGTACATTGGGCCGGATATCCTCAATGGATTTCAGTTTCTGTTCCTTGCTCGCGCCTGGATCCACCACCAGCGGGATGGCGCCGACGTGCCAAAGCGCCAGGAAAACCGGCACCAATTCCAGGCTGGGCTTCATCAGGATCACCGCCAGATCCCCCTGCCGGATATTCGATGCTTGGATTCCGCGAGCGTATTGTTCGCCCAATTCCTGGCAACGGCCGAAGGTCAAAGACTCGTAGCGATGTGCGGTCTTCTCATGCCCGCCTTTTTCATGATGAGCTACCACTTGAATGGCATCGGATGGGCGCAGAGCCGCCAGGGTGGCGAATTCGCGCGCCAGATTCAGCCGCGGATTCTCACCAACTGGCATCTGTTCGGTGGCACTGCCCACTGCTTCAGTCATCTCTATATCCGGCATCTCTTACCCCCAATTATTTTTGCGCTGGCGCCGGTGGCTGGGGATGATGCATTTGCGCGATGCTCGGTTCCCCCTCGTGTCCGAACAGCTCTGGATGGATGTAATGCCCTTGGTCCTTCGCGGCTTTGTCTACTTCCACCTGGATGCGATGCGCGTTGGCCCAAGCGTCCTGACGGATGCCGGTGACTTGCCAGGAAACCTTCACGCCCGACTTGCTGGTCTTGATGGTGAAACTTCCATTTGTGATTTCCGATGCGATCCAGGCTTGGGAGGGTTGGCCGATCGTTGTCAGTTGATAGCGGAAATCGGTGTTCAGAGCCTCGAACCACGCGGGCATCCTGACCATGGCTGTGCCGCTGCCATCGGTGACGACAGTGCCGTCGTAAATGTTTTTCATGTCAGGCGATTCGACGAAGGAGTGGTAGAGGTACTTATTGGCGGGGTCGAGCGGATGATCGATTTTGAAAGAGCCGCTGGATTTGGAGAGAGTTCCAAGAACGTCCACGTCGCCATCGAAATAGCCGGCAAAGGTATCGGTCCCGTTGCCGCCCATGGCGTAGATTCCATTTCCATTAATCCCCCCAGTCCCTGTGCCCGCAAAGGCAGCGATGCCGTCACCCCCTTCGACGCCGTTGCCTCCGACGGCCGTGACGCCGGGGCCGCCTCTGCCCGACTGGCCCGTGGCGTTGCCTCCATCAGCTGTGACGCCACTCCCTCCTCCGTCGTCAATGCCAGTGCCGTCACCCCCAAGCCCCAAGACGCCGGACCCGCCGGTACCGATCGAGGAAGAAGAGGTGCCCTGGGAGGGTCCGCCCCACCCGGAAACTCCCGTACCTCCAACGTTGGCGCCGGCGAGCGCCACCGCTCCGCGACCGCCGACCGCGGAATGCTGTGGCGCCGTGTTGGTGATTTCAAAGACCGGGCCATTGGTACCCGCCGCGCTCCCACTAAACGGCAAGGTAATCGTGCCCGCCGGACCTTGCGGACCCGCCGGACCCGTAGCTCCCGTAGAGCCGGTGGCACCAGTTGGACCAGTCGGACCTGCTGGGCCGGTCGCGCCCGTCGGCCCGGCTGGACCTTGTGGACCCACTGCTCCTACCGCCACATACGCCGATCCGGCGTGCGGAACGCTGTTGGTTACCGTCACGAGGTACGTGGCCGCGGCCAGAGTGGATGGCACCTCCACTACCATCGATGTGTTCGTGAACGAATACACGGTGCGGGAAGTCCCGCCCACCGTCACCGTAGGCGCGACGCCGTTCGGGCTGAAATTCGAACCCGCCAGGGAGATGTAGCTTTGGGCCAGGTTGACCTTGGCCTGGTCAATTACAGGGGTTTGGGCCCGGCTGATGAGCGGCGTTAAAAGAATCAGCAACAGGATCAACAATTGTCCGGCTGATGTTGTATTAAAATTGCAACGCTTCGTAGAATCCTCCGATAACTCTTGTTCGGCCTGGTCTGGCGTGGAAAACGCTCAGGGAGTATAACACATCGCCTCGATTGCGACCAGTTATTGGCGGTGTGTCGGGGTACTACCCGGAATTTCCATTTTGCCGCTTCGTGACGAATGGCATAAACCATTCTGCCACGAAAATGTTATTATTCGTTAGCTTTCAACAGAACGATCATCTATCCCTTTCGGCCAAAAACTAATGATTTAAATATACCCCGGCGACGCTCCAAGAATCCCGACTGAGAAGAAACCGGGAAGTACCAAGTACACCAGTACTGACAAATCGGGTCCAACTGTTGTCAAAAGGTACTAAAACGGAGTAGACTACCAAATCCGGGGGGTGTACACAATGGAAACCTTGGCTTATAATCGCCGCCGCCTGACTACGCTGAAGGTGGCGGTGGGAGCCGCGCTAGTGATTTGCGCCGTGGTTCTGCTGCCCCGCGCCAATGTTCACGCTCAATCCAGCGCTTTCGCCAATTTCGAAGGCTCGCAGACTAACCCGATACGAATGTCTGCCGATGGAACACGCCTCTTTGCGGTCAACACTCCTAATCAGACCTTATCCGTGTTCGATTTGACCGTACCGACGAGTCCTAAACTGATCGCCCAGATTCCCGTGGGATTAGAGCCCGTCTCGGTCAATCCCGTGAGCAACGACATAGCTTGGGTCGTCAACCAGGTGTCGAACAGTATCAGCATCGTCTCGGTCCCAAAGGGAATCGTAGTGGCAACCATCTACGCCAAAACCGAGCCGATGGACGTGGTCTTCGCGGGGGGGGTGGCTTACGTTTCGGCGTCACGGAGTAACGAGATACTGGTGTTCAACGAGACCACGCTCGCCCACGTGGCGACTATTCCGCTCTACGGCGATAGCCCGCGCGCGCTCGCGGTCAGTCCCGACGGCAGCAAAGTTTACGTGGCCTTTGCGCTTTCGGGCAACGGCACCACGCTTCTTCCGCAAAATCTTGCGCCGCCCCAGTGCGGTAACGGTACGCCGCCCAATACTACGCTCTGCACGCCGGCCATCAACCCGGCCCTACCGCCTCCGCCACAGGTTGGGCTGATCATCAAATGGAACAATCCAACTTGGAGCAAAGACATCAAGTTCACCATGCCCGATAACGACGTAGCCATCATAAACACGGGATCTACTCCAGCGCTGGAGGGATACTATTCCGGCGTGGGCACCGTCAATCTCGGGATCGCCGTGAATCCGGTCACCGGGGATCTCTATGTCTCCAATACCGACGCTCTCAATCTGACCCACTTCGAGAACAACCTGGTGGGGCATTTTGTGAACAATCGGATAACGGAGATTCAAGCCTCCACCGACATCATCACACCCTACGATTTGAATCCCGGCATCAATTATTCCATTCTTCCCAATCCAGCGGCGCTGGCCACCGCGCTCGCCCAGCCGACGGCGCTGGCTTTCGATCCGAGCGGCAATTTCATGTGGGTGGCGGCTTTCGGAACAGACCGGGTAGCCCAGGTGAGCACTAGCGGCAAGGTATTGTCCACCATTGAGGTCGCGCAGCCCAGCGGACAAGGATCGAACGTGGATCCCGTCCACAAGCGCGGTCCGCGCGGCCTGGCGCTCAATTCCGCCGCGCAGGCCCTGTACGTGCTGAACCGGATTACCAATTCGATTTCCATCGTGTCCACCAGCCAGTTGACGCAGCTCAGTGAAATCCCGATCGGCTTCAATCCAACCCCCGCCGACATCCAACAGGGGCGAGGGTTCCTGTACGACGCGAAGCTCTCCGGTAACGGCACAGGCTCCTGCGCATCCTGCCATATAGACGGAGATATAGACCATCTGGCATGGGATTTGGGCGATCCCACCCAAAACATGACTTCGCTCACCGAAGATGCCAACGCGACGCAGTCCGGGTTCGGTACCGCAGGAACGTTAACCGTGCAGTTTCATCCCATGAAAGGGCCGATGACCACGCAGACTCTAAAGGGCCTGCTCAATCAGGCTCCTTACCACTGGCGCGGCGACCATCCCGATTTTGCGCACTTCAATCCGGCGTTCACTTCGCTGTTGGGTTCGTCCCAGCTTTCCACCCAGGATATGACTCTGTACACCAATTTCATCAACACGATCCTCTTCCTGCCCAACCCGTATGAGAACCTGGATCGTACTCCGCCAACATCTTTACCGGGCGCGCTAAACGGTAACGCGGTAAACGGACAGACCGTTTTCGACAATGTCGTCGAAACGAACTTTAATGGCTTCTTCCTGACCTGTAACGCTTGCCACTTGGCGTCACCATCCGGGTCGGGATCGAACCTGTTCGTTGGAGCCGCTTTCCCTCCGCTCGTTCCCCAGCCCCTCAAAAAACCACATTTGAGGAACATCTATCAGAAACTCCTTTTCACTCCAGGTGCAAGCTCCACCATCGATGGTTTCGGCATGGACCACGACGGGAATGTGGGCGCAGAGGACGGCACCACTGCCACGTTCTTGAAGGCACCCACCTTCGCCGGGTATACGGCGCAGCAGAAAGCCGATATGAACGCATACATGCTTTCCTTCGATACGGGAACCGCCCCCGCCGTCGGCTACACGCGCACCCTGACCAAGGGCAATGTCACGAGCACGGCCTCGCAAAGCGACTGGGCGTTGTTACAGAGCCAGGCCGCGAGCGCCAACATCGACCTGGTAGTAAACGGAACGCTCCAGGGGCAGGTACACGGACTGCTGTATCAACCCTCGGCCGGTAACTACATCTCCAATACAGGCGCCTTGTACACGCAGGCCCAATTACAGACCCTGGTATTAGCCGGCGACACGTTAACCATCATGGGAGTTTACCCGGGAACCGGGAGAGCGAGACCAAACTAATGCTGTTGGAAACCCGGTTGACCATCCAAACCTGACTGCTGGACAGCGGGTTGTCACCGCAAATAGAAGTTTTCCGTCCTTCGAGAGACGGATCCGAATGCGTCCAGTGTCTGGTCTGTTTCCTTGCCTGTCTGTTTCCTTGCCCGCTTACCTGGCGCGGATGCTTGGTAGCGCCTGTCGTTGCCCGCATCCGCTTCCGGCAGGAGTCACCGCAATAGCATTGACAACACCCACAATATGCCCCTTGTTACTGGAGCTGAATCTGCACTACGTTAGCCTGCGCTCCATCCACAGTCGCAACGACGTTCACCACGCCTGCTCCGGCCAGGCTGTTCGGAAGCTGTACGTCCATCTGGTCAAAGCCTTCGTACTGGCCCTGCGCGCCGGCGTATAGTACTGG
>Ga0209415_10010955_pt1 | contig 15342 bp, 12 predicted proteins | sample PeaSoiSIISIP2007_FD_187696 | JGI IMG/M metagenome (GOLD analysis project Ga0209415, IMG submission 187696) | Peat soil microbial communities from Weissenstadt, Germany - SII-SIP-2007 (SPAdes) (version 2) | ecosystem: Environmental > Terrestrial > Soil > Wetlands > Peat | place: Germany... | reverse complement strand
TCCTCTCCATCATCATGTCGAAGGCCATGAACCGCTCCTTCACCAACGTTTTGTTCGGAGCCTTTGGTCAGGTGCAAACTTCGGGTGCTGCGGGAGAAGAAGCCCGGCCGGTTCGCAGCGCGACCCCGGAAGAAGCCGCCGCCATCCTATCTGCCGCGAATCGCGTCATCATTGTTCCCGGATACGGCATGGCCGTGGCCCAGGCGCAGCACAAGGTGCGCGAACTCTACGATAGCCTTACCAAACGCGGCGTGGAGGTGCGCTTTGCCATCCATCCGGTTGCCGGTCGCATGCCCGGCCACATGAACGTGCTATTAGCCGAAGCGGATATTCCCTACGATCGCCTGATCGAGATGGATGAGATCAACGGCGACTTTCCGCAGACCGATGTCGCCCTGGTGATTGGCGCCAACGACGTTACCAACCCCGCCGCTCGCTCCGATGCTTCCAGCCCCATCTACGGGATGCCGATTCTTGATGTGGACAAGGCCCATACCGTGATGGTCATCAAGCGCAGCATGAATCCCGGCTTCGCCGGCATTGATAACCCGCTCTACTATCTCGATAACACGCTGATGTTGTTTGGCGACGCCAAGGCGTTTGTTGGCAGCATCGTGCGCGAGCTTGGCGCTGGACACAGCTAGTAGTCTTCGATGTAAATGGGACTTGTATCAGGGCGTGCTTCAGGCAAAAATCCGGCGGGCTTCAGTCTAGCGCGAGGGGAATTTCGCGCAGCCTGCTGCCCGCCCGGCGTTTAGGCTGCCTTTTTCATCTGTCGAATCTTGGCCCAACGTGCTTTCTGGGCCAGAGAAATTCTCCGGCGTCCTGCTGCTGAAAGAACACGCTTGGCCCGATGTGGCGCACCGGCACGCATGCCCGCGCCCGAGCTTCGGGTTAGTTTCTCTAAAACAGAAATAGCTTCCCCAAGCTTTTGGACTTGGTTCTGTGCATCCCGGCGTTCCTCGCGGAGCCGGACGATTGCCTTTGCAATATTTGTCATCAAATACCCCCTCGGGTAAGTTACCGTCGGACATTGTATTACTAACTCGTCGGTTCTGTGCACAAATTATTGCTGGCCGGCCACGAATTACAAAAAAAGGGGTCCTGGCAGCACGATTGTGCGAGGTTGATGACGCGCGAGGCTGACAAAAAGGGATGACAACAAAACGATGACCCGCGGATAAAATGCGTTCAGATGGCGCGCCCGCCGCCTCATCCCAGGGGTGGCAGAAGGCCCGACGACCCGAACAAGAAAAGAGCGCCCACCGCCAGGCTATAGATTGCCGTCAGCGCCGTAACCACAAACTGGAAGCGCGGCAGCCGCGAACTGACGCCGAATAGTCCAACTGCCAGCGCGGTCATCACGGTATTCATCACCAGCAGTCCCGCGATAAACATCGCCAGACCGACAAAGCCCTTGCTGACTCCGCCCAGATTGGCCGCCAGTAAGAAAATCATCAGTTGGCTGGGCGTCTCCGCGCCGAGTCCGTGGACAACACCGATCATGAGCACGGATTTCGAATCATAATTCCACGCTTTGCTCGGCGGGCGCGGGACGTCGTGATCGTGCCAGTAGCTTTTCATCTTCCAGTGGATCCACCGCAGCGCCCCCGCGATAAGATGAAAGCGGCTCCGCGGCGCGTTGTTTCCTTTGAACAGCGATCCCAAAACATAGACGCCCAGGATCAGCAAGGTCAGTCCCACCAGCCGCTCCGCGATACGATCGATGCCATGCGGCAGTGAGAGCTGAAACAGGATGACGGCGCTGCCCAGCACGGCCACCATGGCCGCGTGTCCAAGAGCATAGAGCAGACCAAGGCGCATGCCGCGCCAGCGGCTGGTTTGCACACTGGTGATGTCGGTGATCGCCGCAATGTGGTCGTAGTCGAACCCGTGATGGAGCCCGAGGATCGCCGCCGAAAGGAGCGCAAGTTGAAGGCTGGTCGGGGTGGCGGTCATGGATGCGGGTAGGCCCAGGTCAAAGAGCCCCCATTGTTCCACACACTGGCGAGAATCGGAAATCCTGCCGGACGCGGAAGGCTCATTGCGGGCCAAACGACGCTACCTCGCCGCTCTATCCGTCCAGTTGCCGAGGATCTGCAGCTAACTTTAGTGTTCAAAGGAGGTTACTATCCGTGTCCTTTCGATTTGAAAAAAAACTGCGCGGAAGCGTCGGCCGTCCTAAAATAGACTATTCTCGTTCTGGGCCAAAAAGCGTTTACAATGAGGCAATTCAGTCGCAAGCGGAGGTACCTGTGAAACCAAAGCATCCCTATGCTTACCTTCTGGCGTGGTGCGTGATGGCTTGTGCCCTCGTGCCCAATATGTGTGCTCAGGGAGGGGCTGTCCCGAGGCACACCGGAGTCCCGCAGGACTGGTCCCAGAGCCATATCGTGTTTAGCCGCGATGCCCTTGTCCAGCACCCGGACGTGATTTACCGTGAAGAGCGTGTTCTGCATCAGGCGATGCAGCGTTGGCAGGCTCCGAATTCGGATGTCTTTCATGGCGCCGAAGCCCGGCAGGCCTCAGGCAACACCGGCGGCCACCGCGACTGGAACGAGATTTTGGGGAAGGGCCGCCTCGTCGCAAATGCCTATCCGGCCAAGTATTCCTTCGATCCCGGTGCTCCGCCCAGTTGTGCCGGGGATTTTGTTGTGCTCGGCTTGGACACAGCCGGCGTCACCGGCGGCCAGGCCAATCTGGTCGCTTTCAATAATCTGTACTCCGGCAGCGGCGGGATGTGTGGCGCGGCCCCAACTGTTCTGTTTGCTTATAACACCACGACCGTGACTGGGGGCAAGATCGTGACTTCCCCGATTATTTCCGAGGATGGGACGAAGATCGCGTTCGTGGAAAGCGTTGTGGGGCCTCCTGCCTCCGCTATTTTCCACATCCTGACCTTTACCGCGGGCCAAGGCACGATTGCTGCCGCTGCTGCAGCGCCTGCCGCTATGATTTCGCTGCCCTACTCAACCTCCGCCTATAACACCGCGTCAGCGCCGTGGATAGATTACAACTCGGATATAGTCTACGTGGGCGCGGACAACGGCAAGGTTTACCAAATCACCGGAGTTTTCAAGGGGACGCCAGCCATTAGCGGATCTCCCTGGCCAGTCCTAGTGAGCGCCAACTTCCACCTGACTCCTCCCGTTCTAGATGCGACTCTGGGATTCCTGATGGTCGGGAGCGCGAACGCTAGCCTGTACCAGATCAATACGACGACGGGTGCGTTGTCGTCGCTCGCGATTGGAAAAAAGGGTGCCACCAGCTCCGGTATCGTGGCCGCGCCAATTGTCGATGTCACGAATGGCACAACCTTCGCTGTCAGCGCCAATGACGGCACCTCCGCCGTTCTGGTCGAAGCCGACACCGCCTCTCTCGCTCAGTTATCGAAAGTCCGAATTGGTGAAGGTGCCGCTGGCGGAACCGCGGTCGCCCTCTACCAGCCCGCTTTTAACAACCAGTATTTCAACAATCCAGCGAATGGAGATATCCGCCTTTGCGGAACCGGCACGGCCGACACTACTCCCTGGCAGTACTCTTTTGGGTTCACCGGACGCACCATGAATACGGTCGTTTCCGATAAAGGACAACTCCTGACTTCTACCGCCGCTCGCTGCACGGGATGGACCGAGTTCTTCAATCCGAATGAAGGAAATACCGATTACTTCTTCTTCGGGCTGACCCAGGACTGCACCGCTGCCGGCACGGCCGGTGGTTGTGTGGTGGAGCTCACTGGAGCCGGACCTACCTTGGATCTCACCTTTGCGACTGTGAACGGTGGTCCCAGTGGAATTGTCGTCGATAACTACAGCACCGCGGGACAGGCGTCCAGCATCTATTTGACGGCCGAGAGGATAAATACCGCGTATAAATTTACCCAGAACGGGTTGCATTAGAGTTGTTCTCCAAAGGCTGACTGCAAAGCGGTCCTCTACCGCTCGGCAGCCGGCCCTTTCGAAACGTTGCCCCAAAGAGCCTCGTCCCCTCGTGCGGCGCTTCAGAGCGTACCTGTCCCTTCACGCACCCGCGCCGGTTACGATTCCGTTCGGCTGTTTTGCAAGGGATTGCAGCCGGGTTCAATACTCTGTCAAAGGAATGTGGCTAACATGCTGATAAGAAGATCCTTATCGTTCACGGTGGGTGGCAGGCGAATTGCCTACTGCACGCAGGATGAAGTGTCTCTGGCCGAACTCAAGAACGAGAAGCAGAAATGCGCTCACGGCAGTGATGTCGTTGGCCGGCCTCAGTTGTCTTCTCGCGCTTTACCCAGTAGCGTCCCGGTCGAGCCTGGTGCCGCATCGAACCCCGTTTACTGGAACGGAACGACCCCTAAGTCGAGAAGCCGCGCATATCTCCGAGTTCGCTCCCGTGTCGGAGCCGCTTGCCCTGCCGAAATGTAGTAACGTCAGTCTGCCCGAGGCCTTGCTTACCCCCGACCCACTGCTTCCGGTCCAGAATAACGACCTGAAGGTTCGTGTCAGCTTCATCGTCGGCAGCGACGGCTATGTGCACAGCGCCTTCATCATAGATAGCGGCGGCCCCGACGAAGACCAGATGGTGTTGCGCGCAGTCCGCTTCTGGCGTTATCGGCCTGCCCTCTGCAACGGAGTTCCCACCGACTACGAAGCGCTCATAAGATTCAGTGTCCGTTAGCGCGGGAATTCTCCTACAATGATATTTTTTCCGTGCCATCGGAGAAGTCATGTCCATTGACATTTGCGGTATCGCTCCGCTGCTTCAGGTTTTCGACATGCCGGCCGCAATTCATTTCTATCGCGACGTGTTGGGATTCAAAGTTTCCGGCGCGTCCGAACCCGGCGACGACTGCGATTGGATGAGGCTCAGATTGAATGGCGCGGAGCTGATGCTGAATACTGCTTATGAAGCGCACCAGCGCCCGCCTGTTCCCGATCCCGCCCGCGTCGCTGCCCATGCCGATACTATTCTCTTCTTCGGTTGCGAGGATCTGGACTCTTTATACGGTCACCTGCGTGCGCATGGCCTCAGTGTGAAAGAGCCGAAAATTGCGCCTTATGGCATGAAGCAGTTGTACGTCACTGATCCGGACGGCTACGCACTCTGCTTTCAGTGGCCCGCCACCCAGCAGACGTACGACCAGTGGGTAGCCACTTATGGGCTTGAGCCCAAGACGGTCCCATAGTTCTGTCCTACAATGTTCGGAATGAGGTTGCCGTGACCGCAGACAATCCGAAATCCGCCGATTCCAAGGCCAATCCCAAAAACGACAACAAGACCGACCAACCCGCTGAGAGCACGGAGGTCGAAGAGTTTTTTCAACGGATGCCCAGCAATTTTCGCTGGCCCAAGCCCAATGCCGAATCCGTGGCGGCGGCCGCGGAAGCAATTCAACGCCTGGCGGGAGGCGCGGCCGCTTCGACCGCGATGGGTGAAGCGGGCGAATCGGGCAACGCTTGCTCAGCGTGCGGGGGTTCGCTGCCGGTGGCCGCCCGCTTTTGTTTCTGGTGCGGAATTCCGGTGCAGCCAGTCGCTGGCGACGCCCCGACTCACTCCCGTCCCGGAGCCCAACATCACTTTCACCACCACTATCATCATTTAGTCCCCGGTTCTGTGGCGCAGGGGCCTGGAGCGGCATCCGGCACGCCCTCGGCCGAAGGCGAGTCCTCCACTCTTCGAGGTCGAGCGCCTGGATCGCCTGGGATTTCAACCGGTGGCCGCGCCGAAGCCGGCGCCCGCAAGGTTGTTCAGGATTGGGCCCAGGCCTGCAACACCAAGCACATCGACGACCTGCTCGAACTCTATGCGGCCGACGCCACTCTCATCCGCTCCAGCGTTCCACCGGTTCGCAGTTTGCCGGCCATCCGGGAGTTTCTGATCTCACTGCTCGAAGCCGGATTGGGCGACGTGGAAATGGAATCGCTGCGTGTCGAAATGCTGGGTGATATTGCCATCGATCTCGGCCGCTGCAAAATGCTCGTGCCCGTCGCCATGGGGAAGCGCCGCGAAGAGCGGGGAAAATATCTACTGGTGCTGGTGCGACAACCCGCCGGAACCTGGAAGATTCTCGCCGATTGCTGGTCCGCGGATCTGGCTGTGAGCGCGCCGTCCCCCGAGCCCGCTGTCCGCAAGGGAAGCGAGCCCTCTCCACCGCAACGCAAGCCTCGCTGAACGCGGAGAGCCGGGGGTCCGCACCGTGCTTGGAACTAACGACGCAAGCAATTCCTCAGACCAACAAAAACCCCGGTCCTCGCGGATCGGGGTTAGGTGAATTCGTCAAGTCAACTGGTTGCGTGGATCTATTGCGCGCTTTGGCGTGTCGCAAGCAGCTGCCGGTAGCCCAAGGTTTCCACGTCGTGGAACATCGGAGTTCCGGGCGGCAGGCCGTACGGATTGGTAAAGTCTGAGTCGAAAATGTAATTTCGGTTTCCGTTCGTATACACCTCCCAACAGCCACCGCACTTGAAAATCCCGGTGTCATAGGTTGAGTAGTACAGGCTGACTAGCGAGCCCTTGTAATTCAGGTAGTCGTTGCCGCCGCCGGTCGGGCCTGTGCTCCAGTCTTCCAGCAAGCGCATGAAGTTTCCCACGGCTCCGTCGATGCCAACGTCATTTTGTCCGACAACCCAGGACGGGCTCGGGAACATCATGTTCTTCCCGGATGCGATTGCCACCCGGTAGTAAGTATTAGGGGTAGCCGGCCGGTTCTGCCTGTAGGTCGGCGAGGTGCTGCCGGAGACGCCCATTGTGCTTCTCCTGTCGTCCCAGTTATCCGATAGAAGAGTAACGGCGTCGGCAATCACCGCAGCCGCGGCCATTCCGGTTTTGTCCGCCCCTCCCGTCCAGGTCGTGTCGCCGGCGTTGCTGTTGTAATCGCCCTGGATATACACCGGGTTTTCGGATGCCACCGTGAATCCACCATAGTAATCGGTGGTGACGCCGGCAACGGTGATGGCAATGGGGGTAGCCAGCAGCGGCACGTTGCCGAGCGAGCCATCCACCAGCTTCAAAACGTGGCGCGCCCCACTGACCCAGTTCTTGCGTCCGGTAGTACCGCAACTCGCGATCCGGTTACTGGTGTAGCCGGCACTGCCGGTACCGAGGGTGCCATAGGGATCGGGGTTCGCTGTGCTGTTGATCAGAGTATTCAGGTTCTGGGAGCTGCTGTTCCCGGTACCGTAGAAGCCCAACCCGAGGTTCTTCGCGCCCCAGTTGTCGAGTACACCGTTCTCATTGACGTCCTCGGGAGAATAGGTCCGGCCAGTCGGAATCGGTTCCGGTGCGCCGTCGGGGGTGCCCGTCGAGGTATCCCCGGTATGACTGGCGTTAATCACGTCTTCCAGGCCCGAGTCGCCGCTCTTGGTGTTCGCAGGATGAGTAGAAGTGAGATTCGGATTCACCAGCATGCCCCGCCGATCCGAGAAGTACAGCACGTATCCGTTCTGCGCGGTCGAATTGACGCTCGTGCCGCTCCCCGGGATCCCTCCCGTCCCTCCCATCAACCATCTCTTCAGGTTGCCCACATCGATTTCGACGGCGTTCATCAACCCGTTGGTGGTGCAGCTCGTGTCCGATGAGCTTGCGGCAGTTCCAGCGATCCAGGACTGGTCCCGAACCTCGCCTTCACGGGCATCGTAGAAGTTGATGGGATACCAGTTGAACTGGGTGAGGCTCTGCGTCGTGGTACTGCCGGTAGTAACGCCAAACGCCCAGTCTCCTTGCGTCCCTGCTGCCGCCAACGCCGTCGTGTCCGCCAGCATCGGCGGCCCGCCGGTCCACGATGTACATTTCCCACTCGAGTTTGTCGTGTTACAGGTCGGGACAACCCCGGTGGCGGTCAGCCCTGTTGTCAAAGGGGCCGCGGATGTGGTTAGCCCGGCCGGGGCTGCCGTAAGGCGATCTGCCGGCTCCTGAAGCAGCAGAATCGCGTTCGGATTGATCGGATTACTGCCAGCACCCGATGGTCCAGGGGCCGTAGGCGCTGCCAGTCCCCGGGCAAATCCAAAAGCCAGCCACTCGTTGGTCACCCCGACCCATTGGGGAGGGGTAGCATTGTTCAGGTATTCCACCCGCAAATAGCCATCGATCAGGCTCCAGGTTGAGGTCTGGTAGCCCGCGACGGTCTCCGCGCTCACGGGAGTGCTCGGGGTGGACGAGCTGGTCACAACGTAGTACGGCGGAGAGGGCATCGTCCCCGCTGTCGTCGGGCAGCCTGTAGGCAAGTCAGCTGTCGCCGTATTTAGGGGCGGGCAAAGGACGAACGTCGGCGCAGTGCTGGCGCTGGTGCCCGTAATAACCGGCGCGTTTGGCCCTCCGGAGGGGCCGACCGGCTGGAGCCCCTGCGTGGGTGCTGTGCCGGTCGCGAGTGTAAAAAATTTGGGCGCGAGGGGCCAGTCTGAGGTACAGGAGGTAGTCGAGGTCGTCCATGTGCAGGCAGATGGAACCGCATTCGACGCGGCAGCGAAGTACAGGTTATAGGTGCCGGACGAGGGCGTCCCGAACGTCGCGGTGACGTAATTGCCCGTCATCGCAATTCCATAGGGATTGGTGCCGCCGCTGGGAGCGCTGGCAACACCCTGGGCCGTAAGCTGGGTTTGCGTCAGGTTCGCCAGCCGCACATTATTCGCATCCCCCGCGCCGCCCGGCAACTCCGACGGGTCGTCGGCCAACAGCACGTGGATCTGCGCCATGTTAAATTCGCGCGCCTGGCTCGTCGCCGACGTAGTGTCCTCGCTTGACGGTGGCCGGCGAATCAGTTCGTAAGGCTGGGCGCCGCCGCCGACAAACGCCATCGAAAGTTTCTTGGCGCCGGTTCCCGGGTTCGTTTTGCTTCCATAATTCCCATCCACGATCATGAGGTTCGTAGTGGTCTTAGAGAAAGCACTCCAAGTCGGGTCATTGTTCGCGGCTGCCTGCGCCGTAGCCGAACCTGCACCCGTCACGCTGCCGTTCCCATAGTTGGGAGTGGCCGGGGACGTGGGCACCGACATGGCGCTGCAAGAACCCGCCACCGCCGACCCCGGCGTCGCACAATCTCCGCTGGCGCTCGGAATATATACCGGGCCGGTGTAGTTGCTTCCCGCAGTTCCATTGGGCAGCTGGGTTCGAACCACGTTACCCCATGCCGACAACTTGTAGTGAAACGTCAGGGTTCCGGCGGAGAAGGGGTACAAATCCGCGTTGGTGTGTACGGGACCGGCGAAATCAAGATTGCCGCCGTTTTCGAAATCGAGATCCCCTTCAGAGAAGACGCCGAACTGGAACGCCGGTATCAACGCCACCTGCGCCTGCCTCGTCATGCTTACTTCCTGCCCGCCGATCAAGTCCGCAGTCACCAGCATGTTCACCGGGATGATCTGGGCTGCCAGGCCCGCGTTCTGTCCGTTGCCGGTGATCGTTCCCCACGTCGCGCTCAGCGTGGAGGGGCAACTCGAGCTCTGCGCCGTCCCCGGCATCACCGAATATTGTGTGAAGTTCACTCCCGCCAGGTTCGGCTGCTTGGAGGAAGCCCCAACCGCGCAGATTTCGGCGGGAGTGGGGGTCGCGACGTTGTGGAACGTCGCGTTCAAATCGGACGCCATTTTCTCAATCCCACCCTCGGCGGCGTGAAAGGCGAGGTTGTTCTGCAGATCGGTCCCGCCCACCCTACCCTCGGTGTTGACCATCATCATCAGGCCGATCGCGATGCCCGACAGCAGCAACAGCATCAGCAAGGACGCAATCAGCGTGAATCCTTTCATGTGCAATCTCGCGCTCTTCATACCGTTACTCCCCATGGTCTCGATCCCCATCACTTCGCTCCCCATTTTCTTACTCGCCTTTATCATCCCCCGCTAATTGGGATAATTGTTGACGTACGTCAGATTTCGTGCGCTTACCGATGTCTGCAAATCCATTCTTTGATACCCGTTTCCCGTGCCTCCCGTGCCGCGCTGTGGACCCTGCAACGTGCTATCGATAGCCATATTCTGAATGTTGATCTTGGTGATCTGGTTGGGAAGGAGTGTGGACGAAGCGCCAGAAACCAGACAGCCATCGGTGGCGGCGCCAGGGTTGCTGCAGGCTATCGCCGGCGTCATGGTGCTTTCGTTAAAAAGGTCATAGGTGAACTTCAGGTAAACCACGTTTTCCGCCACCGGAACCGGAGTGTGTCCACTGACCTGCCGCATCAGTCGCGGCGGGTTGGGGGTGTTGTCGATGTAATAGGTGATCGCCAGAATCCGCGTTCCATATCCAGTCAATGTCCCATTTTTATACTGGTAGGCCAGGCTATAGTTGGCGGTGTTCGCCTGGTTCATATTGAGCGCATCGTTGACGCCGAAGGTGGCGACGCCCGTGCTTCCGGGTGCGGTGGTCACTTCGGCCACCACGTTGGTGGTACCAAAGGTGAATAGGACCAGATCGCCGGCCGTCAGTCCAACCGCAGAATCGTTAACGCCTTGGATCGTGCTGCCGTTCGCCGTGCAATTCACACTCGTAGTCCCGGGCAAGGTGAAGGTCACTGTCGTCGCGGTTGTGATGGTTGCCGTATAGCAGTCCAAATAAAAATTGCTGTCCGTATAGGCCACGGTGGTCACGTCGGTGGCTCCCTGCGCAGCGAGCAGCGTGGGCCCAGCGTTATATCCTGGCAGCAGGCCGTAAAGATACGGCGTGGTTCCCTGCACGGGAAATGTCGCCGAGGTGGCGTTGGCAACGCCGAGGTAGCACGGCGCTGGCGACGCCCCGGTCTGAGCGCAGCCATAGACCGGAAGGCTGGCGGACGTCGGCAGTTGGATCGCTGCACCGTCGCCAAAACCGGCGCCCGCCAGACTCAGATCCTGCGTCAATATGTTGGAGGCGGCCCGAAAATCCTGTTGTAACTCTGCCCGCTGCGTAGTTGTAAAGGTCGCCTGCACACCCTGGATGTAGACCTGCACCGCCGCGGCCAGCACAATCGAACCCAGCGCCATGGCAATCGTCATTTCCAGCAAACTGAATCCACTCTCCTGCTTGGTTGAGCGATCGCTCATAACTCCTCTTTACTGGTACTGCGAAATGTAGGTATTCAGAGTGTAAGTTTTAGGCAGTTGCGACTGGGGAGTAGAGTATTGCACGGTGACACTTATGCTTCGCAGCGTGCTCACAATGTTGTTGTCCGCATCGTAGACCGGGGAGATCACGATCTGGCGTTGGTAGCCGGTCAACTGGATAAACGTATCGTCCGCCGTTTGAAAAATCCCATCTGGCCCCGGATCCTGAAGAGTCTGCTCGCCCGCCGCCGCGTCATCCGACGTCCCAAAGATTCCGTCCGCTCCCGCGTTGTAGATCGGCTGCAACCCCGTCAGGAAGATGCCGCAAGTGCCGGAACCGACGATGGGGCAGTTGGTGGATCCCTGGTTATTGATTTGGTCCCAACCCGTCTGCGAAGTATTGCGCGCGGTCATGATGCTCTCGTACGCTTCGTTCGCCAACTGCTTGGCGATCATGTCATTCTGCGAGGTCTGTGTCGAAGCCATGGCCAGTCCAAACACCCCCAGCAGACTCACCATTCCGACCGTCAATACCGCCATCGAGGCCACAACCTCAATCAGTGAAAAGCCTTGCTCCGCTGGCTTCTGCATTCGAGAATCCTGCTTATGTCCAATCATTGACGTACCCATTGATAAGTGGTCGATGTAAGGGCGTACAGCCGCCATCCGTGAATGCGGCCCGTGGCGCCCCATAAGTCCACCGCCCGGTCACTGTAGGCATTTCCCGAGCGCCCCAGGTACACCACGCCCCCATCCCAGTTTCCGGCGCCGGCACAAAGGTTCGAGGTCTGCGCTGAACCGTCCGGGCAGAAGTAAACGGTTGTTGCTCCTCCGGTGGTGTTGGCCGCCGTATAGCCAAAGTCGATCGCGTTCGCCCCCGTTCCATAACCGTCCGGACCCGCTGTGCCTGTCGGCGGCATGAGAAAAGCGACGTCCGTCGGATATTGATAGGTCACGGTGGCCGGCACGAGCCCGCTCCCAGTGCCGTTCGCAATTGTTGTCTCTCCCGATGCCGGCGCCCACGCCACGGTGATCGTGGCGTAAGGACTCGGCGAAACAGCGTTAGCAAAGGCCACCGAGTACGAGGTTCGTTGCGATATTGCGTTGTCTCGCGCCTGCCGCAGCGCTGCCAGCGTCATGTTGTATGCATTGGTCACGTGCTGGGCTTGCATCAACGGCACCAGGGTGATGACCGAGACCACCGTCAAAGTGAGGGTGAGCGCCACCACGATCGTCATTTCCACCAAGCTGAAGCCGCTCGCCCGATGCCGGCGGTGTCCCGCATTTGTTTCCTGGTTTTTCATAAACATTTGCCGCTTTCTGCGGCTCCCGGCCCCGTGAAAAATCCATCAGCAAAACTCGTGTAAATTCCATAACCCGTTATCTCCCGCGACCCCACGCGGATCGCGGTCCCGAGAGCGGGTTTGGTAATCTCGATGTTAGGAACTGTCCCGGAGTACGTCAAAGTACCGGGGTACACCGGCCTTTCGTACACTGTCTTTTCGTAAGGTAATGCGGGAGAGTTACGATCGAGCCAGGGGTCGCCGATGTGCTCAGCGAAGGTCCCATGAAACGTCTTGTCAGCTTATCGCCGGTCAATAGAAAGGGGAAGATAACTAAAGTTGTCACAACCGTGTGCTTTCAAGAACCGGAAGAGCCTACGGGCTAGAACAGGCGGAAGTAGCATAAGTAAGAAGGAAAGTGCAAATTACGCCGTCTCCGTGACACAGGTAACTTGTCCTTGGCGCGGTCCTCTCTTACCATGCTGTCACTATGGATCTCCGTGCCCTCGTGGTGTGCCCGGATCAGGACTCCGCCAACCTGCTCACGCTGATCCTCTCCGAACTGGGGATGGCGGCTGAGCATACCGCGTCAATCTCGCGTGGATTGGAGTTGCTCGACAGCCAGCACTTCGACGCCATCATTCTTGACTATCGCGCCGACCCGGGTGCCGACGCATTTCTGGCGTGCTTGCGGCAGTCGGCTAAAAACCGCGGCAGCCTGCTGATTGCCGTGGTCGACAGCAACTTCAACGCCCGTCCTGTGTTTGGGCTCGGCGCCAACTTTGTTCTCTATCGCCCGCTCTCTTCCGAGCGTACCCGCATCAGTTTGCGCGCGGCCCGCGGCCTCACGCGCCGCGAACGCCGCCGCGCTCCGCGCACGGCCGTGAGTTCGCCGGTTAGCGTCGCCTTTCCTGGAGCCCCCGAACAGAACACCTTTTTGGCCGACCTCAGCGACGGCGGCACCGCGATTCAAACCACCAATGTGCCGCGCGCCTGCAAGGTTTATTTCGAATTTGCGCTGCCCGGCCAGCAGCAATTGGTGCGCTTGTCGGGCGAGGTGGCCTGGCAGGACTCGAGCGGCCGCACCGGAATTCGGTTCCTCGACGTGCCCACTTCTTCGCGCCGCCTCATTCAAACTTGGCTGCAGCGGAATCCTGCCCAGACCACGACCGCCGCGCCCGCCCAGCCGCTTTCAGGCAGTACGTCGTCGACCGAGTCTTGCGTGGATGCCGAGCCTAAGAGCACCCCCAGGCCCGAGTCAAAAGAAGCCACGCTCGTCTCCAATGCCGGCAACCGGCGCGGAGAGCACCGTTTCGCCTGCCGACTGGGAGCCGAAGTCTACCGTCTCGGAACCCCTGTCCCCAATCGCTGCACCCTGACCGATATCAGCGAGGGCGGCTGCTACGTTGAAATACTGTCTCCCTTCGCCCGGCACTCGGGCGTGGAGATTCTGGTCCGCACGTCCGACACGAAATTGGTCATCCGGGGCCAGGTGCTGACCGTCGATCCCGGCTTCGGCATGGGCGTGCGTTTTGATTACCGCGATCCCGCCGAGCGCGAGGAAGTTCTGCGTCTGCTCGCCGTTCTTTCCGCCGGTTCGGCGCTGGATGAACAACCCCGCTGAAGAACGCTCTCATTCGCATTTCATTTTGGATGGTACCCCCCACTCGCGGAAAGCTCGATGTTGCCCATGATTTTTGGCGTGTTACGATTTTGGCTGGCGCAGCGGTTTGCCGCTGCGATTCTGCAGTAATTGAGAGAAGGCTTGAGCCGCTGAGGGTCATCGCGCTGCCAGGCGCTGGGGTCTCGAAATTCTACTCATTGCTGAGGCTAGGCAGGTTGCTCTTTCTCCGCTACTGCCCGGCGAAAATATTCCAGCGAAAGCCTCAGCCCGCTCTCCAACTCTACTTTCGGTTCCCAGCCCAGCAGCCGCTTCGCCTTCGAAATATCTGGACACCGCTGCTTAGGATCGTCCTGCGGCAACGCTTCGAATACGATCTGGCTCGCCGAACCCGTCGTGGCGATCACTTTCCGCGCGCACTCCAGAATAGTAAACTCCGCCGGATTCCCAATATTCACCGGCGCGCGCTCCGCGGACCGCGCCAGCCGCAGAATTCCGTCCACTTCATCGCTCACGTAGCAGAAGCTGCGCGTCTGGCTGCCGTCGCCATACACTGTAAGATTTTCTCCACGCAGCGCCTGCCACATGAAATTCGGAATCACCCGCCCGTCGTTGATTTGCATGCGCGGCCCGTAGGTGTTGAAGATGCGCAGGATCCGCGTGTCCACGCGGTGATAGCGGTGATAGGCCGTGGTCACCGCCTCCGAAAACCGCTTCGCCTCGTCGTACACCGACCGTGGACCGACCGGATTCACATTCCCCCAATAGGTCTCGGTTTGCGGATGCACCAGCGGATCGCCGTAACACTCTGACGTCGATGCCATCATGAACTTCGCGTCACAGCGCAATGCCGTTTCCAGCGCTTCAAACGTCCCATAGGATCCGACGCGCAGCGTTTCGATGCCGTGTTCGGCGTAATCCACCGGGCTCGCAGGACTCGCGAAGTGAAACACATAATCCAATGCGCCCCATGCGCCCGGCTGACAAACATCTTTCTCCACAAACTCGAATCGTGAATCGTTGCGCAGATGCTCAATGTTCGCAAGGCGTCCGGTCAGCAGATTGTCCGCCGCGACCACGGAATAGCCCTCGCCCAGCAACCCATCGCACAAATGAGATCCCAGGAAGCCCGCCCCTCCCGTCACCAGTGCGCGGCGCGTCTTCGTGGGTCGCAGGCTCATCGATTTCAGGCGCGCTCCTTTTTCTTCACCAGCGCTTTCACCGGCAATTCTTCCGTCAATGCCGCTGGACGCCCCACGCTGTAATAGGAGAATCCGGCCTCCACCATCACCGCCGGATCATAAAGATTCCGCCCATCGAGCACGATCGGATACTTCACCAAGCCACGCAGACGTTCCAGATCAAGCGCAGCGAACTCTTCCCACTCCGTCAGAATCAGCAGCGCATCGGCTCCAGTCGCTGCCTCATATGCGTCCGCCGCGAATTCGAC
>Ga0209415_10010953_pt1 | contig 15343 bp, 15 predicted proteins | sample PeaSoiSIISIP2007_FD_187696 | JGI IMG/M metagenome (GOLD analysis project Ga0209415, IMG submission 187696) | Peat soil microbial communities from Weissenstadt, Germany - SII-SIP-2007 (SPAdes) (version 2) | ecosystem: Environmental > Terrestrial > Soil > Wetlands > Peat | place: Germany... | reverse complement strand
CGGGGCCCCGCCGCCTCCGATAGCGGTTGCGGGTGAGGCTGCGGCTGACGTGCGGCCCTTCGTCGGACCGAAGCTGCCCCCGCCGCCTCCGCCGCTGCAGATTCCCGCGGAATTTTTCGGCTATGCCTCGCAGACGAAGTCGGGAAAGCGCGTTGCTTTCTTCACCAGCGGCGATGACGTTCTGGTCGTCGCCGAGGGCGATAAATTCCTGAGCACATTCCGCCTCGTTCACATCGGCAATGAATCCGCCGAAGTCGAGGAAATTTCCACCGGCCGTCATGCGATGGTTCCGCTCGTCCAACCCCCGGACCAAGCCGGTGCAACTCAATGATCGCTCGGCCCGGCATTTCGTTAGTGGGCGTTGCGGAAATCCCTGCGATTACCCCGTCGGAATCTCTCTGCCGGTCAGGGGAATCTGGCTACGCCTTCTTGATGGCGATGTTTTTGGTTTTGATAATGGTCATTGGCTCGCAGGTGGCTCTGCAAAACATGTATACGCAGGGGCGCCGCCTGCGCGAAGACGACATGATCTGGCGCGGCAATCAATACGCTCGCGCCATCCGGCTCTACTACCGCAAGACCGGCCATTATCCGCAGTCGCTCGATGATCTCAAGACTGGCCTCCCCGACCTCCATTTCCTGCGCTACGCAGCCTACAAGGACCCCACGAACAGCTCCGAGGACGGCGCATGGCGCTTGATCTACGTCAACGCCTCGGGCCAGATCATTGGCAGCGTTCGCTACGCTACACTTCAGCAGATGGCGCTGATGGACCTGAACGGTGGCCAGATCCCCACCATGGCAAGGGCTGGATCCATTGGCACGCCCGTTTCCAGCATGGGGTCGGCATCGGGAACAGGCGGAGCGAACAATCCGAACGCGCCAAGTATTCCGCCTGGCGCGAATACCCCAGCGCAGCCGCCATCCGGCTCGACTTCGGATAACTCCGCGGTCGGTGCGCAAAATCCCCCCTCGGGGCAGAGCGGATCGTCCGATCAACCCGTCAACCCGCTTTCGCTTCTGAAACCGACTGGCCCAGTTGACGGTCCCGTGCTCGGCGCCTTCCTGACCGGCGTCGGAGGCGGAACGAAATCCGATGCGCTTTCGATCAAGGTTTACAACTTCGGAAAGAAGTACAAAGACTGGGAGTTCATTTGGAATCCTCTCGAGGACCAGGCGCGCGCTGCCCAGCAGGCAATTTCTGGGGCGGGAGGACAGCCGGGAATCCCTCTGGGAATCGGAATCCCCAATCCTGGTGGCGCTGCCACCGGTTTTGGCGGAACGATTGTGCCTCCGCCGGTGCAGCCCCCGCCGCAAAATCAGTAGGAGTTGTCCGTGTTTGAAGACCCCAATCTTGGGCCTCCGCCGCGCAAAGGGATGAGCATCTACGTCATCGTCACCCTCATCGTCTTTGGCTTGGCTGTTGTCTACGTCGGCGGCGTGTTCTATACGCGCTGGCACCGGGACCAAGTCATGCAAAAGCAGGCGGCCGCCGCGAAACGCGACGAGGCTCAAAAGGTTTTCGAAGGAATGGGCGGTGACCGCTTCGACATTCTGAGGTTTTTCCCCTACCCCGGTGAAATCAAGCGCGGCGATTCCACGATGCTGTGCTACGGCGTATCGAACGCGAAGTCCGTAACCCTCGAGCCGCAACCGAACGCCGTCTGGCCTGCATTTGACCGCTGCGTCAGCGTCTCGCCGAAAAAGACCACGATCTATACCTTTACGGCCACGGACGCCGCAGGCCACATGAAGTCCGCGACCGTCACCGTAGACGTCCGCTAGGCCGCCCGCGTCATTTACCGTTCGGCTCCCACAGTTCGATGCGATTGCCCTCGGGATCCATTGCCCAGCCGAATCGGCCGTTGGCCTCGTCGTCAATTTTGTCGTCCACTTTCACGCCCTCTTGCCGCAGCTGCGCCAGCAGCCGTTCGAGATTCGCAACGCGGAAATTGATCATGAACGGCGCGCCGCTCGGCGCGAAATATTTTGTGTCTGCCGGGAAGATGGACCACACGGTCGAGCCCACCGTGTCCGGATGATCCTTCTCGCGCCACTCAAACGGGTGAAACTGCGGCGCGTTTTCACCCTTGCCAGCCGCCTCAAGCGCGATGCCCAGATGCACGCGATACCAGTCCGCGAGCTTCGCCGGATTCTGTGCCTTGAAGAAGAATCCGCCGACTCCCGTGACCCTGGTCTGGTCTTTTTCGCCGCGCGATCCTCGCGCGGATTGCACCATCATCCCCACAGTGAAGCTCAGCGCGATCGCGCACGGTATCCATAGGCTGGATCTCATGTCTCCTCCTTGGCTATTGTCCGCCGACGGCACAACTCTATCTCACCGGCTCACGTCTGTTCCATTGCAAACCCTCCCGCCAAGGTGCAAAATAAGATGGTAGGGAATTGCAGGACGCGCTCGTTCAGGAGCTGCTCTTAACCATGTCCGTTGAACTCGCCAAGGGCGTCACGCTCGAAACGCCGGGCCAGGATGAAAATTTCCTGAAGGACGAAGGCATCCTCTTTGCCTCGCTCGACAAGGTCGTCAACTGGGCGCGCCGCAGCTCGATCTGGCCGATGTCGTTTGGCCTGGCGTGTTGCGCCATCGAGATGATGTCCATGGCCGCCTCGCGCTACGATATTTCGCGCTTTGGCGCCGAGGTTTTCCGCGGGTCGCCTCGCCAGTCCGACCTGATGATTATCGCCGGGCGCGTTTCGCAGAAAATGGCGCCGATCATCAAGCAGCTGTACGCGCAGATGCCCGAGCCCAAGTGGGCCATTTCGATGGGCGCCTGCGCCACTTCCGGCGGCGTGTTCAACAATTACGCCATCGTGCAGGGCGTCAATCAGGTCATCCCAATAGACGTGTACGTGCCCGGCTGCCCGCCGCGCCCCGAAGCGCTTCTCTACGCCGTTTTCCAGCTTCAGAAAAAAATCGACAACGACCGAGGCAGCTTCCTCCGCTCGATGAATTTCACCAAGAGTTGACGATCCGGCTAGGATTGGCATCCTGCTTGCCCTGACGAAAGAAGGGAAGCCGACGGTGCTGGTCGGCTGAAGAATCTCTCTTGGGGCTGCGCATGGTTGAGAGACAAGGCAACACGAGCCAATCCACAGACCGGTAAGACATCCAGGGAGAACAACGAAAATGAGCAATTACGGCGGGAAAGAAATGGCTGCATCGTTTCGCACGGTCCGCAAGAATACGATTCAAGTGGCGGAGGATATTCCGGAGAGCAAGTACGATTTCAAGGCCACTCCTGATACCAGGACCGTCGCCCAGACTCTGGTTCACATTGCCTACGGGTCTGAATTCATGTTTCACATCAACGACAATAAAATTACCGATATGACGAAGGTGAATTTCCCGGAACTCTTCGAGAAAGTCCGCGCCGAGGAATCGAAGGTCCGGAGCAAGTCCGAGATCATCGCCCTCCTGCAAGCGCAGGGCGATCGCTTCGCGTCGTATCTCGATGGCCTCACGGATTCATTCCTTGACGAGGCATTGACAATGCCGCAGGGCGGCTCTCCGGCCACGAGATCTCGCTTCGACATGTTGCTGGCCCCGAAAGAACACGAAATGCATCACCGTGGCCAGTTGATGCTGCTCGAGCGCCTGGTCGGAGTCGTCCCGCACCTGACGCGCCAGTGGGAAGAGCGGCAGGCGGCGCGAGCCCAGGCCGCGCAATCGCACACCAAGTAACGCGGGTTAACGATTCCAGGAAGGATGCGGTGAAACCTGCGCTCCGAGGTCTCGCTGTGAACCATCAATTGTGGACGGTTGACTGCGGACTCTCACTTACTTCCGCCGTACCGCCGTCAAAGTCCACGACGCTTCCCGGCGCAAACTGCTCGCGTCGCACATAGCCCATTCCGATGGCCGGCTTGGCGTCCGGCGAAAATGACGCGCTGGTCACGAATCCGATCTCCGCGCCGCCTGCGCGCAGCTTCGTGCCGGGAGGCGGTGGCGCGACCGTCGAAAACCTAAGGCTCACGCGTTTCCGGTTGACGTGCCCGCGCGTCCGCACGCGTTCCACGATCTCCTGTCCCGTGTAGCACCCCTTGTTGAAGCTGATGTGCGTGTTTTCGAGCACCGCTTCGTGCGGAATCATCGCGTCGTTGAAGTCGGCAGGGAACCACGGCACGCCGGCCTCGAGACGCAGCGCGTTCAGCGCTCCCATCCCGATTGGTTCGCCGCCGTGCGCGCGCACGCCCGCCAGGAGCTTTCCCCAGAGCGAAGAAAGACAATCTCGGCCGGCGATGAACTCCGCTCCCAGTTCGCCGAAATGCGAACGCCTCACGAGCTGGCACGCGATTCCGTCGACCGCCACATCCCGGATGGACATTTCCGGCAGCTCTGCGAGTTTCACGCTGCAAGCCTGCTCGACAATCGCCGCCGCGCGCGGCCCCTCCACCGCAAAGCTCCCCATTTGGTCGGTCAGGTCCTCGATCTTCACCTGCGATCCGATCACGTATTTCTTGAGCAGCGCAACTGTTTCTTCCCGCAGAGATGCGTGCGACAGGACCAGCAGCTTTTCCGGCAGCGCGTACACTTCGAGCTCGGCTTGGATGCGCCCCTGCGGATTCAACAGCAGCGCGAGCGTCCCTTGCCCGGTCTCCAGCACCTGAATGTTGTTCGATGAAATCGCGTGAAGGTATTTCACGCGGTCGCGCCCCATCAGCGCGAGGACCGCGTGCCAGTTGGTATCGAATAATGCGACGCTTTCCCGCGCAGCGCCGTACTCGCGTTCCAGTTCCGCGTACGCTTCCGGCAGCGCGCACCCGAAAAAGTCCCCCATGCGCGCCCCAGCTGCGCGGTGCGCCTCAATCAGCGGTGTCTCCATGGCCAGCGTTCTCTCTCCGCGCCCATGGTATCAGATGCTCGCGGATGCCGGTTGACTGCACGAGATTGACCGCGCTTGACCCGAAAGCGCCCCCCACGTATCGTTCTTTCGTCAGAGTTAAGTTCGAAACTGGCAGACGAACCGGCGCATTGGCGGAGGCCTCCTAGATGAATTGTCTGAATTGCGGCACCGAGATGACCAACAACACGGTGATCACGAAGAAAGACCGCATCTCCTACGACATGTGCGAGAAGTGCGGCAGCCTTTGGCTCGATGCCGGCGAGCTGGACAAAATGGCATTCAAGGTCGTAGGAAGCATCGAATTCTGCGAGGAAGACAAGGACGTCGAGCCCGAAAAACAGCCCCTGACGTGCCCCCGGTGCAAGGTTTTCAAACTCGTAAAGGTCAAGTTCCTGGAATCCGACGACATCTTTTTGCATCATTGCACGGACTGCGGCGGCTTCTGGCTCGACGGCGGGGAACTAAATCTGATCGATCAAGAGCTGACGAAGATCATGCCGGTGAGCGGCAAAGGGTTCTCTGATTTTGTAAACGACGTTCACGTTCCTTATTGGTTCAAGCGCGTCAAGACGAGAAGCAGCGATGCGAAAGCTGACGTGGAATCGCCGCCGGTCAAAGGCGCTGAAGAGCTCAACAGCACAACAGACACTTGCCCCGCGTGCGGAAATAGCCTGAATCTCTATTCGATTTCCCGCATGAAGTTCGAAGGCTGCCCCAGGTGCAAAGGCGTTTGGCTGGTCAAGGACGAATTGCGCAAATTGAAAAACACGGTCGGGGATGGCTCGCTGCGCTGGTTGAACGACGAAGTTGACAACATCGAAAGGACGAGTGTTGTCGTCACCAATCGTTCTTGCGTCAAATGTAAGACGGTGAAAATGGTATCGGTCATTTTCGGGCACTCGTCGGTCGTCATTGATTGGTGCCCGCAGTGTCACGGCGTATGGCTTGATGGCGGAGAGTTTGCGGCCATTTCTGACTATCTAATACGCGAGACCGTGCACGCACACCCGAAGGACATCGAAAAGCGGCTCGCCGAAGATGCGAAGCGCGTTGTGACCGGAGGGCCCGAGAGCAGAATCGCCGAAGTTGGCGATGTCACGGTCGACCTCCATGCCTTGATCAATGCCACCATCTTCGAGCATCCAGCTCTATTCAAGTTCATCACGGGGATCCCCCGCCTCATGTAATGCGGAGCGCAGGTTTCTCATGCCCTCCTGCGTTCGTTCGCGGCGCTCTCTGAGTCACTGCGGTAAGTCCTGAGCTTTCCTCGGCGCTCTCCGTGCCTTCTCTGTGTTGAGTGACGATCCGACAAGGATCGTCATCCTGAGGAGTCCGGCGCGGCGGACGACGATGGATCTCTCTTCTCCCTGGCCTCTGTGTTAAGTTTTAAACTCCCCATGACTCTTGGCGTTTACATCCAGGTGCCGTTCTGCCAGACGCGTTGCACGTACTGCAATTTCCACACGGGCGTGGTCTCCCGCGACCGCTACGAACCTTACGCCGACGCCATCTGCCGCGAGATCGCGACCTCTGACCTCGCCACCGGGCCGAAGGTGGATACTGTGTACTTCGGCGGAGGCACGCCAAGCCTTCTCGATCCCGCTTTGCTCACGCGGATTCTCGACGCGCTTCGCCACGCGAGCGGCGGGGAGCTCTCGGAAGTCACCCTCGAGGCTGATCCCGAGACGATCACGCCGCAGAAGGCTTCCGCGTGGTTTGCGGCGGGCTTCAATCGCATTAGCCTCGGCGCGCAATCTTTCAACGATCTCGAACTCAAGGCCGCAGGGCGCATGCATCGCCGGGAGGACATTTACCGCGCTGCGGACTTCCTCCGCGCCGCCGGATTTCGCAATATCAGCATGGATTTGATCGCGGGCCTCGCGCACCAGACGCGCGAATCGTGGGAGGCGTCGGTTGGCCAGCTTCTGCGCATTTTGCCAGAGAACGTCTCGGTGTACATGCTCGAGGTGGACGAGAACAGCCGCCTCGGCAAGGAAGTGCTCGCGGGCGGCAGCCGCTACGGCGCGGCCGACATTCCGGACGACGATGCCATGGCCGACTTCTACGATTATGCCGCCGCGCGTTTCGCCACCGTCGGATACGACCACTACGAGATTTCGAATTGGGGTTTGCCCGGGCGTCATTCGCAGCACAATTTGAAGTACTGGCGCCGCGAGCCTTATCTCGGCCTCGGCGCCGGCGCCCACTCGTTTGACGGCCTTTCGCGCTGGGCCAACGTCCACGAGCCTGCCCGCTACGTCACGCTGATCGAACGCGGCGCCTCCGTGCGCGAGCAGATGGAGACCGTCCTGCCCCAGTACGCGTTGCAGGAGGAGTTCTACCTCGGCCTGCGTCAGCTCGAAGGCATAGACTTCGCCAGAATCGAACGGGACTACGAAACGCACCTCAGCGATCGACTCGCCGCACTCCGCGAGCGCATCGACCAGCTGCGCTCGAGCGGCTTCATCGAAGTGGACGGCCCGCGCCTCCGCATCGCGCCCGATCGCCTCACCGTCTCCAACGAAATCTTCGTGCAACTGTTAGGATAAGCAGAATGTTCGGAGAGTATGCGCGTCTGCCGGTCGTCACACTTCTCGTGGGCACGTTGCTCCCCATCTCCAGCTTGCTGAAGCGAGGACGCCCTCCGGAATCTGCCCAACCTCGTGTTCGCTCAACGATTGAAATCGCTTCACAAGGGTATTGTCTGGATCCAAGTCAGGATAGCGATAACCCGCGGCTTGGTTCACTCGCGCTGCTGCTGAATCTGCGAGTCGAGAATATAAGCGACCATCCCATGATCCTGTGCAAGAAATGCATCCAGGCGGACCAAGAGCCGACTTTGTCGTCGGTAAACTCGGACGGCACACCCGGCGAGGCTCGCAATGGCGGGATGATCTTCGACACCTTTGGTTACGACCAACCAGGGAAATATCCTGACCGGCCCGAGAAGGAGTACGCAATTCTCAAACCCGGCGAGAACCTCAATCTTCAGTACCGCGAAGGAATTCTCGTTACCTATTACCCATCGACAATCCCACGAATGATCCTCAACTCGGGAAACTACTTTCTTGAGATGTCGCTCGGAACGTGGTGGAACGAAAAGAAGGATACCTCAAAGGCCTTGGCGCGGAAGTGGAGAGCCTTTGGGGAACTCTATGCCGGTATTCTAACTCCGGAGCCATTGCCGATCCGCATCGATGTTCCAGAGAAACTCGCGGTGTGTCCGCTCAACCGAGGACAGTTGAGTCCGAACTAATTCTCAAGGCCGAGCCCGCGGATCTTGGTAAGCAGGGTCTTGTACGACACGCCGAGCTTTTCGGCCGCCCGCGTCTTATTCCACTTCGATTCGCGCAGCGCGTTCTGAATCTTGAACCGCTCCACATGCGCCACAGCGCGCTGCGATACCTCTTCGAGCGGCCCTTCCCACAGAAACCGTTCTTCGAGCATGCCGTCCGGCAGTTCCTCCGGCGTGGGCTTCGCTGTGGGCAATTGGAGCGCCTCGGAATCAATGTCCGCGCCATTCGCCAGAATCGCGGCGCGCTCGATGGCATTCTGCAATTCGCGGACGTTCCCTGGCCACGGATACGTTCGCAGACGCGCGCGCGCGGCCGCAGTCAACACAAGCGCCGGCTTACGGAATTCGCGTTTGAACCGTTCGAGGAAGTGTTCCGCCAGCAGGATGACGTCGTCCCCGCGATCGCGCAGCGGCGGAATCGTGATCGGCACGGCCGAAATGCGGAAATAGAGGTCCTCGCGAAATGTCTTGTCAGCAACCGCCGCGCGCAAGTCCTTGTTCGTCGCCGTAACGATGCGCACGTTCGCTTCGATCTCCTGTGTTCCCCCGACGCGTTCGAATCGCCGCTCTTCGAGCACGCGCAGCAGCTTGCTCTGAATCGCCAACGGCAGCTCGCCAATTTCGTCGAGAAACAGCGTGCCGCGGTGCGCCAGCTCCAGCTTGCCCATTTTTCGCGCGCCGGCGCCCGTGTACGCCCCGCGCTCGTGCCCAAAAAGCTCGTTTTCGACCAGCCCTTCGGGAATCGCCGCGCAGTTCAGCGCCACGAACGGCTGCTCGGCTCGCGGACTCAGGTGATGCACGGCCCGCGCGAAAAGTTCCTTGCCCGTGCCGCTTTCACCCAGCAGCAGGACAGTCGAATCAGTCGCGGCCACACGTTGCGTCATATTGCTCGCGTCCTTCATCGACGGATGTTCGCCGACGATCCGCGGAAATCCGTAGCGCGCGGCGTATTCCTCGCGCAGCAGCAGATTCTCGCGCAGCAATTCCTGCTGCCGCGCGGCCCGCTCGAGCAGCAGTTTTAGATGATCGAGGTCCACCGGCTTTTGGATGAAGTCGAACGCGCCTTCCTTCATCGCGGTCACAGCTTCTTCAACCGATCCATACGCCGTCATGATGATCACGGGTAGGGTCGGCTCCACGCGGCGCGCTTCGCGCAGCACGTCAATTCCTGAATGTCCGGGAAGTTTCAGATCGGTGAGGACCATCAAGTAGCGCCGCGAGCGCACCTTATCAATAGCGGCATTTCCATCAGGCGCTTCTTCGACGGTGTAGCCCGCCCGTTCGAGGGCCTTGCGCAGCATCGCGCGCAGCTCGGCTTTATCCTCGACCAGTAGGACGGGTTCCATTGCTTGAAATCTCTAGCGCGCCCAGCCCGAATCGCCGCCCGCTTTGCGCATGGTGTCTTCGGCGTCGTCAATCGCTTGCTGGTCGGCTTTGACCGCCTCAGTTTTCGCGTCAATGTCAGCAGTCTTCTTGTTGATATCGCCGCGCGTCAATTCCTGTTGCATCGCCTTCACGGGATCGTCGTAGTACTGGATGTTCAGGACGCCCAGCTCGCGCTGCATCACGCTGAGGTCTTGCTGATCTCGAGTCAGCTTCGCGCGCAACGCCGCGAATTTGTCGCGCCATGCTTTTTCGCCGTTCGCGGGAGCTGCCGTCGCGTCGGTTGTCTTCGCGTCGCCATCTTTGGGGGCGGCTGCCGTTCCGACGGTCGAAATCCCTCCCTCCCCCGGGAGATTTTCGTTTGTGAACACCTTCGCCGGCTTGGTCGCGTCCTTTTTTGCTTCGCGCGTCTTCCGGGCTGCGTCCGCCAGAGACTCCTGCTGCGGGGCAGACGGTGCCGTCATGGTCGTGTTTGTCGCGCCAGTTGAATTTGTCGTGCCGGTTGTCGCCGTCCCGTTCGATTGCCCGGACGCCTGAGACTGGCTCTCCTGCGAAGGCTTGGGATCGGCTCCTTGGCACCAGCTGCTGGCCGGAATCGCCAAAATCGCCGCTGCTGCGGCCCACGATAAGATTCTGCGCATGGCTACGCCCTCCCGGAGCGCTTGCATACCCGCGCCCATTACAGTTTAGATGCGTGCGGCCTGTGAGGGGAATAGAGACGGTGCGTTCTCCTGCCGCAAAGGTAACCACAGCAGGAATTCGGCTCCGCCCTGGGACCGGTTGCGCGCCTCGATGCTTCCGCCGTGCTGTAGTGCCACTTTCTGCACCACGGCCAGACCCAGCCCCGTGCCTTCGGACTTCGTCGTGTAGAACGGCAAGAAAATCTTTTGCAGCTCGTGTTCCGGGATGCCGGGACCATTGTCCGCCACGCAGATGCGCTGCCATTTCCGGCCGCCGAGCTCTTCGAGCGATCCCGAAATCGTCACGCGCGGCGATTCCCCGAACGCGCGCGCGGACTCCGCGCCGTTGCGAGCCAGGTTCAGCAGCGCCTGCCGCAACAGCGCCTCGTCCCCGGGCAGCTCCAGGAACGATCCCTCGTGCGCGAACTCGCACCCGGGCAGCGACTCGCGTAGCTCCTCGGCCAGGCGTTCGACCAGCGGCGCCATCGCCACCGTCTCGTAGCAGATCTCCAGCGGTTTCGCGAACTTCAGAAATTCCGTCACCACGTGCGTCAGCGCGCGAGTCTGGTCGAGTATCTTTTCCGCCGAGTCGCGCGTGTCGCCCGCCTTGGACTCGCCGCGGATCATCTGCGCGTATCCGGAAATCGTAGCCAGCGAGTTCTTGAATTCATGCGCGATGCCCGCCGACATTTCGCCGAGCGCAGCGAGATTTTCCTTCCATCGAATCTGTTTTTGCAGTGCGGTCAGTTCGGTCAGGTCGCTCATCAGGCACAGCGCGCCGCTCACCTTCATCTCCGGCATCCGTGGCGGGTCCGAGACATTCCGCCGTACCGCCATGCGCGCGTGCCGGTAGATCGGCGAAATCGTCACGCCGAGCCGCCGTACTTCGCCCTCCGTCGTCAAATGCTCCACCTCGCCGCGCTGAAACGTTTTCCCGTCCCGCAGGCATGCCGTCAGCATCTGGGAGAGTCCCGAATCGTCGCCCAGAATTTCCTTGTACGATCTGTAGCGCATCGGCCGCAGCCCCAGCGCCTCTTCCGCCGCCGGATTCGACGAGCTGATCGCTCCCGTCGCGCTCACCAGCAGCAGCCCGGTGGGCATGTTGCGCGTCACTTCTTCCGTCATGCGCTCCGATTCCTGCGCGCGTTCCTGCGCCAACACGTGCAGCCGCGCCAGCTCTTTTTCCTGCGTCCGGAGTTTTTCGATCACGCCCTGCATGGACGCGGCCATGAACACCGACGCATTTTCCGAGTCGTGCTTCGGATTCTGCCAATCGGTTTGCGACGCCTTCGATTCGCTATGTACGAATTTCCGCACCACCAGCACGAGCGCCAGCAGCGCCCCGAGCAGCAGCACCAGCATCACGATCGCATCCACCAGTCCGATCGGCGGTACGGCGGGATGAACGACCGGCGGCAAGTTCATCGCCCGGCCTCTATTCGACGAAATCCCATTTGCGCGCCCCTCATCGCACCATCATCAGCGACAAATACCAATTCACCACCGGCGTGCCGAAAAACATCACCAGCGCCGCCGCCATGCCCAAAAAACTCCCGAACGGCAGCTCGTAGTCCGATTCCTTTCGCCGCGCCATCATGAACGCCAATCCCAGCACGCTGCCCAGCACCGAGCCTACCAGGATCGTCAGCAGCGTCCGCTTCAGTCCGAGAAACGCCCCGGCCATCAGCATCATCTTCACGTCGCCGAACCCCATCCCTTCGCGCCCGCGAAGCCGGAAATACAGCTCGGCCACCAGCCACAGTAGCCCGCTTCCGAACGCCGCGCCCAGCAACGCGTCTGCGAGCGAAAGGACCGGCGCCGGGGGAGGGAAGTCGAACATTCGGTTCGCGAGCCACAGCGCGGTCCCGTCCGAAGGTTTCGTCACCAGGCTCAACAGCAATCCGGCCGCGAACCCGGAATAGTTCACCACGTCCGGCAGGATTCTCTCGCGTACGTCCGTGAACACCAGCACGATGAGCAGCGCCGAAAAAATCGCCCATTTCAGCGCCTCGGTCGTCAGCCCAAACGCGTAGTAGCACGCCCAGAAAAGCAGCGCCGTCAGCAGCTCGACCGCCGGATACATCGCCGAGATTTTCGTCTTGCACGAGCGGCATTTCCCGCCGAGGAGCATCCAGCTCACCACCGGTATGTTGTCCCACGGGCGAATCGCCGCCCCGCATTTCGGGCACGCCGACGCCGGCATCACGATGGACTTCCGCCCCGGTATCCGGACGATGCAGACGTTCAGAAAACTCCCAATGATCAGACCGAAAAGGGCCGCGAATATGCCGATCAGCGTAGAGGGAGCCACAATTGATTTTGCCACATCGCCCCGCGCCCGTGCCGTCGCCCCCGCCCGCCAGTGCCCCAACCGCTAACGCCATCCCCTAAAATTGGCAACTGAAAACAATCTCACTCCCTGTTTTCATTGAATTGGCGGTAATTCAATCCATCATAATTGCGATTAAGAAATCACAGGCAGTCGTCGGGGGGGCGGGCGGGACGTGAAGCGTGCGCGCGGCCCGTGTACGAGGCCTCCGTGGAACGCATCGCAACGCTGATTTCTATAAAGTTTCCAATGATCCTTACAACGGCTGCGCGTAAAGGAAGGGCCTGTCTCCGCTACTTCTCCAGAAGTACGCGAGAATGATCACACTCGCGATTGCTGCGTAGCCACACCACAGCGAGGTGAACGCGTACCGCTTGACCGCCATGACAACCAGGAGAATCGTCAGATTTGCCGTCCCGAAGATTACCATTGCCCTGACCTTCGAAAAAAACAGCGAACCGCACGTTGCAATCACATATAGCACCGCAACCGCCGTATTGTTCGTCGCTTGATTGATGTACACGATGCTATTTCCCTTGACGTAGACCTGCAATGGGTACGCCGTCAACGCCCACAACATATAGAGCGCAGTTGCCCCGCCGAGCACGACAAACGGCAGCATGCGCCTGCGGCTCTTTCGGTCAGGTTCAAACAGCAGCACGCTTAGCGGCAGAAGGAAAGGGAGAAGGCCCTGCGCATAGAGCATGAACGCCGCGCCCATGTCGTGCGTCACCGCAGGCGAGAGCTTCCCATCCAATCCTAGCCAGACGAATCCCTCGGTGAACTGATGAACGGCGAATAGCGTGGGCAGCGCCGCGAAAAGTAGTTCGCGCCTGTGTTTTACCTTCGTCAAGGTGAACACGCCAATTGCGCCCAGAGCCGTGCTTCCAACAAAATTCGCTGTTGCCGAAAAGCACATCGCTCGTCTCCAGTGGGGGAATTTATACCCATCATCGCGGAACGCAAACTATTTATTGCGATGCGGCGATCGGATCTACAGGGGCCCAGTGTGCCGCGCCCACGGCTATCCGAACGCATGATCGGATTACCCGGCGAGTGGGCTGCCCACGTACGGTTACCACGCTAATCGGAAGTTGGAAGCTCTTCACGGGCGGAGAAATCCTGCGGGCATCACGGACGCTCCCAAAATTCTCGAATCTCTGCCAAAAAGCGATAAACTCGCCAGCGAATCCAGAACACCTTGTTCGATTGGCTCGGTGGTGGCGCGCGACAACGGGAGGATGCATGGTAAGAGCACAACTCGTATTCTGCGCAATGATCAGCGTCGGGTTCTTCGGCTGCGGCACCAACCGGTCAACGGAATTCAAGGTTCCCGCCGAAGCGGCCAATCAGAGGAACCCTCAGCCTGCCAGCTCGGAATCGATTGCTGAGGGGCATGAGTTGTACAGAAGTGCTGGTTGCGCAATCTGCCACGGCAAGAATGGCGACGGGAAAGGTGTCCTGGCCAAGGATGTGAGCATGAATTTGCACAACTGGCGCGATCCCTCCGTTCAAGCTGGCTTCAGCGACGGCGAGTTGTTCTACATCATGGACAAGGGAAAGGGTACAAGCCGTGGCAGGATGCCCGCCTACCACGGTCAGGAAACGCCGGAGCAAATCTGGCGCATGGTCGGATATATCCGATCCCTCCCTACCACAAGCGGTTCAAACTGACATGGCCGACATTGCTTGAGATGTCCGGTTAGCGCGAAAATCGTCCAAGTGAATGGTTGGCGGGCTCGTCGCCTATAATGGAGCGCATGCCTGCGATCCCAACTGGCAGGAAAGTCTTAATAGTCCTTTGCGCCCTACTTGCCGGATTCGGGGCATTTTGCGCCGTCTTTTACGTCTTCACCTCCCTGTTTGTCCTCGCTGTGGGGCACGGAACCTCGTTGGCCGCGCTGTAGCGGCTGCTTTACCTGCTTCCTTATTGCGAGGGATTGGTGGGCTGTACTGTCGGCCTGATAGTCGGTGGGGGAGTCTACCGTGCCCTTGTTCGAAAGCTGGTCGCCCGAGCCTGGTGAACTACCGCGCGATGACACTAGTTCGGGTATGCCGTCTCAGTAGACGATTAGTCGGATTACCGGACATGTTGGTCCCAGTACCCACTTGATTTCATAACAATGTCGGCTCCTTGGACCCGGGTAGACTTTGGTTTGTCGACGACCAAAGGCTCGGGAGAAAGGAGCCGAACATGATCATTATAGGCGTGGATTATCACCCGAGCGATCAGTATATCGCGTTTGCAGATGCAGAGACCGGAGAGATGGGCGAACGGCGATTGAACCACAGTGATGGAGAGGCGGAGAAGTTTTATCGAGATCTCGCGGTGCGAGGAGTCGGCGTGCGCGTGGGGATGGAGGCCACCGGATATTCACGCTGGTTCGAGCGGTTACTGGCAGAGCTGGGTATCGAGGTCTGGATCGGCGATGCCGCCGAGATTAAAACCAAGCGAGTCCGCAAGCAGAAAACCGACCGCAACGATGCTCAGCTTCTGTTGAAGCTGCTGCTGGAAAATACCTTTCCTCGCATCTGGGTGCCAGGTCCTGAGAATCGTGATCTACGGCAACTGCTGTGGCACCGGCATCGATTGGTGCAGATGCGGACGCGGATCATGAATCAGCTTCAGGCCCTGGCGATGAACGAAGGGCGGCGCCGGAAGAAGAAGCTGTGGAGCGAGCAAGGACGAGCACGGCTGGAAAAGCTTCCGTTGGCTACCTGGGCGTCACGGCGCCGGCAGGATCTGCTTGATCTGCTGGACCGCATGAATCCGACCATCGAGGCGCTCACTGCA
>Ga0209415_10010950_pt1 | contig 15344 bp, 16 predicted proteins | sample PeaSoiSIISIP2007_FD_187696 | JGI IMG/M metagenome (GOLD analysis project Ga0209415, IMG submission 187696) | Peat soil microbial communities from Weissenstadt, Germany - SII-SIP-2007 (SPAdes) (version 2) | ecosystem: Environmental > Terrestrial > Soil > Wetlands > Peat | place: Germany... | reverse complement strand
CCGCCGGCCCGCAAGTGCCTCTCGGAGCATCCCCCGTGTTTACCACGTAGGCCCTGGCTGTTCAGGTACCCGGGCTGGCCCGCTGGTCGGCGCGAACGTTGAGTGCGTTGCTCGTCGTAACCCTAGGAACGGCGCTGAGACGCGCGCGATTTGCTTTGCGGCCTGGTGTAGCGCGAGTTGCTCGCCGGTAAGGCCCTTCCCGTTGCGGTCACGACCGGTGCGTCAGGCTTGGCCTTGCGCGTTCGCGCTGCTGGGGCGGCAGCCTGGCCACCCCCTGACCGTTTGCGCTGAGACGGCCTGCCGGTCCCGGTGGCCGCGCTGGTTGAGGTGCTGCGGCTGGTCTTGGGGGAGTGGGCGGATATCCACTCCTTTTTTTGCTTGTTCATCCTGAACGCGATCACCCAGACGCCGTAACCGGCCCCGGCTGCAAAGATCAAGTACTCCAGGTCGGTTAAACCTGTCGGGAACGGCGTGTCGATACCCAGCACCCCGGCGAGGAAGAAGGCGCCGGCCGTGACGTACCGACGCTTCCAGTAGATGCTGACCGCAGCCCCAACGGCGACCAGGAACACGATGATCGCCGTCTCGGGGTGGGTAATGGGCAGCCAGTGAGTCACGGACTTGCCGTGCACTGTCGACACCTTCGGGTAAATGTCCTTCCCGAAGTACGAGAAGGCCGCCAGCCCGACCATGACGGCGGCTACGTAAAGGGCCCGGCGCGGCTCAGGATCCTGCAGAGCTGAAGTCGCCTTAGAGGCTTCCCTGCGAAGTTGCTGGTACGACGCGCGGTCGGCAGCTTTCTGTTTGCGCACAAGCTCTTTTTGCTTGCGCTCAATGTCTTTTGCCGAGGTGCCCGAGCTGGCCTCTGGCGCGGCGTGCGATTTCACATCGACGGTTCCGACCTCGCCGTCGTCGTCCTCGTCGAGGGTGTCTTCGTCAGTTGCCGGCGCGGGGGATCCTCGCCGCAGAAGGCTCACTCCTCGCCCGCCTCGCCATCCGGGCCGTCCCCGGTCGACGTATGGCCAGCCTCTTCGCCCTGATCAGTGGCGGCGCCGGGCAATAGCCAGGTCCGGACCTTCACCGAGCTCTGGCGCGGCCCCAGCTGCTCGAGCTGCGCCTCGACCGGAAGATCCGTCGGAGGTTCGCCGGAGGTCACCATGATGATCGCCGGTTCCTTCTTCTCGGTTTCCAATGCCTGCTGAAGGCCGAAGGCGAACGCCGTCAGGACGGCCCCAGTTGCGCTCCGCTGCCGCCAGCGTTCAACGCTATCTGGGAGACCAGTACGCCTCGGTGCCTCGTTCTCGAGAAGCTCTTCGGTCCCCTCCGGAGCGGCTCGGCGGACGTGGCGTCGGCCCAGTTCGTCGACATACTCGTCGGCCTCGTCATCCTCGGCGCTGTCGTCGTCGAAGAACTCGCCCTCGGCGAGCACCTCCTCGTGCTTCGCCGCGGCACTATCCGCGTCGCTCGCCAGGGCGTCAGGAGTCATCTCTTCAGGATCGTGCTCGGGCACCCCTCCACGGTAGCGCTTCGGCGAGCCGTCCGGGCTCTGCCAGCTCGTACCATCGAGCCCAGCCTTGCCTGCGCAAGTTGCAGGGTGTTGGCGTAGTCTCCACTCACCGGGACTGGCTTACCGGTGGGAGCACGACACGGGACCAAGGGGGGAACGCCTTGTCATATGTCACCAGCAACTGGTCGTTCGATCCCTTCCTCCTGTTGGCCGGCCTGGTCATCGTGGTCCATGAGATCGGGCTGCACAACCTGGCCCGCCGTTCCCGGCCCGAACGGGCCCGCGCCCGCCGGCGCCGTTCGATGTTTTTCTACGGAGGGATGGCCGTGTTGTTGCTGGCGGTCGGCTCTCCTATCGATTACTGGGCCGGTTACTACTTCTTCGTCCACATGATCGAGCACATCCTGATCATGTTCTTTGCCCCTGTCCTAATCGTGGCGGGAGCCCCGTGGCTGCCCCTGCTCCACGGCGTGCCGGTCGGGATAAGGCGCCGGGTCATGAGGAGCGTCCTCCTGGGCGGCTGGGCCAGGCCGCTACGGGCCTTGGCCCGGGCCATGACCGGCGGGTGGGTCGCCGTAGGGCTCTTCAACGTTGCCATGGTCATTTGGCACGTCCCAGCCTTGTTCGACCTCGCCGAGAGGAACCAGATGGTGCACATCTGGCTGATGCACGCCAGCTTTTTCGGGGCGGGCGTGCTCTTTTGGCTGCAGATCGTCCCGTCTTATCCCGTGAAACCCAGGCTCACAACGGGTTCGCAGGTCGCAGCCGTCCTGGGCACCAACGTCGTCATGATCATTCTGGCCATGTCCCTTAGCCTGTTCACTAACCATTCGCTGTACCCCGTCTATGACCACCTAGCCGGCATCCGTATGTCACCTTTTGCAAGCCAACAGCTTGGCGCCGCGATCTTGTGGGTGTGCGGCGACTTCTGGGCCTACCCAGCCCTGGTAGTCCTCATTCGCCGAGCCATGGCCGAAGAGGGAGGTGCCGGTCGGCTGGTGGACCGGGTATTGCACGTGGGCGGGGCGGTAGGTAGGCCGGCCGGTGACTGAAGGAGCACCCTCCCCTCCAGGCCCGTCCGACCGATCGGGGGAGGACGGGGTCGCCGGAGGCCCGGGACGACCGGAGGCCGCACTAGTACCAGAGCGGCCCGACCGGGCCGCTGCCCTCGCGGTTGGGCCGACCAAGGTGCCCCGGTCCTTCATCGTGGTCGCGCTGGCCTGTGTCGCCCTGCTGGCCCTGGGAGGTGCGGCGCTCGATCGAGCATTCCCAGGTACGGCCGGCGGTTCGGCGGCGGCCGGCGTTGTCACCACGATCGGCGACTACCCTCCACCGTTCTCGGTGGCCCCGGCTGCGCGCGCCGACCACCCCACCGGGAAGGTCGCGCCGCAATTGCCAGCCTCCCAATCCGCCCTTATGGGCCTGCAAAAGCTCACCGTGATGGCGGCACCGGGCTTTTCGCTGGTGGGCACGCAGGGCCGGCCAACATCTCTGGCAGGTTTTCGGGGGCGGGTCGTGGTGATAACGTTTTTCGATTCGGCGTGCGACGACATCTGCCCCGTGATGGAAGCCGAGTTGTCGCGGGCGTACGCGGACTTGGGCGCCGACGCGGCACGCGTGAGTTTCGTAACCGTCAACACTGACCCGCTCGGCCTGAGCGGGAGGGCGGCTGGCCCCGCCGAAACCGGAAGCCTTAGGGCCGTGCCGACATGGCAGTTCCTCAGTGGATCGCTCAGCCAACTGGACTCGGTATGGAGGTCTTACGGTGTGGAGGTCGAGATCCAGACATCCACCCGGACGGTTTCCCACAACGAAGTCATGTACTTTATCGACACATTGGGCCGGGTACGCGACCGGGCCACCCCGTTTGCCAACGAGACCCGCTCCGGCGTGTACACCCTGGCGGTGCCGACGGAAACGAAGTGGGCGGCGGGGGTAGCCGATGAGGCGCGTTACCTCCTAGGTGGGCAACGATGACGACTACCCAGCGGCCCACCCTTTCCCTGGACCAGCTCGGTTCGGGCCAGGCCTCAGCCGTCTCCGGCCAGGGGGGGCCGTGGTACCGGCGCAAATCGTTCTTGGTGCCTGCTGTCTCGGCCGTGATCGTGGCGGCCATAGTGGTGAGCGACCTGCCCCAGTCCAATTCCCGCGCCGCCGAGATCTCCAATAGCGCCAGCGTGGTGTCGCAAATCAACAGCAACGTCGGCCCGTGCAGTTTTGCCCTGTCGGAATCCTTCACGATCTACAACGACCTCGTAAGTGGGTCCCTGTCACCCTCCGAGCAGAGCCAGGTCCCTAGCCTGCTCAACGACGACCAGAGCGCTTGCTCGTTTACCGACAACAGCATTTACAACCTCTCGACTATGGACGTCCCTGGCGGCACCTACGGTAACGACCTGGGCCAAATGGTGAGTGCGGTGACCCTCTGGGCGACTTCGGACGCGCTCGCCGCCATCGAGGAGATCCAGGCCCTTGAAACCACGCCGTCGGACCTAAAAGCTCGCCAAAACCTGAACGAAGACGTCCGGGTACTTGGCAATGACCGCGCCCAGGCGCTCGGCGAACTTCAATCCGTCGACAAGCTGCTGGGTACCCATTTAGCTGCCCTCGACCTGGCCCAGCCGCCTGCGATCGCCTCGCCCCGGTAGGCGGCCACCCTCTTCGAATGGCGCTCCCCGTCAAATGCGGCTGCCGTTAGGGCCGGTCAGCGGGGCGCGCTGGTGGTAACGCGCGACGGCGCTCTTCTCGCACCACACGGCGCAACTCGTGGTCGGCGTCCTCTTCAGCATGGAGCCATTGCACTAGGTGCCAGAAGATGAGGGGGACGAAACACGCAGTGGCAACGGCCCACATGAGACCGGACGCCGCCTGCTGGTCGATCGCAAGGCTGATCCCGTGGCCCGGGACATGCAGGTAACTGTGGTACCAGCCGGCGCCGGACATCGCCAACAAATAGGCGAGCACCCAGATCGTCCACATACTCACGGCGGCGACGGCGATCCGCTGCGGCCTCGGGCCGCGCGGCACCAACGCTCCCGAGCTAATGCACTCGAGCCACAGCGCGGCCCCGGAAATGCCGACGCTGACGGCCTCCACAGCTACCAGCCAACCCCCGGCCTTCAAGGCGTTGACGGCGACCGGCGTACGCCAGGCAACCATGCAACCGAGGGCCGGTACGGCCACCGCCACCGTGCGAGCGCGTTCATGGTGGCGCCGGCGGGCGGCGGCCAATTTTTCCACCACCGGGCCTAGGCCCAGGACCTCCCACGGCGCCCCGGCAACGACCAATCCAGGGCCCACCAACGCCAGGACCATGAACTGGAGCGCTTCGGCCCAGTCGTAGCGGTGCGCGCTGACTGACAGGGGTGGCACGACGACCACGACGCAAGCAACGAGCCCTAGGACCGACAAAGCCCTCCTGGCCCGCGCCGGCGCCAGGCGAGCTGTCAGCCCTGGCGGTACCGTACGAAGAACCCCAGGATCAGTGCTACGCAGAAGGTGCCCAAGGGTATAGCGAGCGTCATGACCTGGGCATCGATATAGGCGTCCGCAACGAGCACAGCTACTCCTCACATGACGTAGAAGAACACCCAGAATAGCGTTGCGATGAAGGCGGTGAAACCCCAGAACAGCACGCAACCCTCGGCGCTGGCGTGGTGGATCCGGTCTGCCGGGAGGCGGCCCGGCGCAACCCCCTCTTCGGCCATGGCGCGGCGCAGGCGCACAGACCGGGCGAGAATGGTCTCGATCCAGTAGACGGAGCCCAACAGCAACACTATGTTCATGACCGCCCAGGCGATAAAGCAGGAGGCATAGCCGCTCGCGCCGGGGTAGAAGCTGAGCCGTGTGAGCTCCAATATTTGGAGGGCTACGGTCAGCAGCCCGAGTACTACCACCGTCCATCCCGCGACCTGCCAATCGAGGTTGGTACCCTGACGGCGGCGGAGGTTGCCGAGGTACAACAAGGCGGCCGCGCCCACGGTCAGCGCAAATATGGCGGTCCCGAGGGCCGTGGGAGCGCTTTCCCCGTGCAGGCGCCACAGGCCCTCACTGTTGGAAGACCTCAAGTAGAAGTATGCAAAAGCCAGCGAAGCGAAGGCGAAGGCCACCGTCCCGATGAGCAGGCGGGTGCCCGTCCACAGGGAACCTTCGGTGGCGCGCAGCTCGTACTCGACCTCCTCGGGAGTCTCGATCAGGCGAGGCGTGCCTTGGGCCTGGGTGCGGTCGCTCACAGCGGGGGCCTGGGCTCGAGGGTGAGGGGCGGCTGGGACGTGCCGTCGGTAACACCGGCCCCGACCAAACCACCGTCGAGGTCGGCCATAGCCACAGGCTCGGGCTCGCCGTAGTGGTACGGGTTGTCGAGGATGACGGGGATCCGTTCAAAATTGTAGAACGGTACCGGCGTCGGGGTCTGCCATTCGAGCCCGTTGGATTCCCATGGGTTAGCCGGGGATGGCCGCGGGTTGATGATTATCGTCCAAATGAAGTTGCCGGCGAAGATCAGGAACGATGCTCCCAGCAGGAAGGCGTTGACCGAAGAGAAGTCGTTCCAGACCTGCAGGTTGCTGGCGTACTCGAAGACCCGCCGGGGTTGGCCGAGCAGGCCCACGATGAACAGGGGGAAGAAGGTCAAGTTGAAGAAGATGAACATGGCCCAGAAATGGATCTTTCCCCAACGATGGTCCATGATCCGTCCGGTTATCTTGGGAGTCCAGTAATAGACACCTGCGAAAAAGGCAAAGATCAAGCCACCCATAATGGTGTAGTGGAAGTGGGCCATAACGAAGAAGCTGCCATGGACGGTGACGTCGACGGGTACGTCCGACAGGAACACCCCGGTGACGCCGCCGATCAGGAAGTTGAAGAACACACCGAAGACGAACAGCATCGGCACATCCATGCGGATCTTCGCTTTCCACAGGGTTCCCAGGCCGACAAGATAGATGAACCCGGTCGGGATTGAGATCAGCTCGGTCGTCAGCATGAAAAGTGGGCGCATATCGGGGTCGATGCCGCTTTGGAACAGGTGATGCTGCCAGACGAAGAACGACAGTAGGGCCACACCGAGCATGCCAGCGGCCGCCACCCGGTACCCGAAAAGGGGCTTCCGGCAGAACACCGGCAGCAACTCCGCGACTATGCCGAAGCCGGGGAGGGCCATGATGTAGACCTCGGGATGTCCGAAGAACCAGAACAGGTTTTCCCACAAGAAGCTGCTGCCGCCGTGCTCGTTCACGAAGAAGGCGGTCTCGGCGGTGCGGTCCAGGATGCCGAACAGCCCGGCGGTCACCAACGTCGGGGTGGCCAGAGTGAGCAGCGCGGCGGTGGCCAGGATGGACCATACGAAAATCGGCAGGCGTCCCCAGCTCATGCCGGGCGCCCGGAAATGGATGATGGTGACCAGGAGGTTGAACCCGGCCAAGATCATGCCGAGCCCGATCACCCCGAAGCCGATCAGGTAAGAGTCCATCCCTCCCGCGCCTTCGGTCTGGAGGCTCGCGTAACCGGTCCAGCCCGTTGGGAAGCCCCCGAAGGGCAGCGCCGTCAGGATCACGAAATACCCAGCGCAGAAAACCCACAGCGAGGCGGCTTCGACCCGGGGGAACGCGGTGCGGCGGCTCCCGATCATAAGTGGGACCAGGTAGTTACCGAGCGGGCCGATGACAACCGACGAAGCCATCATCATCATGATCGTGCCGTGCTCGCCAACGATGTCGATATAGGTGCCGGGCCCGAAAAAGTGGCTGGCGGGAGTGAGAAGTTCGGTGCGGATGCCCATGGCCAGCAATCCGCCGGTGAACAAGAAGGTGAAAACAGCCACCAGGTACTGGATGCCCACAACCTTGTGGTCCAAGGTGAAGCGGAAGTAACGCGTCCAACTCTGCTTGGGGATGTCGGGGAGCGGTTCCCGGCCGATTATCTTGACCAGGGGATAATTGAGCGCGCCGACACCCCCGAGCCAGCCCAGCACCATGAACGCGAGGGCCAGGCTAATGGCAACGTCGTTTTGCCCGGTGCCCTGGATGTTGGTGTAATTGCTCGCAATGAGGTTGCCCAACCAGTGGCCGACGAGGTAGCCGATGATCCCCCCGGCTACTGCGGTCAGCACGCTCTGCTGCATCCACGTGGGCCCCGCCGGGCGCAGGCCCGGCGCTAACGGCTTGGAGGGGGTACCACTCCCAGTACCGGTGGTCCTGAGGGCCTCGGCCCTTCCCTGGTCAACCCGGGGCTCGCTTTGGATCGTCATCTTGGCATCGTCAACTTTCGGTGACTAACAGTTCGGGGACCTGTTGAGGCGGGGGCCGGTGCCCCCGGACCGGCTCATAGCTTGACCGTTTGGGCGCCGTACACTTCCACGTTGCTATAGGGGTCTCGGCTGTCGGGATAGTAACCGCCGTCAGCCCCGTTGGCGTCGGGCGTGTACGTCCAGGCGAACGGAGGCAGGAGCTTCGTCGCCGCTGCCAACACCTTCTCATTGGAAGCCGCCCATTTTGTGAAGTCGGGGCCGCTCATGACCTCGCCGGTGTTGTACATGGCCCCATGCCAGATTCCGCACAGCTCGTCGCAACGGACCGTGAAATTGCCGAGCTGATCGGTGGTGTGGGTATAGGCGATGTTGTCGTAGTCGGGGTTGGCATCAGCTTTTACCCCGAGCTGGTAGGCCCAGAAATCGTGGATGACGTCCAGGGATGTCACGTGGAAGGCGATCTCGGTATTTGCAGGGATGACCAGCTGGTCTGTCTCGAAGCCGCCGAAGGTCGGGTACCGGTAGGTGAACAACCACTGCTGGGCGATCACCTGGACCGGCAGGATCTTGTGCGCGGCCGGCGTGAACAACGGGTTGGGGCCCTGGCCCCCGCCTGCCCCGGCCGCCGCGGCGAGCTCGTAGGTCCCAAAGACGAACAAGCCGAGCACCATCGCTGTGGTGCTGAGGATCCAACCCACCTGGGCCCCCAGGTGCCCCCACGAGTAAGGGCCCACTACGGGCTCGGGGCCCCCGCGCGATGCCCGCCACGTCCAGATTGCGTAGCCCAAGTAGATCCACACGCCCAGGATCACGGGCAGGGCGATCATCAGCAGCACGTAGAAGTCGAACTGAGCGCCGCGGGCCTCAGAGGTCATCGTCCCGGGGGGGACGTGTGGACCGACGACAAAATAAATGATGGGTTCTCCCGCGGCCATTAATACGAGCCAAATGCCCATCATCCATCGGAAATGATGATGCCCGTCGGGCACGCCTGGCGCCCGGACCGCTCCGGGGGTGGGGGGTGGCGATGTGAGGGCGTTGGTCATCGGTCACACCACCTTCAAAAACCCGTCCATGTACCCGATGCTCTGCATCGGGCCCCCGTTGCCGTACAAGAACCCGAGACCGCAGGGTAGGAAGCACTGCCAGGGGTACTGGCCCACTCCCGGGCTCATGAAAGAGAAGGTGATCACGTTGTGGGGGTACTTGGTGGCGCACGGGGCTACGCCACAGAGGTTGGCGGTGGAGGAGTTCCCCCACAGCGGGACGTCGATGCCCAATGTCGGGATCGTGAACGTATGGGCAACGCCATTGCCATTGTTCGAGTTGACCAGCGAGATGGTCTTACCGTTGAGGGTCATCGTGCCGCCCACCGTCCCCAATACGTGCCCGAGGAACTGGTTGCGTAGGGGGCTCCCGCTGTCGTACTGGAAGATCGTGACGTGGATCATCGTGTGGGCGGGCACGTCCCACAGGGTGGTGTGCTCCCATTTACCGTCAGGGGCCTGGGTCAGATAGGACACCCAGGTCGGGTGGGTGCCGAAGCCGATCGAGCCCACGGTCTGCAGCGTCAGGTCCACGGTCTGGCCCGGCTTGTGACCGGCCGCGAAGTTGAGAGTCGGGGGATTGGAGCGCAGGTAGTCCATGGCGGTGAAGATCACCAGGCCTACCGCGATGCAAAAGAGCGTCGCTACCACGGCGATCCTCTTGCCCATGTCCACCCCCTCCCTCTGGCCAGCTCCGCTGCCAGGGACCGGTAGTTAGCGCTAACCGGTACCGAAAGACAATAGGAAGTAGCCGCGCCGACGTCAAGCACCATCCGATGAGCAAACGATTTTTCTCCTTGAGAGACTGTTCACAAACGGGCGAACTGCCGGGCCTCCATTTCGAAGCGTTCCGTGGCCTCATGGCTCACCGAAGGTTTGGTCGAAGTCACCGCGGTCAGGACATCATTCCCGTCGACCTTCGGGTCACCACCAGCAACTGCGCGGTCGAAAGCCAATTGGGCGCTGCGCTGGGCCACCAGAGCGAAATCTGCCGGCGTGAAGCCCGCGGTCCGGGCGGCCACTTCACCCGGGTCGCTGGCGGGCAGGATGTCTGCCGCTAGTTCTGCTCGGCCAGCCTCGTCGGGCGCGCCGATGGGGATGATGAGGTCGAAGCGGCCCGGCCGGAGCATGGCAGCATCTATGGCGGCCACAGAATTAGTGGCCATAATCATCAGCCGCTCCGGTCTGGACTTGAACACAGGCATCGACTTGAGTAGCTCGTTCACTATGGCCTGGTTCTCAGGCCGCTCAATGCGGTCGGAGACGATCTCGTCGGCCTCGTCTATAAAGCAGACCAACCGGTCCACGGCGGCGAGCTCGGCCAAGGCCTGACGGATCGCCACCGCCCCGTCCATCCCGCTCCCGAGAAGAGAAGGGTGAAGCTCGACGAAGGCCCACGAGAGGCGGGACGCAATCGCCCGGGCAAACGACGTCTTGCCCGTCCCGGGCGGCCCGAACAGTAGCACGGTCGACGGAGGCACCAGCCCGACGGTTTGGGCCAGTTCTTGCCGGGCAAGCGGGGCCAAGACGCGACGCTCGATCAGGTCTCTAGTCGACGAGAACCCCTTCATGGCCTCCCAGAGGGCCGGGCCGGGCACGAAGCCGCCGTAGCGCTCGAGAATGGCGAGCTCCTCGGGGACCATGGAAACGGCCCTGACGTACAGGTCAAGGGCCGGTTCGCGGGCAAAGCCCTGGTTGGCCAGCGCCGCCTCCCCCACCTGACCGGGGTGCATGACCGCCAGCAGACGGCGGCCTCCGTGATGGACGATCTCCTGGTCGAGGGCCTTCAGAAGAGCTGACCCGATCCCCTGGTTGCGCCATTCGGGGTGGAGGGCAAGGACGAGCAAGTGGGCGTCGGGGCCGCAAACCCGAGCAACAGCTACCCCAACGAGGACGCCGGACGACAGGGCCACTGACGAGGGCTGGTGCTCGTGAAGGGCTTCGACCACGTCCGATCGCCCATAGGCGGCCGCCGTCGCCGACCCTGCGAGGTCGATCAGCCGGACGACATCCTCGAACGGAGCCACCGGGTCCCGGTGGTCGACGGACAGGACGCGCCAGGCTGGCGTCACGGTCGCCGGCGGGAGCGAGGGCGCCCAGAAGCCTGTCGACGCCGCCTTGGGTGCGCTCGTCCCGGATCGCCCGGTGCTCCGGCGCGGCCAGTCAGCCTCACCGCGCCGATGCTAATCCTCTGAGTCGTGGCCGTACCGAGCCGTGGGGGACCGAGAGCGCAGTCGGCGCTAAGTGGAGGCCCGCCTCCCGAAGGCCAGGTCCATCGCCGCCCGTAGGGTGGCCGGGTTGAGCTGGCCGACGTGGCGGCCGAGCACGCGGCCCCGTGCCGAGATGAACACCGTGATCGGTAAGCCGACGAGCTGGTATGCATTCGACACGGGCCCGGGCCGGGGCATGAACAGCGACACGTAGCTCACGTGCGTCCGGGCCAGAAATGCGGCAGCGGCCTTGCGGGTGTCATCTGTATCAACGCCCACGAACTGCACGTCGCCCCGCGCCGAGCGGTAAGCCGACTCGAGCAGGGGCATCTCGGTCTGGCACGGGTAACACCACGATGCCCAGAAGTTCAGGACGAGCGGTCTGCCCCTGAAGTCGGCCAGGGTCAGCTGGCGGCTGGGCACCAGCACCTCCGGCAGGGAGAACGTCGGTGCCGGGCGGTCGGTCCGGTCGATAAGGGCATACACGACCCCTGTCCCCGAGTGGGACAGGTAGGCGATTAGGGCCCCTGCGACAATCGCCGAGACAGCTATGGTCGTGCCGGCCAAGCGCCATTTTCTCCGTCTGCTTAGTGGGGGCCGCACGCCCACCGGGCCCGAGCCTTCGCTGCGCCCCTCACCGGCCTGGTCCCCACCTCCGGGGAACTCGTGCTCCGCTGCCATCCGGTCCCATACAAACACATGCTTGGGCGCTCCACCGGGTGATGCGGCGTGCTGGCCACCGTCCATTCCTCACCGGAGAGGTTTCGCCATTATCAGGCATCTGGGCGTCTTTTGCATCGTGAGCGCAACATTGCTAGGCGGGCTTTTCCTGAGGTGGGGACGCCGAACGAAGAGAGCCGAGCAGCAGCGGCACCAGATAGCCGAAGCCGGCAAGGACGGCGCCCACGAACATCAGGGCCATACCCGTGAACCTGACAAGTGACCGGGGGTCGGTGAGCAGCCCGCCGACGCCGGCGAGCGCCACGCCGCTGAAACCCATCCAGACGGCTATTCGTGCAGCCCGCGAGGCCGCCCTGAGGCGGATGGCCGTCGCTATGGACGCCAATGCCAGCAGGAAGCCGAAGACGGCATGGACCAAGAAGACGATCTCGCCCTTGGCGGGCAACCCGCCGCTTGGACGGCTCACGGGCACCGAGAACAACGTCATGATCCCCAGCAAGAACTCGGACCCCACGAGGATGGCGAAAATTGTCGCCAGGCGCGCGGTGGCCCGCTCGACCGTGATGTCTGGCCGGGGCTGTGGCAAGCCGGCCGCGTCGGTGGGGTTGGCGACCCTGTCGTGGGCGCCACCGGCGGGGCGGCTCTTGCGCTCTTTGTAGGCCTCTGGGTCCTCGTGGACCAGCTGCCACCAGCCGGCGATGGCGATGAGGGCAAAGATGGGCCATTCGACGGAATAGACCCAGCTGAGGCCGTTGCCTGCCAGGGCCCTGGTCGCTTGCCACCAGCCGGCTAGCGCGCATGCGGGGGCCACGATCACCACAGCCAGGTGCAATAGCAGTGCTCGCGGGGAAAACCAACGCTTCAGCAGAGATGTTAAGGGTAACGACTCAGGCCTGGTGCCATAGCTTCAGACCTGGAGCATGAAGCACCTATTGGGTAGCGCTTTGTGGGTCACCGTGTCCGAGGACGCTTTTGATGGTATTGGCCAGCACAACGGCAAACGAGGAGCTCGTGGCCTCGGTTTCGGGGCCAGGGTCGGTGTCCAAGACGTAGCGGGTGCGGCCGCTGGCGTCGATGACATAGGCGAACTCGCTGTGCCCGACCATCGAGCCGCCGGGAAGGTTGACGACCTGTATCCCGTAAGAAGCCCAGACCTGTCGCAGCAGGGGGAGCGACCCGGTGAGATAGCGCCAGTTGGAAACTCCCGCGAGCCCTTCTTGCTTGTCAAAGGCTGCTAAGTAGTCCGGGGCGATAAAGCGAGGGTTGGCATTGATGGCGATCATGTCGACGCGTCGGGCGTCTGCGCCCAGGTAGCTGTCGGCCGTACGGAACTCTTGAGCTATGACCGGGCAGTCGGTAGTGCATGTGTCGTCAAGGAAAGTGAGCGCGAGCGTTTTTCCACGCAAACCCGTCAGCGACACCGGCCTCCCGTACTGGTCGACCAGGCTGAAGCCAGGGGCAGGCCTATCGAAGGCCGCCGGTGTGCCATCGATGGCTTCGGCGAGGACCGGGTCGGCGCGGGGGTTCAACGACGCCGCCGCCATTGGGATGGCCCCCAAGAGGATGACACCGACAGCGCCGAGGGCGGCGACTGAGCGGAAGGTGAAGGTCGGGTCGGCCGCCAGGCGATCCCTCAGGGAGCTGTTGGCCGGTATAGCCGTCGCGATCGTTTCGAGCCTGCCCTCGCCGACGGGGCGTACCCTAGTGAGTGCCAAGTAGCCGGCGATGAACACCACGGTCATCGGGATCATGCTGTTGGGGTCGGTGCCTACTCCTCCCATGAAGCCGAGGTCCTGGACCAGTACCCAGTCGGCGAGGCACAGCACAGTTCCTGCGACGACACCGACGAAGGCGGGCCGCGGCCGGGCGGTTAGGAAGAGGGCACCGATCCCGGCCAAAGAGACCACGACGAAAAGGTTCACACCCCACCCATGGGCCGCGTCAAACTTGGCGAAGGCAGCCACCCATGAAGATAAAAGGTGTGGCTGAGGGGTCGCCGCCATCTGACGAGCCATGCTCGTGATGGCGCCTGCGGTGGCATGCCGGTTGGGCTGACCCTGCCAGAAACCGCGGCCAGGCCAGGCCTGCAGTAAGGCCATGCCCACCCAGTACAGGCCCATGGCCCGCAGGATCCACCTTCCCAACAGGGCCGTGCTCCATAGGTCTTCGGGCAGGGCGAGGAGCGCCCCGGCTGCGCAGTAGAACAGAACAGCACCGGGCAAGCCGAACATCCAGCTTTGGCCGGGGGCGAAGATCTGTCCGAAAGCCTCGCCGAACATCCAAACCGTCAGGCCCCACCCGACGGTAGCTACGCCCCCGAGGCGCGACCATGTGCCCCTAGGGGCGACGAGCAGCCATGCGCCCAGGCCCACCTGGATCCAAACGGCCGCGGCCGGGGCATTGACCGGATGATAACTCCAGATCGTCGCCATGGCGTTGTCCAGGTGCTGGACCCATCCGGGAGAGCTGGCCGCTGCCGGTTCGATGACTTGAGGGGCCATGCCGAGGGGCATGGATAGCTGGCCCTGCAGGAAACCGTCGAAGACCCAGATCAACCCGAACGTGATCCGCAGCCAGCGTCGGGCGTCCGGCTCGGGGTAGACCGCCAACCCGTTAGAGGTGCCCGGCGGTGTCGCCTTGGCCTGCCGAAGCTGCGCAGAACGCTGGAGGCTCCAGGCAACGGCAACGAGAGCCACGATCAAAAGGACCACTAGTCCCTGGCGGAGCAATGCCGACTGGAAGGCCGAGACCACGGCGGGGTTGTTTGTGCTTAGGCCAGTGTTCATGCCGGGCATGGCGTTATCCCCCTTTAGCCCTTCCTAAGAGCCGGTAAACCTCATACCCTAGGTAGTCGAGCGAGCTCCTGCAGCGCTAGCTAGGGTTTGCCGAGCCGAACCGGGGGCCGTCCGGGCCCGTAGCCACAGTCCCGTCGACCTGGTGGAGTTCCCGCTTTGCGGCAGGTCGGGGCGGTAGTACATTTCTCGGAGACAAGTACATTCGGGTTCAGGGGGGAGCGGGTGGCTATGCCGTACAAGGCGATTGTTGTAGGCACAGATGGTTCGAGCCGCGCAACCGTGGCTGTCAACGAGGCGTTTGACTTGGCGAGGATGGCTGGGGCCACCCTGCATGCGGTCTATGCCATTCACCCCGCCGTCGCTGCCGGGTTTCATGACGCGGTCTCGACTCAAGTCGAAGTCGACAGGTTGCGGCAGGACGTGGAGGCAATCAGGGAGCGTACCGTCGCTCAGGGCGAGCGGCTCGGCGTGCCAGTTGAATTTCACACTCCGGGCAGTAGCGACGCAGCAGATGCGCTCATCAAGATTGCCGAGGAGGTCGACGCCGACCTTGTCGTGGTGGGGAACCGGGGAATGAGCGGCGTGACACGCTTCGTTCTCGGAAGTGTCCCCAACAAGGTGTCCCATCACTGTCCCTGTAGCGTCCTGATCGTCAACACCGAGGCGGGCTGAGGACAAGCTCGAAGGGTTATACGCTGTTGAAGCGCTGTGAGAGGATGGTCTCGCAGGCATCGGCGGCAAGTGAGCAGGTCAGCAGGAAAAACTAGGGCGCTTGGCTCAGGTGGTTAGAGCGCAGCCTTCACACGGCTGAGGTCGGAGGTTCGAGTCCTCTAGCGCCCACTCTGTTCGGCCGGCGTT
>Ga0209415_10010949_pt1 | contig 15344 bp, 11 predicted proteins | sample PeaSoiSIISIP2007_FD_187696 | JGI IMG/M metagenome (GOLD analysis project Ga0209415, IMG submission 187696) | Peat soil microbial communities from Weissenstadt, Germany - SII-SIP-2007 (SPAdes) (version 2) | ecosystem: Environmental > Terrestrial > Soil > Wetlands > Peat | place: Germany... | reverse complement strand
CGCTAGGAGGGACAGATTTACAGTCTGTTGGCTTTAACCACTCACCCACCTGTGCAAAAACTTTCGGGCGATGCGGCCGTCGCGTTCCATCCGGCAGACCAGCATGCAGGGCCGCCGGAAAGCGTTCACGGGGAAACCCGCAGACCAAGTCACAAATCTACTTTCGCAACACAGGGAAACCAAGGATCGCGCAAGAAGATGCCGCGAAGATCACTGACCGCTGATCGTCGATCATTCGACCGCTGATCATTGATCGTTAGATCACTGCACACCGGAAAAGTACCGAATGGAGTGCGTTGGAAAAACCTGTTGCGCCGCTACCGAGTCCGCCGCCTGCCGGAAAATTGCATTTACTGGAGCTGGCGAAGGGATTTGAACCCCCGACCCTCTGATTACAAATCAGATGCTCTACCACCTGAGCTACGCCAGCAAATTCGGGGGAAAGACGCGCCATCGCGCAAACCTATCCCTCTGATCCCTGCCAGATGTCCGGGACAATTATTTAAGGTATCACAAGGGGAAGAAAGGGTGCAAGGCTGACATTGTTCGGAGGGTCAGTTTGCCCGGCGAACAGCAGGTTCCTCACCGGGCTTTCAGCCCGGTTCGGAATGACAGAAGTGACTTTGCTCAAACTGACCCGCCACCAAGTCCTCCGGGCCGGGCATTGCAGTCTCGCGATAATGCTATCATTTCATCCCTGACCCGCACTTCATGCGAATAAGACGCGCCTTCCCCATCGCTCTGGGTGTCGTGATCGTGGCTGCGGCGGTGACGCTGACCGTCGAGCTGCGAAAAGCCGCTCCGCCGGAACCTGCGCGGCTGCTGCCCGGCGCCGACGCGTTTGTTTACGGCAATTTTGGCTGGGCCCGAAAAGCGAACAGCGGCAAGCCTCTGTTTTCGGGTGCGAACGATCCGGTGGCGCATGATGCGGAATACGAGCGCTTCATTCAAGAAACCGGCTTTGACTGGGAGCGCGATCTGGACGAAGCGGCCTTCGCCATTCATTATCCGCAAAACTGGCCGGGCGGCGGTACGGGAGGCTCGACGCCGGAGGCTCGCTTTTCTGAAGTTTTCCGGGGAAGGTTTGATGGCGGCAAGTGTCTGGCCTACCTGAAGCGGACGGCGAAGTCGGTGGAGAACTACGAGTCGGTCGACATTTATACGATTCCGATTTACGGGCGCTCGTTCCGGATTGCGATTCTGGGGGTGGATACGGTAGCCGCTTCCAATCACGACGATCCAGCGGTGATCCACGGGATGGTGGACCGGTCGCGGCGGCTGGCGTCGCCGTTTGGCGGCCCGGCTCTGCTGCGGCGCTATTACAAGCGGGTGCAGTTGGCCAGCCCAATCTGGATTGTGGCGCGAGTGGAGCCATCAGCGCCGGGCTTTGAAGGATGGTCCTCGATTTTTCCCAAGGCGGCCGATCTGGTAATTTCCGCCAGCTATAACCCGCTGCATCTGCCGCTGCGTGTCGACGTGCTGCACCTGCGGGCGGAAGCCTGGACGGGCAGCGACGAAGACGCCCGCGTCATCACCAACAAGGCAAGCACACTCCTGACGATGTTTCATAGCGCGGAAACGGCGGTGGGATCGGGGAGCGGCGACGCCGATATGAACTTCTTTTTTAACAGCCTGCTGGTGCTCCACGAAGAGAACCGCGCCGTGCTGGTGGCAACGCTTCCTACAAGCGTGTTTCATAAGCTGGCGGAATCTCCGGAGCCGATGCCGATGCCGGAACCCGAGCCGCAGACCCGGCGGGCGCAGCCCGCTCCTGGCAAAACACGTTGAGGGCTCACGAATCGCTGGCGCAAGCGTGCAACGAAATCGCGGGCCGAGCGTCTTAATCTAGTGAGCTAGCAGACAGCAGGTACAATAAGAGCCGATGTCGAGCCTTCCACTTCCGATTGCCGCGTTTTTTGCCGGACTGATCTCGTTCCTGTCGCCGTGCGTGCTGCCGCTGGTGCCGGGCTACGTCTCGCTGATCTCGGGCGCGGGGGTCGAGGAATTGAAGGCCGCGCAAGGTCAGCTGATGCGCCGGGTGATGGTGAATTCCATTGGATTCATCCTGGGCTTCAGCATTGTGTTCATTACGCTCGGAGCCATCTCAACGGAAATCGGGCAACTGGCGGCGCGTTACAAGCACACGCTGTCGATCGTGGCCGGAGTGGTCATTATTATTTTCGGGCTGCACCTGACCGGGATTTTCAAGATCAAGGCGCTGTATACGGACGCGCGGCTGCATAGCGTGAAGGGCAGCAGCACTCCGATTGGCGCGTTCGTGATTGGATTTGCCTTCGCCTTCGGCTGGACACCTTGCCTGGGGCCGATTCTGACGGCGATTCTGACGCTGGCCAGCGAGCAGGACACGCTGATCAAGGGAGTTCTTCTGCTGGCAGTTTATTCGCTGGGGCTGGCGGTGCCGTTTCTGCTGACCTCGCTGCTGATGGAGCGCTTCCTGAAGTTTTACAGCCGCTTTCGCTCGCACATGCATGTGCTGGAAGTGGCGTCGGGCGGCCTGATGATCGCGCTGGGCGTGCTGCTGGTGATCGGGCGATTTACGCTGATTTCGAGCTGGCTGTCGTTTTTGAATCGTTTTGCGTTGTAGCCGGAGGATCTAGTTTGCGGATCGAGGAATTTCAGTTTTGTCCGAAATGCGGAGCGGCGCTGAATCAGAGTGCCGGCATTGCGCCGGAGGGCGCGCCGTCGGCGGTAACCTGCGGCGCGTGCCGTACGACGTTGCAGGCGTCGGATTTCGCGGGCGGCGCGTTGGCTCCGCCAGCGGGCGGCGCACGGAATCGCAATCCGCTGGCTCTGGTGGTGGTTGCCGTGGTGGCCGCGGCCATGCTGTATTTCGGGATGCACATGTCTCGCCGCACGGGGTTCAACGCCAAGTCGTCGGAGGCGCCCGATTTCACTCTAGACTCGCTCGACGGCAAGAGCATGCGGCTGTCGGACCTGCGGGGCAAAGCGGTGCTGCTGAATTTCTGGGCTACCTGGTGCGGCCCGTGCAAGATTGAAACGCCGTGGCTGGTGGAATTGCAGAATCAGTATGGTCACGACGGGCTGCAGGTGGTCGGGGTTGAGATGGGGGACGACAGCAAGGACGAGATTGTAAAGTTCGCCAAGGATATGGGAGTGAACTATCCGGTGCTGATCGGCAAGGAGAAGGTGGGCGAGGACTACGGCGGCGTTCCGGCTTTGCCGGAGACTTTTTTCATCGGCCGCGATGGCAAGATTGTGGACAAGATTATTGGGTTGAAGGGCAAGGGCGAGATCGAAGACTCGATCAAGAAGGCGCTGGACACGCAGGCTGGCGCGGCAACGGCCAGTACGGCGAATGCTCCGAAGTAACTTGGCGCGGGGCTGCCCAAACGTGACAATAGAATTCATTCAGCAACTGCTCTACGATCGAATTTCGCGAAGATGATTTCTGGGGCGCAAAAATCGAGCAAGCTTTTTCTGCTGCTTCTGCTGACGGGCACCGCACTCGCTCAGGCGGCCCAGGAGCCGGCGGTGACTTACACTCCGATCGCGCCACCCGCCAACACAGCCGGCAGGGCACCGTCGGTGACGTTTGCGCCGGTGGCGCTGGTGACGGCTCCGCGCGCGACGCAGACCATGGTGAACCTGAACTTCCGCGTGGCTCGCGGATTTCATGTCAACTCTAACGCGCCGAAGTCGGAGTTTTTGATTCCGACGGCGTTGAAGATGGACCTGCCCACCGACATCGTGCTGGGAAAAATTGCTTATCCCGAAGGACAAGACTTGACCTTCCCGTTTTCGCCGGATGAAAAACTGAGCGTGTACAGCGGAGATTTCACGATTGCCGTGGCGGTGCATCCCATGGCCTCGGTGGTGCCGGGGAAGTACGTGATGCACGGAGTGCTACGCTACCAGGCCTGCGACAATGCGCAATGCTTTCCGCCGAAAGACCTGAAGGTGAGCTTTGATGTGAAGGTCGTGAAGCAGCCGGCCACGCATCACGCGAATCCGGCGCAGAGCCCGCATGTGCATTAACTAGCTTTTAGCTCTTAAGCTTTTAGCTTTTAGCTTTTAGCTTTTAGCTTTTAGCTTTTAGCTTTTAGCTTTTAGCTTTTAGCTGTCAGTTCTCATCAAAATGGGCTTACGCCCCGAGTGGAATTTCGCTCGGGGCTTTGTTTTTGGGAGACAAACCTCACCCGGCATTTCAATCAGTGCGTGGCGTCGCGGCGGCGAGCGCGAGAATGGCTCCGGCAAACAAGAGCGTGTCGAAGAAGTAGTTGAGCCCTTCAACTTTGACGGCGGTGCTGGGGTCGGCGAGCGACGCGATCAGAATCGGCCCATAGACGAACACGACCAGCAGCACAATCCAGGTACCGAGATACGTTGCGGCCATGCGCGTCTTTCTACCCAGCAGAATTCCGATTCCGGCAACGAAGAGAATTGCGCCAGTCAGATAGCCGATGAGCAGGTGCGCCGGAATCCACGTGGGCATTAGTTTTTCGAGCGGAACTCCGGGAACGTTCGCGGTGTGCAAACCGTTCTCAACCCCATAAAGTATCGCGGCGATGGCGACCAACACGCGGCCGACGGTGATGAGCTTGCTTGCGCTTAGGCCGCTGCCCTGATCGTGACCTGGTTCGCGACGTTGCTCGCGTAGCGCGGCTCCGGCAAGCAGCCAGCCTCCGCCTCCGAACGACATTTCGCGGACGGTTAATATCCACGAAATCCTATTTCTGGGGTCGGCGAGAGTTCCCGGGATGTCCATCATCGCCACAAAAAGAAACATCATGATGCCAAACAGCAGGCCGGACCAGCGCACTTGAATCTTTGTGGCGATGCTCAACGACGCGGCCAGCAACGCACAGCCCACGAAATACGTCCAGAATAAATGCCAGGGCATAAACGTGGGCACGCCCTGCATGATGGAGCGTGCGTCCGAAAAATGCTCGGCGCCGAAGACGGCCAAGGGGGCGGCGAAACACAAATTGCTCAGGACTACGATTTTGTCCAGGCCGCGGGCCTGCGAGAGATCGGACTTCGCAGCCCACAGGGCGATCAGGGGAAGCAGGATGCCGGCGGCGCACATCGAGAGCGGCGTGCGGGAGAACTCGAAAAATGCCAGGAGGATGGTGGAGTGCATGGGAGTCACGTGTACGATTGCCCCGGAATTTTACTACCGGAAAAGCGGGTGAAAATATTTGTTTGCGAGGCCTGTCAGCGTTCTAAACATAACAGTTTGCTTTTGGGCTTTGGCCTTGAGCCGCAATAGGCACAATTCCCGAATTGGGCGCTGGGCTCAAAAAATGACACCGGGAAGGCCGCAGACTGCACCTGGACAGGTAGCCTGATTGTGGGCCTGTGGTGTAACTGGCAGCATATCAGCCTGTCAAGCGCGAAGGTGCGGGTTCGAGTCCCGTCGGGTCCACAGCATTCCCTGGTTTGGTAGGGGAATCTGACGAGGAGTCTCCGACAGGCGGACTCCTCAAGTAACCTTGACTTCCGATTCGTGCCCTTGGATAATCGGGTTGAGCTTGACAGGCTGATGTGCTGACCCCGAGTGGAATTTCGCTCGGGGTTTCGCTTTTCTGGTCCCTCCAGCTATCAGCTTTCGGCCGTCAGCTTTCGGCGGAGAGGGATTTACCTAGGATTTGCCTTCGCCTCAGCCTAGAATGCCGACTCGGGGCTGCCGAGCTTGCCATCGGAACACCAAACCGGTGAATCCAAGGACGGGCAGATCGATCGTCTGCTCTCCTGGTGCGCTTTTTGCGCGGTGCTCTACGGAGTTTTCGCGTTGGCGGAGCGCCGCTTCTGGCGCGCGGGGTTGGTGGCGCTGCTGTTCCTCGTTATTGTTCCTTGGCTGGGAAAGAAATGGCTTAACCGCTCGAAGTGACGCGGCGAAAAGCTGTCTCTAGCTCTTCGCGCCTTGCTTCTTCTCCAACCTGCCCCAAGCGTCTTTCAACGCCACTGTGCGGTTGAAGACTGGCTTGCCCGGCTTGGAGTCGGGGTCGACGCAGAAGTATCCCAGGCGCTCGAACTGGTAGCGGGTGCCTGCGGCGGCGTTGGCCAGCGACGGCTCGACTTTCGCCGCGGGGATGATCTCGAGCGAATTGGGATTGAGGTTGTCGAGGACGTCCTTGCCCTCTTCCACGTCGCTGGGATTTTCCTTGAGGAACAGGTTCTCGTAGATGCGCACCTCGGCGTCGACGGCGTGCGCGGCGGAGACCCAGTGGATGGTCGCCTTCACCTTGCGGCCATCGGGCGTGTTTCCACCGCGGGTCGCGGGATCGTAGGTGCAGTGCACCTCGACGACTTCGCCCTTATCGTTTTTCACGACGCTCGTGGCGGTGACGAGGTAGCCGTAGCGCAGGCGAACTTCGCGGCCGGGTGTCAGACGAAAATATTTTGGCGGAGGAACTTCGCGGAAGTCGTCATGCTCGATGTAGAGCACGCGGGAGAACGGGACCTTGCGGCTTCCGGCGCTCGCGTCTTCGGGGTTGTTGACCGCATCCATTTCTTCGAATTGATTCTCGGGATAGTTGTCGATCACAACTTTCAGCGGACGCAGGACGGCCATCACCCGCAGAGCGCGCTTGTTCAAGTCTTCGCGCACGAAGTGTTCCAGCATGGCCAGCTCGATCGATCCTGTGGTTTTCGAGACGCCGATGGATGCGCAGAAATTGCGGATCGCCTCCGGGGTATAGCCGCGGCGACGGATGCCGCTCAGCGTGGGCATGCGGGGATCGTCCCAGCCGCGCACGCGGTTCTCCTGGACCAACTGCAGCAGCTTGCGCTTGCTCAGCAGCGTGTGGGTCAGGTTGAGGCGGTCGAATTCGATTTGCTGCGACGGAAAGATGCCGAGCTGCTGGATGAACCAGTTGTAGAGCGGGCGATGATCTTCAAACTCCAGCGTGCACATGGAGTGTGTAACTTTTTCGAGCGAATCCGACTGGCCGTGGGCGTAGTCGTACATGGGATAGATGCACCACTTGTTGCCGGTGCGGTGATGCTCGGCATGCAGAATGCGGTACATGACCGGATCGCGCATATTCAGGTTGGGCGAAGCCATGTCGACTTTGGCGCGCAACACGCGGGAGCCGTCGGGAAATTCTCCAGCCTTCATGCGCTGGAAGAGATCGAGATTTTCTTCGACCGAGCGATTGCGGTGCGGGCTATCTTTGCCGGGCTCGGTAAGGGTGCCGCGATACTTGCGAATTTCTTCGGCGGAGAGATCGTCGACATAGGCCTTGCCGTCGCGTATCAGCTTCAGTGCCCACTCGTAGAGCTGGTCAAAATAATCGGAGGCGTAGAAGAGGCCGTCCCAGTGGAAGCCGAGCCACTCGACGTCGGCCTTGATGGAGTCGACGTATTCGGTTTCTTCTTTCTCAGGATTGGTGTCGTCGAAGCGAAGATTTGTGTGTCCGCTGAATTCGTCGGCGAGTCCGAAGTCGAGGCAGATGGCCTTGGCGTGGCCGATGTGGAGGTATCCGTTGGGCTCGGGGGGAAAGCGGGTTTGCACCCGGCCGGCGTACTTATTGGTCTTGAGGTCGTCGAGAATAATGTCGCGTATGAAGTTGGACGGGCGAGGGTCAGGGGCGGCGTGGTCGGCCGTCTCAGCCTCGGGATCGGACGTTTTCATAGCTTTGATCTTACCGCAAGAAAACATGGGCGCGCTGTGGCGAAGGTAGCGGGCGTCTGGGGGTGCCAATGCGGGGGCGAGGACGCCCCGCGACAGCCGGCAACTTGCAGGCGCTACCCTTCCTGTTCGGGCTTTAATGGGCTCCGAAGGATGCGGTTTGTGGCGCTCCGGAAAAACGTTTCCGGAGGTACCGCAGGAGTGCCCATGCTTGTACGATCGCGGCAATGCATAGTCCCAGCCAGGCGAACACAATGCTGCACAGAATGGACACATTCACAATTCCAGCCAACTGGAAGTATTTTGGCGAATTCCGCACCTCGTCTTGTAAGACTACGAAGGGGTAGGCGCCGGGGGTTTTGGTAATGGCTTGGATCATGTAATGGAGCACGACTAGAACGAGGACCGAGTTCACGAGCTCGCTCGAAGGCGGGAACCAACTCCATTGCGGCCGCGCCAGAGTGATGGCGGACCTCAGCAGCCCGACAACGCTGAGCAGCACAATCGCCAGATAGAACGAGTGCAGCATGGGCGATGCCTTCAGAAACTGTGCCGCCGGACCGAGGATCAGGAATGGGTATTGCGGCAGAAGCAGTAGCCAGACGAGGCCGAAACATCCAAATCCGAACTCGGAGAGCGCTTTCATCCTGGAGGGTTTGGACGCTTCCTTGGGCACGGGCGGCAGCTTGAGGGGATCCCATTTGATTTCGGTGCCGAGGTGCGTGTTGGTGCGCTCGATGATGGCGAAGACCAGGGTGACGATGCCGGCGGCGATGAACAGGCCAGACCAGAGATCGCCGAAGGTGTTGAGTATGGCCGAGGGCCAGTGACCTCCGGAATTGGCGAGATTCACCGGGCCGACGATGAAGATGAAGACGGGAACCAATATCCAGAAGAGCACCATCTTGAGCACGAATTCGTAGATGGGGAACAGGGCCGGTCCGATGAGGTGGTGCTGCGGACCAATGCGGCCGGCAACCATCATGGGACTACCGCAGCGCTTCAGGATCTCTGCTATTTCGGCCTTGTTGAGAGGATGGCCGAGTTCCGATTCTTTCTCTTCGATCTGGGAGCGCAGATCCTCTCCGAGTTCAGCGAGCAGGTCTTCTTGCCGGTGCGACTTCGACAGCCAGAAGCGGACGGCCTGCAGGTAACGATCGATTAATTCTGTTGAGTTCGGGCTGGATGAAGTGTTCATAATGGCCTCTCGGGAAAATGTCGAAAAACGCGCTTCTAAGAGTTCCTCTAAACGACAGCGGCTGAGATTTCTCCTTTCAGCTGCGCGGGCACAGTGTTTTTCACGCGAAGAATCCGGTAGGCGTCGGCCAGCAGGATCACCACGCCGGCGACGAGCGCAAACGGGAACGCTCTGGCCATCGCCAGGTTGATCGCGTTGGTAACCGCCTGCATTTGCCCCGGGATGAGCTTGGGGATGGTGATTTCGGCTAGGGCGTCAAGCTTCGACAGCGACATCCAGCAGAACAGCCCGGAGGCGGTGGCGTCAGTGACCAGCCGGAGGCTGGCGCGGGGCACGGTCCAGTAAGGACGCGCGAGATTCACGCCCGCCGCGGCCGTATTGATCAGGGCTAAGAGCAGAAATCCCCAGAAGAAGTATCGCCAGACGGGCGACAGGACGATTCTGATCTCTGGCCGGTCGAGGATGACTCGCGTGGACATGACACGGGACATGATGTCGATCCACCAGATGCCGAACACCAGGTTGGCCACTACTTCGATTACGGAACCGGACCGGGGTATCTGGTTGGGGTTGCGCGCCGGCGGGAGCTTACGCGGATTCCAGTTTTCCAGAAAGTGGGACTTGGCCTGAACCTGCTCCAGCACAACGAACACGATGGTTACGGCGCCCAGCGCGAAGAAGGCGGTAGACCACAGCGCGCTCCACGCCGAGGCGATCGCGGCGAACCACCCTGCGGCGATGTGCTGGGCGCGGTAGGACGAGCTGAAAGACATCATCCCGATCCAGACCAGAACCCAGGGCACCAGATAGAAAAAGGCAACGACCTTCAGCACAAACCAGTAGATCGGGAACAGCACCGGGCCGATCAAACTGCGCTGAGGCAGATAGCGATTGGCCACCAGAACCGGGCGCCCGCGCTGTTTGAGGAGGACGTCCATTTCCGTTTCGTTGAGCGGCCGGCCAAGTTCAGACTCTTTTTCTTCGATCTGGGAGTGCAGATCCTCCGACAGCTCGGCGATGATGTCCTGTTGTTGCGCCTTCGGCAGCCAGAAGCGCACCGCGTGCAGATAGCGATCGATTAATTCTGTTGAGCTCGGGCTGGATGATTTGCTCATAACGATGCCTCTTGAAGAATCTTGTTCAGGGAGGTGTTGATGTTCTGCCATTCCCCGAGTAGCTGGGTCAGAGTCTGCTCGCCGGCTGGCGACAGGCGGTAGAAGCGCTTGTTGCGCTTGTCCTCTTCGCGCCACTGGCTCACCAGGAGTCCCTGGGTTTCGAGCCGCCGAAGCAGCGGATACAGCGTGCCTTCATCGATGGCCAGGCCATCGTCGGCCAGGGCCTTGCGCAGGGTGTATCCGTATTGCTCTGCCCGAAGCTGGGCCAGCACGGCGACGATCAGGCAACCGCGGCGCAGCTCCAGCTTCAGGTTTTCCAGGATCTCTGGGGCGCTTTGTGTACCGTTCGCCATATAGTATGTGACATACACTGTATGATACACAGTATAAGTTGTCAAGGGTTTTCTTCGGGAGGCGTTAATTTTTCAGTCGGAAGAGATTCTGGCACCCAAGAAAAGTCAAAGGCAGCGGACAGGAGTGTCCGCTCCACACTTAAGTCCACACCTTAGCTCCACAATTGCTACTGCAGGGGCGCCCAGGTGCGGCATTCCGCGGCGGTGACTGGCACGGTCAGCGGCTCGCCGAGCTTGTAACGGATCACGCCGTTGGAGGTTGAGCAGAAGTTTCTTGTTCCGGTACTGCTGCTGACCGGAGTGGCAACCACCACGTAGTTCTGGCAGCGTTGGAAGCCGCAGATGGCAGAAATGCGGAACTGGTATCCGGATTTCGTGCACCAGGAACCGGCGGTGCAAGTGGCGCTTCCCAGCGTGGCGTCGATCAAACTTGCGTGCTCCGCCGACGAAGTGGTGACTCCGCGAGGATCAGGACCGAGCGAGGCCAGATCGCGCGCATAGCCCTTCTGCGGATACGAGCTCGAATAGATGACCTGCGCGGTATTCACGGTGCGAATGCTGGCGACGGCGGACGAGTCATTCGCCGCGATTCTCGACCGCAGCAGATTAGGGATAGCGATCGCCGCCACGACTAGAACGGCACCGGCGTCGACGCTGCCGCTGCGGCTGGCTTCGCGGATCATACTTTCGTCGCCATATCCAGCGACCACCGATGCCATGGGTTCCGCAGTCGACTGCGAGAACAACTCGGCGAACTCGGGCGACACCTGTCGCATGGTCATCGCGGCCACGGCGACCGGATCTTCATAGAGCAAGGCCGAGACCTCCGACGAATCGTCGGGCATGGCCGCCAGGAATGTTTTGGACTTGGCCAACGATTCACCGCTGCGATGCACTCGAACCGCTTCGGCGAGGGTTTCGCGGCCCGAACCTATGATCAGATATCCGTCGACAAATGCGTAGGCGATTTCGCTGGTCTTCTGGCCAGAAGGAACTTCAAAGACGTGGTAAGTCACGCCGTCCTGCTCGGAGAGGCGCGGGCTGATTTTCGCGGTTGCCTGCAGCAGCGCGGTCAACGTAGCCGACAGGCTGGCTGGATCATTGACCTTGAGTATGGCCTTCCATACGGGGTCCGTTGGCACGAGGCTGTCGGACTCCAGAGTAATTTCTCCATCGAGATGGCTGAGCAGATCTTTCTTCAAACTGAGTTTCAAGCCATCTTCCATCTGGGCCAGTTGCATCAGCGCGTTCGGGTTTGAAATGGTGGCGAGGTCCGTAAGGTCGTCAAGAATTGCCTCAGGATTCTTCAGCCGAATGCTGCCCGCCATGACAGCCTTCGGCGACACAAAGTCGAGGCTGCCCAGCGGCCCGGGCGCCGCCAGCCACGAGGCCACGCCGTGACGCGGCCCGGTGAAGCTCAATTCCACTTGACTGGCGGAGTGGCCGGCCACGCTCTTGTGCTCCCAGACCAGGTACTTCACGTCGCCAAATCCGGTGCTCTGAAGGAGCTTCCGGGTCTCGTCGGTGCCCGGTTGATTTTGTTTCAGGATCGTCTGCAGGTCCGCGCCGGCTACCACGGTCGCTCCGCCCTCGTAGGTCTGCGCCATCCGATGCCCGAAGGGAGTTGAGGCAAGTCCCTGACTGTCTTTGTCGAGGCGAGCATTGAAGCTGCGCAGGCTGGCCAGGTTAAGTGCGCCAACGACAAAGTCGGGGCGGACGAGGATCACGAGCTGCCCCGGCGAGTCTTTGCCTACCTCTTTGTCTTTAGCAGCAGCGAGTTCTTGCACGTCCAATACACGGAACGGCAGCGTCGATTTTCCCGCAAGTTCCCTGGCCATCTGGGGAAGGACATCTTTCAGGCCGGGCTTCCGGATCTCCGCCAGCAACAGGAAACTGGGATCCTTGTGGGGTTCAGTGGCGGCCGATATGACAACTTCGTCTCCTACGAATTGCGAGAGCTGATAAAACTTCTCCAGCACGTCCTCCAGCTTGGGTTCGGTCGCGGAGGACTGTCCTTTCGGCGATTGGACATGCTCCCACCAGGCACGCAGTTCGGCATTCTCTTTGAGTTCCTGCTGAAAAATGGACAAGGCCTGGTGCGATGCCTCGCCGTAGTTGGGGAAAGCGGCATAGAACACCGTCGATTCCGGGAGCAATGGCAATAAACGGCTCTGGCTCCGCGGCGCGGGAACTTGCACTCCTGCCTGTATTTTCTTAAAGAGCTGAGCGAACTCAGTCAGCAGTCCGGGATACTTCTTGAGATCCTGAAACGGAAGGGGCGCGGGCTGGGCAGCGGCCGTGGACTGCGCAAGAGTGGCCGCCGTCAGCAAACAAATCACGGTGGTTACAGCCAGACACTGGAGGAAATACTCGCGGCGCTGGTGGCGGAGAGCGGTTAAGAATCTCATCCCGATGCCCTCGTGTGGTGAGACTCATGATAACGCCGTTCTCCGTTTGGCCCGGAGAACGTTGGTAACGTGTGGACGTTAACAATTTTTCATCAACAATTTAACTCTCCGTAACATTCGCTGCGCGGGGGTTTCATAGTATTGGCAGCTTGAGGCAACCTATGAAAAAAACATTCGCATTGCTCTCCCTAGCCGCCATTTGTTTCGCGGGCACCGCACTTGCCCAGAACAATAATCACATCAAGCGCGTTCTGCTGATCAGCGTGGACGGTATGCACGCTGTGGATTACTTGAACTGCGCCAAAGGCATCAGCAGCATCAACAGTGGCCAGCCGTTTTGCCCAGCGCTCGCCGCCCTCGGCAAGAATGGCATTAATTATGTTGCGGCCAGCACCTCAAAAACCTCCGATTCTTTTCCCGGTCTGACCGCCATCATCACCGGCGGAAGCCCGGCCTATACCGGCGTCTACTATGACGTGGCTTATTCGCGAAACTACGACGCCCCTGCCAAGGCCACCGGCAACGGACTGGGCGCCGGCCCGTGCACTCCGTTCGCAGCACCCACGGGGACCACAACCGAGTATGAAGAAGGAATCGACATCGACCAGAGCAAGTTGAATGGCGGGGCGCCGGGCGCTTCGTTGACCGACGGCGGAATCGCCTCCATCGACGTCAAGAGGCTGGTCCGCGACCCCAATAACGGTTGCAACCCGGTTTGGCCATGGGATTTCGTTCGCGCCAACAGCATTTTCAGCGTCATTCACTCGAATGGCGGATACACGGCATGGTCCGACAAGCACCCCGCGTATTCCTCGGTTTCTTCCGGGGTTGGCCCAGCCGCTCTCGATGACTTCTATTCGCCTGAAATCAATTCCAACGTGATCGCTCTTCCGCATGTGGTAACGCCCCTCGGAGCGGCCTGCGACCCGGTCCGCGATACGGGCGCGGACCTGACGGCCTGGACCAACAGCTTCCAGAACATTCAGTGCTACGACACGTTGAAGGTGAACGCGGTCCTCAACTGGATCGATGGCAAGAACCACCTGGGAACCGCGCAGACCCAGGTTCCCACCATCTTCGGCATGAACTTCCAGGCGCTCAGCGTGGGACAGAAGCTCATTGAGAAGAGCAACGCGACGACCGGCGGATATCTGGATGCGGCGGGCACGCCCGGCGCGGCGTTGTTCAGCGAATTCCAGTTTGTCGACGCTTCGATTGCGGAGTTTGTCAGCGAACTGAAGGCGCAAGGTCTTTACGATTCGACACTCATCGTGATCACTGCCAAGCACGGCCAGTCGCCGATTGATCCGAGCCGCTACGTCGGTCAGACGATCAATGGCACTTCGCCGGTCACGCTGCTCTCCAACGCGGGCTATATTCCGTGGTCGGAGTCTACCAATAACCCCACCGGCATTGGACCGACGGAAGATGACGTTTCGCTGGTCTGGCTGACGAACTCCTCGGATACGTTAGCCGCGGTTCAAATCCTGGAAGCGAATGCCTCTAACGCAGGAATCGCGCTGGGGCAGATCTATTACGGCCCTTCGCTTAAGCTGAACTACAACGACCCCACGAAAGATCCGCGCACGCCGGACATTATTGTGACTCCGAACGTGGGCGTTACGTACTCGGGCAGCACGGCGAAACTCGCCGAGCACGGCGGATTTTCGCATGACGACACAAATGTGATTCTGTTGCTGTCGAATCCGTCGTACCAGGCCAAGACGATTCGCGAGGGAGTGGGCACCGTGCAGGTGGCGCCTACGATTCTGCAGACGTTGGGGATCAATCCTACGGCGCTGAGTGCGGTTCGTGCGGAGGGAACGAGCGTGCTTCCCAAGTAAGCGATCAGGGAAAGGCGTCAACTGACAGCAGACGCCCCTCGCGGGCGTCTGCTTTTTGTGCTTCAACACTTCAGACTCCCGCCGAAACTACCTGGCCCGGAGCAGCGCTCAGGGATTCATGTTGAGCGAGCCGCCGCCGGAAATGTACGTGCCGCCAGCGCGTCATTTCCACCAGCGGCTTCCATACGGGGTTGACAAGGTCGTGCTGGATCAGCAAGTGCCAGAAACGGTTGGAGCGCTTGTAGAGGTACGACATCGCCAGGTAGAGCGGGATGGCCTGCAGTTGTTGAGGACGGCGGCGCCAGATCGATGCGTGGGAGAACAAGTGCTGGTAGATCCAGGCGTATCCCTGCTCGAGTTCCTCGGGCGTCATGTGCTTTGGTTGAAAAACGGCGTGGCCCGTGTCGTAGAGCGTCCAGTCGCGGTGCAGGATGCGGCCTTGCGCTTCCATCTGACGAAACAGCGGCGTCGCGGGGTACGGCGTCAGGATGTGAAAGGTGGAGCACTCGAGGCGGTTCTCTTCGATCCACTCGGCGGTGCGGGCGAACACGTCTTTGCGGTCGTGATCGAAGCCGAGGACAAACGATCCGTTCACCTGAATGCCGTAGTCGTGCAGAATGCGCACGCGACGTGCGTAGTCGGACGTTTTTGGCGTTTTCTTGTGTGAGTCGGCGAGATTGCTGTCGGAGAGCGATTCGAAGCCGATGAAAACGCCGGTGCATCCGGCGAGGGCCATGTTGCGGATCAGGCTGGGATCGTCGGTGACGTCGATGGTGACGGCGGCGCTCCAGATTTTGTTCAGCGGGCGCAG
>Ga0209415_10010948_pt1 | contig 15345 bp, 11 predicted proteins | sample PeaSoiSIISIP2007_FD_187696 | JGI IMG/M metagenome (GOLD analysis project Ga0209415, IMG submission 187696) | Peat soil microbial communities from Weissenstadt, Germany - SII-SIP-2007 (SPAdes) (version 2) | ecosystem: Environmental > Terrestrial > Soil > Wetlands > Peat | place: Germany... | reverse complement strand
ACACCCCCAGTGGGCTGATCCCGCCGTGTCCGGCGGTCAGCGCGATCGGTGCCGGTTCAGTCAATAACGCGGCCTATGTCAAGAGTAATTACAACCCGGTCGATACCCGCGGCGGTCGCGCGGCACTCAAAGTCGATCTCGGCGACGACTGGACCGTGACGCCGACCGTCTTGGGCCAATCCTTGACGACCGAGGGCTTCTTCGGCTACGACCCGGCGGTCGGCTACCTCGACCTCGTGCATTTCGGGCCGGAGAACTCACAGGATTCGTTCATGCAGACGGCGCTGACCGTCGAAGGCAGGATCAGCAATTTCGACCTGGTGTACGCGACCGCTTACATGAAGCGCGACACGCACTCGATTGCGGACTACAGCGATTACTCCGAATTTTATGACCGCGTCTATGGTTCGGGATCCGGCTGGACCAACAATGCCGGTCAGCCGATCATGCCGCAGGAACTCGTCGTCACGAAGGGCTACTTCGAGAAATGGAGCCACGAGCTGCGCCTCACGACGCCCAAGGACGAACCCATCAAGGGCACGATCGGCTTGTTCGTTCAGCGTCAGCTGCACAATATCTGGGAGCAATACGTGATGCCGGGTTACGGATTCACGAATCCGTACGGCGCGCCGACGCTTCCGCCCAACCCCAATGGCTTGGGCAGCGACTTCGGCGTTTCAACGCTGACGAACTCGATCTGGCTCACCGACGAACAGCGCGTCGACCGCGACCAGGCCGTGTTCTTCGAGGGAGAATGGGATATCACGCCGAATTGGATCTTGGACGGCGGATTGCGCTACTTCAAGTACGACAACTCGCTCGAGGGATTCTATGGATTTGGCGTGAATCACTTCGGCGGTGACCCCGGCCAGGGCATTTGCTTTGCGGGGCCGTCCACTATCGGTGCGCCATGCACCGACCTCGACAAGACCGTCAGCGATACCGGCAGCGTTCCGAAGGTCAACCTGACCTACAAGTTCGACGCCGACAAACTCGTCTATGCGACCTGGTCGAAAGGATTCCGGCCGGGCGGCGTCAACCGCACGGCCGTCGCCGGAATTCCGCCATATCAGTCGGATTTCTTGACGAACTACGAAATCGGCTGGAAGACCTCGTGGTTCGACCATCATCTGCGCTGGAACGGTGCGGCGTTTTGGGAGGATTGGAAGAACTTTCAATTCTCGTTCTTGGGGCCCAATAGCCTCACGATCATCGAGAACGGCGGTACCGCGCGCATCAAGGGCATCGAGAACGACCTCGAGTGGGCCGTTACTGGCGGATTGACGCTCAGCACCAACTTCAGCCTCTTGGATCCGGTGCTCACGCAATCCATTTGCGGCGTGGCCGGTGTCACGAATTGCCCGGGAGTCAACGACACGGTGTTCGGTGGAGGAAACCTGCCGTTCACAGGGCAGCCGTGGACTGGGCCGTGGGCGCCGGCCGGGACGAACCTGCCGGTGACGCCGAAGTTCAAAGCCAATCTGATCGGGCGTTATCAGTTTGATGAAGTGGACGGCTGGAAGCCGTGGACGCAATTGTCGTGGGTCTACCAAACGCAGACGACGCCGAGTTTGTTGCTGTTCCAGGAGCAGAACATCGGCAAGATACCGGCGAGCGCGCTGCTCGACTTCGTGCTCGGCATGCACGATGATCGCTCGACGCTGCAACTGGTCGTGACGAACCTCGCGGATCGCCACGTTGAACTCACGCGTTTCAACCAAACCAACCCGACGGTCGACAATCAGCCCTACATCATTCCGGGGCAGCCGCGGACGATTGCGATCAAGTTTGGACAGAAATTTTAGGTAAGCTGCATCGACGCGCCGGCGGGCCATTCGGCCCGCCGGCCGTTCGAGGTCTTCTATGCCGATCAATCTCTTCCGATGCGCCGCCATGGTGTTGGGGTGCATCGCGAGTTTCTGCGTGTGCGCCGCGCGTCTGCCCGTGCTCGGCCAAATCGACCTGCCTCATCCGTATTACTATCGAGAAATGTACCTGCCGCAACTGACCGGCGGGCCGTCGAGCCTTGCGTGGACGCCGGATTCGGCGACGCTGATTTATTCCATGTCCGGCTCCTTGTGGCGCCAGCGCCTCGGCGAAAGTACCGCCAAGCAATTGACCGCGGGGGAGGGCTACGATTATCAACCGGACTGCTCGCCGGACGGGCGATGGGTCATCTATACGTCGTACCGCGGCGAGGCACTCGAGTTGTGGGTGCTCGATTTGGAGAGCGGCGCTACGCATGCGCTGAGCAGCAATGGCGCCGTCAACGTGGAGCCGCGCTTCTCGCCGGACGGCAAGCGGATCGTGTTCGTCTCGACGCTGTTCAACCGGCGCTTTCACATTTTTACCGCCGATTTCAATGCGGGCACGCTCCACGAATTGCGGCGCCTGACCGGCGAGCACAAGAGCGGCCTGCCGCGCTATTACTACAGCGCCTACGACCATGAGATTAATCCTGCGTGGACGCGCGATGGCCGCGAGATCCTCTACGTCTCGAATCGCGGTCATATCTACGGAACCGGCGGATTCTGGCGCACGCCCGCGATTCCCGAGCGCGGCGGCGCGCTGCCCGGCGTCGAGGCATCGAGCGTCGCGCTGCCGGACGCAAGGGCGCAGGAATTTCATTACGAAGAGACCAACTGGAAGGCGCGTCCCGACATCTCGCCCGACGGCTCGCGGCTCGTGTTCAGCTCCTATACGGGGCGATCCTGGCATAACCTCTGGGTCATGCCGGCCGGCGGCGGCGACGCCCTGCCGCTTGCATTCGGCGATTGGGATCAAACCAATGCACGATGGTCGCCGGACGCAACGCAAATCGCGTTCATCTCGAATCAGAGCGGCGGAACCGAAATCGACGTCGTGCGAGTGCCGGGCGGCGAGATCCGGCCGCTCGCGCTGGCGGAGCGGCGCTATTTGAGCCCGCAAGCCAGGCTGCATCTGGACCTGCACGACGCCAAGGGCGATCCAAAATCGGCGCGCGTCAGCGTCACGGACTTAAGTGGCCGGTTTTACGCGCCCGCCGGCGCCTGGATACACGCCGACGACGGCTTCGACCGCGGCGAGCGCAAATTCGAAGCGCATTACTTTCACGCGCGCGGCAGCGTCGATATCGATGTGCCCGCGGGACCGATACGCGTGGAAGTTCTCAATGGATTCGAGCGCCGATTCGAGCGCAGCGACCTCACGACGGCCGCGGACCAGGTCACGAATCTTGCCGTGAACCTGGACGCGGAGCGCTGGCCGGTGCCGGACGCGGCTCATTGGGTGAGTGCCGACGTGCACGTTCATATGAATTATGGCGGCGTCTATCGCAATACACCGGCTCACCTCGCGGCGCAAGCCGAGGCCGAAAATTTGAGCTTGGTCAATGCGCTGATCGTCAACAAGGAACAGCGTTTCCCCGACATCGCCTACAACGGCCAGCAGCTCGATGCCGCGTCGCGGCCCGATGCGCTGATCGTCCACGGCCAGGAATTTCACACGAGTTATTGGGGCCATCTCGGCCTGCTCAATATCGGCGGCTCGATCATACTGCCGGGCTACGCGGGCTATCCCAACACGGCTGCATCGAGCCTCTACCCGATGAACGCCGATGTCGCCGATATCGCGCATGCGCGCGGCGCGCTCGTCGGCTATGTCCACCCATTCGACGAGCCGCCGGAGCCGCTCGCAATGCCGCGCCAAGCGCTGACCAACGAACTGCCGATCGACGTCGCGCTCGGCAAAGTCGACTACATGGAGATCCTGGGATTCAGCGACCATCTGGCGACCGCCGCGGTTTGGTACCGCCTGCTGAACCTGGGATTTCGGATTCCGGCCGCGGGCGGCACGGATGCGATGGCGAATTTCGCGTCGCTGCGCGGACCCGTCGGCATGAACCGCGTCTATGCGCGCGTGCCCGAAGGCGCATTGAACCCGCGCTCCTGGCTCGATGCGCTCAAAGCGGGTCGCAGTTTTGCGACCAACGGCCCCTTGCTGGGATTGCAGCTCGGCGGCGCGCAGATCGGCGACGAATTGAAATTCGACCGTCCGCAAAAACGCGTCGCATATTCCGCGCGCATCGAATCGATCGTGCCCGTCGATCATCTGGAACTCGTCTGTAACGGGCGTGTGGTCCAGTCGTTCAAGCGGCGCACGCCGCTCGATCACGCTCACTTCGACGGCACGATTCCCGTGGACGCAAGCGGCTGGTGCATATTGCGCGCATCCACCGACGCGGCGCGCTACCCGGTGCTCGACAATTACGTCTACGCGACGACGAGCCCGATTTACGTCACGCTGGCCGGACGTGCGCCGCGGTCGGCAGCCGATGCCCGATTCTTCGCCGCGTGGGTCGACCGGACGACGGAAACGACGAGCGCCTATCCGGACTGGAACAGCGATGTCGAAAAGGCGCATGTGCTCGACCGCCTGCGCCAAGCGAAGGCCCAGTTTTTGGCGTTGGAATAGCAGCGGGTAGCGCCGCGATGACGGAGGAACGGTTCGAGTGAGCACGCCCAGTATGGTTGACGCTGAATCCACGGCGCCTATCGAGGCTGCTGATGCATCGCCGCGGCGCGGCCAGCTGCGCCGCGCCCGCAGACGTTGATCAGTTGTGTGACGGATGCGCCCCGACGATCAGCACTTTGAAGCTGCCGTCGAGAACCGCGGCGCGCGGGTGCGCATTGCCCGCGCTTGGCTCCGGCGTCGCGCCGAAATCGGCGGCCACGAGATAAACCTTGTGTGTCTTGGGATCGAGCGCCATCGTGCGCGCGCTCTTCTGCGTGATCGCGGTCGCGATGACGGAGTAGTGATCGGGATCATCCTCGTGAATCACGGTCAGCGTTCCATCCTGGCCATTGGAGCTGAAAACCAAGCCCTTTGCGGAGTCGAACGCCGCGGCGTCCGGTCCCTTGCCGATCGGCACCTCGGCGACGTGCCGGCCCGACACCGCGTCGGTGACGACGAGTACGCCGTTTCCACAGACCGAGAACAGCCGTCGGTGCGCGATATCGAGCGCGAGTCCCGAGGGCTCCTCGCAATTCGGCAGCGGCCACGTGGCAATTCGTTTCGATGTCGATGAATCGATCGCGCTGAGCTGAGAGGTGTCCTCGATATTGAAGAATATCCGGCCGGCGCCGTCGCTTGCCGCGAATTCGGGTTTGCCGCCGGCGGGAATCGTCGCTATGACCGCGCCTTTGGCGGGATCGATGACGCTGATGTCCTGGCTGCGCCCATTGAACGTAAAGAGATGCCCGCTTGCGTTGTCGTAGAGGATCGCGTCGGGATTGTGCCCGTTCACCGCTATTGTGCCGGTGGGCGCCAGCGATTTGAGATCGAAGACCGTGACCGTATCGGCGCGGCCATTGCTGGTGTAGCCCTTGCCGAGATCCGGCGCCAGCGCAATGCCGTGCACTCCCTGCGTGTCCGCGATCGTCGCGATCGGCGCGCCGTCGCGCGTGTCGATCACCAACACGCGATCGGCGCGCGAAATGAACAGCCGGTTGGCGCTCGAGTCAATCGTCAAGTAATCCCAACCGCCGGGGCCACCGAGCACGAATTGCTGCTCGATCGAGTAGCCCTCGGCGGCGGCAGCGTCCGGCGTGCCGCCCGCGGCTTGAGCGAAACCCGCGACCATCAGAAGACTGAGTAACATCGGACGCATGGGAAAAACTCCAAAGTTTTGGACGCCGGCAATTGACCGCGGCCGGCCGCCGGTCATTTACCGCCGTCGGCAATGAATCGATCGATGCGCCGGTCGAGCACCGGCAGTGGTACCGATCCCAAGGATAGCACTGCGTCGTGGAACGCCTTGATATCGAATTTCGAGCCCAGCGCCTGCTCGGCCTTTTCACGGTCCGCCTTGATTTGCATCATGCCGAGATAATACGAGAGCGCCTGACCCGGCCAGCCGATGTACCGGTCTACCTCGGTTTCGATCTCATGTTCGCTGAGCGCCGTATTGGCGCGCAGGTAGTCCTGTGCCTGCTGGCGCGACCAATTCAGATGATGGATGCCGGTGTCGACGACGAGCCGGCAGGCGCGCCACATCTGGTAGCTCAGGTAGCCGAAACGATCGTAGGGCGTGTCGTACAGCCCCATCTCCAGGCCGAGATATTCAGAATAGAGTCCCCAACCCTCGCCGTAGGCGGAGATGTAGGTAAAGCGGCGGAACTTCGGCAGACCCTCGTGTTCGGCCGCGAGTGAAATCTGCAGCGAATGTCCCGGTGAGGACTCGTGCAGCGTGAGCGCCGTCAATGAATACAGGGACCGCGACGGCAGGTCGAAGGTGTTGACGAAGTAGGTATTCTTGCCGCCGCGACCCGCGGTGTAGAACGGCGCGAGGTCCGCGGGCACGGGCTCGATGCCGAAGCGATTACGCGGCAGTGTGGCGATATATTGCCCAATTTTCCCGTCGACGCGCTTGGCGATCCAGGCCGCGCGCATCAGCAGCTCTTCGCCGCTCTTCGGATAGAATTTCGAATCGGTGCGCAGATAGTCCAGAAATTCCTTGAAGCCGCCGGTAAATCCGCTTTCCTTGATGGTGTCCTGCATCTGCTCGTGGATGCGCGCAACCTCCTTCAAGCCCAAGTCGTGAATCGCGTCGGGATCCATGTCGAGCGTCGTGAATTCACGGATGCGCGAGCGGTAGTACGCCTTGCCGTTGGGCAGCGCCTCGGCGGCGAGCGGCCGGCGCGCGCGGCGCATGTAGTCGTTGCGCATGAAATCGAGCAGTTTGACGTAGGCCGGAATGACGACGGAGCGGATCGTTTGCAGACCCTCGGCGCGCAATTGTGCTTGTTGGTCCGCGGCGATGCCGGCCGGCATGTGTACGAACGGCGTATAGAACAAATTGTTCTCGTCGGGCGCATCGATGATGTCGGAAATCGATTTGTCGCGCCCGGCGAGAGTAACGCGGGGCACGCTGAAGCCTCGCGCTAATCCTAAGCGCATGTTGGCAGTCTGTTCCGCAAAGTAGCGGGGAATGTCGGCGAGCAGCGCGAGGTAGCGCCGATAGCTCTGCTCGTTCGTCAGCGTGCGGCGCGCCGTGAAACCGAGGTCGGTCCAAAACGTCGTGTCGCTATTGAGCGGCATTTGCCATGTTCTCAAGCGTTGGTTTTGCCGCAGCATCCCGATTTGATGCTTGTAGACTTCATAATTGACTCGATCCTCAAGCCCAAGCGCGTTCTCGTCGATCGCCGCGAGCACGTCCAATACGCCGGTCCAGTACTTTTCACGCATCGCCTGAGTTGCGCGGTCGACCTTCGGCAGGTGATCGGCCGGCTGGCTCGTTTCGTTCTCGTCGTCCTCGCCCGCGAATTGCGCCTCGCGCCAGGTCCACTCGCGCGTATACAGATCTCGAAAGCGGCTGCCGGCGTCGCCCGGGCCGAGCACCCCGGCGGCGCCGAGCGCGCCGCCCGCGCCGAGCAGCGCGGTCAGCATCGAAAGCGCGGCGATCAATTTCATGGCGATCCGCTCACGGGCGAGATTCACGCGCCGGGACGCGCGGCATTGGCCTGCCGGATCAGCGCGAGCGCCTCGGCCCGTTCCGCACCGTCGAGCGTCAATCGCGGCGCGCGCACGAATTCGCTGCCGAGGCCGACTTGCGCCTGCGCGAGTTTAATGAGCTGCACGAACTTGACGCCGGTGTCCAAGCGCAACAGCGGCAGGAACCACGCGTAGAGCTCGGCTGCCGCGGGCGCGCCGCCGCGCTGCGCGAGTTCGAACAGGCGTATTGATTCCCGCGGATAGGCATTGACGAGACCCGCAATCCAGCCGACTGCACCCATACTGATGCCTTCGACGATCGCATCGTCCATCCCGACGAGTAAATCGAGGCGATCGCCGACCAGTGCGCGGATTGCTGCGAAGCGGCGCACGTCGGCCGAGGACTCCTTGACGGCCGCGAGGTTGGGAAATCGGGCCGCGAGTTCCGCGATTTGCGCGGGGATAAAATCCGTCTTATAGGCGACCGGATTGTTATAAAGCATGCAGGGCAGTCGCGTTGCTTCGATGACCGCGGCGACATGCGCGCGCATTTCGCGCCAATCGGACGCGTATACGTAGGGCGGCAGCACCATGAGGCCGCCGCAGCCGATTGCTTCGGCCTCACGCGCGAGGCGTACGGCCTCCTGCGTCGACAGCGCGGCGATACCGGGAATCACGGGCGCACGCCCATCGAGCGCGCCGATCAAGGTCCGTAGGATCGCGATTTTCTCCTCGAAGCCCAAGGTCGCCGCTTCGCCGAGCGATCCCAAGGGCACGATACCGACACAACCGGCCGAGATGAGGGTGCGCGCATGCTCGGCCAGAAAGCCATGGTCGACGAGACCCTCCGAGGTGAAGGGCGTTGTGATCGCGGGAATGACGCCGCGCCAGATGGATTTCTTGATCATTGACGATACTCTTAAGGGTTAATAGCCGTGCATGGATCGGATAAGCTCGATAGTCTAGCGGGGAACAGCGGCGGCCTCGCGCTGCCGAGCGCAAATCGCCCGAGCTCCGCGAGCGTCGCACCGCAAATGCGGCCCTGGCAGGCACCCATGCCGCAGCGTGTCGCGAGCTTGGCCGCGCGCGCGTCCGCATAGCCCTCGAGTGCGGCCATCGTGACATCTTCGCAGCGACAGATCACGGTGTCCGGCTTAGCGAGCAAGCGAATGCGCTCATCGAGCTCGAAGCAAGATTCCAACAGTTCGGCGAACCGGCGCGCGCGCCGGCGCCGCGCGTGCTGTGCGCGGCTCGCATCCAGTAAGCCTGCGGCCGCCAGGCCCGCGATCCGCCCTTCGCTGCGCGCCGCCGCGCATCCACCGATGCCGCAGACTTCGCCGGCCGCATAGACGTTCTCCAGGCTCGTGCGCTGAGCGTCATCGGTCACAACGCGTTGGTGCCTTGCGGCCGCCTCGAGCCGGCAACCGAGTAATTGCGCGAGCTCGACGTTCGGCACGAGCCCGTAGCCGACCGCGAGGTGATCGCAGTCGAGCCGCCGCATGCCTGCCGGCGAGTGGATCTCGACGGCGCGCAGTCGATCGTCGCCGTGGGCCGCGACGACGAACTCGCCGCAGCGATAGGGAACGCCGGCCAACGCCGCGCGCAGCGAGATCGCCTGCAGGGCGTGCGCGGGCCAGCCCGGGAGTCGCGCCGCCAACCCGAGTACACGGCGCGAGGGCGCCTGTTCGTGGATGCCGAGCACGTGCGCACCATGGCTGCGCAGCGATGCCGCGGCAGCAAGCAACAGCGGTCCGCTGCCCGCGACCACGACGCGCTTGCCCGCAATCGGCCATGCCTGTTTGACGAGTGCCTGCAGACCACCGGCGCCGGTTACGCCGGGCAGCGTCCATCCGGGAAAGGGCAGCAGCAATTCGCGTGCGCCGGTCGCAATCACGAGCTTGCCGAAGCGCAGGCGCAGCGCGCCTTGCGCTTGCTCCAGCAGCAGCTCATCGCCGCCCGCGGCTACGACTTGAGATTGCGACAGAAACGTCACGCGATGCATCCGCAATGCGCGGCCGATGAGGCGTGCGGCGATTCGCGCCTCGCCGCGCCCTAGGTCGCGGCGCCAGATCTGCCCACCGGCGGATGCTTGCGCTTCGATGAGGCCAACGCGCGCACCGCCGCTTGCGGCCGCCTGTGCCGCGGCCAGTCCGGCGGGCCCTGCGCCGCAGACGAGCACGTCGTAGCGCTGCGCATCGGCGCGTTCATTCATCGGTGCGCACTCGCATGCCGGTGCGCGCCAACACCATGCAGGCGCGCTGGTGCAGGGTCTCGTCGATGCGCACGCGGCATTCGAAACAAACGCCCATACCGCAGAGCGGTCCGCGCCTCGCGCCCGAAGTCGAGCGGCGAAACCACGGCGTCACGAGCGCGACCGCCGCGGCGACATTGGCACCCGCAGGAACCTCGACGGCTTGACCGTCGACCTGCAAACAAACGCGGGCGCCGGCGCCGGAGCTCACGCGGAAACCCGCGGCAACGCTCGCGCCGGCAAATAGGGTGTCGGATCGATCGCACAGCGCCGACCGAGCAACTGATCGACGAGCAGGCGTGCGCTGCCGAGCGCCGTTGTGATTCCGAGTCCCTCATGACCGGCCGCAACCCATAAATCGCGTTGATCGGGGACCGGACCGAGATAGGGTTTGCCGTCGATGCTCGTCGGCCGGAACCCCGTCCAGATGCGCAAGGCCTGCATCGATCGCAGGCCCGGCAGGAAATCGAATGCGCGCGCCAGCATGCGCTGAACCATGGGCATCGATACCTCGGGCGTCGCGCTGTCGAACTCGCGCGAGGAGCCGATGAGGACCTGGCCCGTGCTGCGCGGTTGCACGTTGAATGCGACGCTGGAGCGCTGCGCACCGTGTGCGCTGTCGGCATAACCGAGTTCCACGATCTGGTGCCGCACGAAATCGACGTAGCGCTCGGTGATCACGAGGTGCCCTTTGCGCGCGCGCATCGGCAGCATCGGCAGCAGCTCCGGCAACGCGCAACCGGTCGCGATCAGCGCGGGACCCGATAAGCGCGTCTGATCATCGAGAACGACGCTGCCCGCATCCAGCATGCAGGCCCTGCGTCCTGCATACAACTGCGCTCCGCGCGCGCGGGCGCGTTCGACGAGGAAGCGCGCGACGTTCGGCGGGTACACCACGGCGTCGCCGGGTACCCGCACGCCGCCCGCCAATCCCGGCGCCAAGGCCGGCTCGAGGCGGTGCAGTTCGGCTGCATCGACGGCGCTCGCGGCGATCCCCGCGCCCCGCAGCCGCGCGATTTTCGCGCCGATCGACTCGCATTCGCGCTCGTCGCGAGCGACCCACAGGGTTCCGCAACGTTGGAATTGTGCGGCCGGCAATTCGACAAATTCATCCCAGAGCTGTTGGGAATAATGCGCGAGCGCGAGCTCGGCGGGATCCTCGTCGAGCGCGACGAGGTGGCCCATCGCGGCCGCCGTCGCGCCGCCGCCGATCCCTGCCTGTTCGATGACCGCGACGCGCAATCCAGACGCGGCCGCCGCATCGGCACAGGCCGCCCCCACGATACCCGCACCAACGACGATGAGATCAAAGCTCGTCACGTCGCGACGATTCCCCAAGCGAACGGGTCGTCCGCATCGATGAGCAGGCGGGATTTGGCGATGATGTGCGCGCTGCCCGTGATGCGTGGCAGGACGCCGTGCGCGCCCGGCGCATACCGGGCTTCGAACACACTGCCGAGCAGACTCTCCTGACGCCAGATCGCACCGGGCGAGAGTTTGCGGTCGGCCGCAAGGCAGGCGATTTTGGCACTCGTGCCGGTGCCGCACGGCGACCGATCATAAGCGAGGCCGGGGCAGAGTACGAAGTTGCGGGCGTCGACGCCGGCCGTGGGCGAGGCGCCGTTCAATTCGATATGGTCGATCTCGGCGCCGCGGGTGCCGGTAATGCCGGCCGCGACGAGTGCGAGCCGTATCGCCTCGGTGTAGGCCGTCAACTCCCGCTGTCGCGCGAACTCCAGCGGAAAGCGCGAATCTGCGCTGATGAAAAACCAATTGCCGCCCCATGCGACGTCGCCGCGGACGCGGCCATAGCCCGGCACCTCGACGACGACACCCGCGGCGTGGCGATAGCTTTCGACATTGTCGATCGACACCCGGCCATCTTCATGTAGCTCGGCGCCCACGGTGCCGACCGGCGTCTCGAGACGATGCGTGCCGGGCGTGATGCGCCCGAGATGCGCCAGCGTGCGGACCACGCCGATGCTGCCGTGTCCGCACATGCCGAGATAGCCGACATTATTGAAGAAGATCACGCCGCTGCAGGCGTCTGTCGCCACCGCCGGAACGAGCAGCGCGCCGACCATCGTGTCCGAGCCGCGAGGCTCGCAGGCGATCGCGCGGCGCCAATGATCGTAGCGCTCGCGGAACATCGCACGGCGCTGCTCGAGCGGCCCGCCGCCGAGGTCGGGAAATCCTGCAACGACCACACGCGTGGGTTCTCCGCCGGTATGGGAGTCGATGATTTCGATGCTTTCCATACGCGCATCATCGCCTTTTTCGTCGATGACAGGGAAGCGCAGATGGCGCTTACCCGTCTAGATCATTCACCGTGGTCTCGAGTAGCCGCTCGCCGCGTAGGGAATTGGCGACCAAACAAAGTTTCTCGGCCCGCTCGAGCAGCTCTCTGGCCTTCAGATGATCGGCACCGGGTTTTACCGTGAGGACAGCGCGGGTCAAATAGCGAGTAAATTGCGTGGTTGCGGCTACCCGCTCGAGGGTTCCCTCGACCTGCGCTTCGAGTTTCTCCCACTCGAGGTGGGCCGCGCGCGACACGCCGCGGAACGTGAGGATGAAACAATCCGCGATGGAAGCGATCAGCAAGGTCTCGGGTGACCAAATTCCGCTCGGTCCATCGAACTCCGGAGGCGGGGCAGTTGTGATATCGGGAAGATCGCCGGCAGTCACCAGTACGGTTCCACCCGCCGCTCCGAGCGCCGTGGCGTGATAAACATGGGGGTAGGCTTTCATTGCGAAATCACCGGGAGGCCGGCCGCCTTCCACGCCGCAATGCCGCCGCCCATATGCGCGGCATGCGCCTGGCCGCCCGCGAGGCGCCGCTCCGCGGCCGCGAGCGACCGCTTTCCGCTGCCGCAATGAAACACGACCTGTCGAACTCCATCGTCGGGCAGGGCGGCCGCATCGAAGGTCGATAGCGGATAGAGGAGTGCCCCCGCAATTCGCTCTGAGCCATACTCCGAGGGCTCGCGAACATCAATCAGAAGAATCTTGCCGCTGCGCAACAGGCGCGCGACTTCCGCCGGCTGCAGAGTTTCAATCGGTGTTGGATGCGTCGTCATGAGTTCTTCCTTTTCGTGATCCGCCGACGTGGCTGCGTCGCCGGTGTTTTACAGAACATTCGATACAGGAACTTCGCCAATGCCTTGGCCTCGGGCGCCGATAATCGATATAGCACCGATCGACCCTCGCGCCGCCGCGCGATCAGCCCTTTTGCCTCGAGGACGGCGGCCTGCTGTGATAGTGCGGGCGCTGGCAGACGCGCGCGGCGGGCCAATTCGGTTGCGGACAGGTCGCTCTGCATCAACGCGCAAACGATTCGCAGACGTCCCGCGTGCGCAACGGTTTTCAAGAACTCGGCGGCCCGCTCCGCGGACTCGTTCAGGGCGTCATGCTCCATCATTGCGAAAGTTCATGTTCGAGACTTCAGGTGATTTCATTGCGAGAACGATAACGAGAATTGCGAAATTGCGCAATAATGCAATTATGTGGATTAGTAAGGGCTAATACGTAGTGCTCCGGGACTGCGTTTGGTAGACTGAATCGTTGTCGCGCGGCGCGCGCGATCGATCTTTAGGGGGTTTTCAATGTTGAAATCCTTAGCGGGGCCGACAGCAGCGACGTCGATCTGCCGCGCGTGACTGCAGGGCCGCAGCATTGAGACGGGTCGGGGCCTTGCTCGCATGGGTCGTTGCGGTGGCGATCGTGCAAACCGCGGCGGCCGCCGGTACGCCGAGCGAGCAACGTCTCAGTCACGGCCGCTTCCACGACATTGCGGTCTACTCGCCGGCGTCGGTTCCCAAGACCGTCGTCTTGCTGCTTTCCGACGTGCAAGGGTGGAATCGCAGTGCGAGCACGATCGCGCGACATTTGGCGCAGCATGGAGCACTGGTCGTGGGCGTCGACCTGCCGAAACTGTACGAGGATCTCGAGAAGGACGGCGGTCAATGCGTCTACCCGGATGGCGATCTGGAGAATCTGAGCCATTTCGTGCAGGCCTACGCTCATCTGCCGACCTATCTGACCCCGCTGTTGCTTGGGGTGGGGTCCGGCGGCGGAGCATTGGCCTACGCGATCCTGGCGCAAGCGCCTCGAGATACGTTTGGCGGCGCCTTGAGCCTCGGGTTTTGTCCGCGGCTGAGCTTGCGTAAACCTCTCTGCAATAAAGGGTCCGCGCTCGAGTTCAGGAGTACGGGCGCGAGCGGCGGCGCGCATCCCGGCGGCTTGGATCTCGCGCCGGCGACGGCGCCGGTCGGTCCGTGGATCGTCGTCGAGCGCCAATCCGGCGAGGCCTGCCGCGCAGACGTAGCGCGAGGTTTCGTCGCCGCCGTGCCGGGCGCCGCCATTGTCATGCTGCCGAAGGCGCCGTCGCCGCGCGGTGTGCGGCCGGCCTGGGTGCCGGAATATGCGGCGGCTTTCGGTAATCTCGTTGCCTCTAGCCCAAAAAGGCCGAATCCGCTGCCGCCCGCCGATTTGGGCGACCTTCCGGTCATCGAAATCGCGGCGCAATCCGGCGGCCCCGTCATCGATAGCTTTGCGCTCATGATGTCTGGGGATGGCGGTTGGGCGGGGCTGGACCAAGGCGTCGCCGCGGCTCTTGCCGCGCATGGAATTCCGGTCGTCGGCCTCGATTCGCTGCGCTACTACTGGACGGCGCGCACGCCGGACGGCCTCGCGGGCGACACGGACCGGATCATCCGCTACTACCTGGCGCGTCTGCACAAGCAGCAAGTCCTGCTGATCGGCTATTCCCAGGGGGCCGATACCTTGCCGTTTGCGCTCAATCGCCTGCCCGCGGCGACCCGCGCGAGGGTCTCGCTCGCGGCTCTATTGGGCATTTCCGAGCATGCGCTGTTCGAATTTCACCTCAGCAGTTGGGTCGCCGATGACAATTCGGGTCCGGCGACGCTGCCGGAAATCAACCGGATCGCCGGTGTTTCGGTGCTTTGCATCTATGGCGCGGACGAGGCCGATTCGCCCTGCCCGAAGCTGGACTCGAAAAATGTGACGGTCGTCAAGCTTGCGGGCGGACATCATTTCGACGGCGATTACGCCGCCTTGGCGCAGAAAATCCTCGCGTTGGGCGCTCGCTCGCCTTAGAGGCGCCCAAAGGCACGCTATTTGGCCCCTGGGCCTCGCACTCAAACCTTAATAAACGGCAATTTTTTTCGACACACGCGGTATGCCGTGTCAGAATCCGCGCCCTGTTTTGCACTAATGGAACTTTGCTATGGCCCGTACCACACCACTAGCCGACATTCGCAATATCGGCATCATCGCCCACGTCGACGCCGGCAAGACGACGACGACTGAGCGCATTCTTTATTACACGGGGCGTAAGCACACGATCATCGACATTCACGATACCAAGGATCTGAAGACCTCGACGACGACCGACTACCTCGAACAGGAACAGAAGCGCGGAATCACGATTCAGAGCGCCGCGGTCTCGGCATTTTGGCGCGGAAAGAAAATCAATCTGATCGACACGCCGGGACACGTCGATTTCACGATCGAGGTCAATCGCTCGCTGCGCGTGCTCGACGGTGCGGTCGTCGTATTCGACGGCGTCGCCGGCGTCGAGCCGCAATCGGAGACGAATTGGCGGC
>Ga0209415_10010946_pt1 | contig 15345 bp, 7 predicted proteins | sample PeaSoiSIISIP2007_FD_187696 | JGI IMG/M metagenome (GOLD analysis project Ga0209415, IMG submission 187696) | Peat soil microbial communities from Weissenstadt, Germany - SII-SIP-2007 (SPAdes) (version 2) | ecosystem: Environmental > Terrestrial > Soil > Wetlands > Peat | place: Germany... | reverse complement strand
CCATGCTTCATACACCGCGCGAGCTTTTTCCAGGTCCCCCGTGACCGAGAAATAGTACCGGGATTCGATCGCATACTTTTCCCATTCGCCGACGGTATCCCTTAGCGCGAAAGCCCTGTTTATACTCTCCGCCGCGAGACCATCTTCGCCCAGGCTCAGATAGGTCAGCCCTAACGACAGGTGCGCCATGGCAAAATTCGGGTCGAGCTGAATGGCGTGCTGGAACAAAGATACGGAGGCAGGCGTTCCCAGCTGGTTTCTCCCGTTGCTATAGTCTTGCCAAGCTTCGAGGGACGGAGTAGAGGTTTGTTGCGACCCCCACGATACATCGACCTTTTGAATCGACGCAAGCGATTCCCCCACTTTCTCGCGGAGCTTCTTGGTTGCATTCTGAAGCGCGTTGAGCACGTCCTCCTTACGATTTACCGTATCCCGCGTCTCGACTAATGATTCGCCGGTCTGGCAATTTACAGCGGCAAGTCCCATCACGTACTGGCGGCCCACGTTTGCAATGGAGCCAGCGAAGTAGGCTTTGCTCGCGTTTCGCTGGCATACTTCCCGCGCCACGTCCGCAGTCAGCCGGGTGCCAGGCTGGCGCCCCATAAGTTTCAATGTGGCGTTCACCCTTTGATTGGGGAGGATACTCAGGAAAGGCGATTCCTGAAGATTCGCCTCCAGGGCCGCCTGGAGCGTCCCGTCGAAGGCGGTGTCACCGGTCGAGTTGGTGAAATCGGCGAGCACCACGGTGTCCTTGTCGTTTAGCGCGTGTACCGGGCGGGTGCGGTAGAGCCAGCCAGCCGCACCCAGAACGAGGAAGACCACCATCGCAGCGGCTACTGTCCAGCGGTGGCGAGAGCTTCTGGGTATCCATTTCACGGCGCTCAAGCCCAACCGGCTTCCGGTATGCTTCAGCCGCTCCAGATCGGCTCGCATTTCTGCCGCGTTCAAATACCGTTTGTCGCGTTCCTTAGCGAGAGCCTTGCCTATGATTTCGTCCAGGCCGGCGGGCAGTTTGCGGTTTAGGCGCGACGGCGGTACGGGGTCCTTCTGCAAGACCGCTCTAAGAATTGCGGCCGAGCTCTCTCCGTCGAAGCTTCGTGTTCCGGTCGCCATCTCATACAGCACCGCGCCAAAGCTGAACAAATCGCTGCGCGCGTCTACCTCCTCGCCGCAGGCCTGTTCGGGGGACATGTACGACGGGGTACCCATTATTAGTCCCGGCACGGTCAGGGATTTATCCGCTGCCAGAGTCGCGGTGGCGTCAACGTCATGCGTGCTGGCGCGCGACTCCAAAGCTTTTTCGGCCTTCAGTTTTGCCAGCCCAAAATCTAGAATCTTGGCTTGTCCCCGTCTGGTGACAAAGATGTTCGCGGGCTTGATGTCCCGATGGATGATCTTCTTAGAGTGCGCGGCGTCCAGCGCATCGGCGAGCTGGATCGCTATAGCGAGTAGGATTTCCTGCTGAAGCGGCTGGCCCGTTAGATGGCTCCCCAGCGTTTCCCCATCTACGAGCTCCATGACCAGATAATCCGGTCCGACATCATAGAGGGTACAGATGTTCGGGTGATTTAGCGCGGCGATAGCCCGGGCCTCGCGCTCGAAGCGCGCGCTAAAGCGCTCCTGCGCCACCTTGATGGCCACATCCCGGCCCAACCGAACGTCACGTGCCCGATAGACCGCTCCCATTCCGCCGCGGCCCAGGCATTGCTCCACCAGATATTTGCCATCGACCAGCCGCGGTCCGGCAAACGCGCGGCGTAAACTAGTGCCGTCATGAGGACAGACGGACTGAGGGCTTTCGTAGCATCGTCCGCATTTCGGGCATTCCATGACCGCGCCCCCGGCTGGAGCCGCGCCGGAGGCCAGAGTTGCTTCAATATTGTTCGGTCCAGACGGTGCGGCGCCTAACATTGCGATGGCGGCGGCGTCCAGCAGATCTGCGGCGGGACGATTAAGTAGCCCTTCTCGGGCGGTATCCTGGGCGAGCAATACCTCCACCTCGCGTCTGAGATCGGGATCAGCGCCGGCTAAAGCATCCGGGCCGCGCTCCCGCGCCGCGTGGTACAAAGTCTCAATTTTCTGCCAGCGTTCGGGGGTCAATAGGTCTTCCCTCGGGCAGACAACAAGCACAATTTCCGAATTTAATCGGGTTTCATAGGATTGTACCAGTGGGAGGCGTTTCTTGCTTGCTATAACGGACATCGAAAGGTCCGATCAGTGGGTGGCAGACGAGGCAATTAGCGCACCAGTTTTCGCGCGCTCGGCCAAGCCGACTCTGATCAACTCCACGTCTGCTTCGGTGAACGGAAGACCTTGCCATCTCATATTCATATAGTCGGCCTGATTCCAGTGCGCTTTCATAACGCCGGTTTCGGAATGCCGTGAGATACCCTGCAGAATATGCGTAATCTCATGAACCAGCACGTGGGCTAGGACGAACTCGGTTAAGGAATCGGGGTTAACCTTTCGGACACGATCATAGAACACATCGATGTGAACTCCCTCGTAAGGACGCGCGAAAGCCAGAGCGCCTGGTTCAAGCTGTGGAGGCGTCTTGGTGGTTATTTCCACCACAATTGCCTCCTTGGGCCGTGCTTCAGAACGAGGTGGCTGGCCGCGGCGCCAATCGATGTTCACACCAGCACCACGAAATATGCCGTTGGCCAAACTTTGCGCGTGGCTAAAGATGCTCATGGGCACCGCGTCGGAGCCTTGCACATACACTGTTACTTGGTCGGCCCGCGCCCCTATTCCCATTGTCAGCGCCAGCGCCGTCATTGCTGTAATCTTCATGACTTCCTCCCGTTTTCGGCTGGGTAAGCGAAATCTGGAGGAAAGAACTACAATGGTCGCGAGATTTTTTTTGGTTTGGCTCGGATGACACCGGAATCCGTCGAAATCACGGCGTTGTTAAAGGCTTGGAGTGGCGGGGATGGGGCCGCGCTGGACCGGCTGGTGCCCCTGGTCTACACCCAACTCCACCGTATGGCACGGCGTCAAATGCGAAATGAACGGGCTGGCAGCACTCTCCAAACCACCGCGCTGGTGAACCAGGCATACTTGCGCCTGGTGGACGTCAGGAATGCTGGCTGGAACGACCGGGTACACTTCTTCGCCGTCTCGGCTCAGGTAATGCGGCGCATACTTGTTGATGCCGCCCGCGCCCGTGTTTCCGGCAAGCGGGGAGGCCAATTCAAACGCGCCAGCCATTCGACTGCGATTAATTTGGACGATCTCCCGGACCTCGGGTCCAAGCGCGCCGGGGAATTAGCCGCCCTCGACGACGCGTTAAATGCTCTGGCCCAATTTGACGCGCGGAAAGCGAAAGTGATTGAGTTGCGTTTCTTTGGAGGATTGAGTGTAGAAGAAACTGCGGCCGCGCTGCGAATATCCCCACAGAGCGTGATGCGCGACTGGAAACTTGCCAAGGCCTGGCTAATGCGTGAGTTGAGCCAAGAGGAAGGAACATGACGACAAACGACTTTTTAGGCTTAGCGCCCATAGGATTACGCCGCTAACTGCGGCAAGTCGTGCCATTAATCGTGGCAACCTACAAGCACATTGCGGACAAGAACGTGTTGCGGGTGGAGCAGCGACTATTTTCCACATCCCCAGGCTATACTGTTGTGATCTCAAGCGAGGAGAACTTTTTAATGCGCCTTCTCTCTCTATTCGTCATCATCGCCGTCGAAGTGTGCGCCCAATCCCCCGGTCACCCGCTCGACAGCCTTTCAACCGCCGAATACTGGACCGTCTACGATGCTCTCCAACAAGCGGGCCAAGTCACTCCTACCACTCTCTTCGCGAGTGTCCTCTTGCATCCTCCCGCCAAATCGGCCGTACTCAGCTATCGAGCGGGCCAGCCATTCGCGCGCGAGGCCGACGTCGTCCTGCTACGCGGCGAAAAAACCTTTGCCGCCCGTGTCGACATCGTAGGGAAAAAAGTTCTCAGCTTTGGCGAGTTGCCAGGCGTTCAAGCCCCCATCCTCGCCAGCGAACTGTTCGGCGAAGACCAGGCCATCAAGAGCGACCCAAGAGTGGTCGAAGCTCTGAAGAAGCGGGGCATCACCGATCTCGGAACCATCTCGTGCATCGTCCTTCCGGGCGCTTACCAGTCCATTCCCGAACAGGCCACCCAGCGAATGGGATTCGGCTCGTGCTCGGAAAGGCACGGCGTTTATCACAGTTGGGGACGCGCCATCGAAGGCCTCACCTTACAAGTGAATATGGCCACCAAGAAGGTTCTCAAGGTTGTCGATACCGAGGTCGTCCAGGTCCCCACCGGGAAGATCGATTACGAAGGGATTCCGGAGAATCCCCGCCCGCACACCACACCCATCTCTATCTCCCAACCCGCGGGCCCCAGTTACAAAATCGAGAACGGTGAGATCTCCTGGCAGAACTGGCAGTTCCGCGTCCGCATCGATCAGCGCATTGGCACGGTCCTCAACCTGGTGCGCTTCGTCGACAAAGGCCAGCCCCGCTCGATTCTCTATGAAGCCAGCGTGAGTGAGTTATTCGTCCCCTACATGGATCCTTCGAACGGCTGGAATAATCGCGTCTTTATCGATGCCGGCGAATTCTACGCTACCGGTTTCCTTGCGCCCCTTCGTCCCGGCGTCGACTGTCCCGCGGATTCAACCTGGTTCGACGGCTTATCGGCCGGCGAGAACGGCGCGCCTAAATTCAATTCGAATGTGGCCTGCCTGTTTGAGCGCGACCCGGAAACCCCCGCCTGGCGCCACTTCGAAGATGGCGAACTCTACGGCCGCCCGACGCGCCAACTGGTTCTGCGCTCAGCGGCGACCATCGGCAACTACGACTACATCATGGACTGGCGATTCGAGCCCGACGGCAACATCGAGGTTGCGGTGGGGGCCACGGGAGTCATCGAGACAAAACCAACCATGCAGGAGAAGGCCCCGGAGCATGACGGCCACAGTGGGCCCGAATACGGTCAGTTCGTCGCGGCGCATACCATCGGCGTGAACCACGACCACTTCTTCTCGTTTCGTTTGGACTTCGATGTCGATGGACCAAACAACAGCTTCATGACCCATCGCATGGTGCAACAGCGCCTTGACAACGACCCAATGCGCAAATCTATCTGGGTGGCCCAACCCAGCGTCGCCGCAAGTGAAAAGGACGCCATCCTCGACATTCAGCTCGATAAGCCGTCCATGTGGGTGTTCATCAATCCCTCCGTAAAAGGACCCGCCAACAATCCAACGGGCTACGAAGTGATGCCGGGCGCCACGGCCAAGTCGCTGCTGTCCCCGGACGACCCCCCACAAAAAGTGGGCGCCTTCTCGGAACATCAATTCTGGGTCACACCCTACAACGAAAATGAACGATACGCTTCCGGCATTTACCCCATCAGCTCGAAAGGGAACGATGGCCTCGCCGTCTGGACCAAGGGCAACCGGCCTATTGCAAATACTGACATCGTTGGCTGGTACACGCTTGGATTCCACCACATCACGCGATCGGAAGACTGGCCCGTGATGCCCACGATGTGGCATTCCTTCTACATCCGGCCCGTCCACTTCTTCGGGTCCAACCCCGTTCTCGATCTTCCGAAGAGCCTTTCCGCTCGACCGTGAATCCGTGGTTGAGGAGAAAGCCGAAGCCGTGTTATGGCGCCGCTGAGCCTGGGTTTTGCTTCTGCCGTTCCCATTCTTTGCGGAACGTGTCGTCACGCTCGGCGACGTAGGCTTTGTAGCCCTCCGGATCGATGAATGGATTCGCCGCGCCAGCCTTCATCTTTTCGTACTTCGCCTTCAGACCGAAGTAGGCGCCGTGCGCTCCCAGGAAAACATCGCAGGGGAGACTCTTGAGGACCGCGAAGGTCTTCACGTAATCCTCCGCAATCTGCGGATAATTCTTGTTGCCAACCAAAATATAGCCCGGGTTCACGTTCGGGCTGCCGATGATCACTACGTTCAACGTGCGTGCTCCATCGCGTACCTGCATCGTCCACGTGGTGCAGCCTTTGGTGTGGCCGGGCGTGAGATGCGCCACCAGTTTGGAGCCGCCGAGTTCGACCGTCTCGCCATCGTGCAACGCGCGATCGACGTGCGCGCCTGGGCGGCCTGGCGCGGTGCTCTCTTCGGCGGGAACATCGGCATCCATCACCATCAGCTTCGCATCGGTTTCTCTCCTGATCAAAGCCGTGGCCTCGTCATGATCACCGTGTGCATGGCTGATGAGGACAATCTTGGTGTCCCTATAGTGGAAGCCAAGCTGTTCGATGCTCTTCTTGATGAGGGGCACGTCCTGTTTGAAATCGGAGTTGATCAGAATATTGCCCTGCGGTGTGTTGATCAGGTAGACGGCTAAGTCGGCAGTGCCGACATAATAGAGATTCCCCACGATTTGAAAGGCGGGAAACTCTTTGTGCCAATCCGGATTGCCTTGGGCCAGCATCGTGGCCGCGCCTGCGCAGAACAAAAGGAGAGCTCGTCGCATCATAAATATCCTTTCGACGGTTCCAGATCATTATCGTTCTCACTTGAGTATGGCGTGTGGCGGATCGTTCGAAATCGGAGTGCGGAGTTGAGGCGCTCCTAGGAGACCCGCAGCCTCCATAGGCGTATAGTAAATGATAGTTCTTGGCACAGTAGGCCGAGGATGGCGGCTAGCCCCAGCCGGCGTGCCGTCCGCCGGAATGGTCTCCTCGGATAAATTCTAGAAAGGGAAGTATGAATCATTTGATCAAGAATTCTCTCGCCTTCGGGATCGCCTGCTTGGGCCTCATGGGAACGCTGAGTTTCGGCGCGAAGTCTAGCGACGATTCCATCGTAGAGACAGATAAAGCGGTTGTCGCCGCGCTTGCGAAGGGCGACAAATCCGCCGCGAACAAGTGGTTGGATCAGGATTTCAACTGGATCGATTCCGAAGGGATCATGTGGTACAAGGACGACGCGTTTCGCGCCGGGCTGAAGCCGCTGATTACCGCCGGCGACGACGTCAAGGTCATCGAACACAAGTATGGAAAGAGCGTCGTGTGGATCCAATGGAACCAGGGCAACAAGTACTCAGCGCGCTTTTGGGTGAAGCGCCCATCGGGTTGGAAACTATTGCACGCTACGGAGATCGCAGCCGTTCCCAAGCGCGATTTCCAAACCGTCGCGCCCGCTTATGAGATTCCCTGCAACAACCCCTGCAAAGTGGTGCCGTATAAGCCGCTGTCTCCGGGAGAAAAGGCAGCGCTCGACGAATGGCAGGAGCAGGAATCCAGTCAAGCGAATTGGGAAAAGCATGTGGCGGACGATCAGGACCAGCGAGTGGTGAGCACCTATGGAGGGGCTTCGCCTTCCAAGGCCGATCGCATCGCGGGAATGAACCGGCGTAAGGCGGAGAATTCGAAAGCGCCGAGCGTCGGCGCCGCTCCGGCATTGTGGGTTCGCACCTGGGATTTCGACGATGCGGTGGTCATGGTCTCGATTCAGCCGACTTACGGCGACAAGGCCTATTGGTCGAGCCGGGTACTGGCCAAGAACAAGGACGGCTTGTGGCAGATGATGGAGAGCTATCACAACTATGTTTTGGCTTCTCCGGTCATGACCGCCACGCCCAATCAACCCGACCTGAAGTAAACGGCAAGCAGAGCCAAGCGCGTCGTCGAGGTTTCCGATGCGCCGCTGCTCGGCTTCGCGACTCTACTCGGTTCGGCGTCGGGCTGCGCGAGTCCTCTTTTAGAAAAGGAACTTGAACCCCAGTTGCATCACGCGGGCGCTACCCGATCCGAGGATTGGATTGCCGTTGATGACGTCGGGCGTGCCGCACCCGCAACCGAACGTACCTCCCGAGGGGTCGTCGCCGATGTTAGAGCCAACCACGCCGCCGTACGGATTGGCGAGGATGGGGTGGTTGAAGACGTTAAAGAACTCGACGCGGAATTGGGCGTTGAAGCGTTCCGTGAACCTGAAATTCTTGAATACCGAGAAATCCACGTTCATGATGCCTGGGTCGCGGAAGAGGTTCCGGCCCATCGTGCCGAAGGTTCCGAGGACCGGAGGAACCATCACCGATTTGTTTCTCACGTAGCAGCCGGCGGTGGCGAGCGTACGGGGGTCGGGGGCTACCGCCATACATTGCGCAGCCATGGCCGCACTCTGCGTTGGCGAGAACGTAGTCACGAGGCCGGGGGGAATACCAGAAGTCGCCGAGCAGCTCACAGGCCCAGGGAAGCCCGTGCAGTGCGGGATGGTCTCCACGCTGGAGTGGAAGTCGCTGGGGTTCCCGAAGAAATCCCAACGATCCGTGTATTCGCTGGTTCCGCTGAAGTTGTCGTTCAGGTCGTAGACGATCCACGGCTGGCCGCCAGCAAGGGTGACGATTCCGTTGAGCTTCCAGCCTTCGAGCATCTGGGCGAAGCCTTTCCTGCCGGGAATCTCGTAACCGCCCTGGAAAGTGAAGCGGTGCCGCGTGTCGTAGTCGCTGTTGCCGTACTCCAACCCGGGATTCCGGCTATCCTGCGGTTGCGTGCCGAAACGATTCAAGGAACCATTGTCGAGACCGTGACCGTACGTATAACCGGCGGTGAAGTTGACTCCGTGGGAAAGCCGCTTGGTTAGCGTGGCCTGCAGGCTGTTGTAGTTGGAACGGCCATCGTTCACTGCTTCGTTGATAAATTGCAGGTAGGGGTATTGGGCGCCGTAGGGACGCACGCACGTTACTCCGTCGTTGGGAACCGCACATTGATTGATGTCACGCAGACCCGTCAGCCTGTCGCCGTGAGTACCGACATAGCCAATCTCCAACGCGAGGTTGCTGCCGAAGGTGTGCTGCACACCGAGGTTGTAATTCACGGTTAAGGGATTCTTGAGATTTGGGTCTACCGCCCCAATGTTACAGGGCGAGTCGGCCGTGCAATAGGTAAGGCCCGGCGGATAAACAACGCCATTCCAGTTCAGGTGGTTGCCGGGGATCTGCGCGCTGATCACGGCGATGCTGCCGCCATACGTCTGCGGGCAAGGCAATGCGTTCGTGGTGCATGCGCCCGTCGGAACAGTGGCTAGGCTGGTGCCTCCCGGGACGTTGGCGGCGCCGGGGTTCGCCACGAAATTGGCGGCGCCGAACGTCGAGTAGAGCACGCTGGCACCGCCGCGGAGTACGGTGGTTCCTTTGCCCGTGACATCATAGGCAAAGCCTAGGCGCGGCGAGAAGTTGAGGGGATCGCCCTTGTAGACGGTGCTGCCCAGCCTTGGGTCGCCCTGCTGGACGATTCCAACCGAGGGAAGGAAATTACCGATTTGGTTGTGGACCTCCTTCATCGGCGTGAAATAGGAATAGCGCAGGCCCATATTGATCATCAATTTCCGAGTGATGCGCCAGTCATCCTGAACGAACGCCGCGTATGACTTCCATGTGAGCCTCACGTTTGGATTGCCGGTGAGCAGAGCTCCAAAGGTGGGATCTCCGGCGAAGAAGTCCTGAAGTGTGGAGGAACCGGGGAAAGCGTTGCCGCCGCCGACGAAAAAGATTCTGCCCCGCGAGTCACAGGCGCATGAATCACCCTCGATGTGCGCGAATTCGAAGCCAAACTTCAAGGCGTGCTTACCCAGCAAATACGAGACATTGTCCTGCAAATCCCAGTACGGGTTGGGTGTCGAGTCCAGCGGCCGGCCACCCTGGCTGCCCAATATTTGACCAGCCTGTACGTCAAAACCGCCAATGTTGACCGTGGGGAACCCACCTTTCGCAGGGGCACCCGTGTTGATGGGGTAGCCAACGCCATCGGGTTTGATGGCGGCGTCGGCGGGGTCAAATAAGAAGACCGCGCGGTTGTAGCCAAACCGGACTTCGTTGACCAGGCGGGAAGTAGGGGTCCAAATCCAACTGCTGCCGACGGTCCAGGTGGTCTGTCTGACATTGTCCCCCCAGGCTGCGTTCGTCGCGGCGTGATCTTCTCCCAAGGCATGGTAGTGGCCCGTTAGCAACAGGCCGTTAATCCGGTTTTTGTCGTTGAGGTTGTAATCTATTTTGGCTATGTAGTTGTCACTGACGTTGGTGTTGGGGAAACTGCTGACGAAGTTGGTTGTGTTGGGCTGAGCTCCCTGGAGGTATCCGCCCGTGCAGACGGCTGCCGCGTTGCAGCCCAGCAATTTCAGGCTGACGGGACTCAACGGGATGCCCATAGCCTGCAGCCCCGTGATAGCGTCTGCCATGCTGTGCACCGGATCCGGGATTGCCTGCGGGGCGGTTTCGGGAATTGTAACGGGGAAGGCGTTGCCGACTTGGGAACGCATGCCCTCATAGCCGCCGAAGAAGAAAATCTTGTCCTTTTTGATGGGCCCGCCCGCTACGCCGCCGAACTGCTCCAACGTCGTGGGCAAAACCGGTGCGGGAGGGGGGTTGAAGTAGTTGCGGGCATCCCAATCCTGGTCACGGCCAAACGCGTACGCCGAGCCGTGAAACGTGTTGGTTCCGGACTTGACTCCCACATTCACCACCGCGCCGGCCTTCCAGCCGAACTCCGCTTTCGGATTTTCCTCGACGTTGAATTCCTGGATCGCGTCGACGGGCAGGATGGTCGCCATATCGGTGAATGGACTTCCCATATTGGCGATGGAGCGATTGTCAAAGAAATTGGAATTGAGAACGCCGTCCACCAGCCAGACGGTTTCATCGGGGCGAACGTTGTTGGTGCTCTGAGTCCACGGTGAGCCGCCCGGCTGGAGCATGACGCCTGGGCGCAGACCCAGGAGATTTTGGTAGTTGCGGCCGTTCAAGGGCAGATCGTTGATTTCCGCGTTGCTGAGAGCGCCGCCCAATGTGGCGCTGGCGGTATCCACCAACGGGATTGCTTCGGTGATCGTAACGGTCTGGGTCTGTTCGCCGGGCCGAGGAGTCAAGTCAACTCGAACTTCCTTGCCAACCTCGATCACAACATTCTCGCGGTTGAGTGTTTGGAACCCTTTGGCCTCGACGCGCACCGTATAGGTGCCGGGAATCAGCGTGGGGGCGTTGTATTCGCCGACCTGATCCGTGGTCAGCATTCGCGAGGTGCCTCTCTGCGTGTCCAGGACAGTTACCGTGGCGCCCGGTATCGCGGCGCCCGTCTGGTCCGTAACGGTTCCTAGAATCCGGCCGAAATTTCCCTGAGCAAACAGCGCCAGAGAAAATAGCAAAGCACCCAGGATCGTACCGAGCACGCACGTAGTGGCTCGGGCCCTCTTCAACGTTACGGATTTCATTTATGGGTCACCCCTTAAGCTGATTTCTCAAATGCACAGACAAAGGACAATTGCCCGCTCGCAAATTAACCCAGCTTCTTGACCACCTGCATCGCCATCCCTGCGGCGATGCCGCTAAGAAATTAGAAAGCCGTTCCCGTCAATCACACACCCGTTTTTTTTCAATGGCTGGAAGTATATGCCCGCTCGCTAAGGGTGTCAAGGGGCCTCTGGGCAAAATAAGAAAAGAGCGGGACGCTTGGCGGCGGCCCGCTCTGTATTCAAGAAAGCGGAATTTCCTCGTCACACAGGGGCTTCTACTCCGGAATGAGGGAAGCCCCTAGGAGTGCAAGAATCACATACTAGAACGACAGCTTCAATCCGAGTTGCATCTCCCGGCCGTCTCCGGAACCGAGGATCGGGTTGCCGTTGATGATATCGGGCGTGCCGCACCCGCAGCCGAAGGTACCCGTGACCGAAGGGTCGTTGCCGATAGCCGAGTTCACCACACCGCCGTACGGATTGGCGAGATTGGGGTGATTGAAGATGTTAAAGAACTCAATGCGGAACTGGGCGCTGAACCGTTCGTGGATCGTCCAGTTCTTGAATATGGAGAAATCCACGTTGTTGAAACCAGGGTCGCGGAAGATGTTCCGGCCCATGGTGCCAAAGGTTCCGGCTTTGGGAGGAACCATCACCGATTTGCCTTTCACGTAACAGCCTCCAGCGGCGAGCGTGTTGGGATCGGGGGCCACTGCTGTACACTGCGCCCACATGGCAGCGGACTGGGCAGGAGAAAAGAAACTCTGGATTGTAGAAACGCCGCTGATTGTGCTGCAAGTGGTAGGGCCTGTGCAGTAAGGAAGAGAACTCGAGCTAGATTTGAAGTCGCCGGGGTTTCCGAAGAAGTCCCAACGATCTTCGAATTCATTGCTGCCTGTGAAATTGTTCCCGGTGTCGGTGGCCCCCCAGGGTTGGCCACCAGCCCAGTTCCAGATGCCGTTGAGCTTCCAGCCTTTGAGCATCTGGCCAAAGCCGTTCCTGCCGGGAATGTCCCAGCCCCCTTGGAAGGTGAAGCGGTGCCGGGTGTCGTAGTCGGCATTGCCGTACTCCAACTGCGGAGCAAGGCTGTTCTGAGGCAGGCCACCGAAACGATTCAGGGAACCGTTGTCCAAGCCATGGCCGTAGGTGTAACCGGCAGTGAAGTTAACCCCCTGGGACAACCGCTTGGTCAGCGTGGTCTGCAAGCTGTTGTAGTTGGAACGGACATCGTTCACGTTGTCGTTGATGTAGTGCAGGTAAGGGTATTGCGCGGCGAAGGGAAGGATGCCCGTCTGGAGATTGGGCTGATTGAGATCTACGATCCCTATTAAGTCGCCCCCGTGAGTGGCGACGTAGCCGACCGTCAACGAGTAATTATTCCCGAATTGGTGCTGCACATCGAAATTCCAGTTGTAGACGTGGGGGATTTTGATGTTCGGGTTGATCGCGGCGGCATTGCACGGATTGGCGGGGGTACAAGCAAAGCTGACGCCTTGCGGATAGACAACACCATTCCAATTGAGGTTGGGTCCGGGGATGGTTGCTTTGCCGATCCCGATGGTGCCGCCGTAGGTCGAAGGACAAGGCTGTCCAACGGCCACGGCCATCGTGCAGGCGCCGGTCGGGTCAGTGGCGAGGCTGGCGCCTCCGGGTATGTTGTTCGACCCGGGGTTGCCTAAGAAATCAGCGACGTCGAAGACAGTGTAAAGACGGCTGAACCCGCCGCGAAGAACAGTGGTGCCCTTGCCGGTGATATCCCAGGCAAAACCTATGCGCGGGGAAAAGTCATAGGGGGAGGCCTTCCAGAGGGTGCTGCCGACGCCGGACTGGCCTTGCTGAACCAATCCAGCCGAGGGAAGGAAGTTGCCGATGGCGTTGTTGGCCGCGTGCATGGGTGTGACGTACTCGTAGCGCAGGCCAAGGTTGATCATTAACTTCGGAGTGATGCGCCAGTCATCCTGCACATACGGGGCGCTTGTAGTCCAAGTGAGCTTGGAGTTTGGTTGGCCGGTTTGTAGGTTTGCGAAGCTTGGAAGTCCGGCGAAAAAGTCCTCCAGCGGCGTGGAGCCGGCGAAAGCCTGGCTGCCCTTGAAAGCGATGACACCACGCTGGTCGCAGGAGCAGTCGTCGCCCTCGATGTGAGCGAACTCAAAGCCGAACTTCAAGGTGTGCTTGCCCACCAGATAGGAGACGCTGTCTTGCAAGTCCCAGTATGGGTTGGGCGTGGAATCCAGGGGTCTCCCTTGCTGGCTGCCGAGTAACTGGTGCGCTTGTCCATCGAAACCCGCAATATTGATCGACGGGAACCCACCCTGGGGAGATCCCGTGTTGATGGGATAGCCCGTGCCATTGGCTTTGGTGGACAAGTCGGAGGGATTGAATAAGAAGGTGATGCGGTTGTAGCCAAACCGGAGTTCATTCACCAGGCGGGAAGTAGGCGTCCAAATCCAGTTGCCGCTGACCGTATAAGTGGTCTGGACCACGATGTCCGTGAATAGCGCGTTTGTGGCAGCGTGATCTTCTCCGTCAGCGAGGTAGTGGCCAGTCATGAACAGGCCGCTGATGCGGTTCTTGTCGTTTAGATTGTAGTCTATCTTGCCAATCCCGTTGTCGCTTTGGTTGACGTTGGGGAAGCTACTGACGTAGCTGGTGGAGTTCTGCAGGTTGGGGAGGTAGCCGCCCGTGCAGGTGCCTGTCGCGCTGCAGCCGAACAACTTCAAGCTGAGGGGACTAAGCGCTATGCCCCTGGCGCTTAACGCCGCGATAGCATCCGGCATGCTGGTGGTCGGGTTCCCGATCGAGGTGGTTTCGGGGAGGCTTACCGCGAAGGCGTTGCCGACTTCGGAACGCATGCCTTCGTAGCCGCCGAAGAAGAACAGTTTGTCTTTCTTGATGGGGCCGCCCCCCACGCCGCCGAACTGCTCCAACGCGGTGGGGAGAATCGGGTTGGGAGAGGGGTTGAAGAAGTTGCGGGCGTCCCAGTTGACATCGCGGCCAAACGCGTAGCCCGAACCATGAAAACTGTTCGTTCCAGACCGGATGCCCACGTTCACTACCGCGCCGGGTTTCCAGCCGAACTCCGCTTTCGGATTCTCTTGGAGATCGAAAGCCTGGATCGCGTCGACGGGCAGGATAGTCGCCATATCGGTAAATGGACTCGGCATATTGGCGACCGGGCGGCTGTCAAAGAAATTAAGATTGATAATGCCATCCACCAGCCAGACGGTTTCGTCGGGGCGCACGTTGTTGGTGCTCTGGGTCCAGGGCGAGCCGCCCGGCTGCAGCATCACGCCCGGGCGCAGACCCAACAGATTTTGGTAATTCCGGCCGTTCAGGGGCAGATCGTTGATTTCCGCGCTACTGAGTGCGCCGCCGAGAGTGGCGCTGGCAGTGTCCACCAGCGGAATCGATTCTGTGATCGTAACGGTCTGCGTTTGTTCGCCGGGCCGGGGAGTCAAGTCGACTCGCAGCTCCTGGCCAACGTCAACCACGATGTTCTGACGGTTCAGGGTCTGGAACCCCTTCGCCTCGACGCGCACCGTATAGGTACCGGGAATCAAGTTGGGAGCGTTATACTCACCGGCTTGATCGGTGACCAGTGTTCGAGTAGTGCCTCTCTCCGTGTCTGTGACACTCACCGTGGCGTTCGGTATCGCGGCGCCCGTCTGATCCGTTACGGTTCCTAGAATCCTGCCGAAATTGCCCTGGGCGAACAGCGCCGCAGAGAAAAGCAATACAGCCAAAATCGCACCGAGCCCGCAGAGCATTGTTCTGGCTCGATCCGTCATCAACGTAGTGCACTTCATGAGCAAGCATCTCCTTTTCGAACACGGAAAGGACTAACTACGCCGAAGGGCAGGCATTCAGATCAGGGGCAGCTTAACCCACTGCCACCGCAACTTTGGAATTTAACTTAGTTTCAACCTACCTGAAAAAACCCCTGCACCGTCATAAAACACAACTCACTCATCCCACCACAGGCGAGTTAATCACCGCGAGGAAGCATACTTCTTTCTGTTACGGAAGTCAAGGGGGTATTTTGTAAGGTGTCGCTAGTATGTGATCTGTCCGGTTGAATTCACACATGAACTGTCCGCTTTGAAAAAGCGGCGGGGGAAGCTGA
>Ga0209415_10010945_pt1 | contig 15345 bp, 13 predicted proteins | sample PeaSoiSIISIP2007_FD_187696 | JGI IMG/M metagenome (GOLD analysis project Ga0209415, IMG submission 187696) | Peat soil microbial communities from Weissenstadt, Germany - SII-SIP-2007 (SPAdes) (version 2) | ecosystem: Environmental > Terrestrial > Soil > Wetlands > Peat | place: Germany... | reverse complement strand
CCTCGCCGGCGGTGACGAAGACCATGTCAGCGCCCTTCAGCGCCTCCTTGATCTCGTCGCGCGACTCGGCCGCCGCGCCGAAGCCGATCTCCGGGTTGGCGCCGGCGCCGAGGCCCTTCGTCAGGTCGGTTCCGATGTGCAGCTTGACATCGGCGTCGCACATCGCGAGCGCCTGCGCGTCGGTGTTCGCGGCGACGAACTCGACTCCGCGAAGGCCCGCGTCAACCATGCGGCTGACGGCGTTGGTGCCGCCGCCACCGACGCCCACAACCTTGATAACTGCGAGATAGCTACCGCCGTCCATTGGTCACATCCGAGCCTAGAGTCAGAATGAAGGGTTTTTCGCGGCGACCGCGAAGGCACCGCAAAAGCCACGTTATGCGGGGCTTCGGGCGATTGTCAATGCAACCGCATCATCGCAACTTTCGTTGCAGATCGCCGAACCCTCGACCTGGACCTGAAATCAGGTCCTTCTATCGGCTCAACCTGAGGTGGAGCTTGAGCCTTGGATCAGGGCCGGCTGGAGCACCGTGGCGACCATCGCCGTGGCGGTGCCCACCCCGGACGGCGAGCCGCCGGCGCCGCTGGTGGCGCCGTAGCCGACCTGGGCGGCGGGCCGCGAGGGGACGCGCACGTCGATGTAGCTCGCGCCGCGCGAACCGGGGTCGGCCAGTACCGCGACGGCGGCGTCCCACTTGGCGTGCAGCAGCGCGTAGCTGCCGAAGATCAGCCGCGGGCCGCGGTGCAGATAGATCGTCAGCGAACCGTCGGCGCGCGTCACGGCGGCGGTGCGGGCGCGCAGCGGCGCCGGCGCGTCGCGGAGCACGCGCAGCGCGAGCAGCACGAACGGGTCCCGCGTGCGGCCGCCCGCGGGGAGCGTCGCGGAGTGCACCGCGGCGAGCGGTCCGGCCCCGGCGAGGCCGCTGATCACGCTGCCGTCGGCAGCCAGCGGGAAGGAGTGGTGGGCGACCGCCAGCCGCAGCACCGCCCGGCGTTCGACGACCTCGATCCGCACCCCGTGCGGGAAGTCGGTCTGCGCCCGCACGTCCTCGATCAGCGTGTAGGGCGCAACCGCGGCACGCAGCGCGGCGACCGAGAAGTCGGTCGTGGTCTGCGTCCGCGCCGCGGCGATCAGCTGATCGGAGATGGCCGGCAGCGCGTTCGGCGAGAGGCCGACGATGCTCACCTGATCGACGGCGAACAGCGAGCTTCCGCGCAGCACGAACCAGCCGCCGAGGCCGATCACGGGGATCAGCGCGAGGCAGGCGAGCTTGTGGCGCAGGGCCATCGCGTATTGCTTCGCGCTCGAGGCCGAAACCCCTACCAGGGAAAGCGAACCTCGCCGAGCAGCTTCACCTCGGGCTCGAGCTCGACGTCGAAGCGCTCGAGCACGAGCTGGCGTGCCGCGGCCATCAGGCGAAGGATGTCCGTGGTGCTCGCGGCACCGATGTTCTCGACGAAGTTCGCGTGCTTGCGCGAGAAGCGCGCGTCGCCGACGCGCAGATCCCTCGCCCCGGCAGCCTCGAGCAGCGCCCAGGCGCTGTGCCCCGGCGGGTTCTTGAAGGTCGAGCCGAAGGTCTTGATCCCCTTGGGCTGCGCGGCGTGGCGGCGTTCCCGCATCGCAGCGAGCGTGGCGCGAACGGTTTCGGGCGCCGCCGGCGAGAGCGCGAAGCGGGCCCGCGTCACGATCTCGGACGCGCCCAGGTTCGAGCTGCGATAGGTGAATCCGAGCGCCTCCGGGCCGCGGCGCTCGACGCCGTCGCAGCTGGCGATCTCGACCCAGTCGAGGACCTCTGCCAGGGCGCCGTTGTAGGCGTTCGCGTTCATCCGCACCGCCCCGCCGACGCTGCCGGGAATGTTGACCGCGAACTCGATGCCGGCGAGCCCGAGCACGGCCGAGCGAGCCGCGACGGCGGGCAGCCGGGCGCCCGCGCCGACCCGCAGGCCGTGGCCGTCGGCCTCGATCCGCGCCAGCTCGCGCTCCAGCTTGATGACGAGGCCGCGAACCCCCTCGTCGGCCACCAGCAGGTTGGACCCCGAGCCGAGAACGTGCACCTCGGCCTCGCGCTCGCGGGCCCAGTCGAGCAGCTCGCGCAGTTCGCCTGCGGACCCGGCGAGCGCGAAGTGCTCGGCGGCGCCGCCGCTGCGTACGGTCGTCAGGCGCGCCAGCGGGTGGCCGGCGACCGGCTCAAGCATCCCTGCCGCCCGCCGCGACGAGCGCGCGCGCGACCGCGTCGACGTCGCCCGCTCCCATCGCCAGCACGAGATCGCCGTCGCCGGCAAGCGCCCCCGCCACGGCGACCGCACGCTCGCTGTCCGGCAGCCAGTACACCGGCCTGCCGGCCGCCGCGTCGGCGGTCGCCTCGGCGATCATCAGGCCGCTGACTCCGGGGTGGTCCTCGGCGCGCTCGCGCGCCGGGTAGACGTCGAGCACGATCACCGCGTCGGCGCCGGCCAGCGCGGCGCCGAACTCGCGGACCAGCGCCCGCGTGCGCGAGTACAGGTGCGGCTGGAAGATCGCGATCAGCCGGCGCGGCGCCAGCGTGCGGGCCGCGGCGAGCGTCGCCGCGATCTCGCTCGGGTGATGCGCATAGTCGTCATAGATCTCGGCGCCCCCGGCGCTCGCGCCGAGGCGCTCGAAGCGCCGCACGGTGCCGCTGTACCCGCTCAGCCCGCGGGCGGCGTCAGCCACGCCGACGCCGACCAGTTCGGCGACCGTCAGCGCCGCCGCCGCGTTGCGAGCGTTGTGCTCGCCGGGCACGGCCAGCGCCACCGGCACGCCGTGCCACTGGAAGCGCGAAGCGCTCGCCCCGTCGGCGGGCGCCGGCGCGTCGTAGGGGACCGCCGGACCGTCGCGCAGCGCGAGCAGCTCCGGGCGGTCCCAGATCACGGCGCTCGCGGCGCCGGCCAGGAAGGCCCGATATACCTCCTGGAGCTCGTGCAGCGATCCGTAGGCGTCGTGGTGGTCGAGCTCGACGTTCGTCAGCACCGCGATCTCGACGTGCAGCGAGAGCATCGAGCGGTCGGACTCGTCGGCCTCGATGACCAGCCACTCACCGTCGCTCCATTCGCCGTTGCGACCGCTCTCGCGGAGTATCCCGCCGATCAGGTAGCAGGGATCGAGGCCCCCCGCGCGCAGCGCGCTGACGATCATCGCCGAGGTCGTCGTCTTCCCGTGCGCGCCGGCGACGGCGATCGTGCGCCGCAGCGCGGTCAGCTGCTCGAGCAGCGCCGCCCGCGTCAGGACCGCGAGCCCGCGGGCCAGCGCGGCCCGGCGCTCGGGATTGGAGTCGCCGATCGCGCTCGAGCAGACGACCTCCACATCCTCACCGGGCGGCACGTTCTCCGCTCGGTGGCCGATCGTCGCCTCGAGCACGCCGTCAGCCGCCAGTGCCGCGCCAAACGGCGAAGCGGCCTGGTCCGATCCGCTGACCGCGGCCCCGAGCGTGTGCGCCGCCCGTGCGTACGCACTCATCCCGGCGCCGCCGACGCCGACGAAGTGCAGGCGCCGCTGCGCCCACGGGCGCCGGGTGCGACCGGGCTCGCCCATCCCGCTAACGGGCCTCCGTCAAGAGGATCGTGGCGACGGCCTGGGCGGCGTCGGGGCGGGCGAGCGCGCGCGACGCGCGACCCATCGCCGCCAGCCGCATCGGGTCGCCGATCAGCCGACCCACCTCGGCCGCGAGGCGCGGTCCGCTGCACTCGCCGTCGTCGACCACGACCGCCGCGCCGGCGCTCTCCATCCACGCCGCGTTCGTGCGCTGATGATCGGCGCTCGCGGCGGGGAACGGCACCAGGATCGCTGGGAGTCCGTAGGCGGCGATTTCGAAGATCGAGCCGCCGGCGCGCGCGACGACCAGGTCGCTCGCCGCCAGCGCGCGCCCGAACTCCTCGCGGTCCAGGTACTCGCGCAGGTCGTAGAGCGCGCCGCGCGGACGCGTCGCCAGCGCGGGCCAGTCGCGCGCCCCGGTCACGTGCAGGACGCGGAAGCTGGCGCCGTCGAGACCGTCGAGCGCCGCCTCGTTGATCGTGCGCGAGCCCAGCGACCCGCCGAAGATGAGCACGCACTGCTCCCACGGCGCGATGCCAAACGCCGCCCGGGCAGCGTCGCGGTCGGCGTGCGGCGGGGCCACCGGGCGCCCGGTGACGCGGTAGCGGCGACCGCGGCGACCGGCGATCGGAAAGGCGAGGCAGACGCGCGCCGCGAGCGGCGCGAGGATGCGATTGGCGAGTCCCAGGTGGCTGTCGGCCTCGGTCAGCACGAAGGGAATCCGGCGCGAGAAGGCCGCGAGCGCGACCGGACCGGCGACGTAGCCGCCGCCGCCCATCACCACGTCGATCCGCCGCCCGGCGAGCAACCGGCGGGCGCGAGCGACCGCCCGCGCCGCCTGCCACAGCGCGCGCAGCGCGCGCAGCGGGTTGCGGCGGTCCAGCGCGGAGACGGCGAGCCGCTCGAACGGGTATCCGGCGGCCGGCACCAGCGCCCGCTCGGCGCGGTCGCCGCCGATGAAGACGACCTCAGCCCCCCGCTCCCGCAGCGCGTCGGCGACCGCCAGCGCGGGCACCACGTGCCCGGCGGTCCCGCCGGCTGCGATCGCGATCCGCGGCTGTTCGCTCATCCTCGGATCGTCGCTCTTTTTCGCCGGGCGTGCTGCGCACCGCCCGCAGGTGGGCCGCCCCGCCACCGGCGACGTTCAACAGCAGCCCCATCGCGGCGAGCATCACCAGCAGGTTGCTGGCGCCGTAGGACACGAACGGCAGCGGGACGCCCGTGACCGGAGCGATGCCGAGCACTGCGAACACGTTCAGCGCGGCCTGCAGCACGACCAGCGAGGTGACTCCGACCGCCACCAGCAGGGCGTAGCTGCCCTTCGCGCGACGCGCGGCGCGCAGCCCGGCGTAGGCGATCAGCCCGTAGAGCGCCAGCAGCGCGGCGATCCCGACGAACCCGAGCTCCTCGCCGATCACCGCCAGGATGAAGTCGGTCGGCGCCTCGGGCAGGTAGAAGTCCTTCTGCAGCGACTGCCCCGGGCCGCGTCCGAACAGGCCGCCCGAACCGATCGCGACCTGACTCTGAACCGCCTGGTACCCGCTGCGAGTGGCATGCGCCCACGGGTCCAGGAACGAGGTCAGACGGGCGCCGGCGTAGGGCACGGCGAAGGCGAACGCGATCACGGCGCCAACGAGCAGGATCGTCGCCAGCACGAACAGGCGCATCGAGATGCCCGCGGTGAGCACGACCGCGGCGAGCGCGAACGCGATCACGAGCGTCGTGCCGACGTCCGGCTGCGAGCCCACGAGCAGGCACGCGGCGGTGCCGACCAGCGCGACCCGCTTGAGCGCGGTCGTCCGGCTGCGGGTCCCGGGGCGCCCGCGGGCGAGCACGTGCGCGGCGTAGAGGACGAGCGCGAGCTTCATCAGCTCCGAGGGCTCGAATTGCAGCCCGCCGGCGCCGATCCAGCGCTGCGCGCCGAGCGTCGAATGACCGAGCCCGGGGATCCGCACCGCGATCAGCAGCGCGAAGGCGACCGCGAGCAGCGGACCGGTCAGCCGGCGCACCCGCTCGAGGCCGACCCGCGAGGCGTGGCGCAGGACCACTAGGCCGAGGGCGCCGTAGAGCAGGAAGCGGATCAGCGAGCCCATGCCCCCGGCCGTGCCGCCGTCGATCGCCGAGGGCGAGGAGGCGCTGTAGACCATCACCGCACCGCCCGCAAGCAGGCACAGCGTCGCGGTCAGCAGCAGGCTGTGTTCGATCGGCAGCCGCGGCCTGGCGGCGCGGGCGGCGGGCTCTGAGGGGAGCTGGACGCGACCCGGCGCTGTGGCGACGGAAGCCATCCCTGGTCCTTCAACACGGTCGCCGAAATGCCTTCCCGCGCTCGCCGTGGACGCCGGCGAGTCGGCGTGCGAACCCGCGCGCGCCTCAGCCGAGCACGAGCCGCCTGAACTCCTCGCCCCGCGCCTCGTAGTCGCGGAACTGGTCGAAGCTCGTCGCGGCCGGGCTGAGCAGCACGACCTCCCCGGCGCGCGCGGCCTCACGCGCCGCGTGGATGGCGCGCTCGAGCGTGCTGTGGATCGCGACGGGCACTCCGGCCGGCGTGGTCGCCGCCGTCAGGGCGCCGGCCATCTCGAGCGCGCTCTCGCCGATCAGGTAGACCGCGCGGGCGCGCACCGCGATCTCCGGCCCGAGCGCGCCGAAATCCTCGCCCTTGCCGCGGCCGCCGAGGATCAGGTGCACGCTGCCGGGCTCGAATGAGCGCAGCGCGACAAGCGTGCTCGCCACGTTCGTGCCCTTGGAGTCGTTGACGAACAGCACGCCCTCGAGCGTCGCGACCTCCTCCAGGCGATGCGCGACGCCGGGGAACGCCGCGAGCGCGGCGATCACGCCGTCCGCCGGCAGGCCGCAGGCGAGCGCGGCGGCCGCCGCGGCCATCGCGTTCTCGACGTTGTGCCCGCCGCGCAGTCGGATCGCCGAGCGCTCCACGAGGCGCTCTCCCCGCCACCACAGCCACTCGCCGTCGCTGCGCAGATCGGCGCCGGCGGCGGCGCCGAAGGTGACCCGCGCCGCGTCGCCGCCGACCTGGGCCCCGACGCCCCCGATCGGTAGCACCGCGAAATCGCCGCGCTGCTGGTTGGCGAACAGCCGCAGCTTCGCCGCGAGGTAGGAGCGCATGTCACCGTGGCGGTCGAGATGGTCGGGCGCGACGTTCAGCAGCACCGCCGTGTGCGGCGCGAACGCGACGGTGTCCTCGAGCTGGAACGAGGACGCCTCGCAGACGACCGTCACCTCAGCCGCGAGCGGCGCCTCGCCGAGCGGCGGCGGCGTCGCGAGCAGGCTCAGCGCGCGCCCGACATTGCCGGCCACGACGACCGCGGCGCCGCAGGCGCGGTGAATTGCGCCGATCAGCTCGACGGTGGTGGTCTTGCCGTTCGTCCCGGTGACGGCGACGAACTCGTTTGGCAGCATTCGCCACGCCAGCTCGAGCTCGCCGATGACCTCGATCCCGGCTTCGCGCGCGGCGACGATCAGCGGCGCAGCGGCGGGCACGCCGGGGCTCTTGACGACGCAGTGCACGCGCGCGAGCGCGGCGAGCGGATCGGCCACCGGCTCCACTCCGGCCGCCTCGAGCTCCGCCACCGCCGCGCCGCCGCGGTCGTGCCCGAGCACGATCTCCCCGCGCGCAGCCAGCGCGAGCGCCGCCGCGGTCCCCGAGCGTGCCAGGCCGACGACCAGGAACGGCCCGCCGGGCAGCGGCGGGCGGCTCAATGGATCGAGTGCGCGTAGACGGTGAAGCCGATCGCCGCGCCGATCGCCGTGATGATCCAGAAGCGCAGGATGATCTTCGTCTCCGACCACGCCTTCAGCTCGAAGTGGTGGTGGATCGGAGCCATCAGGAAGACGCGCTTGTGAAAGACCTGGAAGGCGACGATCTGGATCAGCACCGAGAGCGCCTCGATCACGAAGATCCCGCCGATCAGGATCAGCAGGGTTTCGGTCTGGGTCATCACCGCGAGACCGGCGAGCGCGCCGCCCAGCCCGAACGAGCCGGTGTCGCCCATGAAGATCGTCGCCGGGAAGGCGTTGAACCAGAGGAAGCCGACGCACGCCCCGACCAGGCACGCGGCGAGCAGCGCCAGCTCGATGTCCTGACCCGAGCCGCTGAGGAAGGTGATGCCGACGTATGCCATCAGGACGATCGCCGCGCAGCCGGCCGCCAGCCCGTCGAGACCGTCGGTCAGGTTGACGCCGCTGGTCGTGCCCGCCACCACGAGGTAGATCAGGAACGGATAGAAGGCGCCGAGATCCACCGTGTAGTCGACGTAGCGCAGGCGCAGGCTCGAGGAGCCCAGGGCGTGGCGGGCGAGCAGCCACAGCCCGATCGAGATCGCGGCGAGCAGGATCAGCTTGGTGCGGGCGCGCAGGCCGAGCGAACGACGCTTGACGATCTTCATGTAGTCGTCGACGAAGCCGAGCAGCGCGCAGGCGATCGTCGCGCCGAACACGCCGACCGCCCGCGGGTCATCCCAGTTGGAGAGGATCGCGAACGGCGCGACCACCGCGATCAGCATGATGATCCCGCCCATCGTCGGCGTGCCCGCCTTGCCGAGATGGCCCTGTGGCCCGTCGTCACGCACGTGCTGACCGAACTCGCGCCGGCGCAGGAACTCGATGAACTTCGGCGAGAGGAAGATGCAGATGAGCAGCGCCGCCGTGCCGCCGATCAGCACGCGCGCCATCGGCGCGCCGAGCACCGCGGTGGCGCCGATCAGCACGCTCGCCATCAGCGGCCCGCGAGCGCTTCGGCGACGAGCTCGAGGGCGACCGCGCGCGAGCCCTTGACCAGCACCGTGTCGCCGGAGCGCAGGCGATCGCGCAGCAGCGCGGCCGCCTCGCCGGCGTCGGCCGCATGCAGGTGCTCGCCGGCGGAGGCGAAGCTCTCGCCGGCCCACGCCGCGCGCTCGCCGACGGTGACCAGCACCGCCACGCCGGCCGCGGCCGCCTGCTCTCCCAGCGCGCGGTGGTAGCGGCGCTCGTCACGCGCTCCCAGCTCGAGCATGTCGCCGAGCACCGCGACACGCCGGCCGGCGGCGGTCCTGGCGAGTTCGTCCAGCGCGGCGCGCATCGACATCGGGTTGGCGTTGTAGCAGTCGTTGATGACGAGCACCCCGCCGGGCAGCGAGAGATGCTCACCGCGCAGACCCGAGAAGCTCACCTCGAGCCGTCCGTCGGCGAGCGCCACGCCGAGCGCGCCGGCCGCGGCCAGCGCGGCGCAGAGGTCGGTCAGCAGGTGCGCGGAGCGAAACCCGGGCTCGAGCGAGAGCCGCCGATCGCCGATCGCAACGCTCACGCCGTCGGGTCCGGCTTCGAGCACCTCGACGTCGCCGCCGGGACCGAACCGCACGGTCGCCAGATCGGGCCGCAGGAACGGCTCGAGCAGCGATTCGCCGGCCGGCACGACGGCGGTCGCGCCTCTGGCGAGCCCGGCGATCAGCTCGCCCTTGGCGGCGGCGATCGCCTCGAGCGTTCCCAGCAGCTCGAGGTGCGCCGGTCCGACGTTGATGACGACGCCGACATCGGGCTCGCAGATCGCGGTCAGCTCCGCGATCTGACCCGCGCCCCGCATGGCCAGCTCGAGCACCAGCGCCTGGGTGCCGCGCGGCGCGGCGAGGATCGCCAGCGGCAGGCCGATCTCGGTGTTCTGGTTGAGCGGGCTCGCGACGGTCGCGAGCGACGGTGACAGCAGCGCGGCGAGGATGTCCTTGGTCGAGGTCTTGCCGGTCGATCCGGTGATCGCGACGACAGCCGCCCGCAGCTCGCGCCGCCACTCCCGCCCGAGCCGGCCGAGCGCCGTGAGCGGATCCGCGCAGGCGAGCAGCACGCCGGCGGGCGCGCCGGCCGCGGCGCGCGCGACGTGCTGATCCGGCGCGAGCACGCCCCACGCGCCGGCCGCCAGCGCGTCCTCGAGGAAGCGCCCGCCGTCTGTGCGCTCGCCCGCAAGCGCGATGAACAGGTCGCCGGGCGCCACCAGGCGCGAGTCGACGACGACCCGCGTCGGTCCGGCCAGTGGGCCCGCCCGCTGCTCGAGCAGACGCGCGCCGGCCGCCGCCGCAACGCGATCGGCGCTCCAGTCCCTCACGCCAGTGCCCGCAGCTCGCGCCGGGCGACCTGCGCGTCGTCGAACGGCAGGCGCCGCCCGCCCGCGAACTCCTGGCCCTGCTCGTGCCCCTTGCCCGCGATCACGACGACGTCCCCCGGCCGCGCGAGCGCAAGCGCGTGTGCGATCGCCTCGCGGCGGTCGACGATCGCCTCGACCGCCGCTCCGCCGCCGTGCGGCACGCCGGCGAGGATCTCCTCAACGATCGCCTCCGGGCGCTCCGAGCGCGGGTTGTCCGAGGTCACGATCGTCACGTCGGCGAGCTCCGCCGAGAGCCGCCCCATCTGAGGGCGCTTGCCGCGGTCGCGATCGCCGCCGGCGCCGAACACCGACACCAGGCGCCGCTGTGTGAGCGAGCGGGCCGCCCGCAGCACGTTCTCCAGCGAGTCGGGGGTGTGCGCGTAGTCGACGAGCACGGTGAACGGCTGGCCCTCGTCGAGCGCCTGGAAGCGGCCGGGCGCCGGGGCGATGTTCGGCAGCGTCTGCGCGATCAGCTCGAGCGGCACGCCCAGCGCGTGCGCGGTCGCCAGCGCGCCGAGCACGTTGGCGACGTTGAAGCGCCCCGGCATGCGGCTGTGCAGCTCTAGCTCCCCCGCCGGCGTGCGCGCGACGAACTGCGCGCCCGCCACGCCGAAGCGCAGGCCGCTCGCGCCGTAGTCCGCCGGCTGCTCGAGCGCGAAGGTCACGCTGTCCGGGTGCAGCTGCGCGAGGCGCTGCCCGTAGGGGTCGTCGACGTTGACCACGCGCACGCCGGGGCCGGCGTCGAACAGGCGCCGCTTGGCCGCGAAGTAGTCCTCCATCGTGGCATGGAAGTCGAGGTGATCCTGGGTCAGGTTCGTGAACAGCGAGGCGGCGAAGTGCGTGCCCTCGACGCGGTCCTGAGCGAGCGCGTGCGAGGAGACCTCCATCGCGCAGGCGCGGTCGCCACCGTCGAGCATCGCGCGGAAGGCGGCCTGCAGGTCGATCGCCTCGGGGGTCGTGTGAACCACCGTGCCCTCGCGCCCGCCGATCACCGACTTGACGGTGCCGAGCAGCGCGCACTGCTCACCCGCGGCCTCGAGCAGCGCCGCCAGCAGGAAGACGCTCGTCGTCTTGCCGTTCGTGCCGGTCACGCCGACGACGCGCAGCGAGGCGCTCGGATCGCCGTGGAAGCGGACCGCGAGCTCGGCCATCGCGGCGCGCGCGCTGGGCACCTCGATCTCGGGGACGCCGAGGCCGAGCGGCCGCTCGACGACCAGCGCCACCGCTCCGCGGGCGAGCGCGTCGGCGGCATGATCGTGACCGTCGCTGCGCGTGCCGCGGACGCAGAAGAAGAGCGCTCCAGGCGTGACCGAGTGGCTGTCGTAGGCGAGCGAGGCGATCTCGATCGGCGCCGCGCCGGCGCTCAGCTGCGAGAGCAACATGCGGGCGGAGTGTATGACGCACGCGCGCGCCACCGGGCGCGCGAGTGCGTCCAGCCGCGGCTCAACCCGGGGCGATCTTCAGGTACGGCAGGGCGAAGTCCATGATCTTCTGCCAGGCGGGTGCAGCGACCTCGGTGCCGTAGAAGTAGCCGCCCTGCGGCTGGTCGACGAGCACGACGGCCTCGATCTGCGGGTGCTGGGCCGGCGCGAAGCCGACGAACGACGCGTAGTAGTCCTTGTTGGAGTAGGTCCCGTTGATGACCTTGTTCGCGGTCCCGGTCTTGCCCGCCAGCACGTATCCGGGGATCTGGATCTCCGACGCCGTGCCGCCGGCGCGCGTGACGCCCTCCAGCATGCTGCGCAGCTCGGCGGCGACGGTCGGTGTGAGGATTCGCCTGGCGCGCGGCAGGGCGACCGGCGCGCCGCCGACGCTCGAGACGACGTGTGGCGCGCGCAGCAGGCCCCCGTTCGCGATCGCGGCGTAGGCGGTTGCGATCTGCATCGGCGTGACCGACACGCCCTGCCCGATCGGCATGTTGCCGATCGAGGAGCCCGACCACTGCGACACCGGCGGCACGATGCCCTGCTCCTCGCCGGGCAGGTCCACGCCGGTCTGCGAGCCGAAGCCGAAGCGCCGGATCCAGTCGTACATCCCGTTGTCGTGCAGCAGCTCGCCGATCTTGACGGCGCCGACGTTGCTCGACTCCGCGAGGATCTGCCTCGTGCTGAGGATCTCGGTGGGGTGGAACTCCGAGTCGTGGATCACGCGGTCGGCCACGGGCAGGCCGTAGGGAATCGTGAACTTCGTGTTGGGCGAGATGATCCCGTCCGACAGCGCGCCGCCGATCGCGACGATCTTGAAGGTGGATCCGGGCTCGTAGTCGAGCTGGTAGGCGTAGTCCTCCGAGAGCCCGACCTTGGCGGTGTTGTTGGCGTTCACGCGCGGCCAGTTCGAGAGCGCGAGGATCGCGCCGGTCTGGGGGTTGAGCACGATCGCCGTGGCGTGCAGCGCCATGTACTGCTCGCCGGTCGCGGCGACGACGGAGTCGGTGACCTGCTGCAGCCTCGCGTCGAGCGTCAGCTGCACGGTCCGGCCCGCGACGGGCGTCGGCCCGCTGACATGGATCGCCTGCCCCTGGCCGTCGAACACGACGGACTGGCGACCCGGGGTGCCGGTCAGCTCCCGGTCGTACTGCAGCTCGATCCCGGCGAGACCGTTGCCGTCGGCGCCGATCCCGCCGAGCAACTGGCCGGCGAGGTAGTCGTCGGGGTAGACGCGCCGCGGATCGGGGGTCAGATTGATGCCGGCGATGCCGAGCTTCCTGACAAGCGCCGCCGTGGCGGCCGGCACCTGGACGGCGAGCCGCGCCCAGTCGCGCGCGATCGGGTGCACGATGTCGGCCAGCAGCCTGGCGGACGGAACGCCCAGCAGCGGCGCCAGAGCAGCCGCGGCGGCCGCGGGGTTGCGAACCTGCCTGGGCGTCGCGGTGATGTCGTCGGCGGCCTCCGTCACGGCGAGCAGGTCGCCGTTTCGGTCGACGATCGACCCGCGCGCCGCCGGGAACGTGATCGTCGTGACGTGCTCGAGGTTCGCGAGCGCCGAGAGATGGCCGGCGTTGACGGTCGCGAGCTCCAGCGCTCGCACCGCCGCGACGCTCAGCAGCGCCGCGAACGCGGCAAGGAGCCAGCCGATTCGCCGCCGGCTCAGCGCCACGGCTACTGACCCGCGGTGGTGCCGCCGGCGAGCGTCGTCGAGCTGCCCGCGCCCGTCGTCGAGGCGCCCGCGCCCGTCGTCGAGGTCCCCGCACCCGTCGTCGAAGCGCCCGCACCCGTCGTCGAAGCGCCCGCACCCGTCGTCGAGGCACCCGCACCCGTCGTCGAGGCACCCGCGCCGCCCGCCCCGGCGCCGGTGGGCGTCGTCGGACTGCCGGCGCCCGCGGTCGTGGCGTTCCGCGTCGCCGTCGTCGTCGTGCCGGCGTTGGTGCTCGCACCGGCGCCCGTCCCCGTTGCCGGCGTGGTGACGCTCCCGGTTGTGGCGGCGCTGCTCGTACTGGCCGGCGTGGTCGTCGCCGGCGCGTGCGCATCGGCCGCGGCGGCGGCGATCGCGGCCCCGGTCGGCGGCGCCATCTCGTGAACTGCGCGCGCCGCGTCGCCGGGGTTGACCTGCAGGTAGACGACCGCTCCGGGCGACGGATAGACCATCCTCAACGAGCCCGCGGAGGTGCTCAGCCGCTGGCCGGATTCGAGCCCGGCGATCGTCGCCCGCGTCGTCTCGTTCTGCGCCGCGAGGGCGTTCACGGCCGAGGTCTCGTGGCCGATCTGGGCGCCGAGCCGAAGCAGCGCGACCTGCATCGCGACGATCCCGAGCAGCGCCGTCGCGACGATCGCGATCCAGGCGCGGCCGCGCACGAGGCGCTCCAGCCAGGGATGGTCGACCAGTCGCAGGAAGATGCTGGGCGCGACCGCCGGCCGCACGGTGGCGGACGCGGCGCGCGGATGGCGTCCGGGGCCGGAGACGCGCCGCGGCGCGGGAGGTAGGCGAAGCGGCGCCGCCTCGGCGCGCACGGGGCGGGCGGCCGCGCTCGCGGCGGGCGGGCTCATCCGCCGGCTCCGAGCTTGCGCGCGACGCGCAGGTGCGCGCTGGCGGAGCGGGGGTTGGCGGCGATCTCGCCGGCGCTCGGGGCGATCGCGCGGCGATGCGCGAGCTCCGCCTCGGGCTGGCGACCGCAGCCGCATACCGGCAGGTCGGGCGGGCAGATGCAGCCGCGCGTGCGCGCCGCGAAGAACTGCTTGACGCGGCGGTCTTCGAGCGAGTGGAAGGAGATCGCGGCGAGCGACCCGCCCGCGTTCAGCAGCTCCCACGCCAGCGGCAGCGCGGCGTCGAGCTGCTCGAGCTCCTCGTTGACGGCGATCCGGATCGCCTGGAAGGTCCGCTTGGCGGGATGCCCGCCGGCGAAGCGGGCGGGCGCCGGCACGGCCGCCTTGATCACCTCGACAAGCTCCAGCGTCGTGACGATCGGCGCCCGCTCGCGCTCGGCCACGATCGCGCGGGCGATCTGGGCGGCGAAGCGCTCCTCGCCGAACTCGCGCAGCAGGCGGGCGAGCCGCCGCTGGTCCCACTCGGCGACGATCTCCCCCGCCGTCAGCTCCTGGTCGGGATCCATGCGCATGTCGAGTGGCGCGTCGTAGGCGTAGGAGAAGCCGCGCTCCCAGGTGTCGATCTGCATCGAGGAGGTCCCCAGGTCGAAGTAGACGCAGTCGGCGCCGACACCCTCCTCGAGCAGCAGCGCCAGCCCGTCGGCGAAGCTCGCGCGGATGAAGCGCGTGGCGCAGCTGACCTCGCGCGAGAGCTCCTCGAAGCGCTCCTGCGCGGTCGGGTCGCGGTCGATCCCGATCAGCGTGCCGCTCGAGCCGATCCGCTCGGCGATCAGCCGGGCGTGGCCACCGCCGCCGACCGTGCAGTCCACGGCAACCGATCCGGGCGCCGGATCGAGCAACTCGATCAGCTCACCGGCGAGCACGGGCACGTGCGTGACGGTCATCTCAAGGAGTGTGGCCACTCGACGATCCCGGTCCGATCTGCTGGACGGTGCTGACGATCTTCTCGCTCATCCGCCCCCACGCCTCGCGGTCCCAGATCTCCAGCCGGTTGCCGGCGCCGATCACCGCGACGTCCCTGCTCAGGCCGGCCTTCTCGAGCATCTTCGCCGGCACCATCACGCGCCCGGCGGCGTCGAGCTCGAGCTCCTGCGACCAGGCGTTCGAGAAGCGCTCGATGTTCCCGTAGTCGGCCGAGAGCGGGTGGATGCCCTCGAGCAGCCCGGCGACGTAGGTCTCGTAGTCCTCGGGGCACCAGATCGCGACGCACTCGGGGGCGTCGCGCTGGAGAGCCGCGACCACCCCCTCGGCGAGCGCCTTGCGCAGCTTCGCCGGAATCGTCAGGCGGTTCTTCGCGTCGAGGGTGTTGTCGTAGTAGCCGCGGAAGGCCATGCCGGTCGCTGCGTCGAAGTAGGTCGAACCGGGCTGGAAGAGGCGGGAGGAACCCATCCACCCCGGTTCGCTGCGGGCAACCTAGCAGATCTCCCCCACTTTTCAACACAAACCTGCACGAATGTCCCACTTGCATCCACTTTCTCATCCTGACGCCCTCCGATCGTGTTCGGGTCGGCGCATGCGCCGACCCGGGGATTGGCGCATGCGCCAATCCCCGGGCTGGTGCATGCACCAGCCCGGCCGGCCCATGGGCCCGCCGCGGCGCTCAGGCGACGACGAGCGGGCGCGCCTTCGCG
>Ga0209415_10010944_pt1 | contig 15346 bp, 5 predicted proteins | sample PeaSoiSIISIP2007_FD_187696 | JGI IMG/M metagenome (GOLD analysis project Ga0209415, IMG submission 187696) | Peat soil microbial communities from Weissenstadt, Germany - SII-SIP-2007 (SPAdes) (version 2) | ecosystem: Environmental > Terrestrial > Soil > Wetlands > Peat | place: Germany... | reverse complement strand
CTTCTTCAATGTCGAGGCCTATTTCTGGGAGCACGAGGTCCAGCTCGCGACCAGGCATTTTCAGGACAACATCAAGCCGCCCTCCGAATTCGACATCGTCGTCCTGATCCTGTGGTCGCGGCTGGGTACCCACCTGCCCGAGCGCACCGGCACCGAATGGGAATACGAGGAGGCGCTCGACGCCCACAAGCGCACCGGCGCGCCGGCCGTTCTGGTTTTTCGCAACCGGAATGTCGCGAACGTCAGCACCGACGATCTGACCTTGCGCGCGCGGCAGCTCCAGCAGCTGGAGGCGCTGGACGGCTTCTGGCGCCGTCATTTCGAAGATCGCGGCATCTTCAAGACGGCCTCCAACTCCTACCGCGGGCTCGACGAATTCGAGGAACGGCTGGAACGGCAGCTCCGGCAACTGCTGGAAGATCTGATCAAGAGAGGCTCGCCCGACCCCGGCGCTCGCGACATCTCCTGGCGCGAATGCCCGTTCCGCGGCCTCGAAGCGTATGACTTCGTTCACTCGCCGATCTTTTTCGGCCGCGATGCGGCGGTGCGCCAGGCGCTGGAGCAGCTCGTCGCGAACGCGTCGGACGGCACCGCCTTCCTGCTTGTCCTCGGCGCCAGCGGATCGGGCAAATCCTCGCTCGTGCGCGCCGGGTTGCTGCCCGAGCTGTGGGTGCCGCGCGCCGTGCGCGGGGTCGGCGCCTGGCGTCGCGTCGTGTTCCACCCCGGCGAAAGCCCGCGCGATCTCTTCCTCGGCCTGGCGAGCCGGATCGTGCAGGCAAGCGCACACGAACCCGGGGTCGGATTACCGGAAATCGTATCGCAGGGTTATTCGGCAGCCGACCTCGCCGCGCATCTGCGCGCCAACCCCGGCTCCCCAGGCGAACCGTTGCGGCAGACGCTCGACGGTCTGGCATTGGTGCTCGCGCAGCATGCGCATGTCCTCGACAGGGAGCACGTCCTTCATGGTGAAGAGGTCCGGCTGGTCCTAGTCATCGACCAGCTCGAAGAACTCTTCACCGATGCGGCTGTCGCGCCCGAAGAGCGGGTGCGGTTCACCGAACTGCTCGCCGGGCTCGCCCGCAGCGGCGCGGTGTGGGTGGTCGCGACGATGCGCAGCGATTTCTGGCACCGCGCCGCCGAGGCGCCGCTCCTGGCCGAGTTGGCGAGCGGCAGCGGCCGGCTCGATCTGTGGCCGCCGAACCGCGCCGAGCTGACCGAGATCATCCGCCGCCCAGCCGCGGCCGCGGGCTTGCGCTTCGGCGAGGATGCGGAACGCGTCTCCCTCGATGCCAGGCTCGCCGATGATGCGGCCAGTGATCCGGGCACGTTGCCGCTGTTGTCCTACACCCTCGAAGCGCTGTTCATAGGCGATGTCGACAAGGCGCGCGGCGAAACGCTGCGCTGGGAGACCTACGAGGAAATCGGCCATCTCCAGGGCGCGATCGCCCGCCGCGCCGACGACACGGTTGCCAACCTCGCCCGCGACGGCGTCGACGACCGCGTCATTGCCCGGGTCTTGCGGCGGCTGGTCGGCCTCGACGACAGCGAGGGCAGCCGGATCGTCGCCCGTTCCGCCCCGCTGGGCATTTTCCCGGTGGGCACCCCCGAACGCCACCTTATTGATGCATTTCTGGACCGCGACATGCGCCTCTTGATCGCCGAAGGCGACGCCGCGGAAGCCCGCATCCGCGTCGCCCACGAGGCGTTGCTGAGCGGGTGGGATCGGGCGCGGCATCTGATCGCCGAGGACGCGCTCAACCTGTCGCGCCGCCGCCGCATCGAAGAATCGGAGCTTCGCTGGCGTGGTGCCCTTGAGGACGATCGCCCGGGCCTTCTGCTCCGCTCCGGCCTCGAACTCAACGAGGCCGAAGCCTTGGTCGCGGCCTGGGCCAACGAGCTTGACCCTGGATTGCTCGTTTATGTCGAGGAGTCGTGGGAGGCGGAACGCCGCCGCGTCGAGGAGCGCGAGCAGAACGCCCGCCGCCTGGCCGAGCGCCTCGCCGAAGCGCAGCTAAACCAGTCGCGCTTCCTGACGAGTATCGCCGAAACCGAACTGCGCGACGGCAATATCGAACGCGCGATGCTGATCGCCCGCGAAGCTTTGCCCAGGGACATGCGCAAGCCCGACCGGCCAGTTTGGAATGGCGCGTTCGAGCCGATGGCCAAGGCAAGGATGAGGGACCGAGCAATAGCTATTGCGGTTGGCCATCAGGGATTGGTCACCAACGCCGCGTTCGGCCCCGACGGCAAGAGGGTCGTCACCGCCTCCTGGGACGGGACGGCGCGGCTGTGGGATGGCGCCAGCGGCGCCGCGCTCGCCATCCTCGACGGCCACTCGAATTGGGTCCGGAACGCCGCGTTCAGCCCGGACGGCAAGCGGGTCGTCACCGCCTCCGATGATGGGACGGCGCGGCTGTGGGATGGCGCCAGGGGCGTTGCGCTTGCCACGCTCGACGGCCACACGAGTGACGTCAACAGCGTCGCGTTCAGCCCCGACGGGAAGCGGGTCGTCACCGCCTCCCGAGACACGACGGCGCGGCTGTGGGATGGCGAGAGCGGCGCTCCGCTCGCCACCCTCGAAGGCCACTCGGATGGGGTCCAGAGCGCCGTTTTCAGCCCCGACGGCAGGCGGGTCGTCACCACCTCCCACAACATAGCGGTGCTGTGGGATGGCGCGAGCGGCGCTCCGCTCGCCTCCCTTAAAGGACACACGGAAGGGATCAGCAGCGCCGCGTTCAGCCCGGACGGCCAACGGGTCGTCACCGCCTCCTTTGACCGGACCGCGCGGCTGTGGGATGGCGCGAGCGGTGCTGCGCTCGCCACCCTCGAAGGCCACACGGATCGGGTCTGGAGCGCCGCGTTCAGCCCCGACGGCACGCGGGTGGTCACCGCCTCCGAGGACCGGACCGCGCGGCTTTGGGATGGCGTGAGCGGCGCTCCGCTCGCCTCCCTCGAAGGCCACACGGATCGGGTGCAGAGCGCCGTTTTCAGCCCCGACTGCACGCGGATCGTCACCGCCTCCCAGGACCGGACAGCGCGGCTTTGGGATGGCGCCAGCGGTGCTTCGCTCGCCACCCTCGAAGGCCACGGGTCATGGCTCAACAGCGCCGTTTTCAGCCCCGACGGCAGGCGGATCGTCACCGCCTCCGAAGACAAGACGGCGCGGCTTTGGGATGGCGCCAGCGGCGCGCTAGTCGCCACCCTCGAAGGCCGCACGGATGACGTCTGGAGCGCCGCGTTCAGCCCCGACGGCACGCGGGTGGTCATCGCCTCCGATGACCAGACGGCGCGGCCGTGCGATGGCGCCTGCTGCCATCCGGGCTTCGGCCTCGGGAGGACCGCATTCAGCCACGACGGCAAGCGGGTCCTCACCGCCTCCGATGACGGGACGGGGCGGTTGTGCGACGGCGCCAGCGGCACTCCGCTCGCCACCCTCGAAGGCCCGGATTTGGCCTGGGGCGCCGCGTTCACTCCCGACGGCAGGCGGGTCGTCACCGCCACCGCTGATGGGACAGCGCGGCTGTGGGATGGCGTCAGCGGCGCTCCGCTCGCCACCCTCGAAGGCCACTCGGATTTGGTCTGGAGCGCTGCGTTCAGCCCAGGCGGCACGCAGGTCGTCACCGCCTCCCAGGACGGGACGGCGAGGATGTGGGATGGCGCCAGCGGCGCTCCGCTCGCCACCCTGGAAGGCCACTTGCATCCGGTCCTGAGCGCCGCGTTCAGCCCTGACGGGGAGCGAGTTGTCACCGCCTCCGAGGACAACACGGCGCGGATGTGGCCGGCATGGCCGTTGTTGAGCAAGGACACCGCCACTTATGTCGCGATTGCCGCGTTGCGCAGCCTGACGCCGGAAGAGCGGTCCCGCGCATTCCTGGCCGCAGCAGCGGTCGGCACTGCCGACGCAACCACGGAACCGGATAGCCATCGGCAGCTCGCGGAAGGCTTCGAGCGGGCGGCCGGCGCCGGGTGCGACCTCGAACAGGCGTTGTTCCATTACGCCGTCGCGGTGCGTCTGTTCGAGGAGCAGGGACGCGAGGAGGAGGCGGCACCCTGCCGGATGAGGCGGGGGTCGCTGGCGCGGGTGCTGCCGCCGCAGTCCGCCGTTCGTATCGCCTATGAGGCGATGGATTGGACGCCAACCGCTCCGGGGTGACCCGATCGCGCGGCCCCGACCACAGCCCCCTGCCGCCGCTTCAATACATACATGCGGAAGCTGCCGTAGCCCTTCTCTGTCGGCACGATACCGACATACTCGCAGGTCAGCCTCGGGTCGCGTTCCAGCGCGATGAGGGCGGCGAACGCCTCGGTTACATAAACCTCGCCTTCGGGGGTGATCGGCTCCATGCGGGCGGTGCGGTTGACGTGGCTGCCCATGAAATTGGGCCTGTCCAGGATCGGATCGTTGACCGGGAATACCGGGCCGGCATGCCCGGCGATGCGCAGGCCGAGATCGGGCGGGAGGCCGACCGCCGCGCGGTCAAGCTTCGCGATCGCCGCTTGCAGGTCGAGGGCGCACTCCATCGCGCTGCGCGCGTCGCGCATGACAAGATAAAGCCCGTCGCCCCAGGTATTGCGGAATTCAATGCGACCCTCGTAGCGCGCGAGCACGGTTTTGACGGTGCCGAGAAAATGGTCGACGAAGGCTGGCGTTGCCGCCTCCGGCAATTTGCTGAAGCCCTTGGCATCGCCGAACAGCATGGCCTTGATCGCGCGTTTCGGTCTCGCCGAACCGCCTGTGGGGTTGGCCGAGGCCTGGCGCGGCCCGGCCGCCGTGGGGCGGCTATCGATGATGTGGTGCGGCAGGCCGAGGAGCTGCCAGGCGGCGATATCGGCCGCCGCACCGGCTTCCTCAGACCCGCCGGCGCCGTCTGACACCGCAAGTTGGGTCACCGGCGCGTCGAGGTGTTGGGCGCGCAGCAGCGCCAGCCCGATCGCCAGCCGTCCTGAATACCCGAACAGCACGCGGTCGCCGAGGTATTGATCCTCGGTCGCGTAGCTTACCGACGCCGCTCTTTCCAGGCAGTGGTCGAAACGCTCCGCCCAACTGTCGCCGCCGCGCGCCACCGAATGCTCGCGAAATTCCGCAGCGGCGAAAGGCAGCACGACGTTGAGCTCGGCGTTTGCATTGAGCAGCGCCTCGGCGACCAGAATATCAGCCCCGCAGGCAAGCGAGCCGGAGCCGAACCCGATGTCGTGTGTCTTGATGTAGCGGGCGATTTCTGTCGCCACCTGAGCCGCGGCCTCCGCCGGAAAGCGGCCGGCTTCCCCAGGCCGGGCGATCATATGACCGGTGTAGTGGATCACCATCTTGGCCCGCAGCGGCCCGAGCAGCGCGCGACCGAGCCCGAGCGTGTCGCAGATCTTGGCGAGCTGGCGTCGCGTCGACGCCATCCAGACGTAGTGATCGCCAGACAGCGTTTTGCATAGCTCGATGAACTCCCGGGCCGCGGCCAGCTCGTTGATGATCAGCGCCGCGGCTGTCGCATCGGCGGCCCGGTCGTAGGTCTCGATCCGGCCCTTGGTGCAGGCGTCGAAGACCTCGCGCGCCAACGTCCGGGCCTCGTTCAACTTTCCAGCGAACACATAGAGGCTGGCGGCATTGATGCCTGGAAACGTGCCTTGGGTGCGGCGATAGATTTCGGCGTAGCGCCCGGCCGCGTCGTCCAGCCGCGCTTCGCCGGCGAGCGACCGTTCGCGTAATAGCCGTGCGCCGAGCGCTGCAATGCGCTCCTCCCGGCTCGTGGCGAGCTCGTATTTCTCGTACAGCGCCTCCGCGCGATCGGCGGCGCCGGAGCGCGACAGGTTCAGCACTGCCCGATAGCGCAGCGTCGTTTCGCCGGGATGCTCGTCCAGACCGCGCACTGCATAATCATAGGCGCGCAGCAGATCACCGGCCCGTTCCGCCTCGCGGGCGAGACGGTCCCACTCCGCCGCCTCGCGCGCCTCCAATGCCGGCGGGGTTGCCCCTGATAATGACATTATCCGCCCCCGCTGTTGGGCTGCTTCCGTCAGCCGATTGCCCGGTTGTACCATGCGGCGACTGCGGCGCTCGATATTTGCGCGCCAATCGTCACGGAGACTGCCGATGGTCGGTCAAGAGGCACCTGTAACCGAGACGACGGCGCCGGAGGTGTTCATTAGCTATGCTCAAAGGACCGTGGGCTGGCGGCGATCCTTAATGACCGGCTGGTGGGGGCCGGGTTTTCGGTCTGGTTCGACCGCGCCCGGCTGAACCCGGGCTGCGACTGGCACCAGGAGATCGAGGCCGGCTGCGAGGCCGCCCGCGTGATTGTCCCTCTGCTGACCACGAACTGGCAGCGCTCGCCCTGGACCAAATACGAGACCTACGCCTCGGACGCAGTGATCCCGCTGCGGGCCCGCGGCAAGCGGGAGGCGGTGGCGCCGCCACCGTTGCGCAAATGGGACATCCGACAGCTCAACCCGCGCACGGCCGATGACGCCGCCTGGGAGTCGCTGTTCGCCGCGATCCGGGCGAAGCTCGCCGAACCGGCGCCCGAGCGGGCGCCGCGTATCGTCGATCTGCCCCATCCCGCCAACCCGTTCTTCACCGGCCGCGACGCCGATCTGGTGCGCATCCACGAGGAACTGCACGAGGCCCCGGTCGCCGCGCTGACCCAGGGCCGGGTGCGGGCGCTGGCCGCGATGGGCGGTGTCGGCAAGACCACGCTCGCCAACGAATACGCCCGCCGCTTCTGGCGGCTCTACCCGCAGATCCTCTGGGTCGACGCGCGGGCGGGTCTGGAAAGCGGATTCGCGTTGCTGTTTGAAAAACTGTTCCCGGCCCGCGCCGGCGAGGAACTGAAGCAGGAGGACAAGGCGCGCCTGGCGCTGGCCGAACTGTCCGGCAAACAGGATCGGCTTCTGGTGATCGACAATGTCGAGGATGCCGAGTCGGTCCGCCCTTGGTTGCCGCGTGACCCGACGACCGGCTGCCGCACCCTGATCACCTCCCGCTTCTCCGACTGGCCGCCGGAGCAGGGCATCCGCACCATCACGCTCTATGTACTGGAGCCGGAATGCCTTGCGCGCCAGAAGCTCGGCAGTCGCGGCCTCGTAGAGCCGCATATAAGCGGCGAAACCGACCCCCGGCGCCCGGCGCGGCGATATAGGCGGCCGCCTGCTCCAGCGCGAGCGGCAGGTAGCCCAGCGCCTTGGCGAGATCGTCGCAGGCTGCAAGCTCCGCCCCTCCGCAATCCGCCCGGTGCGGGCCAGCAGGAACTGGCGGGATGGTTTGGGCTCGACCCAGTATCCCGACGCGGTGATCGCCACATGGCAGACGACGGTTGCGAAACTGTCGCCGGAATCGCGCCATCTTGCGCCTGTGCGCCTGGTATGCCGACACGCCGATCCCGCGCGCTCTGGTGATGGAGGGCGCCGAAGAGGTGCTGGCGTTGGCCGAAGCCTTTGGTCCGGTGACGCCGCTCGCCGGTCCCGCCGCGGCCGAACTGCGGATCCTTGACGCGCTGACCGGGCTGGCACGGTATTCGATGATCCTTGATGCCACCGACACGACGTTCCGCATTCACGGCTTGGTGCAGACAGTGGAGCGCGTGCGCGCCGCGGACGAGGGACAGGAGGTTACGGCACCGACCAACGCAGTGGAGCGTCTCGCGGCGACATTCCCCATCGGTGCCTATCGGGATCCGATCCACTGGGAATTGTGCCGGCAACTGATTCCCCATGTGAACCGTATCCAAGCGGCAATCGACGGCGAATGGGCCACCGCTGCGCTTGGCCGGGCACTCAATCTCGCCGGAGAGTTCATGTTCGGGCAGGGTCTTTTCCGGGAGGCGGAGGGACTGATCGGCGCCGCGCTTTCCACGAGAGAGCGGATCAATGGTCGGGAGCATCCCGACACTCTCGACAGCCTGAACGGTCTGGCGATATGCAAGCAGTTCAGAGGCGACGCGGCTGGGGCCTTGCCGCTCTACCGGCGTGCCCTGGAGAGCAAGGAGCACCTGCTCGGCGTCGAGCATCCAAACACGATCACCGGCGTGAGCAATCTGGCGGATTGCCTGCGGGTCCTCGGCGACGCGGCTGCGGCCTTGCCCCTCTATCGTCGTGCCCTGGAGAGCCGCGAGCGCGTGCTCGGCGTGGAGCATCCAAACACGATCACGGGCGCGAACAATCTGGCGGTGTGCATCCAGGTGCTTGGCGACCCGGCCTCTGCCTTGCCGCTCCACCGCCGGGCATTGGCCGCCTGCGAACGCACCCATGGTATGGACCATCCGGAGACACTCGATAGCGTGAGCAATCTGGCGAGCTGCTTGTATGCGGTTGGGGACGCGGCTGCGGCCATGCCGCTCAACCGCCGGGCGCTGGAGAACCGCGAGCGCGTGCTCGGCGTTGAGCATCCGAACACGCTCGTGAGTGTGAACAATCTGGCGACCTGCATGGAGGCGCTCGGCGACGCGACCGGGGCCTTGCCGCTCTACCGGCGTGCCCTGGAGAGCAAGGAGCACATGCTCGGCGTCGAGCATCCGAGCACGCTCACCAGCGTAAACAATCTGGCGGATTGCCTGCGATTGCTTGGCGATGCGGCCGGAGCCTTGCCGCTTCTCCGTCGGGCGCTGGAGGGCCGCGAGCGCGTGCTCGGCGCGGAGCATCCGGACACGCTTGGCAGCGTGAACAATCTGGCGGTTTGCCTGGAGGCGCTCGGCGACGCGACCGGGGCCTTGCCGGTCTTCCGCCGAGCGCTAGAGAGCCGCGAGCGCGTGCTCGGCGCTGAGCACCCGGACACGGTCATCAGCGCCGGTGCGCTGGCCGTTTGCCTTGACAGCCTGGGCCGCCTGGACGAGGCGGCGCCACTCCATCGTCGGGAAGTCGATGGCATGGCGCGGCGGTTAGGCGCCGATCACCCTGATGTACTGAGCGCATGCAACAATCTTGGCGTCTCGATGCGCAAGGTCGGCCGCCCCGATCTCGCCGAGCCCTTCGCCCGCCAGAACGCGGAGACCACGCTGCGGGTGCTGGGCGAGGCAAACCCGCTCACGGTACATCGGCGCAACAACCTCGCGCTGACGCTGCTTATGACCGGGGAGACTAGCGAGGCCCGCCGGCTGCTGGCTGGCAACTGGACATGGCCTGCGCCCGAGTGCGCCAACACCACGCCCGGCATCGCCTTCCTCGGCTTGCTCGCCAACCTGCTGGACGGCGGCGACGGCGCGGGCATGATCGGCCGCCTCAAGACGCTGCTGCTGGGGCCGAAGCTGCCGCTGGCCACTGGTGTCGCCTACCCGTGGGATGTGGGGTATCTGCTGGACTACCTCGCCCCGCGCCTGCCCGACGGGCAGCACGCGTTCCTCACCGCGCTGCTGGCCGCGATCAACGCTCCGGAGCAGGCCGCCGACCTTCACCGCTTTCCCGCGTGGCGCGACGGCGAAGCCGTGCCGCGTGACGCCCCTTTGCCTCTCCCAGCGGCCTGAATCGGCGGAGGCCGCAGCCATTCTGTTTGTCCTGCAAAACAACCGGCCTGACGACCGCCCACGGCAGGTCTTCGTCTCCTATTCACATCGCGACGAGGCGTGGAAGGACCGTGTGGTCGCCGCGATGCGGCCGCTTGAAGCGCAGCAGCGCATCACCGCGTGGCACGACCGCAAGCTGATGCCGGGTGACGATTGGGACGGCGAGATCCGCGGCGAGCTGGAGCGCGCCGATGTCATTCTGCTGCTGGTCAGCCCGGATTTTGTGGCGTCCCGGTATTGCCGTGCCATCGAGGTGCAGCGAGCGGTCGAGCGCCGCAATGCCGGCGATGCCGTCCTGGTGCCGATCATCCTGCGCGCCTGCGCCTGGCGAGGCGAGGCCTTCGCCCGCTTCCAGGCCTATCCGCTCGATGGCACGCCGCTCGCCGACGCCGCCGACCCGGACGTATTCGACGATTTGCGCGAGAAGCTGAACCTGGCATTGCTCGGTTGGTGGTATCCGCGCCGCCCGCGCGCCGGCGCCGGGCCGCATGCCGTGTGGCAGCTGCAATACCGCCCCACGCCGGTGGCGCCGCCGCCGGACCCCGCCGCTCTGTTGCACCGATTGCGCGAGCTGGCCGAGGAACCCGACATCCATCGCAGCGGTGCCGCGCAGGCGCAGATGATCGGCGGTACGGCGCGCGCGATCGACCCGGTACTGCTGCTCGACGGCCCCGCCGCCGCCTTCGCCCGGCTGGAGGCGCTGCACGGTCAGGGGCGGCTCGCCGAGGCGCTGGGCGTCGAAATCGTCGATTTCCGTCTGGTCCTTGGCGCGGCGATGCGGATCGGCAGCATGCCTGCGATGCCAGGCGACCGCCTCGAAGCGCGTGAAAAGCTGCTATTGCGGCCGGGCAACCGCGAGGTGCCCGACATGCCACAGGTGCTGGCGGTGCGCGACACCGACCCGCGCTGGATGATGGTATTGCCGGCCCGCGGCCCCAACGCGGCCACGCCGAAAGCGCTCTTTGCCGAGGCGCAGGCCCGCTTCGCCGAGTACGTCGGCACGATCCTGGCCATGCCCGAGGGGCGGTTGACGGTCAATCTGAGCCCCTACGAGCCCGACGACATCCTCCCGCCCGCGCTGCGAGGAACGCGTCTTGGCCAGGAACTGGTCGAGCAGGATTGCCGGTTGAAGCAGCTCGCCGCGTCGCTGCTGCATCCTGATGCCGATACCGGCAGGGCGTATTGGCGCGCATTCGACCGGGAGGCCCGCGCTCTCGGCGGCGATGCCGGCGCAATGCTCTCCGCCTATCAGAAGGTCTGGATCGTCCCCGGCAACGCCTCGGTCGGCGCGAAGGACCCCGATCATCCGCTCGGTAATGCCGGAATGGCCTCGCTCGGGGTGCGCGAGACCGACCGGGTCGCCTGGATCGAAGCGTGCGATCTTCAGGTCATGTGCGACGTGGACTATCAGGCGATGGAGCATCAGCAGCGGGCGCAGGGCAACGGGTCCGGGGAGGCCGACACGGCCGACCGGCTCAGTGCCATCTCGGTGGCGTGCTTTCGCGACATCGTGCTGCCGGCGCTGACCGCCGAAATCAACGAAGGCGCCTGGTTTGCCGCGACTCGTCAGATCTATCACGCCTTCGTGCTGGCAACCTGGGTGCGACGCGAACTGAAGCCGCTGCCCGTCTTCGCGCCGCTCTTCGAGATCGTGGATCGCGGCGCGCCCGAAGCCTTCGGCGTCGCCCGCCGCGACGCCGCTGCGGAAGCGGCAACAGCGATCTACCAGCGCTATCTGGCCTTGTTCGCCGAAGGCGTGTTCCGCTGTGCCCGACCCGACGAAACCGGCCGTCCGCGCATTTATTTCGCCGGCGGTATCCAATTACCTGCGCAGGTTTCCGGCGGCTACTATTCCAGAAAGAACTGCTTGCGCTGCTCCGGAGTCAATTGGCGCGGCATGATCGCGCGGGCGTGCTCGACGAGCGCTTTGACGGTCGGGAACATTCGCCAGATCCGCGCGGTGCCGTCGTACGAGGCTGTTAACGCACGTAGCCCGGATCCGTCGAACACTGCACTGGCGACTGTAACCTCATGGCCGCGGAGGACGGCGATTTGGGCACCGGTCGTGGCATCCCATAGTCGGGCCGTTCTATCGTCGGAAGCGGTAAGCACACGTGCCCCGGATGGTTCGAACACTGCACCCGTGACTGCGAGTTCATGTCCTCGGAATAATGCTAGCTCGGCACCGGTCGCTGAATCCCAAAGCCGCGCTGTCTTGTCGCTTGAGGCGGTCAGCACGCGCGCCCCAGCCGGGTCGAATATCGCGCTCTGCACGAAGGCCTCGTGGCCGCGAAGCACGGCGAATTCGGCGCCGGTGGTAGCATCCCACAGCCGCGCGGTATTGTCCCAGGAGGCGGTCAGAACGTGCGATCCGGTCGAGTCAAACACCGCGCTGATGACGCTAGTCTCGTGGCCGCGCAGGATGGCGAGCTCATTACCGGTGACAACATCCCAGATCCGGGCCGTGCCATCCCACGATGCGGTCGCCACACGTGCGCCGGACGGGTCGAACGCCGCGCTGGCGATCCCGACCTCATGGCCGCTGAGGACGGCGAGTTGGCCGCGGGTTGTGGCATCCCATAGTCGCGCGGTACCGTCTTGAGAGGCGGTCAGCACTCGCTCGCCGGATGGATCGAAGGCGGCGCGCCACACCGCCCCCTTGTGGCCGCGCAGCACACCGGCTTGCGCACCGGTAAAAGAATCCCACAACCGCGCGGTGCCGTCTTCGGATGCCGTTACCACTCGCTTCCCAGTCGGGTCGAAGATTGCGCAATGGACCACGCCGTCGTGCCCCCGAAGGTCGGCAAGTCCACCGCCGGTCGCGGCATCCCACACTCGGGCCGAGCAATCCCAGGATGCCGTTAGTACGCGTAATCCGGACGGGTCAAAGACCGCGCCTCGGACATCGCGCTCGTGACCTCGCAGAATAGCTAGTTCGGCGCCGGTGGCCGTGTCCCACAACCGCGCCGTCTCGTCTTCGGACGCGGTCAGCACACGCGCCCCGGCGGGGTCGAAAACCGCTCTCTCAACGTTACCTTGATGCCCGCGCAAGACGGCGAGCTGGGCGCCGGTAGTTGCATCCCAAAGCCGCGCGGTCTTGTCCTCGGAGGCAGTGAGCACACGCGTTCCGGATGGGTCGAACAACGCGCTGACGACGCTGTCCTCGTGGCCGCGCAGAAAGATGCCTTTGGGAGCATCCCATATTAACGCGGTCCGATCGTGAGAGGCAGTTAGCATACGCGTGCTGGACGGGTTGAACACCGCACTCAACACCGCCCCCTTGTGGCCACGCAGGACGCCGAGCTCGGCACCAGTAGCGGCATCCCATAGTCGCGCGCCATCCTGGGATGTGGTGAGCACACGCGATCCGGAGGCGTCAAACGTCGCGCCGGTGACCGGGCCGGCATGCCCGAAAAGGATCGCAAGTTCGGTGCCGCCGCTTGCATCCCACAGTCGGGCAGTACAGTCCTCAGAGGCGGTCAATACCCGTGCCCCGGCGGGATCAAACGCAGCACACAGAAGTCGGCCCTCATGGCCGCGCAAGATGGTGAGTTCAACGCCGGTTGCGGTGCTCCACAGCCGCGCGGTGCGATCTTCGGAACCGGTCAGCACGTGGGTGCCGGAGGGATCGAAAACCGCGCTCAGGATTCCGCCCTCATGGCCACGGAGAACGAGGAGCTGTGCGCCGGTCGCGGCGTCCCAGAGCCTTGCTGTTCGGTCTTCGCACGCTGTCAACACCCACTTCCCGGCCGGGTCAAAGACGGCGCTGAGGAGCCCGCCCTCATGGCCGCGCAGGACAACAAGTTGGAGGCCGGTCCTGGCATCCCAAACCCGTGCTAAGCTTTTACGGGAGGCGGTGAGCACGCGCATTCCGGGTGGGTCAAATACTGCGCTGGCGACGCCCCCCTCGTGGCCGCCCAGCACATAGCGCTCGCGAACAGACCGCGCGGCGCGATCGAGCTCAAACACGGCCTCGGGCGCGACCACACGGCCAAGCACTCCGCCAGGGTCGAGAATTGCTTCCAGTCCAAGCGCCAGTGCTGTTCCATAATCCGCGATGTCATTTTGCAGCCGTGCGAACCCAGCCAGAAGGCGGGCTCGGGTCAGGAGCGCGGCATCGCGCTCGCTCTGCAAGCGCTCTATTTCCTCTCGGGACGCAGTGACCAACGCGGCCAGATCGTCGACCGCGGGGATGCGGAGCCGCGCCAGTAGTCGCTCCAGTTTGTCCACGCTCGGCAGATGGTGGTTCAACAGCTCCCGCGGCTTCCCCTCCGCCTCCCATCGCGCGGTCGCGTCCTGGGCGTCGGCCAGCAGCAAGATGTTGTCGCGTTCGTTCTCCCTAAACTCGGCAAAAGCCTCGGCGTGATCCAGCAGCACGTCGTGGGCAATGCGGATCACCCCCTCGGCGTCGCGCTCATGATGCCCCTGCAACAGCCGCCGCTCGTCGGCCAGCAGGTGCTCCACCAGCTCGCGCATCTCGGCATCGGCTTCGAGTTCGGCGCGCGGCGCCAGGCGCGGGACGATGCGCTGCTGCGAATCACGCTGCACCAGCCGGAACAACAGCCGGTCGAGCACCGGCTGGCGCTCTGGCGACTGCCACTCCGCCAGCGCTTCCTTCGCGTGCCGGCGGATCGCGCCGGCGACGCCCTCGATCTCGCGATAGGCGGCGAAGGTCAGCCGGTTGCCGTCCTTGCGGTCCTCCAGTTGCGACAGCGCCACCTGCAGCAACGGCAGGGGCGCCTCGGCGTGCAGCGATAATGCCTGGATATCGTCCAGGATCACCCGATCGAGCGGCTTGTCCGGCCCGTGCTCGAATTCCAGCCCGCCGCGGCGCGCCGGCGCTTCGATGATCTCGCGCAATTCGCCCTCGCGTGGCGGCGGCAGCGCAAAGCGAGCGGCGCCTTCCAGCGCGGCAACCAAGCCGGCGCTGCCGAGCGCAGCCCGCCATTGGTCGGCGATCGCGACAACAATCCAGATATTGCGCTCGGGGCAGTCGGCGAGCAGCCGCAACAGGGCGAGCAATCGCCGCGTCGCCGCGGTGCGGTCCGTCGCCAGCAGGTCCTCGAGCTGATCGAGGAGCAGGAACAATGCCGACGCCGGGCCGGTCTCGAACAGCCGGAGCTGCACGGCGGCGCACAGCCGCTCAGCCAGGGCCGCCGGTACCGTATCCTCGGCACGGGCGAAGGAGAGCGCGGCGAGATCGCGGGCCAGCGGCGCGAAACCGTCCGCCGTACCGAGCGAGGTGCCGACCCGGACCAGGATTTCGCCGGCCGGATCGTCGCCCAGTTCGGCCGGCCGCACCGCGAGGTGGCGCCAAGTGCGCACCAGCTCGGCTTCGAACGGCGATCCCTCCGCGCGGCGGCGGTGCAGGCGATAGGCGCCGAGATTGCCGATCAGGCCGGCACGTGCGAACGAGGATTTTCCGGCGCCCGAGGGGCCGGTCAGCAGCAGCATCGTGCGCTCGCCGCGCTGGGCCAACTGGTCGAACCGGCCCAGGGCGTCAGCTATGGTGGCGCGGCGGCCCGGGAAGATTGGCGCCTCTTCGGGCGTGAATGGGCGGAGACCGACATAGGCGCGCTCGGCCCAACCGAGGCGAATGCCGAACTGGCTAGCCAGCGTGTTGGTCAGCCAGGCTTCGAGCAGGTCCTCGAACTCGCGCAGCCCGCCGGGCCTCAGCTGCTGGGCGCGCGGCACGTCCGTGCCGTATTTCGCGACCGGGATGTGGCGCGCGCCCAGCTCCTGCCCGACAAACTCCGTCAGCTCGTCCAGGCGTTGCCGCACCGGTCCCGCGATGTCGCGGTCGCGGCTGGTCAGGCCGTCGGGTATGGCGCCGTTGACGGCGAGCCAGAGGCAGGGCCGAT
>Ga0209415_10010943_pt1 | contig 15346 bp, 2 predicted proteins | sample PeaSoiSIISIP2007_FD_187696 | JGI IMG/M metagenome (GOLD analysis project Ga0209415, IMG submission 187696) | Peat soil microbial communities from Weissenstadt, Germany - SII-SIP-2007 (SPAdes) (version 2) | ecosystem: Environmental > Terrestrial > Soil > Wetlands > Peat | place: Germany... | reverse complement strand
CGGCGCCCGGGCCCGGGCCCGCATCCGCGCCTGCGCCTGCGCCCGCGCCCGCGCCCGCGCCCGCGCCCGCGCCTGCGCCTGCGCCCGCGCCAGCGCCCGCGCCCGCCCCGCACGCCACGACCAGCGATCGGTCACTGTTCGGCGCCCAGTCCTCCCAGCTGTAGACAGCGCTCCCGCGCTTCACGAAGAGGAACTGGACGGGCGTGCCATCCTCGAGCATCACCCCGGTCGTCCACGTCCCGCTCGCCACCTGCGTCATCGCCACTGCCGACTGCGGCGCCCACGCGCCTAGCTGCGGGATGTCTCCGCCCACCGCCACGTCGTCATAGACCACGCCGTCGATCCACGCGTCCGCCACCGTGAACGTCACCAGGCACGAGACCCGCGACGCGTCCGGCGAAGATCCCCCGTAGGGCCCGCCGTCTTCCTGCGGCGCCGAGGCATCGGCCTCGTCGGCGGCCGCCAGCTCCCCGCCCTCCAAGTCTCCGGCTTCAACGCCTGCTTCGCTCGAAACCGCTGCCTCCGGTTGAAGCGATGCGTCATTCGGCGCCCGGGAGGCATCCGCGTCGCTGCGAGCACCGGGCAAGTCGGTCCCGGTGCTCGCGCCGTCCGCCCCGACCGGCGGGGGATCCATCAGGCCGTTCATCGCGCCCGAGCACCCCCCAAGAATCCCTGCAAATGAGAGCGCCCATGCACCCTCTGCCATCGTTTGCATCGACGCCATCTGACACCTCCTTTGACACCGTTCCGAGGCCACCCTCCGCGCTGCCGAGTCGTTGAACCCGCCGCCGGCATACGACATCCACCCCCATCCGGCAAGCGATTCTGACGCGACGCGTCGATGGGGCCGGAGGGACCAAGAAGCCCATGTGGAAGTCGACGTCGAGGTCGGCTGCGAGGTCGGTTACTCTCGATCCTCCCGGGTCGGAGCCGGGGCACCGAGGAATCGCCATGCAACATCAACCGCCTCGGCAGCGGGAAGGGTCGGGCCAACACCCGGCAGCGTTCTCGTTCGAGGCGAAGGTCGAAAACGAAGAGGAGCTCCTCGACGCGGTCCTCGCGTCGCTGGCGCGCGGCGCCTTCCCCGCGGAAGGATGGGAGAACCTGCACGCCGCGGCCCGGCGCGACGATCGGGCGAACGAGCTCGCCTTCGCGTTCGAGACGGTATCGCAGAGCAGGCGCATGAAGACGGTCCCGCCCTCCGTGGCGACGGAGTTCCTTCTCGAGGCCGCCAGGTTCTTCAGCGACGTCTTCGGCGACGACCTCGGGGCGGCGTCCTGCCTGGAGCGGGCGCTGGCGATCGCGCCGTCGAACATGGCGGCGCTCGGGAAGGTCGAGACGCTCCTCCTGAAAGCGGGCCAGCCGAAGAAGCTCGCCGAGATCCTCGCCAGCGTCGCGCAGCGCCGCGAACGCGGCGACCAGGCGCCGCTCCTGCGCCGCGCGATCGAGCTCGTCTCCGCGCACGACGGGACCGAAGACATGCGCGTCATCGATCTGCTGCAGCAGCTCCTTCGCGCCGAGCCCGGCGACGAGGACGCGCGGGCGCGCCTCGAGGCGCTGTACGTCAAGGGGAGCCGCTTCCGCGACGTCCTGCGCCTGAACGAGCAGGCTCTCGCGGCGGATCCCCCTCCCCCCGAGGCATCGCGGCGCAGAATCCTCGCGCGGATCATCGAGCTCTACGCCGAGAAGCTGCACGAGCCGGAGCGCGCGATGCCGCACGTCGAGCAGCTCCTCGCCGCCGAGCCCGCGAACGAAGCGGCGCGGCGCGCGGCGCAGAAGCTGGTCGTCATCAAGGGGCTCGCGGGGCGCGCGGCGGCGGCGCTCGCGGCGGCGTGCGAGTCGTTCGGGACGCCGCAGGAGGTCGCGCGGTACCTGACGATCGAGATCGAGAGCACCCGCGGCCCGAAGAGAGCGGAGCTGCTCGCGCGGATCGGGCGCCTGAAGCACGATCGGATGGGCGACGAGAAGGGCGCCTTCGAGGCTTTCGAGCAGGCGCTCGCGATCGACGCGTCGGACGACGCGCTGCGCAGCCACTACATCGAGCTCGCGGCCAAGCTGAAACGCTACGCCGATGCCGCGAAGACGCTGAGCCGCGTCCTGTCGGTGGCCAAGGAGCCCGCCATCAAGGCGAAGACCGGCGCGCAGCTCGGGCAGATGCTCCTTTACTCGGGCGACCCGAAGCGCGCGAAGTCGACGCTGGCCGCCGTCCTGGCGGTCCCTGAAGCGCCGGACGACGCGGTCCTGGTTGCCGCGCGGACGCTCTGGGAGATCCTGGAGAAGGAGAAGGACCCGCGCGCGCTGGCCGACGTGCTCGAGCGCGTCGGGACGCTGGAGCCCGATCCCGAGAAGCGCCGCGAGGCCGACGAGCGCCTGAGCGAGCTCGCGACGCAGCTCAAAGACAAGCCGCGCGCGATCGCGGCGTACGAGCGCCTGCTGTCGACGAGCGCGCGTGCGAAGGCCCTCGCCGCGCTGGCGCCGCTGTACGAGGCGAGCGGCGCGCCGGACAAGCTGGCGCGGCTGCTCGAGGAACGGGCGAAGGACAGCGACGACCCCGCCGCCGCTCGCGGGATGATGATGCGCGCCGTGCAGGTGCGATCGGAGGCGCGCGACGTCGCGGGAGCCATCGCGACGTGCTCGGCGGTGATCGAGCGGTTCGGCCCCGCGCGCGACGTCCTCGCGATCCTCGTGCCGGTGCTCGAGGAAGAGGGGCGATGGCCCGAGCTCGCGACGGCGCTGGAGCAGGACGCCGAGCTGACGACGACGGGCCCCGATCGCGCTGCGCTGCTCGCGCGGGCCGGCAGCATCCGGATGGAACGACTGGGCGACGCAGGCGGCGCGATCGCGGCGTTCGACGAGGCGCTCGCGTTCGATCCCGGGCAGGCCGACGCGCGGTCGGCGCTCGAGAAGCTCGCCGCGGCGGGGGACAATCGCCTCGACGCGGTGCGCGTGCTGGAGCCCGTGTATCGCAGGGAGGGCGGGACGGACGCGCTTCTGCGGATGCTGGGCGCGCGCGGCGTACTGGCGCCGGACGTCGACGAGCGCCTCGGCGCGCTGCGCGACGCGGCGGACCTGGCCGCGGCGACTGGGAGCCCGGCGGCGGGCGCCGTCGACCTCGTGAGCCGGGGTCTGGCCGAAGCCGCGGGGGGAGGGCGCCCGATCGCCGAGTGGCTCGATCGACTCGACCGGCTCCTGCCGCCGGGGCGCGAAGCCAAGCGGCGCGCGACGATCCTCTCGCGCGCGATCGCAGAGCACGAAGTGACGAGCGCGGATCTGAGCCAGCTCGCACAGCAGGCGGCCGAGGCGCAGCGAGCGGCGGGCCGGGCCGGCGGGGCGATCGCGCTTTACAGGCGTGCGCTGTCGTTCGAGCCCCGCTCGGCGGCTCTCCTGTCGCGGATCGCCGCGATCGAGTGGAAGGAGCTGCGCGACGCCGAGGCCGCGATGGCCACGTACCGCACGGTCCTCGAGATCGACGACGCCGACGCAGGCGCACAGGCCGCGCTCGAGGAGCTCTACGCGGAGGCGAGGCGCTGGGGCGATCTCGCCGCGCTGCTCGAGGGGCGGCTCGCGCGGGTGGCGGGGGGCGAGGCGCGCGCGGTGCGAGCGAAGCTGGCGCAGCTCGCCGCGGAGAACGGCGACGCGGAGCGGGCGCGGGAGCAGTGCGCGCGGCTGCTCGAGGATCCAGGGCTCGCGCCGGACGACCTCGACGCGCTGGACCGCGCCGCCGGTCGGCTGGGCGACGCGGAGATCGCACGCGGGGTCCTGGCGCGGCGCGCGGAGCTGGCGACCGATCCGCGCGAGCGCGTCGCATTGCTCGAGGCGCTCGGGCAACTCGACGAGGACCGGCGCGGGGATCTCGAGGCGGCAGCGGCGGCGTGGAAGCGCGGAGCCATCCTCGCGGACGAGGCGGGCGACGACGAGACGGCGCGACGTCTTTACTGGCGCGCGCGCAAGGTGGCGCCGGAGGATCACGAGGTGACCGCGCGCCTCGTCGGGGTGTGCGAGCGCGCCGGCAGCTGGAGCGACCTGCCGCGCCTCTATGCGGCGCTCGCGGACGAGGCGACCGACGAAGGTGAGCGCGTGAGGCTGACGCTGCGCACGGCGGAGGTGATCGCCGGCAAACTTGGTGACCCGCAGGGCGCAGCGCGCGCCATCGACGCGGTGCTCGCGCGCATGGAGGAGAGGGAGGCCGGCGGGGCGGGCGCGGTCGACGCCTCGCAGCGCGCCGAGCTTCTGCTCGCGCGGGCCGGCGCCGTCGCCGTCGATCCCGCCAGCATGAATGACGCCGCGCGCACCTACCGCGAGATCCTCGGCGACGATCGCTTGGCCCCCGCGCACCCGGCCGCTGCCGCGGCGCTCGAGGCGCTCGTCGATCGCGACGCGGACTCGCCGCGCCGGCGGGACGACCGCCGGTGGCTGCTCGAGTGGAGGGCAGAGCACGCGCCGCAGGACGAGCGGGCGGGGCGCCTGCTCGCATGGGCGCGCGACGAGGAGACGACGTTCGCCGACCCGGCGCGCGCGCTCGCGCTGCACCGCCGCGTGCTGGGGATCGACCCGGACCGCGACGAGTCGCTGTCGGCGATCGCCAGGCTCGCGCTCGGCACGGGCGAGACGGAAGAGGCCATCGCCGCGCTCCGCACCCGGCGAGACCGCGCAGAGGGCGCCGCGCGGACGGCCATCGAGCTCCAGATCGCGAGGCTCCTGCTGGCGCGCACCCCCGGGTCGTCCGAGGCGATCGAGATCCTCGAGCGCGCGTGCGAGGAGGCCGGCGATCCGGACGAGAAGGCGCGGATCCTCGGTCGCCTGCTAGACGCTCCTGCGGGCGACGCCGCCGCGCGCCGCGGGTGGTTCGAGCGCCTGGCCGCCCTGGAGCGGGACCGCGGGAACCTCGACGCGGCGCTGGCGATCGCCATCCGCGCTGCGCGCGAGATGCCCGGCGTGCCGGAGCTGTGGGACCGCGCCGAGGAGCTCACGCGCGCCCGCGGACGCCCCGAGGACGTGGCCGCGCTCTACGACGAGGTCTTCGTCAGCGATCTGGGGAAGGAGGCGGCGTCCTCCCTCGGCGAGCGCGCCGTCCAGTTCTTCGAGGAGTGGTTCGAGGACCCGGGGCGCGTGGTGAAGATCCTCGAGCGCGTCCTCGATCTGGATCCGGCGGCTGACTGGGCGTTCGATCGCCTGAAGCTCGTGCTCGACTCGGCGGAGCGCTGGGACGAGCTCTTCGCGCTGTACGACCGGGCGCTCGAGGCGGCCGCGGGGGCGAAGCGCATCACGCTCCTCGAGGACGCGGCGCAGACGGCCAAGGACTTCGCGGACCGGCCCGAACGCGCGATCCTCTACATCGAACAGCTCTATGCGCTGCGGCCGTCGGACGCGAAGCTCGCCGGCGCGCTCGAGCGCCTCTACGAGCGCCAGGGCCGGCACCGCGAGCTCGTGTCCCTGCTGAGCGCGAGGCTGCCGTCGCTCAAGCGGGACGAGGAGGGCAGGACGCGCCTGAGGGTCGCTGCGCTCTGGCTCGACGATCTCGGCGACGTGGCGTCGGCGCTCGATGTGGTCGAGCCGATGCTCCAGGGCGCGGCGACGAAGGGCGTGGCGCCCGAAGTCTGGGCGGTGCTCGAGCGCGCCCTCGCGGCGTCGCCGTTCACGCCCGAGCCGCGGAGCTCGACGATGCCGCCGCCCCCCGGCGAGGACATCGCCCCCAGGTCGAAGCGCGGACGCAAGTCGGAGGGCCCGGCGCCGCCGCGAGGGCCGGCCCGCAAGCGGGCCGCGGCGTGGCTGCGCGACCACTACACGGCGACAGGGCGCGACGCGGACCTCGCGCGGATGCTCCTCGTCCTGCTCGAGGGCGTGCGATCGCACAAGGAGCGGGTCCGCGTGCACCTGCAAGTGGCCGAGCTCTACGAGCGTGTGGGGGCCCTCGCCGATGCCCTCGAACAGACCGGCTTCGTCCTGATCCTGACGCCCGATGACGCGGCCCAGCGAGCGAAGCTCGTGGACCTCGCCGAGCGCACCGGGAACTTCGAGCGCCTCGCGAGCATCCTCGCCGAGGCCGCCGAGGAGGCCGAGGGACAGGCGCTGCGCAGCGCGCTGACGATGCAGGCCGCGGACGTGCGTAGCGAGCGCCTGGGGGACGCCGCCGGGGCCATCGCGCTCCTGTCTCAGGTCCTCGCGGCACGCAAGGTGCCGGAGGCGGACGTCCTCGCGGCATCGCGCAGGCTCGAGAGCCTGCTCGCGGCGACGGGCCGCGCCGAGGAGCGGCTGGACGTGGCCGAGCGGATAGCGAGCGTCGAGCCCGACGAGGGCGAGCGTCGCCTCGCGATCGGCCGTGCGGCACGCCTCGCGACGGAGCTCGGCCAGGACGCGCGCGGGATTGCGCTCTGGGAGCGGCGGCTCGCGTGGGACAGCCGCGACACCGAGGCGCTCGACGGGCTCGTGGAGCTGCTCGAACGCACCGGCCAGAGCGCGCGCCTCGCCGACGTGCTCGAGCTGCGGGCGGTCTCGACGAAGGACGGGGAGCGTCGCCGCTCCGATCGGGTGCGCGTCGCGCGCCTGCTCGGCGAGGTGCTCGACCGCCCGAAGGACGCGATCACCGCATGGCGGAGGATCGAGGAGGAGTTCGGCGAGGCGGAGGACGTGGCGCTGGCGATGACGGTCCTCTACCGGACCACGCAGCGCTGGAAGGAGCTCGCGGCGCTTCTCGCGCGTCAGGCCGAGCGCGCGGCGGACGCCGGGGTCCGGGCGGAGCTCCTCCGCCAGCTGGGGGACGTGCAGCGCCTCGAGCTCGACGCGAAGGAGAAGAGCACGCGCACGTACGCGCAGGCGCTCGAGGTCGACCCGCGCAACGCCGGCGCGAGGGCCGGTCTCCAGGCGCTCGCGGACGACGACCTGCACCGCGCGGCGGCGGTCGATGTGCTGCTCGGCGCGCTGCGCGCGTGCGACGACTGGCGGGCGATCCTCGAGCTTTCTTCTCACCGCCTCCTGGCGGCGCCTACGGAGAGCGAGAAGCTGGCCGTCCTACTCGAGTCCGCGCAGATCGCAGAGGAGCGAGCGGGCGACGCGGCGGCGGCGTTCGAGGCGCTGCGGCGCGCCTTCGCGATCGCGCCGGGCAACGGGCGCGTCGAGGGAGAGTTCGCGCGCCTCGCCGACGCGGCGGGCGCCTCGCGGTCGCTGGCCGACGCTTACCGCGAGGCCATCGACGGGTCGGCGCGCGAGGACGGAGCGCTCGTCGCGGACCTCTGGAAGAAGATCGGCGCGGTGCTCGAGACGCGGCTGGGCGATCCGCGCGGCGCGCTCGAGGCGTACCTCCAGGTCGTCGCGAAGGCGGCCGACGCGGATGCTGCGTGCGCGGCGGTGCGGGTCGCCGCGGGGCTCGGGGAGTGGGACGTCGCCGCGCGCGCGCTGGTCGACGTCGCCGCGTCGACGGGGTCGGCGCCGGAGCAGGTCCTCTCGGCGTTCGAGGGCGCGGCGCAGGGGTCGGCGGCCTGGGACGCGGCCACCGCGGCGCTCGCTGCGGCGGTCTCCGGTGGGCGGCTCGAAGGCACGCCGGCGCGCGACATCCACGCACGCCTCGCCGACTGGCACCGCGAGCGGCGCAACGACGCGGACTCCGCAGAAGAGGCGCTCCGCCGCGCGCTCGATCACGACCGGTCCAACGCCGCGCTCCTCGGCGCGCTCGCGCAGCTCCAGCGACGCCGTCCGGGGCGGGCGCTCGTCGACACGCTCCTGCAGCTCTCTGGGGCGACCGGAGGCGACCTCGGGTTCTCGCGCGAGGCGGCGGAGGTCGCGATCGGCATCGCGGAGCCCGAGCTCGCCCGGTCGATCCTTCGCGACGGCCTCGACCTCGCGCGGGGTCGCTGGGTGGGCGACGCCGCGACCCCCGGCGCTGGAGACGAGGGGGCGGCGGCCGCGGCGGCGTTCGCAGAGTGGGCGGTCGAGGGCCTCGCCCGGCTGCACGAGGAAGGCGGGGACCCGAAGGCCGTGGCAGACGTGCTCGTGGCCGGCTCCGAGCTCCCGTTCGAGCCCGCCACGCGCCGCGCGATGCGCAGGCGCGCCGCCCGGATCGCCCTCGACCGGCTGTCGGACCACGACCGCGCCGTCTCGCTCTACCTGTCCCTCTTCGACGACGATCCCCACGACGCCGAGGCCATCGATCGGCTGGTGTCAACCTACGCGGCGCAGGGGCGCGCCCGCGATCTGCTCCGGCTCCGCGAGCGCCAGATCGCGGCCGCGGAGCAGCCGGGCGAGCGCCTCGGCCTGAGGCTCGACGCCGCGAAGCTTCATGGCGAGCTCGGGGATGGCGCCGCGGCGACCGCCGCGCTACGGGCGAACCTGGAGGAGGACGCGCGCCACGAGGAGTCGGTCGAGGCGCTCGCGGCGATGCTCGACGCGGAAGGCAAGTCGCGCGAGCTCGGCGAGCTGCTCGCGGCGCAGGCGCAGATGGCCGAGAGCGCGGGCGACGGGGCGCGGGCGGCGGCGCTCTGGTTCCGGTCGGCCGGGGTCGCCGAGGGCCGCCTATCCGATCCCGCCGCGGCCGAGGCCTACCACGCGCGCGCCGTCGCGCTCGAGCCGCGGGCGTCTTCGTTCGACGCGCTGGCTCGGCTCGCGCAGGCTCGCGGCGATCCGGCGGCGGCGGCGGCGAGGCTGGAGTCGCTCCTCGACGTGGTCGAGCCGGAGAAGAGGTCGGACGCGATCCTGCGGCTGGCCGAGGCGCTCGTCGCGGCGGGGCAGCCCGCGCGCGCGGCCGAGCGCCTCGAGGCTTCGCTGGGCGCCGGGGCCGACGTGCAGCCGCTCCGCCTGAGGCTGGTCGAGCTTTACCGCGCGGAGGGACAGTGGGCGAAGCTCGCGCACCTCGTGAGCGACGCGGCGACCCACGCGTCCGACCCTGCGGCCCGCCTGCCGCGGCTGCTCGAAGCGGCGAAGCTCTTCATGGAGCGCTGCGCCGAGCCGGAGCACGCGGTCCCGCTGCTCGAGCAGGCTTGCAGCATCGCGCCTGGCGATCAGGCGGTCCGCCTCACGCTGGCAGAAGCCCTGTCGCAGGCCAGGCGCTTCGACGACGCGCGCGCGATCCTCAAGGAGATGATCGCGGCGTTCGGCGGACGCCGGCCGAAGGAGCGCGCGCCGGTGCACTACCAGATGGCGCGACTCGAGATCGCCACGGGACACCGCGCCGCGGCGCTCGCGGAGCTCGACACCGCCACGCGGATCGACCCGCAGAACCCCGAGACGCTGCGCACGCTCGCGGAGCTGGCGCGGGACGACGGGCAGCTCGAGCGGGCCGAGAAAAGCTATCGCGCGCTGCTGGTGGTCCTGCGCAGGCGCGCCGATGCGCGCGAGTCCGCGTCGATCGCCCGCAGCGAGGTGCTCCTCGAGCTGAGCGCGATCGCGGCTCGCGACGGCGAGACCGACCGGGCGCGCGAGATCCTCGAGAGCGCGATCGAGGCGGCGGCCACGGACGAATTCGAGCAGGAACGGCTCGAGACCGAGCTGAGGAAGCGGGGGGACGACGGCACGCTCGTGCGGGTTCTCGAGGCGAAGCTCGCGCACATCGGCGACTCCCCGGCGGCGGCCAAGACGCTCGGCGAGCTGGCGCACGTGCTCGAAGGGCGGCTCGGTCGTCCCGAGCGCGCGCTCGATGCGCTGCTGCGCGCGGTCGCGCTCGATCCGCAGCGCGCAGCGACGCACGAAGCGGCGCTCTCGCTCGCGAGGTCTCTGGGGAAGGTGGGCCGGTACGTCGACGGCGCGGTCGCGGCGGTGGACGCCGCCCAGGAGGCCGGAGACACGCAGCTCGCGTGCGGGATCGTCGCGCGGCTCGGCGGCGTCGTCGAGGCGGAGCTCGGCGATGCGAGGCGCGCGGCGGAGCTCTACGAGCGCGCGGTCGCGCTCGGGTCGCGGTCCGGCGAGATCCTCCGCTCCCTCGACCGGCTGTACGAGGGGCTAGGCGACCCCGCGAGGCAGGCGGCAGTGCTCGCGCTCCGTGTCGACGTGGAGGCGCTCGAGGGAGGACCGCGCGCGGCGAGCGACGCCGTCTACCGCCTCGCAGCCCTGCGGCTCGGATCGCGAGAGACCCTCGACGCGGGCGTCGAGGCGATCGAGCGCGCCCTGGGTCTGGACCCGCAGCCGGACCGCGCGGCGGACCTGCTCCGTCTCGCTCTCTCCATCGACCCCACGCACGGCAAGGCGCTCGACCTCTACGAGCGCGTCGGGCGGCAGCCGGGGCAGGAGCGGACGCTGGTCGATGCCCTGCGGCTTCGTGGGAACCTGCCCGGAAGCGGCGTGGAGACGGTGCGCGAGGGCGTCGAGGTCGCGACGCGGATCGGCGACGGAGCGCTCGCGGAGGAGCTCCTGCGGCGGTTCGTCGAGGCGAGGCGCGCGGCGGGACCGGAGATCGCGGACCTGCCGTGGGCCCTCGGCACGCTCGCGGACCTGCGCGAGGCCGCCGGCGACCTGCGAGGGGCCGTCGAGCTCAAGAGAGAAGCCGCCGAGATCGCCGAGCCGGACGCGGCGAGGGCGTTGAAATTCGAGGCCGCGCGGATCGCCGCCGACAAGCTCGAGGACCTGGCGCTGGCCGCGGAAGCCTACGAGGCGCTGCGCCGCGACGACCCCGCGGACCGCGAGGCGTGGGAACCATTGCTCGGCGTCTACCGGAAGAGCGGGGACCGGCGCAGGCTCGTCGCTCTCCTCGATGCCGTCGTCGACTACGTGGACGACGCGAGCGAGCGCGCCCGGCTCCGCTTCGAGCGCGTCCGGACGATGCTCGAAGGCAAGGACCTGGACGACGCCGAGGCCGCGCCGCTCCTGCGCGAGATCGTCGACGAGGACGGCAGTCAGGTGGACGCCGCGCTGATGCTCGCCACCATCCTCGAGCGCACGGGCGACCGCGAAGGGCTCGTCGACCTGCTCGGCCGCCAGATCGACGCGGCAAAGGACCGGGGCGATCCCGCCGCCGTGGCGTCCCTCGCGCTGCGCCTGGGGGCGTTGCTCGAGGAAAGCGACCGCGTCGTGGCGCGCAACGTCTACTACACGGGGCTCGACTGGGAGCCGCAGAACTGGCTGCTGCTCGACGCGCTCCTCCGGATGCTCGAAGGCCCGGAGGACGCGGCGGAGCGCGCGGACGTCGTCGAGCGGCGCCTCGCGACGGAGGCCAGCCCCGCCGCCGAAGAGATGGCGCTTGCCCTCCATGCGGCGCGCATCGAGCTCGGCGACGAGGCCGCCGCGGAGCGGGCGCTCGAGGTCGGGTTCCGCGCGTTCCCGGCGAGCGCGTTGCTGCGCGGGAGGCTCGAGGACGCGTACAGGGAGCGGTCGGACCGTCGCAAGCTGGCCGAGCTCATCGTGCTCGACGCCGGCGCGCGAGTCGATCCGGGCGAGCGGCTGTCGAGGCTGAAGGAGGCCGCAGCGATCTGGCGCGGAGAGCTGAACGATCCGGGGGCGGCGGCAGCCGCGCTCGGCCTCGCGCGCGAAGTGACGCCGGGCGACGCGCCGCTCCTGCGAGAGCACGTGGATGCGCTGGTCGAGGCCGGCGAACGGGCGACCGCCCTGGCCGAGCTAGGCGCGTTCCTCGATAGCCTCGAGTCCGGCGACGCCGGGCGAGCGCGCGTCCTCGCGATGCGGGCCGCGGTCCGCGCCGCGGGGCAGGACGCGGAGGGAGCGCTCGCAGATCTCGAGGGAGCGTTCGAGATCGATCGCGCGGCGTACGCCGCCGATCTCGCGGCGGCGCTCTCGGCGGCCCGCGACTCGGCTGCACCGGAGCCTGGCCGGCTCCACGTGCTGCGCCTCCGCCAGGCGCAGGTGCTGCCGTACGCGGGCGACTTCGAGGGGGCGCGCGCGATCCTGGGAGAGCTGGTGAGGCACGACCCGAAGGATCGGGAGGCGCTGCGTACGCTGGCGAGCCTGGAGGCGGCGCTGGAGCGGTGGGACGCGTCGATCGCTGCCCTGGGACGCCTGGTCGCACTCGAGGAAGGACAGGCGGCGGTCGACGCGTCGCTGAGTCTCGCGGAGGCGTGCGACCGGGCAGGCCGCCTTGGCGATGCACGCGCTGCGCTGGAGCGCGCCCGGACGTTCGCGCCAGACGACGGCGCCCTGCGCGAGCGGCTCGAGCGCGCGTACGAGCAGCTCGGCGCATGGCACGAGCTGGCCACGCTGGCGCTCGAGCAGGCCGGCGCGACGGCCGATCCGAGGGCGCGGTTCGCGCTCTTGCTGCGGGCGGGGAGGGTTCTGCTCGAGCAGGCGGGCGACCCGGAGGCGGCCATCGGCGCGCTCGAGCAGGCGCGGGTGCTGCTGCCCGCAGACCTGGACTGCGTGGGGTTGCTGTCGGACGCGTACACGCTGTGGGGACGCGCGGGCGACGCGCTGGCGATGATCGAGGAAGTGATCTCGCCGCACAAGGGGCGGCGGTCACGCGAGCTCGCGCCGATCTACTGGCGCCTCTCGCGCGTGCATCAGCACATGGAGGACGCGGCGGCCGAGCTGCGGACACTGGTACTGGCGCTCGAGTGCGACGCCCAGAACGGCGAGGTATGTGCGGCGGTGGGGACGCGCGCGATGGAACTCGACCAGCTCGACCTCGCCACGCGCGCGCTCCGCGCCGTGACGCTGCTGAAGGTTCCCGGCCCGATGAGCAAGGCGCTCGCCTACCAGTACATGGGCGAGATCGCGTTCAAGCAGGGCGACCCCAGGCGGGCGTTCCCTCTCCTCAAGCGCGCGCTCGCCGAGGACCCGTCGCTCGACGCCGCGAGAGAGCTCATCGCGGCGATCGAGCGGGGCGGGTGACCTCACCCCGTTCTCGCGAACGTCTCCCGCCTCAGAAACGCGTCCGTCCCCGCCGCCACGCGGCGCCCGTCCGCGATCGCCCACACGACGAGCGATTGGCCCCGCGACACGTCGCCCGCCGCAAAGACGCGCGGCACGCTCGTCGCGCCGCTCGCGTCCGTGCGCACGTTCCCCCGCGGGTCGAGCGCGACTCCCAGCTGCTCCACGATCCCCCCGCGCTCCGGCCCCACGAACCCCATCGCCAGCAGCACCAGATCGCACGGGATCGACGCCTCCGTCCCCGGCACCGGCTGGACCTTCCCACCCTCGAGCACCACCCGCACCGTCTCGAGGGCCACCACCTTGCCGCGTTCGCCCCGGAACGCGCGCGTCGACACCGCCCAGTCCCGCTCGGCCCCCTCCTCGTGCGAGCTCGACGTGCGCAGCACCAGCGGCCACTCGGGCCACGGGTTCGTCGGCATCCGGACGAGGCTCGGCTTCGGCATCAGCTCGAGCTGCGTCACGCTCACGGCGCCCTGGCGGAGCGACGTCCCCACGCAGTCCGACCCGGTGTCCCCACCCCCGATGACGACGACGTGCTTCCCCGTCGCCATGATGTCCCCGCCCACGTTCGCGATCCCCTCCGCGACCCGGCGGTTCTGCTGCACCAGGAACTCCATCGCGAAGTGGACCCCGCGGAGCTCGCGCCCGGGCATCAGCAGGTCGCGCGGCGCGCGGGCGCCCATCGCGAGGAGCACGGCGTCGAAGTCGTGAAGGAGCTCGGCGCCCCGCACCTCGACCCCCACGGCGACGCCCGAGCGGAAGCGCACGCCCTCGGCCGCCATCTGCTCGATGCGGGCGTCGATGATCCCCTTCTCCATCTTGAAGTCCGGGATGCCGTACCGCAGCAAGCCACCCGGCCGGTCGTCGCGCTCGAACAGGACGACGTCGTGCCCCGCCCGCGCCAGCTGCTGCGCGGCGGCCAGACCCGCGGGGCCGGAGCCCACGACCGCGACGCTCTTGCCCGTCCGCGCCTTCGCGAGCTGGGGCACGAGGGGCTGCTCGAAGACGTGGTCCGCGATCGTCCGCTCGATCGTCTTGATGGTCACGGGCTCGCCGCGCAGGTTGAGCACGCACGACGCCTCGCACGGCGCGGGACATATGCGGCCGGTCACCTCGGGGAAGTTGTTCGTCGCGGCGAGGCGCTTCGCGGCTTCGTCGTGCTTGCCACGGTGGACCAGATCGTTCCACTCCGGGATCAGGTTGCCGAGGGGACAGCCCTGGTGACAGAACGGGATCCCGCAATCCATGCAGCGCGACGCCTGCTCGCGCAGCTGCTCTTCGGCGGCGGGCTCGATGATCTCGCGCCAGTCGTGCACGCGCTCCTCGACGGGCCGCTCGTCTTCCTCGACGCGGGAGACCTTGAGGAATCCCTTCGGATCACCCATGGGCTGCCCTCGCTCCGCCCTGCGCCTCGCGCAGCTGCAGGGCCTTCCGCCACTCGTGCGGCATGACCTTGACGAAGTGCCTCCGCGACCACGTCGCCAGCACGTGCGCCCCCCGCGCGCTGCGCGTGTGGGCAACGTGCTCCTCGACGAGCGCGCGGACGATGTCCTCGCCCTCCTTCGTGAGCGCCTCGAGGTCGACCATCGCGCGGCTGCAGCGGCCGGCCAGGAGGCGCTCGTCGTCCAGCACGTAGGCGACGCCGCCGCTCATCCCGGCGGCGAAGTTCCGCCCGGTGGGGCCGAGGACGACGACCGTCCCGCCGGTCATGTACTCGCACCCGTGGTCGCCCACGCCCTCGACGACCGAGATCGCGCCGCTGTTGCGCACCGCGAACCGCTCGCCCGCCCGCCCTGCGAAGAACGCCTTGCCGCTCGTCGCCCCGTAGAGGCACGTGTTGCCGACGATGACGTTCTCGTGCGCCTTGAACGAGGCGCGCGCCGGCGGGAGCACGGCGAGGACACCCCCCGACAGCCCCTTGCCGACGTAGTCGTTCGCGTCTCCCTCGAGCACGAGGAGCATCCCCCGCGTCGCGAACGCGCCGAAGCTCTGCCCCGCCGTGCCGGTCGCCTCGACCACGACCGTCGAATCGCGCAGGCCAGCGGCGCCGTGCTTGCGCGCGATCTCCCCGGCCAGCCGTGCGCCGAACGCGCGGTCCGCGTTCGTCAGCTCGACCTTCAGGGCCGAGGGCTCGCCGTACTTAATCGACAGGCGCGCGGCCTCGAGCAGGGCCTCCTCGGGCGGAGAGAGCTGGATCTCGTAGAGCGGCGGGCCGGACGGCTGCGACGCGCCGGCCGCGTCGGAGTTGCTCACCTCCTCGGAGTCGCGGCCAGGGGCGGCGCGGAGGAGAACGTTCGCGAAATCGAGCAGCCGGGCCTTGGGGTGGTCGAGCGTCCTCGGGACGACGCAATCGGCGCGGCCGACCATCTCGTCGAGAGTCCGGAAGCCGAGGCGCGCCATGATCGCGCGCAGCTCCTCGGCGACGAAGAAGAGGAAGTTGATGACGTGCTCCGGCGTCCCCTGGAACCTCTCGCGAAGGACCGGATCCTGCGTCGCGATCCCGACGGGGCACGTGTTGAGGTGGCACTTGCGCATCATGATGCAG
>Ga0209415_10010941_pt1 | contig 15351 bp, 19 predicted proteins | sample PeaSoiSIISIP2007_FD_187696 | JGI IMG/M metagenome (GOLD analysis project Ga0209415, IMG submission 187696) | Peat soil microbial communities from Weissenstadt, Germany - SII-SIP-2007 (SPAdes) (version 2) | ecosystem: Environmental > Terrestrial > Soil > Wetlands > Peat | place: Germany... | reverse complement strand
CGGAATCCCGCCTTCAGGCTCATCTTGTATGAGAAACACACCCCCGCTTCAGGCTCATCTTGTATGAGACAAGACTGTTGTCGGCGGTCATTGTGCGGCGTACCGTATAATAAATTGCGTTACCCTTAGACGTTCCGCCTCCGAAGTAAATCATGTTTGATAACTTATCTGACAAGCTGCAGCGGGTGTTTAAGAACCTGCGCGGCGAAGGGAAATTAACGGCCGAGAACATGGAGGCCGCGCTGCGCGAGATCCGTGTCGCGCTGCTCGAAGCCGACGTCCATTTCCGCGTCGTCAAGCAGTTCATCGAGGCCATCAAGGAAAAGGCCCAGGGTGAAGAAGTGCTCTCCGCGCTTTCGCCCGCCCAGCAAGTGATCAAGATCGTTCGCGATGAGCTGATCAAAACGCTGGGAAGCCATCAATCGAAATTGCGGATGGCCAACGAGCCGCCGACCGTGATCCTGATGGTGGGACTGCAAGGATCGGGCAAGACCACCACCACCGGTAAGCTGGCGCGCTGGTTATCGAAAAACGGCCACAATCCGATCATGGTTTCCGTGGACGTGTATCGCCCGGCTGCACGGCAGCAGTTGAGCGTGATCGCGCGCGAAATCAAGTTGCCGATCTACGATGGCACGCCCGAAGAGTCCAAGCCGCTGGAACTGGCTCGCTCGGCGCTGCGCGAAGCCCGGCAAACCGGTCGCGATGTGGTGCTGGTGGATACGGCCGGACGGCTGCACATCGATGATCAACTGATGCTGGAGCTGCAGCAGTTGAAAGACGAATTCAACCCGACCGAAGTCCTGTTCGTGGCCGACGCGATGACCGGGCAGGACGCGGTGAAATCGGCCGACGAGTTTCACAAGCGCCTGGGCATTACGGGCGTCATGCTCACCAAGATGGACGGCGATGCCCGCGGGGGCGCGGCGCTTTCCATTCGCTCCATCACCAATCAGCCGCTGAAGTTCGTGGGCGTGGGCGAAAAATTCGACGCGCTGGAGCCATTCCACCCGGATCGCGTGGCGCAACGAATCCTGGGCATGGGCGACATGCTGTCGCTGATCGACAAAGTCCAAGAGAACATCGATCAGAAGGACGCCGAGGAGATGCAGCGCAAGCTCATAGACAATGAGTTTACGCTGGCGGATTTCCGGGATCAGTTGCGGCAGATTCGCAAGCTGGGGCCGCTGGAATCGCTGCTGGGCATGATGCCGCAGCTGGGGCCCATGAAAAACTTGAAAGACATGAAAGTGGATGAGAACGAGATTACGCGCGTGGTGGCGATCATCGACTCGATGACGGCCAGGGAACGCGCCAATCACATGATCATCAACGGCACCCGCCGGCGGCGAATCGCCAAAGGCAGCGGCACCAGCGTCCAGGAAGTGAATGCCCTGCTGAAGCAGTACGCTCAGGCGCGCAAAATGATGAAAAGCATCACTGGCGGCGGGTTTTTGGGCAAGCGGCTGGGCAAACTCAAGCTTCCGATGCTACAGTAGGAGAAAGCATGCTAATGATTCGTATGGCGCGATTTGGCGCCAAGAAAAAGCCGTCGTACCGCGTTGTGGTCATCGACAAGGAGCGGGCTCGCAATAGCCGCTCGGTGGAAGTGGTTGGCTTGTACAATCCAGTCAGCCAGCCGCAGGTGGTGAATTTGAACCACGAACGGATCGCGTATTGGATGAAGAACGGCGCGCAGCCGTCCGACACTGTCAGCCGGTTGTTGAAGAAGAATCCCGCGCCCGCCGCGCCCGCTCCCGAACCAGCCGCCGTTTAACGCGGCCGTCAGTTAAATGCGCGCAGCGCCCAACTGAACGTCGCCACAGCGCTAGCGAAGACTACCACCACAAGCATGAATTGGCCGGCAGTGAGGCCGAGCACCGGACGAGTGACCGCGGGGGCGATCTCCTGCCTTGCGGGTTCCGCGACCGTCGCCGGCTCGAGCATGGCCCGCTGTCGATTGCGATGCAGCCTATTGAGCTGCGCGATAGCCCAGGCCAGGAACCCGAAATAAAAGAGCGCGAAGTAAATCCGCAAGCGCATCAACTCGCCGCTCTGGAAGATCATTTTGTAGATAATCGCCGCCAGCGCGGTTTCCGCGACGATCGCCGCATACAGGAAGTACTCAAAGGGCGAGTTCGTCTTGCGGGTCTCCATAGAGATTCGGGTACAGTAAACTATCGGCTTTTTCACCCGCGCGCGAGATAAGGGAAACGCCCGACGAGTTACTGTTCCGGCCCGGCGGCCGCAGCCTTTCGAGCAGAGCGGAACTGTTTCTGCAGTCGTTCATTGACTTCAGCGAGTGAAAACGACTCTGGATCAAAGCTGCCGCCAATCCATTCCAGCAGCTCTTCATGCTCATCGTGTTCGGGATCTTGAATCGCTTCCAGGAAATTGTAGAATCCCCAGATTCCGCCGCAGTCTTCGGGCGGACCATGCCGTTTGCCGCCCGTACAAACGGGAGCGGCAAATCCTGGTTCCGGCGGCAGCACCTTCTCCACGGCAATTCTATGCTCCCAACTGTCGCCGAAGTCGTAAGTGTAGTCCGCCTTTGCGCCCGCTTTGCCGAGCACATCGCAGAGTCGCATCCTTTTTTCGTTGATGGTGCCAGGTCCGCCCATGAACCTGTCCTCCGGACTAGGAACGCCAAAACTGCGGCCGCCGATGCGGAACTCGTGCAGGTGGGAGTCCTCCCAGCCCATCGCGGTCTGCAACACGTGGTGCAGTTGCGCCAGCGTTATGCTGGAAGGTACCAACAGCCGCCGCCAGATCGGGGGGCGTGTGCCAAGCAGGGTGACCTTTATCTGATACGTTTCCGGTGAATCTTCAATTTTCATCGTGGGCATAAGATCTCTTCCATGTTAGTGTGCTGCAACGTTAGTGCGCGCTGCAACGAGGGCCGACAACGTTACTTCTGGCTTACCGCCCAACTCGGCAAGTTGCCGAAGGTTTTCTCGATGGCCACCGTCAGGGTCAGAACGGGATTACCCGAAGCTTGGAAAGCCTGCAGTACCTTGGGATGCCGGGCTGTGTCCGTGCGAGCGCGGTCCAGCAAGGTGTGCGGTTCCACGTACCATTCGGCCGGGCTTTGCTGATAAAGGCCCGAATTGCTGATGAAATCAACATAGTCGGCGAGGATCTTGTCGTACTGCGGACCGGGCTGCACCAGATCGAGCAAAGAGGTGTAGACGAGGCATCGCTCGTGATAGTAGATGGCCTCGGATTCCTCCTGATCGGAGGTCCAGTCCGCAATCAAATTCAGATAGTCGGCGAGCTGCTGCTGCCATTCGGGCGTTGCGCGGTCGGAATCGGTCAGCAATTGCAGACCCGGTGCAAAGCGCAGCTTCTTTCCAGCTTGGAGCAATTGCTGCGCGTTCGCGGATTGCCAATAAGGATCGAGCTTGGGCGTGCTGGGTTTCGTTGCCGGATGCCCGGCGGCCGAAGGAGTCGTGGACGAAGGAGCAGCGTCGGTCTCGCAGCCGTGGTTCTTCTGCCGGTATTTTTCGAGCGGACCCTGGATACCGGGCGTGTTCAGACTCGAAAGAGCGGGCAGCGAAGCAGTGAAAGATCGGTCGTCTGGCTGCATGCTTTCGAGCAAGCCATTGAAACGGGCCCACAGGATCTGCTGTTGCATGGCGGTAACACCGGCGCTTTCCAGGGCACTGGCTAGCGGTGCAAACTGGGACGGTGATGTCGCTTGGGCCAGTGCGTCGAGCAACAAGTTGACGTGCTCCTCCTTGGCCTTTTCCTTCGGCGTGAAGGCGCCGTTAACGACCGCGCTCAGTGTTTGATAGTAGTCGGAGGGCTCGTAAACGAGGGCGTCATCGCAAGTCAGCGGCCCCAGCGTTGGCTTCACGATTTGTCCAAACAGCTCACGGCCCTTGGACACATCGAGAGGCAACATGTCTAGCACGGCGCGGCTTTCGAGCGATAAGACGTCCAGTTTTAGTGCATAGGCTTGGCTCAGCGAGCCGGATCGAGTGTCCGTCAGGGTGCCCGGCAAACCCACCATTCGAACCGGGAACTTGGCGGATGCCGCTAGCTGGAACGCCTGTTCCACCAATGCGCGGCGAGCGTTCTTCTCGGCCGGGTTGCCGGATTCGACAATACGCAGCACGGTGTCGGCGGCGAATTCGGGCGGCGCGGTGTTGGCCAGATCGGCGATGGAGCGGAATGGTTCCGGAAGTTTTAGATTCTCAGCGGCGAAGAGGGCTGGGCCGAGGATCGCCGGGATCAATAGCAGATCGGCAAGACGCATCTTCTAAATTTTACGGCCAAAAGTTTACGATGGCCGCGAACGACGCCGGATCCAAGCTCGCGCCACCCACCAGCGCTCCATCAATCTCATCCTGGGCCATGAGTCCGCGGACGTTGTCGGGCTTCACGCTGCCGCCGTACAGAATGCGGCAGTTGTCGGCGCCGTCGGTTCCGAATTGCTCGCGAATTTGCCTGCGGATGAAGGCGTGCGCGTCGGCCGCGATCTCGGGCGTGGCCACTCGGCCTGTCCCGATCGCCCAACAAGGCTCGTAGGCGATGACAACGCCGCGGAATTGCTCGGGCGTCAATTGTCCAATGCAGCCGCGCATCTGGCGGCCAAGCACCTCGTGCGTCTTTTCGCCTTCGCGCTCATGCAGCCTTTCACCGATGCAATAGATGGGCGTTAAGCCTGCTTCGAGCGCGGCGCGCACTTTTTTGAGCGCGGTCTCTTCGGTCTCGCCGAAATATTCCCGCCGCTCGCTGTGCGCGACAATCACCCATTGGCACCCGGTGGCGCGAAGCATGCCGGCGGAGACTTCACCGGTGAAGGCGCCTTCGGCGGCCCAATGCAGATTTTGCGCGCCGATCTGGATGCGGGTTCCCTGGCAGGCTTCGGCGGCGGCCGGGAGATCCACGAAAGGCGGGCAGATCACGATCTCCGCGTGTGTGGCGCCCGAGACGAGCGGGCGAAATTTCTCGAAGAACGCGGCGGTCTCCGAGGGCGTCTTGTACATCTTCCAATTGCCAGCCATGATGGCGCGTCGCATAGGGTGTGGATCTAGGATAACGAGTGCAGGAAACTTGTGCCTTCACCGATTTTTGTGCCGAAGTTTTCAGCCACCGTTTGGCCGATGTCGGAAAGCGTGGAACGCAGGCCCAGGTCGAAGGCCTCCGGCTTGCGCGGGCGATAGACCAGCAGCGGAACATACTCGCGGCTGTGATCCGTGGATGGCGTCGTCGGGTCGCAGCCGTGATCGGCAGTGATAATCAGCAAGTCCTGCACGGACAGCTTGTGGTAAAGCGAGGGGAGCCAGGCATCGAACTCTTCGAGCGCCTTGGCGTATCCTTCCACGTCATTGCGATGGCCGTAGAGCTGATCGAAATCCACCAGGTTCACAAAAAGCAGTCCGCCCCGCAGTTCATCAAGCGCCGCCAGCGTCTTCGCCATGCCGTCCGTGTTGTTCTTGGTCTTCTCGTATTCGCCAATACCGCGCCCCAGGAACACGTCGAAGATCTTGCCGATGCTGAACACTTCGACCTCGTGGTCATGCAGTTGATCGAGCAGCATGCCACGCGGCGGCGGAACCGCGTAATCCTTGCGATTCGGAGTCCGCGTGAACGAGCCCGGCTGGCCGGTGAAGGGCCTCGCGATCACCCGTCCAACTTCCAGCGGACCGCGCAGCATCTCGCGCGCCGTTTCACAGATCTTGTACAGCTCCCATAGCGGGATCACGTCTTCGTGCGCCGCCACTTGAAAAACGCTGTCGGCCGAGGTGTAGACGATCGGCTTGCCGGTGCGCACGTGTTCCTCGCCGAGTTGCTGGATGATCTCGGTGCCGGAAGCGGCGCAGTTGCCGAGCGTGCCGCGCCCGATACGGGTCTCGAATTCCCGCATGATCTCGGGCGGAAATCCGTGGGGAAAGAGCGGAAAAGGCTTCGCGAGATGAATGCCGACCATCTCCCAGTGACCGGTGGTTGTATCCTTTCCCGGCGACGCGAGCGCACACTTGCCGAATGCCGCGATGGGCCGATCCACGGGACCGACGTGCGCCAGCGGCTTCAGATTGCCCAAGCCAAGCTGTGCCAGATGCGGCAAGTGCAACGGGCGAGCGCAAGCAATGTGGCCCAGCGTGTCGCTACCCGCGTCTCCATAAGCCCCCGCGTCCGGCATCTCGCCGGCTCCGACGCTATCCAGTACGATCCAAGTGATACGAGGGAACGGAACGTCTGTCATTGGCGAGGAAACCGAACAGTGATCATTGATGGGTTGCTGGATTAAGATGGGTTGCCGGATTAAGTTCCGAGTTTGGCGTTTGCGGCGCCCGCGGGTGCCCCAGAGCGTCGTTCACCCGTTCCGTCAGCATGTCGACGAAGCGCTGCGGAATAAATCCGTTCATGCGAGTGAAGACTTCGCCCTTCTTCCCAAGGATGATGGTAGTAGGAATGGAACCGACTTGCAGTAAGCTCTGCAAGCCGTCCTCGAAATAGACCTTCTGACTCCACTGGATCTGAGTGAGGAACGGCTTTACGAGGCTGTGGTCTTCGTCTGCATCCACGGCCAGGAACACCACGTCGGGGTTGTCTTTGAACCTCGCCTTCACCTCTTCGTAAAGCGGGTGCTGCGCGCGGCAGGGAGTGCACCAGGTGGCCCAGAAGTCCATCACGATCACTTTGCCGAGCAGCGTGGAGAGCTGAAGTTTATCGCCCTCCAGGCCTGAGAGCGTGAACTGCATTGGTTCCTTGAACTGGGCATTGGGATCGAAGGCCCGCAGCTCGGCACGGCGGGCCGCAAGCTGCGACGAAGTAGCGTCGTAGGCTTTGAGGATCAGGTCGCCGAGGCCGGCTTCCGAACCATGCAGCTTGCGATACAGCTCACTCATCTGGGCACGATCGCTGGCCGAATCCGGGTCGGCGGAATGTAAACCCGCGATGGTAAAGGCATCCGCGAGATACTCGATCGCTTCCTGGTCCTTGCCCGCCGCCGAGAGCCAGCGCGATGCTTCCCGCGCGGCTTCAACGCTGGAAAAAACGTTGTAGCTGGACTGCGCCAGTTGGACGGCATCGTTGTTGTGGCCGAGCAGGCCGTTCGCCCTCGCCTGGAGCAATAGCGCCCGCGCCCTGGCGCGATCGAAATCTTGCTTGCGTTGCGCCTCGGCCGGTCCGCCTCCGGGACCGAATTTGTCGCCCTGGTAGGCGGCCTGAATCAAATCGGTGAGATGCCGCGCGTGATCGAGGGCCCGTTGGGCGTTCGGCTTGTCACCCTGATGCAACAACGCGGTAGCCACGTGCTCCAGCACCTGCGTGTTGTCGGGCTCGCGGGACAGGACTTTTTCGCCGAATTCCATCAGCCGCTGGTCATCGTTGAGGTCGATGGCCGTCTTCACCAGCGCGCGTTCCAACTCGGCTCTTTTCGGCGAGTTGGGGTACTGCTTGAGGTGATTCTCGAGTGCCAGCGCAAATTCGGTCGGGCTATTGCCGGCTTCGCCGAGCGCCTTTTTAAGGCTTAGTTGCTCGTCTTCGGACAAGGTTTGCGCGCTCAGAAATGCGGCGCAAGCCATCAGTGTCAATGCCAGGACCGGCATCCAGGTTGCGCGCCTCATTACTGCGCTTTCTCCTGCGCCGGCAGCGAAGGTTTGCGAATGGCGTCGGCGATGGCCGCGGCCAGCTCCCGCGATATATGCAGATAGCTTTCGTTCTTGGCGATGCGGTCGAGTAGCGGCAGAAACTGTTCGGGGGCCACCAGGCGCTGGCGATCCCACGTGATCTGCATTTGCAGCAGCACTTCGTTCACGCCCAGCTTTTCGAAATGGACGGTGCGGTCCAGATTCGCGTAGTGCCGTTCGGTTTCCGTGATGCGCTCGAACCGATCGAGCAGCGTCTGTGCGTTAACGTCTTCCGAATAATTGAACTGTATTTCGTGGTGCTCGATGCCATCCTCGAAGCGAAATGTTTTCTGGCCCATATTGGCGATCTTCAGCCCGGATTCCAGTGGATGCTGAAAGCGGTCGAGCTTTTCAGTAAGGTCGAACATCCGCTGAACGGAGGCGCTATCCAACTGGATCTTGATAGGGTTGTCGTCTTCTTTGGCTTCCTGATAGGTCACCTGGCCGTCACGCTCCACGGTGATGGAGACGTATTCCGGCACGCTGCCTTTGAAGTACTTGGAGTAGAACAGTCGCGGAGCCGCGCCGAGAGTATTTATAAGACTGGCTGAGAGCACCAAAGCTGCGATTACGGCTCTCACCGCGCTACCCTGAAACGAAGCTCCGTGGAGGTTCGCGTGGCGTGGCAGATGGCGACCGCCATTGCGTCGCAAGCATCCTCGGACTCGATGCGTGTTTCCAGCGCCAGCAGCGAATGCACCATCAGCTTCACTTGCTGCTTTTCGGCGCGGCCATAGCCCACCACGCTGGTTTTAATTTCGAGCGGCGAGTACTCCCCCACCGAAAGCCCGGCCTCCGCCATCGTGAGTAAAACGACGCCGCGGGCGTGCGAAAGTTTCAGCGCCGTCTTGACATTTTGAGCGTAGAAGACTTCTTCGACAGCGGCCGACTCGGGCGTGTGCACTTGAATCACCTCGCGCAAGCCTCGCGCGATGACGAGCAGACGAACTTCCAAGGGCTGCCGCGGGCTGGTTTGAATGGATCCGGCGGTGATCATGCGATGCGACCGGCCATCGCTTTCAATCAGGCCGTAGCCAGTGTGTTCAGTGCCACAATCGATGCCCAGAATGCGCATGCAGTGCCCGGACTTCGCAAGGTCTCCTAAGCCAGCGCTTCCAGCTCCTTTTCGTCCACGTCAAAGTTGGAATAAACGTTTTGCACGTCGTCGTGTTCTTCTAACGCTTCGCTCAGCCGCAGCATCGCCGCGGCGTTCTTGCCCTCCAGCTTGGTCAGGTTCTTCGGAACCATGGCGATTTCCTCGGAGGCCGTCGTGATACCCGCCTTGCGGATTGACTCGAGCACCGCCTCGTGCGCTTCCGGCGCGGAAATCACCGCCCAGTCGTCGCCTTCGTCGCGCATGTCCTCAGCGCCGGCTTCCAGCACAAGATTCATCAACTGGTCCTCGCCGGCCTTGTCTTTTTCGACGATGATCTGGCCTTTGCGCTCGAACATCCAGGCGACGCTGCCCACTTCTCCCAAATTTCCGCCATTCTTGGAGAACACGTGGCGGATTTCGCTCACCGTCCGGTTGCGGTTGTCGGTGGCCACTTGCACCAGCACGGCCGCGCCGCCCGGCCCGTAGCCTTCAAACGTTATTTCGTCAATCTGGCCGCCTTCCAGTTCGCCGGTTCCACGCATGACCGCGCGCTTGATGTTCTCGGCGGGCATGCTGGCTGCTTTGGCATCGGTGATGGCCTTCCGAAGGCGAGGATTGGCGTCAGCGTCTCCGCCGCCGGCACGGGCGGCAATCATGATTTCTTTGATGATGCGGGTAAACGCTTTCCCGCGCTTGGCGTCGGTGGCGGCCTTTTTATGCTTGATGGTCGCCCATTTGGAATGTCCTGACATGGTAAATACCTCTAGCTCGCGCGTTGCTCTGAGATGGCCGGAGAGCCTAACACATTAGAATATCATGCGAGGGACGTTCGGCCCGCTCTTCGGATGAAGACCAACGCCACACGCATTCTGGACGAGCTTGGTGTTCCCTACACGCTTCGCGAATACGAGGTGGATCCAGACGATCTAAGCGCTGAGACCGTGGCCTCGAAGATCGGACTTCCAGCCGAGCAGGTGTTCAAAACGCTGGTAGCGCGCGGCGATCGCGGCGGGGTTTATCTTGCCGTGATTCCAGGAAACATGGAACTGAATGGCAAAGCGCTGGCGCGAGTTACAGGTGACCGGCGGGTGGAACTGGTACCGCTGCGTGAAGTGCAGCAACTCACCGGATACATCCGCGGCGGTGTCACAGCGCTGGGCGGGAAGCGAGACTACCCTGTCTATGCCGATGAGACTATCGAGTTGTTCGATGTCATCTCGATCTCGGCCGGAGTTCGAGGCACCCAGATTCTACTGGCTCCCGGCGACTATCTGCGCAGTACTCACGGTACCGTGGTGGCAATCGCGAAGAGGAAAATTGTCAGTTCCTAACACTTGGATAGTTGGCCAACTCACGTTCAAAACTCGCGCAAGATTTTTCTCAGGATTCTCTTGACGCGCACCTGACTTTAGCGGTATAAAACGGTTTCCCCCACTTGTTGAATAGAACGCTTGTTTAGCCCGGTCATGGGTATGTGAGTGTTCGAAAGGGAATGTCATATGTCTTCTGCTGCCATTGCGCTTGCCAAGACGCCTTCCTTCGCAGATGCACCCGTTGCGATTCCTTCCGCCGAGGAACGACTGCGCGATTTGGTTCACGAGTTGCGCCAGCCGCTGAGTTCGATCGAGGCGATCGCTTACTATCTGGAGATGACGTTGCCGGCAGGGCAGCGCGAGGCACGGCAGTACATGTCGCAGCTTCAACGCTTGGTGGCAGACACCAACACGATTCTGGAGCGCTCGGTAGGCACCGCGCGCAAGGGTTGCGCCAGAGCAGTTAGCTCGCTGTAGTCACCCGTTTTCGCGGCCAGGCTCTCGCTCTAATCGCTTTTCGATCTTAGCCACTTCCTCGCGCAGCTTTGGCAAGCGCGCCAGATTCGCCAGCTGCTCCAGGTGTTCTTTCAGCGGGCGCGCGGGAGTTCCCCACACGACTTGACCCTTGCGAACGATCTTCGAAGTGAGAATGCCGCAGCCAGAGCCCAGCACGGCGCCGGACTCGATGCGAGCTTTGTCTCCGATGCCCACCTGGCCGCCGATCACGGCGTCATCCTCGACCACGACTCCGCCCGAAAGCCCCGTTTGCGCTGCGATCACGACATGCCGGCCGATGCTGCAGTTGTGGCCGATGTGCACCAGGTTGTCGAGCTTGACGCCGTCTCCGATACGCGTGACGCCGAGTGCCGCGCGGTCGACGCACGAGTTGGCGCCGATTTCGACGTCGTCGCCGATCTCGACGCGCCCGATCTGCGGGAATTTTTGATAGCCGTTCGCTCCGCGCACGAATCCGAAGCCGTCGGCGCCGAGGACGCAGCCGGAGTGCAGGACGGCACGTTCCCCGATAGTGACATGGTCGTAGATGGTGACGTGAGCGTGCAGCAGGCAATCCGCGCCGATATGGCTATCGGGTCCCACGGTGCAGTTTGGGCCGATCGTGGTGCGCTCGCCAATGTGCACGCGAGCGCGGATCACCGCGTGCGGTCCGATGGCGGCGGATGCGGCGATCTCGGCGTCTGGCGCGATCACAGCAGTAGGATGCACGCCTGGAATTATGGGCGGCCGCGGATAGAGCAACCCGATCACCGTCGCGAAGCTGCCGCGCGGATCGTCAACGCGGATCACGGTTCGGCCGGCGGGGAAGTCGCTCGTCACGATCAGGCAGCCCGCGCGGGATTGAGCGGCTTGCGTTGCGGCCTTGCGATTGCCGACGAACGCAATTTCGCCAGGGCCTGCGGATTCCAGCGTTGCCGCTCCGGTGATCTCGACATCGCCGGCTCTTTCAGAAGCTGCATTCAAACGGCGCGCGATTTCATCTACCCGCATCAGCTCTGGCACCCCAGCCTGTATGATACAAACTTATGCCCGTTGATCCCTCCGCCTCGGTGGCTTCCACCGCGCGCGTTCATCCGCAGGCGCGCATCGGGCCGCAGGTGAAGATCGGTGAGTTTGCGATCGTCGAAGAAGATGTCGTAATCGGAGCGCACTGCCGCATCGAGCCCTATGTCTACGTGAAGCGCTGGACCACGCTGGGCGAGCACAACGAGGTCTCGGCCGGCACTGTGCTCGGGACCGATCCGCTGGACAAGCACTTCACCGGCGAGCGCAGTTACCTGCGCATCGGCAATGACAATATCATCCGCGAACACTATACGATCTCGCGCGGCACCGAGCCGGAGAGCGCGACCGAAATCGGCGATGGCAACTACATCATGACTTCCGGACACATCGCGCACAATTGCAGAATCGGCAACCATACCGTGATTGCCAGCTGCGCGCTGGTGGCCGGCTACGTGAACGTCGAGGATCAGGCGTTTATTTCGGGCGGCGTGGTGATTCATCAATTCTCGAAGATCGGCCGGTTGGCGATGATTGGCGGGAACTCGCGCGTGAATCTCGACGTGCCGCCGTTCTTTCTGTACACCGATTTCAACGCGCGGCCGAATGGGCTCAACCTGGTTGGTCTCAAGCGGGCCGGCCTCTCGAGTGAAGAGATCGCGGCACTCAAGGCGGCGTACAGAATCCTGTATCGATCCAGACTGAAGTTGAAGGATGCTCTGGCGCGGATCGCGTCCGAAGTGAACACAGAGCACACCCGGCACTTGCTGAAATTCATTGAGGGCAGCGAGCGGGGAATTTGCAGGGAATGAACGCAGATGCCGTTGCAAGTCTGTTGAAGAGCACACGAGCCCGGTTGAAAGCTGCGGCTGATCCTGAGTTTGAAGCGGGGCTGCGATGGTTCTTCAAGGAACCGGTCAAGCCCTATGGAGTCCGGACGCCGCAAGTGCGGGAACTGGCCCGGCTCGCGTATCGTGAAGTGAAGCTGTGGCCCGTCGCCCAGCGCGATCGGTTTGTTACCGAGCTATGGAAGAGCGGCATGTTGGAGGAAGGCGGCATTGTGTGCCACCTCTACCGGCGGTTTGCTAAGTCCTGCGACGTTCGCGAGTTTCGAATGTTCGAACAGTGGCTCGACCGCTACGTTCGAAACTGGTCGCATTGCGACGGCGTGTCCACCTGGCTCATTGCCGCTTCCATCGCGAATCGGCCAGGTTTGGCGGACCGGCTGGCACGCTGGGCGAAATCGAAGAATCGATGGAAGCGGCGTTCCGCGGCGGTTTCCCTGCTCCAGGAAGCGAAGCAGGGCCGTAACACCGAAACAATCTTCCACATTTGTGGTTTATTGCTCGAAGACGCCGACGACATGGTCCAAAAAGGCGTCGGATGGCTGCTCAAAGAAACCTATCCCAAGAGGCCTCGCGAGGTTCTGGGTTTCCTGGAGGGCTGGCGGACGCATGCGCCCAGGTTGGTACTGCGCCTAGCTGCGGAGAAGATGACTGAGAAAGACCGGCGCTGGTTGCTCAAGGCGCCGCTCCAGGCGCCTCTCAAAGGATAGCGTCCAGTCGGCGAACTCCTTGCGGCTCCAGCCCAGACAGCATTTCGCTTGCCGTCTTTCCTGTCAGCGGATGACGAAGATCCGGGGCGATTTCTGCCAGCGGCTCCAGGACAAAACGCCGCTGCGCCATGCGCGGATGCGGCACCTCCAACTCAGCGGTTCGAATCACGGCGCGGCCATGGAACAAAATATCGATGTCGATATTGCGTGGGCCTTTGGGAATCACGCGCCGCCGGCCCATCTGGCGCTCGATCTGCCGCACGCGCGCCAACAATTGCATCGGAAATAAGCTGGTTTCCACCTCCACGACAGCGTTCAAGAAGCAGGGCTGATCGAGCAGCTCTTGCGGCGCGGTTTCATAGAGCGACGACCGGCGCCGTACGCGGATCTCATCGGACTCCAGCCGCTCCACTGCCTCTCGCAGGTTGGCTTCGCGGTCGCCTACGTTAGAGCCGAGCGCTAGGAACGCAGTTTTCAAAACAGGTCACTTTAAAACAGATCAGGCTGCATTCCACGCGTGCGCGGCGGCGGAATCTTGAAGTATTCGAAGGCGCGAGCAGTACCCACGCGGCCGCGCGGCGTCCGGTCGATGAAACCAAGCTGCATGAGATATGGCTCATAAACCTCCTCGATCGTATCGGCCTCTTCGTCGATGGACGCGGCAATGGTGTTCACTCCCACCGGCCCGCCCCCGTATTTCTCAAGCAGCGTCAGCATGATCTTCTGGTCGATTTCGTCCAGGCCGTAGCGATCCACTTCCAGCAAATCCAAGGCGCGGGTGGCCGCACGCAGATCGATGTGCCCTTCGGCGCGAACCTGTGCGTAATCGCGAACCCGGCGCAGCAGGCGATTGGCGATGCGCGGCGTCCCACGGCTGCGGCGCGCAATCTCTTCGGCGCCATCCAGATCCACAGTCACTCCGAGCAGCTTCGCCGAGCGCTGCACGATTGCCGTCAGCTCGGCGGCGCCGTAAAGATTCAACCGCAGCACCAAGCCGAAGCGTCCACGCAGAGGAGCGCTCACCAAACCCTGCCGCGTGGTGGCGCCGATGGCCGTGAAGTGCGGTACGGAAATGGAGTGCGTCCGCGCGCCGGGTCCGGTTCCGATCAAAATGTCCATGCGAAAGTCTTCCAGCGCGGCATAAAGGATTTCCTCCACGTCCGGAAGCAGACGGTGAATTTCGTCGATGAAGAAAACCTGGCGCTGGCGGATGTTGGTCAGCACACCCGTCAAATCGAGCTTCTTTTGAAGAATCGGGCCGGCGGTCTGTTCGAAATCCACGCCCAGTTCGCCGGCGATGATCGTCGCGAGCGTTGTCTTGCCCAAGCCCGGTGGTCCATAGAGCAAGACGTGATCCATCGCTTCGCCGCGCTTCTTGGCAGCCTCGATCGCGATAGAAAGGTTCTCCTTGAGGTTGGACTGGCCGGTGAAATCGGCGAGCCGGGTGGGACGAAGCGCCGCTTCGAATTGGCGTTCGCCCTCAAGCGGCCCGGGCGACCCGATTCCGGTCTCACGCATGCTATCGCACCAGCTCCAGCGCTTTGCGGAACATCGGCTCGAACGCGGAAGCGGGCTCGGCGGACTTGGCTTTTCGCACGGCGGCCTCGGCGGCAGCTCGCTGGCAGCCTAGGTTGAGCAGCGCCGACAACACATCTTGTTCGATCCCACTGAGCGCGGGTTCGGCTTTTATGGAAACGCCCGCCGCCCCAGCGCCACCCGCACCGACGCCCTCCAGCTTATCTTTCAACTCCAGCACCATTCGCTCAGCCGTCTTCTTGCCGACGCCGGGGATGCGCACCAATTGATCGACGTGCCCGCCGCGAATCGCGTCGATCAGGGCCGGCGTAGCGAGGCCGGAGAGCACGGTGATAGCGAGTTTGGGGCCGATGCCACTCACCGAGATCAACTTTTCGAACAAGGTCTTTTCTTCGGGCGTGAGGAAACCGAACAGCGCGAGCGCGTCTTCCCGAACGTGCGTGTAAATGCGAAGCGCGACCTCGGCCCCCGCGTCGGGAAGCGTTGAAAAAGTCGAAATTGGAATCACAACATCGTACCCGACACCGCCCGTCTCGACGATTACTTGATTCGGATGTTTCTCCAGCAGCTTGCCACGCAGGAAGGCGATCATCTCTCAGAGTTATTATGCGGCATAGCTAGCCCGCAAAGGGCGTGGCGGCGCCCTCATTGCGGTCGAGTAACGATGCCGCCGCGCTCCGTTTTGCGGGCTGT
>Ga0209415_10010939_pt1 | contig 15352 bp, 9 predicted proteins | sample PeaSoiSIISIP2007_FD_187696 | JGI IMG/M metagenome (GOLD analysis project Ga0209415, IMG submission 187696) | Peat soil microbial communities from Weissenstadt, Germany - SII-SIP-2007 (SPAdes) (version 2) | ecosystem: Environmental > Terrestrial > Soil > Wetlands > Peat | place: Germany... | reverse complement strand
ATCGACAAGCACCGCCTCATTATTTCCGTTGGGTCGGCCGTCAGGAGCGTTAATCTCGGTGCCGTCGCCGTAGCGATGTTTAAAAAAGCTTTTGGGAGAGATATTCCCGTTCTGGACGCTTTCTTCCGACCCGCCGACAATATGTGCCCGCTCGAAGCTGGCCGCGAACTTTTCATCGATCTCCCCGATGCTGAAGAAAACGAGAAAATGCAATTCCGATTCGAGGTAGCGCTGCACGAACCTGGGGTTATCGAGGGTAAGCCGCTTCTTGAAACGGTGGTTCAATTCCGCGATCGCGTCAGCAGCATTGTCAATTCCTTCGCGCCGTGTCTCGCCTGAGAGAACGGGCGGCGCGCCGATTACCGCGCACTGTAGATCGCCGGCCTGTCCTAATTTCTGTACCATTTCGCCCTCGGTTTGCAAAGTGCATAATCGGCTCAAAAAAAGAACTTGGCAGATGAGAACAAACGGGGTACATTAAATCTCGGGTTGCGGCCCGTCGGGCTTCGGCGGTGCCGCAAATTTCAGGCTCACGTTGCACTTTTCATGTTGCCCGTGTCAGAAGGATCACGTCGATGACCCAAGCGAATCTTCGCCTTGTGGAAGGAACGTCAGTGGACAAGATCAAGGCGCTCGACGCCGCCTTGTCGCAGATCGAACGCGCCTTCGGCAAAGGCTCGATCATGCGGCTCGGCAAGAGCCAGAAGCCCGTCGAGATCGAGACCATATCGACGGGCTCGCTCAGCCTCGACATCGCGCTCGGCGTCGGCGGCCTGCCGCGCGGCCGGGTCGTCGAGATCTACGGGCCGGAATCCTCGGGCAAGACGACGCTGACCCTGCATGTGATCGCCGAGGCGCAGAAGAAAGGCGGCATCTGCGCCTTCATCGACGCCGAACATGCGCTCGATCCGATCTATGCGCGCAAGCTCGGGGTCAATCTCGACGATCTGCTGATCTCGCAGCCCGACACCGGCGAGCAGGCGCTCGAAATCACCGATACGCTCGTGCGCTCCGGCTCGATCGACGTGCTCGTCATCGATTCGGTCGCCGCTCTGACGCCGCGCGCCGAGATCGACGGCGAAATGGGCGACAGCCAGCCTGGCCTCCAGGCGCGGCTCATGAGCCAGGCTCTGCGCAAGCTCACCGCCTCGATCTCGCGCTCCCATACGATGGTCATCTTCATCAACCAGATCCGGATGAAGATCGGCGTCCTCTACGGCAGCCCGGAGACCACGACCGGTGGCAATGCCCTGAAATTCTATGCCTCCGTGCGGCTCGATATCCGCCGGATCGGGTCGATCAAGGAACGCGAGGAAGTGGTCGGCAACCAGACCCGCGTGAAAGTCGTCAAGAACAAGGTCGCGCCGCCGTTCAAACAGGTCGAATTCGACATTATGTATGGGGCGGGCATTTCGAAGACGGGCGAGCTCATCGATCTGGGCGTCAAGGCGGGGGTCGTCGAAAAATCCGGCGCCTGGTTCTCCTATGACAGCCAGAGGCTCGGGCAGGGCCGCGAGAATGCCAAGGCCTATTTGAAGAGCAATCCCGAAATCGCCGCTCGGATCGAACAGGCGATACGAGAGAATTCCGGCCTCATCGCGCAGCGCATTCTCGATCCCGGCGAAGCCGAGGAGAGCGGCGAAATGGACGCGTGAAGGCGGTCCGATGGCGCTCGACAGGCTGAATTGCGGAGGCTAGAACAGCGAGCTCCCTTTCGGCCTGATCGTCGCGGCATTCGCCGCCCGCGCCACGGATGCAAAGCTCATGAATGGCGTCAACGAGATCAGGACCGCGTTTCTCGAATTCTTTGCCCGCAACGGGCATGAGATCGTCGGCTCCTCGCCGCTCGTTCCGCGCAACGACCCGACCCTCATGTTTACCAATGCGGGCATGGTCCAGTTCAAGAACGTTTTCACCGGTCTCGAGAAGCGGCCCTATCGGCGCGCCGCCTCGGCGCAGAAATGCGTGCGCGCCGGCGGCAAGCACAATGATCTCGACAAGGTCGGCTATACGGCGCGCCATCACACATTCTTCGAGATGCTCGGCAATTTCTCCTTCGGCGATTATTTCAAGGCCGAGGCGATCGAATTCGCTTTCAGCTTGATCACCAAGCATTTCGATCTGCCCAAGGACAAGCTTCTCGTCACCGTCTATCATGATGACGACGAGGCCTATGATCTCTGGAAGAAGATCGCCGGCTTTCCGGATTCGAAGATCATCCGCATCGCGACCTCCGACAATTTCTGGGCGATGGGCGACACCGGCCCTTGCGGTCCTTCGTCCGAGATCTTCTTCGATCAGGGCGAAAAGATCTTCGGCGGTCCGCCCGGCAGCCGCGACCAGGACGGCGACCGCTTCATCGAATTCTGGAATCTCGTGTTCATGCAATATGAGCAGGTGAGGCCGGGAGAACGGATCGCTCTGCCGCATCCTTCGATCGACACGGGCATGGGGATCGAGCGCATCGCCGCGATTCTTCAGGGCGTGCCCTCGAATTACGACATCGATCTCATGCGGGCGTTGATCCTCGCCGTCGCCGCGGCGACCGGCGTCGATCCGGACGGGCCGCAGAAGGCCAGTCACCGGGTCATCGCCGATCATCTGCGCGCCTCGGCCTTCCTCGTCGCCGACGGCGTGCTGCCCTCGAACGAGGGGCGCGGCTATGTTCTGCGCCGGATCATGCGCCGCGCCATGCGCCATGCCCAGATCCTCGGCGCCAAGGAGCCGCTGATGTGGCGCCTGGTGCCCGTTCTGGTGCGCGAAATGGGGCAGGCCTATCCCGAACTCGTGCGGGCGCAATCGCTCATCGTCGAGACTCTGCGGCTCGAGGAGACAAGGTTCAGAATTACGCTCGCGCGCGGCCTCGCCATTCTCGACGAGGCGACCGGCGGTCTGCCGCGCGGCGCGATCCTGCCGGGCAGCGTCGCCTTCAAGCTCTACGACACGTATGGCTTCCCGCTCGATCTCACCGAGGATCACTTGCGGGCGCGGCAGATCGGCGTCGATGTCGAAGGCTTCAACGCGGCCATGCAGCAGCAGCGGGCCGAGGCGCGCAAGGCCTGGGCGGGCTCGGGCGAGGCGGCAACGGAATCGATCTGGTTCGGCCTCAAGGACAGGCTCGGGGCGAGCGAATTCCTCGGCTACGAGACGGAAGCTGCGGAAGGCATCATCGTCGCGCTCCTGAAGGACGGCCGCGAAGTGGTGCGGCTCGGGCGCGGCGAAACCGGCCAGATCATCGTCAACCAAACGCCGTTCTATGGCGAGTCCGGCGGCCAAATGGGCGACACCGGCGTGATCCGCGCACACGGCCTCACCTTCCGCGTCACCAATACGCAGAAAAAGCTCGGCGACCTCATCGTCCACGAGGGTGTCGTCGAGCAGGGTGAAGCGCGGGTCAACCTCGTGGTCGAGCTTGAAGTGGATCATCGGCGGCGCCGCGCCTTGCGCGCCCATCATTCCGCGACCCATCTCCTTCACGAGGCGCTGCGCCAGGTTCTCGGCGATCATGTCGCCCAGAAGGGCTCGCTCGTCGCGCCCGACCGGCTGCGCTTCGACTTCGCCCATCCAAAGCCGATCGGCCAGGAAGAACTGGCGCGGATCGAGGATATCGCCAATCGCGCCGTTCTCGAGAACGCGCCGGTCGAGACCCGCCTCATGGATGTGGAGGAAGCGATCGGCTCCGGCGCGCGCGCCTTGTTCGGCGAGAAATATGGCGATCAGGTTCGCGTCGTCTCGATGGGCCATGCCGTTCTGGGCGACGGAAGCAACGGGTCGAGGGCGAATGCGCCCTTCTCGGTCGAACTCTGCGGCGGCACGCATGTCAGCCGGACGGGCGACATCGGCCTCATCTCGATCGTCTCCGAATCGCCGGTGGCCGCCGGGGTGCGGCGCATCGAGGCAAAGACCGGTGATGAAGCCCGCCATCACCTCAATGCCCAGGCGCACCGGTTGCAGGAGCTCGCGCATCTGCTCAAGGCGCCCGAAGAGGAAGCCGGCGAGCGCCTCGCGCATATCCTGGAGGAACGGCGAAAGCTCGAACGCGAGTTGACCGAGGCGCGCAAGAGGCTTGCCATGGGAGGCGGCGCGACAGCGCCGGCTGTCGAAGAGATCGGCGGCGTGAAATTCCTCGGCAAGCAGGTCTCCGGCGTCGAAATGAAGGGTCTGAAATCGCTCGCCGATGAGGCGAAACAGAGCGTTGGGTCGGGCGTCGTCGCCATCGTCGGGATCGGCGCCGACGGCAAGGCGGGCGTGGTCGTCGGGGTGACGGAGGATCTCGTCGGGCGCTTCGACGCCGTAGCGCTCGCCCGCATCGCCGCGGCGAAGCTCGGCGGCAGAGGCGGCGGCGGCCGGCGCGACATGGCCCAGGCCGGCGGACCGGACGGGGCGGGCGCGCCAGCGGCGCTCGCCGCGATTGCCGCCGCGCTTCGCGAAACAGCTGATGCCGCATGAGGTTGCGCGTTGCGGCCGGCGGCCGGCGCTTGGCGCGCGCGCCTTGTTCGATAAGGCCGAAGCGTCTGTTTTTGGCTTCGAGCCCGGCTCAGCCGGTCCGAGCCGGTGTGCGAATGAGGCGCCAGGCGGAACCCGAGCGGCAGCATTTCCGTTGAAGTGAGCCATCGCTGACGCTGTCTGCGCGAACAAAGCGGAGAGATTGGGAGCGACGCTCGAGCCAATAGGGGGTGCATATGAATTTCGGCAATCTTCTTCACTGGGCATTGATATTTCTCATCATCGCGATCATCGCCGGGGTTCTGGGCTTCGCCGGCATTGCCGGAACGGCGATGGAAGGCGCGCGTCTTCTTTTCTGGGTGGCGATCGTCCTGCTCATCCTGTCGCTGGTCTTCGGAGTTTTGCGGCGCGGATAGCTTTTCATCGCGAACGAGCTGTCGATCAAACCTCGCCGATAGGCTAAGCTAGGCGATTACCCGTACCTGCGAGCGCAGTGGCTTAGGAGGACGCGATGGAGACTCGGAATTCGGAGCCGGCCGCTGCCGGCATCGACTTGGCGGCGAGCGGCTTTGCGGCCGCGGCGCGAAACCTTCAAGTTTTTACTGAAGAAATCGGCCGCATATCGCGCCTTTCCTTCGCGCAGAACGCGAAATTGATCGATGAGCTGAGCGCGGCGCGCGACATCGGAGATATCGTCGCCATCCAGACGAAATTCATGACCGGAATGTTCGAGACCTTCCAGGAGCAAGTCCGGCTGATGATGTCCCGCTTGGCCGATCATGCCGCCGGCATGACCGATCTCGCCGCGAAACTGTCCGAGACCGGCGTCGATACCGTGGAATCTGCAGAACAGGCCGCCAGCGCGGCGGGACAGGCGGCAATGAGCGCCACCGAGACGATGCCGGAGTCCTACGCGGCCGGCTCGGAGGGCGGGGCGGCGACGGAGATCGCGGGCGAGGCCGCGCCGGAGTCGCAGCTTGGCTCGGACGACGCGCCGGCGAGCGAGGCCGCTCCGGATGCGATCCAGCCGCCGACAACCGACTCTGCGCCGGAGTCGCTGCTTGGCTCGGACGAGGCGCGGGCGAGCGAGGCCGCTGCGGACGCGATCCGCGCGCCGACAACCGACTCTGCGCCGGAGTCGCAGCTTGGCTCGGACGACGCGCCGGCGAGCGAGGCCGCTGCGGTTCACCCGCCGGTAGGCGGGACTGCGCAGGAATCGCAAGGGGTCTTCGATGAGGAGTCGGCAAGCGGCGCGGCGGATGAGGCCGTGGACTGGCAAGCTCCGTTGAACGAGGCGCTGGAAGTCGCATATCGGACCCTTGAGGTCGCCGTGAGCAGCATGCAGTCTGGTCTCGAGGCGCGCGTGCATGTCGCACAAGCCGGCATTGATGAAGCGATCAAGGCTGCCGAAGCCGCAGCCGGTGTGGAAGCCGCCCCCTCTCTTTCCGAACGGTCGGACGCGCCGGCACGGCCAGCGGCCGGTTGCGCTGATGAAGAGTAGTTCTTTCGCGAGGCATGATCGGCAAAGCGGCAACCTGCTTTGCAAAAGGATCAGGCGAACGAAGGAAGGACGGACCGAAACCAGCCTGGCGGACATCGCGGCGCTTCGGTTGTGCCGAATGCGGGCGTATTAACGCGACGTGATGGCGTTCCTCAGCTCAAGCGGATGCGCGATGTGCTCGAGCTGCTCGATGCTTGCGCCGGTGCCTTTTATGTCGACGGTGCCATAGCCGAGGATGCGGCCGAGCAGCGATTGGTCGACATCGACCGATTCGACCTTATCCATGTTCATCTCGGCAGTGTGGCGCTGGATGAAGCCGCGCTTATAGATCACCCGTGTCGTCGTCACCGCGATCTCGGTCGTGAAACTTTTCCACCGGGCATGAATCGCAAAAACAAGCGTGAGCAGTCCTAAGACGATGACGAGAGCGAGCGATGCCGCCCAGCGATATTGCGTGTCGCGGAAATGGATTGCGGCGGCGCCGGCAATCAAGGTGCAAATGAAGCAGAAGATCGCCTTTCCATAGATGATCCAGTGCAGGTGGCCATCGAAAACGACGCGTTCTCCCGGCTGCAGGATGTGTTTCAGATAGCTCACAACGGCACCTCGCGACAAACCCGCCGCACTCTTACCAGATTACATCCGGAAGCGGCAGGCCTGCTGGACCCGCCGACCTCCGCCGGCGGAAGGGTCTGGCAAAGTCGGAGCGGCCCCTGGGTTGTCCATCGAGGTGTGTGCGCAATGATTAAAAATTGCCATTCAAGCTATTGTTCCGCCGTAATCTTTTTGCAAAAACATGAGTCGCATGGATGGCTTGGCTTGACCGATCGCGGCGGCGAAGCTGCGGGCAATCCCGCTTGAGGAATCAAAAGATGGCTTTCGCACCCCGTCTCGTGGTGAAATGCCATCCACCCTCAACCAAGTGAGACCATGATGCAGGAAGCCCATACGACCTCGCTCGAAGCCGCCGTTTTGCGCTCGGCCGAGATGGCGCTCGATCGAATCGAGGCGGCGCGCAAAGCCATCGGCGAAGTCATCTTCGGGCAAGAGCAGGTCGTCGAGGAAGCGCTGGTCACTCTTCTGTCCGGCGGTCACGGCTTGCTGGTCGGCGTCCCAGGTCTTGCCAAGACCAAACTGGTCGAAGCCTTGGGCAAGGTGCTCGGCCTCAATACACGCCGGGTTCAGTTCACCCCGGATCTCATGCCGGCCGATATTCTCGGCTCCGAAGTCCTCGATGAAACGGCCGAACATCGCCGCAGCTTTCGCTTTGTCAAAGGGCCGATCTTCGCGCAATTGCTGATGGCCGACGAGATCAATCGCGCCAGCCCCCGCACCCAGTCCGCCCTCTTGCAGGCGATGCAGGAACATCACGTGTCGGTCGCCGGCGAACGTCACGACCTGCCGCATCCGTTCCACGTGCTCGCGACCCAGAACCCCCTCGAGCAGGAAGGCACCTATCCGTTGCCCGAAGCTCAGCTCGATCGCTTCCTCATGCAGATCGATGTCACCTATCCCGATCGCGCCGCCGAAAAGCGCATCCTCATCGAGACGACCGGCGATAAGGATGCCGAAGCCAAGCCGGCGATGACGGCCGACGATCTCATCGCCACCCAACGGCTCGTGCGGCGTCTGCCGGTGGGAGAGCAGGTCGTCGAGGCCATTCTCAATCTCGTCCGTTCGGCGCGTGCGGGGGAAGGCGATTTCGCCATCACCCAGCACATCGCCTGGGCGCCGGGGCCTCGCGCTGCGCAGGCCCTGATGCTCGCGACCCGCGCCAGGGCGCTGGTCGACGGCCGCCTCGCGCCCTCCCTCGACGACGTGGTCGCGCTTGCGGCGCCGGTGCTGAAACATCGCATGGCGCTCACCTTCGTCGCACGCGCCGAGGGGGAGACGGTGCCCGGCGTGATCGCGCGCCTGACCAAGCATCTGGCTCATTCATGAGCGATGTCCGGCTGCTCGATTCCTCGGAAAGGCAAGTCTCCTCCGCCACCGAAGGGGCCGCCCTCGATCTGGCCGCCCGGCTGCCGAGCCTCATCGTCGCCGCCAGAGAAATCGCGTCGAGCGTGATGCACGGCGTGCATGGCCGACGGGTGGCGGGTTCAGGCGAGACCTTTTGGCAATTCCGGCCCTTCGTCGCGGGTGAATCGACGGCCGGAATCGATTGGCGGCGTTCGGCGCGCGACGACCGCATCTATGTTCGCGAACGCGAATGGGAGGCGGCCCATACGGTCTGGGTCTGGATTGATCGATCTCCATCAATGGGTTTCGTCTCCAAGCTCGCGCTCCAATCGAAGCTCGACCGCGCTCTGGTGCTTGGCCTCGCCGCCGCCGATCTTTTGGTGAACGGCGGTGAAAGGGTCGGCCTCATGGGGCTGACACGGCCGATGGCGGCGCGCGGCATCATCGCCAGATTCGCCGAAGCCATGGTCGCCGAAGCGCGCGCGCCCGGCTTTGTGCCGGCGGAGCTTCCGGCAAGCATGACCTTGCCGCCGCGCACCCAGGCCATCCTGATTTCTGATTTTCTCAGCGACCCGGCCGATATCGCCGAGAAGATCGGCGTTCTTTCGGCCCGTGGGGCGCGCGGCCATCTCGTGATGATCGCAGATCCGGTCGAAGAGACCTTCCCCTTCGCCGGTCATACCGAATTCGTCGATGTCGATTCCGATGCACGCTTGCGGGTCGGGCAGGCGGAGACATTCCGAAGCGATTATATCTCGCGGCTGGCAGCGCATCGGGATGCCGTCATGACTGCTGCCCGGCGGCGCGGCTGGAGCTTTCTGCCGCATCGGACGGACCGGCCGGCATCGGAAGCCTTGCTCGCCTTGCGCATGCGGTTCGAAGCCGATCTTGACGGACAATTTGCGAGAGTCGCCGGCTGATGTTCGGATTGCCGCTCGCCTTCACGATCCCAGCCGTGCTCGTCGCGCTCGCCGGCTTGCCGGTGCTTTACTACCTGTTGCGGATCACGCCGCCGCAGCCGCGCCGGGTGCCCTTCCCGCCGCTACGCCTCATTCTCGATCTGCGGCCGCGCGACGAGACGCCGGCGCATACGCCTTGGTGGCTGCTTGCCTTGCGCCTGGCGATCGCGGCAGCAATCATTCTCGCGATGGCCGGTCCCATCTTCAATCCGCTGCCGGCCGGGGAGAGCCGCGGCGGCCCCTTGCTCTTGGTGATCGACGACGGCTGGCCGGCGGCACCGACCTGGGATCTTCGTATGGCGGCGGCGACCGAGCGGATCGGGGAGGCGGCCCGGCGCGGCGAGGCCGTGGCGGTCATAGCAACATCGGATGCCGGCCGCGAGATCATCGCTTCCGATGCCACGCGCGCGCTCGAACGTTTGCGCGCCGTCAAACCCCTGCCTTTTATTCCGGATCGACTGCCTCTGCTGACGCCCATCGCGAATTTCGTGGCGGCGCAGCCGAAATCAACGCTCGTCTGGATTGCCGACGGCGTGGAGCGCGGTCATGCACGGGAATTTGCCGAGAAGCTTGCCGCGCTGCTGCCGCACGCGGTGCTCGCCACCAACCCACAGGCGGTACGTGCGCTTGCCGAACCGCAGAACGAAGGCGGCGGCCTCTATGTTCGGGTTCTGCGCAGCTCGACTCTGGGCCCGGCGCAAGGGATCGTCCGGGCGCTCGATCTCAAGGGCCTCGGCCTCGGCGAGGCGCGATTCGATTTCGCCGGGAGAGGCGCCAAGAGCGCAACCGAGACCAAAGCCAAATTCGATCTGCCGACGGATTTGCGCAACGAGATCGCGCGGCTCGAAATCCTCGACGAACATTCGGCTGGCGCGGTTTCGCTGCTGGACGAACGCTGGAAGCGCCGGTGGGTCGGCGTCGTCAGCGGCGAGACGGCGGATCTCTCTCTGCCTCTGCTCGCGCCGAACTATTATCTCGTCAAGGCGCTCTCTCCCTTCGCCGATGTCCGCGAGGCGCGGCCGGGAACGCCCGATCCGATCGCCACGCTCCTCGACGAACGCGTGAGCGTGCTGATCCTGGCCGATATCGGCAATCTTTCGGCGACCGACCACGAGCGGTTGAAGCAATTCGTGGAGGACGGCGGTATCCTGTTGCGCTTCGCCGGTACGCGGCTCGCGGCGGCGGACTCCGACGATCTCGTGCCGGTCCGGCTGCGGCGTGGCGGCCGCATTCTCGGCGGCGCGCTCTCATGGGAGAGCCCCAAGAAGCTTGCGCCCTTCGAACAGCAAAGCCCGTTTTTCGGCCTCGCGGTTCCCGACGAAGTGACGGTGCGGCGCCAGGTGCTCGCCGAACCCGACGCCGATCTGCCGGCCAAGACCTGGGCGCATCTCGTCGATGGCACGCCGCTCGTCACGGCGAGCCAGGACGGCAAAGGCATGATCGTTCTCTTCCATGTGACGGCCGATACGACCTGGTCCAATCTGCCCTTGTCCGGCCTGTTCGTCGATATGCTGCGCAAGATCGTCTCGCTTTCCGGTGAAACGGCGAAAGCCGACCAGGCGAAGGCGGGCCAAGCGCATGCGAAGGTGGAGAGCGTGCCGCCGACTCGAACGCTCGACGGGTTCGGCGTGCTCGGCCTGCCGCCACCGACCGCAAAACCCGTTCCCGCCAACTTCGAAGCTGCCGGCGACGCTGACCATCCGCCGGGTTTCTACGGGCCGCCTGACCAAATGCTCGCCGTCAATGCCTTCCGCGCCAACGATACCTTGGGGGCCGCGGATTATTCGGGCATGGGCTTCGTCAATGAAGCCTTGCGCCGGCCCGCGCCCGTCGATCTTCGACCGCCGCTGCTCGCCATCGCATTCCTGCTGTTCATCGCCGATGCGCTCGCTTCGCTTTGGCTTGCCGGCAGCCTGCCGCGTCGGCTGGGCCGCGTGGCCGCGGCGCTTGCCCTCATCGGTCTTGCTTTCAGCTTCTCGCCAGGCTCCTTGCGGGCCGATCCGAAGCCGGATCAGCCCCTCTCGCAAAGCGATCTCCAGTCGGTTTTGAACACTAGGCTCGCCTATGTGGTGAGCGGCGATCCTGAAGTCGATGACGAGAGCAAGAACGGCCTGACGAGCCTGTCGCAAGTGCTTGCGCAGCGCACCGCGCTCGTCCCCGCCGACCCAATCGGCGTCGATCCGGGGCGCGACGAACTTGCATTCTATCCGATGCTCTATTGGCCGATCGTCGCCGGCCGTCCGCAGCCGTCACCGGCCGCCATCGCCAAGATCGCGGCCTATATGAAACAAGGTGGGACGATCATTTTCGATACGCGCGATGCGCTCACGGCCCATTCCGGCGGTCCGCCGACGCCGGAAGCGCAATGGCTGCGGCAATTGCTCGACGGCGTCGATGTGCCCGAGCTCGAGCCCGTGCCGGCCGACCATGTCGTGACCAAGACCTTTTATCTCATCGACGGGTTCGTCGGCCGCTACGGGATCGGACAGACGTGGATCGAGGCTCTGCCGCCGCCCAATCCCGCCGACGGCGCGCGGCCGGCGCGCTCCGGCGACGGCGTCTCGCCGATCATCATCACCTCGAACGATCTCGCCGCCGGATGGGCGAGCGAGGCCGACGGCGAGAGCCTTTATCCGCTGGTGCCGGGCGGGGCGCGCCAGCACGAGCTCGCGTTGCGCGGCGGCGTCAACCTGGTGATGTACACGTTGACCGGCAATTATAAGGCCGATCAGGTCCATGTCCGCGATCTCTTGGAGCGCTTGGCGCATTGAGGACAGTTTCCCGGAACGCCGGAGTGAGCTCTCCCTCTCCCCATTCGCTTACGCTCATGGGGAGAGGGGAGCCCGCAAAGCCCTCACGGCTCTTTGTTCGGCTTCCACTCGGCCGCGAGCCGCTGCGCTTGCTTGATCTGCTCCGGCGTCATTCTGTCCGCCATGATGTCGCGATTCTTGGCGGCATTGTCGCGGTAGTCGGCGTTCGTGGAACCCGACGCCGCCAGATTGAACCACTTGTAGGCCTGCACATAGTCCTGCGGCGCGCCTTGCCCGTTGGCATAGAGGAACCCGAGGTTTGTCTGGGCAAAGGAATCGCCTTGCTCGGCCGCCTTGCGGTACCAGGCCGCCGCTTGCGCATAGTCCTGCGGCACGCCTTGCCCTTTCGCATAGAGGAGCCCTAGGCTGCTCTCGGCAAAGGAATCGCCGCGTTCCGCGGCCTTGCGGTACCACTTCGCAGCTTCGGCGTAATCCTGCTGCACACCCTCGCCTTTCGCGTAGAGGAGCCCGAGGTTGCTCTCCGCGGCAACGTCGCCTTGCTCGGCCGCCTTGCGATACCATTTCGCCGCTTCGGCATCGTCCCGCGGCACGCCTTGCCCCTTGGCGTACATCAGCGCGAGATTGCTCTGCGCGGCAACATCGCCCTGGTCCGCGGCTTTGCGATACCACTTGGCGGCTTCGGCATCGTCCCGCGGCACGCCTTGGCCCTTGGCGTACATCAGCGCAAGATTGCTCTGCGCAGCGACATCGCCCTGGTCCGCAGCTTTGCGATACCATTTGGCGGCTTCGGCGTAATCCTGCGCTACGCCTTGGCCCTTGGCGTACAGCAGCCCGAGGTTGGTCTGCGCGGCCACGTCGCCCTGTTCAGCAGCTTTTCGATACCATTTGGCCGCTTCGGTTGTGTCCTGTGACAGGCCCTCACCTTTGGCATAGAGGAGGGCAAGGTTGCTCTCTGCGGCCACATCGCCTTTGTCTGCCGCCTTGCGGTACCATGCTGCCGCCTGCGCATAATCTTGCGGCACGCCCTCACCTTTGGCGTAGAGCAGCGCGAGACTGCTCTCTGCGGCCACATCGCCTTTGTCTGCTGCCCTACGATACCATGCCGCCGCTTGCGCATAATCTTGCGGCACGCCCTCACCTTTGGCGTAGAGCAGCGCGAGATTGCTCTGCGCGCCGACATCGCCTTGCTCTGCGGCCTTGCGAAACCATGCCGCCGCTTGCGCGTAATCCTGCGGCAGGCCTTGGCCTTTCATGGTGAGAAACGCGAGATTGCTCTCTGCGCCGACATCGCCTTGCTCGGCCGCCTTGCGATACCAAGCCGCCGCTTGCGCAGTGTCCTGCGTCACGCCCTTGCCTGTTGCATAGAGAAACGCGAGATTGCTCTCTGCCGCAACATCGCCTTGCTCGGCGGCCTTGCGATACCAGGCCGCCGCTTGCGTGTAGTCTTGCGGCACGCCTTTGCCTGTTGCATAGAGAAACGCGAGGTTGCTCTCCGCGGCGACATCGCCTTGCTCGGCCGCCTTGCGATCCCAGGCCGCCGCTTGCGCATAGTCCTGCGCCACGCCCTGGCCTTTGGCGTAGAGCAGACCCAGTGTGCTCTCGGCATAGGGGTTGCCTTGCTCGGCCGCCTTGCGATACCAGGCCGCCGCTTGCGCAGAGTCCTGCGCTACGCCTTGTCCCTTGGCGTAAAGCGAGGCGAGATTGATTTGCGCCGCAAGATCGCCTTGCTCCGCTGCCTTGCGATACCAAGCGGCAGCCTGGGCATAATCTTGCGGGACGCCTTGCCCCTTCGCATAGAGAAGCGCCAGGCTGCTTTCGGCAAAGGAATCGCCGCGTTCCGCCGCCTTCCGGTACCAGTTCGCCGCTTCCGCGTAATCCTGCGCCACGCCTTCGCCTTTGGCGTAGAGGAGGCCAAGGTTGCTCTGTGCCGCAACATCGCCTTGCTCGGCCGCCTTGCGGTACCAAGCCGCCGCCTCGGCATAATCCTGCCGCACGCCTCGTCCGCTGGCGAGGAGTTGGGCGAGACTGGCCTGCGCAAAAGAATTGCCTTGCTCGGCGGCCTTGCGATACCAGCCGGCTGCCTCGGCATAATCCTGCGGGATCCCTTCACCCTTCGCATACATGAGGCCGAGGTTGGCCTCGGCAAAGGCGTTGCCTTGCTCGGCCGCCTTGCGAAACCAGCCCGCCGCTTGCGCATAGTCCTGCGGCAGGCCTTGGCCCTTCGCGTACATGAGCCCGAGATCGGCTTGCGCATAGGCGTTGCCTTGCTCCGCCAAAGGGCGCAGCAGGATCAGCGCCGTCGCGTAATCTCCATGCGCGTAAGCGGCCGCGCCCTCCTGAAGCGGCTCAGCGGCAAGCGGCGCAGCAAGGCTCAACGACAGGGCAAGAGTCACAAGCCCGGCCTTGATGCATTCTCTCATGCTCACCTTCCTCCCGCTCATCTTTTACTCTGGCGCCGGACCAGTGGGTTCCTTGATTTCCGCCGCCGCGCGCGGCGCCTTGCGCCGCAGACGACGTCCATGCGCCAATTGTGCGGCGAAAGAACCCGACATTCGCGGTGGCGGCAAGCATTTTTGACGAAGGCAGTTCTGCGGAATTCGCGCAAGCCGGATCGGCAAGGCCAATGTTGCAGGCAGCGGCGCGGTACGAACATGTGAACGCGGCAGCGAAAATGTCGCGCCAAGGCCGCGTTTCGCTCGTTCGCCTTTTGCACGCAAGGAAGACGCCATCTCCCAGTTTGACGGGGTCGCGGGGGATCACTTTGCCTGCAAAGCTTCGGCGAGTTCGCGAAATGCGTCCTTGCTCGGCGGCGAATCCGGAGATTGCACCAGCGCGTCGTAAAGTTTCGGCACCAGCGCAACGATCTGGTCGAGATCGCTATCCTGGCCCTGCTGGTAGCCGCCCATGAGGCGCAGGTCGCGGGTATCTTCATAGCGAGCGACCATCGCTTTCAGTTTGATGACGAGCACCTGCTGTTCTTTCGACCAGACGTTCTGGGCAAGCCGTGAAATCGACGAGAGGACATTGACGGCGGGAAACCGGCCCTGATCGGCGATGGCGCGGTCGAGCACGATATGGCCGTCGAGCGTTCCGCGGATATTGTCGGCCACCGGATCGTTGTGGTCGTCGCCGTCCACGAGAACCGAGAAAATGCCGGTGATGGACCCCTGTCCTTCGGCGCCGGGACCGGCGCGTTCGAGCAGTTTCGGCAGATCGCTGAACACGCTCGGCGCGTAGCCGCGGGCAACGGCAGGCTCGCCGGCCGCGAGCGCGATGTCGCGCGCCGCATGCGCGAATCTCGTCACCGAATCGACGATCAGCAGCACGTTCTCGCCAAGATCGCGGAAAAATTCCGCGATGGTCAACGCCGTCTTCGGCGCGAGCCGCCGCATCATCGGGCTCTCGTCGCCCGTCGAGACCACTGTGACCGCGAGCTTGCGATTGGGCCCGAGCGAGTCGTCGAGAAATTCGCGCACCTCGCGGCCGCGTTGGCCGACGAGCGCGATCACCACGCAATCAAAGCCTCTCGATCCCGCCATCATGCCGAGAAGGGTCGACTTGCCGACCCCGGAGCCGGAGAAGACGCCGATCCGCTGGCCGGCGCAGATCGGCATGAAGAGGTCGATCACCCGCACGCCCGTCTTCAACGGCTCTTTGACGCGGCTGCGATGCAAGGCCGAAGCTGGATTTTTCCTCCTTTCCGACCATCCTGCTCG
>Ga0209415_10010937_pt1 | contig 15353 bp, 9 predicted proteins | sample PeaSoiSIISIP2007_FD_187696 | JGI IMG/M metagenome (GOLD analysis project Ga0209415, IMG submission 187696) | Peat soil microbial communities from Weissenstadt, Germany - SII-SIP-2007 (SPAdes) (version 2) | ecosystem: Environmental > Terrestrial > Soil > Wetlands > Peat | place: Germany... | reverse complement strand
TGGATCTTGGCGATCCCCTGCAGGACTTCGGGTGGAAGCTCCAGGTCCGCGGCCTCGATGTCCGCCCGCAACTGCTCCAGGGTGGTGGCACCCACGATGCAGCTGGTCAGGAACTTCTGCTCCAGCGTGAACCGGATCGCCACCTGCGCCGGGTCCAGTCCATGGGCGCGGGAGAGCTTCACGTACTCCAGGGCGGCCTCGTCCACGGCAGGGCTGGAGTAGCGGGTGAACCGGGCGAACTCGGTGAGCCGCGCCCCGACGGGCCGGGCTCCCGCGAGGTACTTTCCGGAGAGCACGCCGAAGGCCAGGGGCGAATATGCGAGCAGACCCACATGGTCCCGGTGGGAGAACTCGGAGAGCCCGATCTCGAAGGTGCGGTTCAGCAGGCTGTAGGGATTCTGGATGCTCTCGATGCGCGGGAACCCGCGATCCTCGGAAAGCCTCAGGAACCGAGCCACACCCCAGGGCGTCTCGTTGGAGACTCCGATGAACCGGATCTTGCCTTCCTTCACCAGATCGCTCAGGACGGAAAGCGTCTCCTCGATCGGCGTGCCCGAGTCGTCGTCCTTCCAGGGGTAGCTGGTGAGCCCGAAACAGTTGACGGGTCGATCGGGCCAGTGGAGCTGGTAGAGGTCCACGTGGTCGGTTCGCAGGCGCTTCAGGCTGTCGTCCAGGGCCTGGACCAGGTTGGGCCGGTCGAAGTGGACCTTGCCTCCGCGCAGGTGGCTGGGGCGCTTGGGATCGCTGGCGGGTCCGGCGGCCTTGGTGGCCAGCACGATCTTGTCGCGTTTGCCGCCCTTGGCGAGCCAGGTCCCGATGTAGGCCTCGGTTCGGCCCTGCGTCTCGGGCCTGGGAGGGACCGGGTACATCTCGGCGGTGTCCACGAGGTTGATACCGCGTTCCAGCGCGAGATCCAGTTGGGAATGGGCTTCGGCCTCGGTGTTCTGCTGGCCCCAGGTCATGGTCCCGAGGCTGATTTCGCTCACCTCGACGGCCGTGCGTCCAAGCTTCCTGTATCTCATTTCGACTCCCCTGCCAGACGTTGGGCGGCTTCCGCGATCGCTTCCGGATCGTGGAGGGCCGCGATCCACCGCGATCCCAATCCCGACGTGCCAACCCGCGCGCCCAGGGCGGCGCCGGCCACGGCGGCGTTGGTGCCGGTGTCCCCGCCTTCCAGGATCAAGGATTCCAGGAGTTCCTCCACCTTGGGCTGGGGCTGGAGCAGAGCCCACAGGCCCACCTGCATGGCCTTCAGGGTGTAGGCCTTGGCCTTCCCGTCCAGCAGGAACACGGAAAGCGGCGCGCGGGAGGCGTTCACGGCATCGCAGACGGAATCCGGCGCCCCGTGGGAACGGACTGTCTCCGCCAAGGTCTGCAGGTGGAGCGGTTCTTCGCGCAGGATGGTGGCCAATCCCAGGTTGAAGGCGGTGGCCGACCAGACGCACAGGGGATTCCAATGGGTGGCCCGGACCGCGACGCCCGTCTGCTCCACCAGCGTGGCGGGGTCGTCGGGATGGCGCAGGGCAACGGGAATGCCGCGGACCAGGGCGGCGTTGGTCGCGCTCCAGTTGCGCCCGAGACGTTCGAACGCCTCCTGGCTCGCCTCCTCCACGGGGACGTCGCCCTCCACGTCGTCCAAGACCCGGGACACCAGGGTCTTGATCCCCCGGCCGTTCTCCAGCTTCCAACGCAGGAGTCGACGGCCCACTCCCTCCACCGTCAGCGGTCCTTCCGCCAGCATCCCGGCGATCAGCACCGCCTGTGCGGTGTCGTCGTCCCAGGCCAGATCCTTCTCTGCCGGATCCCAGCCGCGCACGCGGCCTTGGGTGCGTTCGACGATCGTTTCCGCCGGCCAGAGGTTTTCGTAGGGGAGGCCCAGGGCGTTTCCGCACGCCAAGCCCAGGAGGCATCCTTCCAGACGGAGGGGGTCGATCGATTCCATGTGTGGGGGGCAAAGGTAGCCGATCAAACCGCCCGGTCCCGCCCCTCCTGCTTGGCCTGGTAAAGTCTCTTGTCGGCCCTGCCCACCCAATCCTCGACCTCGTCGCCCTCGCCGGGCATCGCGACCCCGATGGAAATGGAAATCCCGATCTCCTCCCCTTCCCAGGGGATCCGCATCTCCCGCACCAGGCCCAACAGCCTTTCGGCCAACCTCTTGCCGACGTCCTCGCCGTCTTCGGAGAGCACCACGGCGAACTCCTCGCCTCCGTAGCGCGCCACGAAATCCGACTTGCGGGGAAAGGCCCGGGAAAGCGCGTTGGACAGGCCGCGCAGGGCGGCGTCTCCGGCGGGGTGGCCCAGACGATCGTTCAAATCCTTGAAATGGTCCACGTCCACCATCAGGAGGCAGGTGGGCCGCCCGGAGATGCGGTGCACCGCCAGGATCGAACCCATGTGCTCGTCCAGGCTCGCCCGGTTGGCCAGGCGCGTCAGCCCGTCCAAGGTGGCCTCCCTGCGGACCTTGTTCAGTTCGCCCTTGAGCTTCTGGAGCTGTCCCGACACCACCAGCAGTTCCTTGTCCTGCCGCTCCTGGCGCTTCTGCAACGTCTCCGACAGGACCTGGACGGTGGAGAGGACGCCGCGGCGGATCTCCTCGATGCTCTCTCCGCGAGCCACTTCCTTGAGGCCCTCCAGCCTTTCGGTCACGATCCGTCCGGTCGATCGGTCCTCGCCCGCCGAACGACCCAGCCGCAACAGCACGCCCACCACACCATCGGCCAGGTCCCGAACGCTCTCCTCGATCCAGCGACGTTCCACCTGCCTCTGGTCCAGCACGCGATCCGGGGCTTCCACGAGGGCGCGGGAGTCCCCTTGTTCCGTCTCCCTGGCCAGCCGCCCCATCCGTTCCCGAACTCCGCCGCGGTCGTCCTCCATGGGAGTGGAATCGGCCAGCACGCGCAGGACGTTGGCCAGGGAAGTGCACGCGGCGACCTCCCCGGTCCCCTGGGGTGCCTCCGCCGAGGAATGGTCCTGGGGGTGGCGCGAATCCGGTTCGATGAGATGGGAGAGGAACATTTTCAGACCCAATGGCAGCCTCCGTCTGGGTCCCCGATGATACCATCCCGACCCCTCCGGATGCTAGTTTGGACAGGGACTCTCGGATCCCCCATACTGGAGGAGTTCCCTATGATCTCGATCTTCGCCTGCGCCCTTCTCGCATCCGTCGCCGGTCCCGCCGACAAGGGGGTTCGTCTCCTCGTCTGGAGCGATCTCGACGGGAATCCCTCCCCCCGGCTCTTCGCCTGGGTGGACTCGCTGCGTCGGGAGGCGGACTCCTCCAAGCACCCGTTGCTCGCCCTGGACGCGGGAGACGCGTTCTTCGGTTCCGACCTCTCCTTCCTCACCCGCGGCGCCTCCGAGGTGCGTGTCCTGAACCTGGTGAAACCGGACGCCATGATCCTGGGCACCGACGACTTCGCCTGGACCCGCGAGCGGTTGGACACGCTGCTCGCCGGTTTGAAGGTTCCGGTCCTCACCTCCAACCTCCGCGACGATCTCGCCGATTCCCCGTACGGCAAGAAGGATTTCTCGATCTGGGACTTCTCGGGCTTCAAGGTGGGGGTGATCGGGGTGTTGGATTCCGATCTCGCCTCCTCGGACCGGCCGAGCCAGATCGAGAATCTCCGTTCCGAAGATCCGGCCAACCGGGTGGAAACCGCCCTCACGGACTTGCGAGCGAAGGGCGCCGATGTGGTTGTGGCCCTTTCCGACGCCGGACCCGATGCCAACGAACAGCTTGCGAGCGCCGTTCCCGGTCTGGATCTCGTGGTGGGGTCGGGGTACGCGGCCGAAGACACGCTTTACCGGGTTGGGCGGACCTGGATCGCGAGGTTGGCCAGCGATTCCGATCGGGTGCGCAGCTTGGACTTGGAGATGTCCGACAGCGGGTTGACCGTGGAGGTCACCGCCCCGGGTCCGCACAGGCCCGTCCCGATTCCCACCGCCTGGAAGCCCGTCTTCGACAGCTTGGACGCGCTCTTGAAGACCGCGAGGGATTCCGTGGTGGGGACTCTCCGCGAACCCTGGCCCGCGACGCGGAAGGAAGGGTACCTGGGGAACTTCCTCGCCGACGCCATCCGCGAGGAGTCGGGGTCCGACATCGGCCTGTGGCCCGCGAGCGGGATCTACGCGGGGTTGAAGAAGGGCAAGGTGACGGTGGGCGACCTGTGGAAGGTCACCGGTCCCTTCTCCCAGGTTTCCCAGTTCTCGTTGCCCGGATCCGACGTGCGGCGCCTGATCCTGCACCAGTTCCAGCGCGCTTCGGGTTTCGTCTTCCTCTCCGGGGCCACCTGCACCGTGGACAGCTCCGCCTTCGGGGGGCCGGAGAGCCGCATCACCGTGGGCGGCAAGCCCCTCCAGGGCGGTGATTACTACAAGATCGCCATCCCCCAGAGCCTGCGCGACGACATCTACGACCTGACGGGATTCTCGCTGGCGAGCGCCTCGCCGCAATATCTGGAACGGTGGAACCGCGATCTGGTGCTGGCGCACGCCGCCAAGGCCGGGCTCGTCGCGACCACGGGTCGGGTTCCCGCCATGTACGGGTCGACCCGCTGAAACATTCCCGAAATCCCCGACCGGCTAATTTGGGGAGAGCATGACGAAGAAAAATTCGCTCCCGAACGGGGCCCTGATCCCGAAGGAGCTCTCCTGGCTCCTCTTCAACGAAAGGGTCCTGGAAGAGGCCGGTGACCGTCGCCATCCCTTGCTGGACCGGTTGCGCTTCCTGGGCATCTACTCCAACAACCTGGACGAATTCTACCGGGTGCGGGTGGCCGACCTTCGCCGACTGGAAACGGAGGAAGGCTCGGCCCACAACGTCGCAGGAATCGCCGTGCGCAAGCTCCTGCAGACCATCGCCGAGCGGGTGAGATCGCTCGCCAACCGGTTCGAGACCGCCTACGAGGAGATCTCCGCGGAGCTGGAAGCCCAGCACATCCGACTGGTCAAGGAGACTTCGCTTTCCGCCGCCCAGGAAGACGCGGTCCGCACCTGGTTCCAGGAGGTGGTGCGGCCCCGGCTGGTGCCCATCCTGGTCGCGCGCGGGGGCGATCTCCCGCTCCTCCACGACCATGTCGTGCACCTCGCGATCCAGATGGAGGGCGCCAGACCGGGAACCCCTCGTCTGGCCCTGGTCGAGGTGCCGGAAAATCTTCCCCGCTTCCTGGAACTTCCCGCCGAGCAGGGCTGCGGCTGCGTGATCCTCCTGGAGGACGTGGTGCGCTGGGGACTGCAGGAGGTGTTCTGGATGTTCCACCCGCGCTCCATCGGCGCCTGGGCCTTCAAGGTCAACCGCGACGCGGAGCTGGACCTGGACGACCAGCTCGCCGACGGGTACCTGCGCCGGGTGCACCTGGGCCTCCGCAAGCGCGCCACCGGTGCGCCGGTTCGCGTGGTCCACGACCGCGAGATGCCCGCTCCCATCCTGCGCGACATCCTGCGCAAGATCGGCCTGGAACGGCCCGACGCCCGCATTCCGGGCATGCGCGAGCACAACTTCAAGGACTTCATGGGCTTCCCGCGCCTTGGACGACGGGAATTGTCGTCTCCGTCCCTGGTGCACGTCGTCCACCCTCAGCTTTCCGGAGCCCGGCGCATCCTCCAGTCCGTGGGGCGCGGCGACCGCCTCCTGCACTTCCCGTGGCACGACTTCGGGATCTTCCTGGACTTCCTGCGCGAGGCCGCCATCGATCCCGACGTGACCCACATCCGCCTGACGGTGTACCGCGTCTCCAGCGAGTCCAGCGTGCTCAACGCCCTGGTGAACGCGGCGCGCAACGGCAAGAAGGTCACGGTCCTGATGGAGGTCATGGCCCGCTTCGACGAGGAGAACAACATCGAGTGGGCCGACCACCTCCGCGAGGAAGGGGTGGAGGTGATCCCCGGCGTGCGGGGCCTGAAGGTCCATGCCAAGATCTGCCTCGTCACCCGGAGGGAAGGGCGCAAGGCCCGCCACTACGCCGCGATCGGGACGGGCAACTTCAACGAGGAGACGGCCCGGGTCTACACCGACCACATGCTCCTCACCGCGGATCCCGAGATCGCCGTCGAGATCCTGGAACTCTTCGAGTTCTTCCGCAACAACTACAAGGTGCCGCGGTTCAGGCACCTGATCGTCTCCCCCTTCGGATCGCGGAAGACCTTCCTGGAACTCGTGCGCGCCGAGCGCGCCGGCGCCAAGGCGGGCCGCGAGGCCTGGATCCGCCTGCGCCTGAACAACCTGGCCGACGAAGACCTGATCTGCGCCCTGGTGGATGCCGCGCGCGAGGGCGTGCTGGTCCAGCTGCTGGTCCGGGGCATGAACTGCCTGATGCCCGGCGGCGAGGGCATGCCCCCGAACCTGGAAGCGCGCGGGCTGGTGGGAAAATTCCTGGAGCATTCGCGGATGCTCGCCTTCGCGGGCGACGGCAAACCCAAGGTCTGGATCACCTCCGGCGACTGGATGGCGCGCAACATGGACGGGCGCGTGGAAGTCTCCTGCCCCATCCGCGACAAGGTCCACCGGGCAAGGCTCCTGGAGGAATTCGCCATGCAGTGGCGCGACACCGCCAACGCCCGGATCTGGAACCCCCTGGAAGCCAACGTCCGCGTGCCCGGGCCGCTCTTCGATTCCCACAAGGCCATTCCCGCCTGGCTCGCCGAGGTCGGGGCCAAGTGAGCACGCGGCGGTTCGTCGCTTGCGACGTGGGTTCCAACGCGGTGCGGCTGGCGGTGGCGGGCGTCCAAGGCCAACCGCCTTTCCTGGTGCGGGAGGCATCGTTTCGCGTCCCCCTGAGGCTGGGCCAGGACGTGTTCTCCACGGGGGGCATATTGAATCGCACCTCGGACGACCTCGTGGAGGTCTTCCACGCCTTTTCGCACCTGATCGGATTCTTCCGGCCCGAGGCCGTGCGCGCCTGCGCCACATCGGCCATGAGGGAGGCGAACAACGGCGAGGAGGTGGCGGCGCGCGTGCGCAGGGAAGCCGGGATCCCGCTCGAGATCATCACCGGATCCGACGAAGCCGAACTCATCCTGTCCCTGCGCGCGGACTCCGCGGGCGACGAGGGCGATGACCTCCTCTACATCGACGTGGGTGGTGGCAGCACGGAGCTCACCTGGCTGCGCGACGGCAAGCCGACGGCCGCGGAGTCCTTCCGCATCGGGGGCGTGCGCATCCTGTCGGGACGCACCGCAGCGTCGGAATGGGAACGGATGCACGCGTGGATCGACCACCTCCCCCGCGGGATACGTCCCGTGTCCGCGGTCGGCACGGGCGGCAACATCGAGAAGCTCCACGAACTGGCCCTGGGAGAGACCTCCGAGCCCCTGACGCGGCACCGCCTGCACGAGATCCTGGACAGCCTGGAGCCCCTGGGCGTGGAGGAGCGCATGCGCGAATTCCGGCTCAAGCCGGACCGCGCCGACGTCATCGTGCCCGCGGGCCGCGTCTACCACCAGGTCCTGAAATGGGCGGGCATCCGTTCCATCTCCGTCCCGAAGGCCGGGCTCGTGGACGGGATCCTGCAGCGCTTGTTCCGGGCCTCGACCTCGTCCTAGGAACGCTCCGCCCGACCTATTCCCGCTGGTAGACCAGGACCGACTGGCCAGCGTCGATCGTCAGGGTGTTGCCGACCAAATCGTAGCCGCTCGTGCTGGTCGCGCCGTCGAGGATGGTGGTGAGCTGGGTCGCGGTGGACCTCCATGTTCCCGACGAATTCTGGCTGCTGTTGGTGATCTCTCCGGTGGTCGGATCGGTTTCGCTGGAACGGTCCGACCAGTTGGCGCTCCCTCCCGACGACAACACCAACGTGACGGTGTCCTGGTAGGAGTAGTCGGGGTAGGAATCGGAGACGATCCTCTGCCATGTCCCCACCAGGGCTCCGGTGGTGACCGGGCCTCCGTCCTGGATGGTGTATTGGGCGGAGGAGACCGCGCTCGTGGCGCCCTGGGAGACGGCGACGGCGCTCAAGGTGGTGGTGGTCCCCACCTGGACGGGTCCGATGTAGCGCCAAGATGCCGTCGTGGGAGCGGTCCCGTCGGTGGTGTAGTAGATCTGGGCGCCCAAGGTGGCGCTGGTGATGGAGACCAGAAGCGAAGACGTGTAGGTCCCCGCGGGAACGTCGAAATCCGGTGCCCAGACCGAACTCGCGGGCGTCGTGCCGGATCCCCCCGCCGTCGACCGCGAATAGGTGGTGGCGCCGTTCCCGGTGCCGAGCGTCAGCGTGTTCGCCTGGACGGAAAATGGGAACGTTCCTCCCGGATCCGGGGCGCCGGGAACCGGGTACCAGTTGGTTCCGTCCAGGCTCGAATCGGTCGCGGGCAGGACGATGGACACTGTGTCGCCCGATACCGACCATGTTCCGGAGAACCGATAGTCCAGGATCGCGGAACCACCCTGCCCCGCCGCGTACGACTCCGTGGCGGTGGAGTCGGCCTTCAAGGTGAGCACGTAGGGCCCGGAGATCCAGACTCCGATCACCGAACCCGTATTCCCACCATCGATGCCGGTGCCGTTCGGGCCCGAGAGGGCGGAATCGCAACCGGCCAGCAGCGAAAAGGCGACGAACAGGCCGATGCGAAGTGCGGAAGACGGCTTCATGGGTGAAAGATCCAATTCGCCGGTCATCGGCGACCGGCGGGCTCCCGAGTCGGCCTGGGCGGCTGTGGCAACGGAATGGAGTCCCCTTCGGTTCCCCAGAAAGCGAGATTCTCGATCTCGACCGTCCCGCTGCCCTGGCCATCGGCTCGGAATTGCAGCGCCCGGATCGTCCCTGGATCGAACGGGCCGAGATCCTTTCCCCACCCCGCTTGGCGGAGTTCGTCCCAACGCACCCAAACACGCTCCCAGGACCCCCGGGTGTCGTCCAGCCGGATCTGGTAGTCGTCGTAGTCCTTCACCACGGTGGTGAGCGCCTGCAGAAGGAAGTTCGGGTTGGCTCCGTCGTGTCGCGTGCGCAGGTCGAAGACCAGGCCCCGGAAGCTCTTCCAGGCGGGGAAATCCCGGGCGGACAGATTCAGTCCCGCCAGCGCGAAGTTCGGGTAGGAGAGCAGCGGAGGCTGGATGATCCGGAAGGATCCGACGAGATGGGACCCCGAACCATCCTGCTCGCGGGACAGGTCCATGCGGGTGCCGTTGTCCGAGTGGCCGTAGGTCCACCAGCTCTGGCCGTTCTTCGCGACCATGCCGGAAAAGTCGTCCAGGAGCGCCACCGGGCGCGGGACATCCTCGTTGTCGATCGCCACCGGAACCACGAGGCTGTCGCCGTCGTCCACCGAGAACACCAGGCGGAGGACCTGCCCGATCCCGCGAAGCAGCTTTGCGGCGGGAATGCGGCATTCCACGGCCTCGAAGGATCCATCCCAGGCCCCGTCGAAGGAGGGAAGGCGATTCCCGGCCGCCTTGCCCAGGTTCCAGGAGGCTCCGGTGAAACGGTGGCCGTCCGCCTCGGCGCTCGCGAACAGCACCAGCGTGTCCGAAGGCCGCAGCCGACCCGGCGTCCAGGCCGCGTGCAGGACATGCGGCGCGGACGGGGCGGGATGGCCGCGGCGCACGATGGCCAGGGTGCGGGGTGGCACCACGAAGGTGCTCTCGGAAGGGGCGAGGGCTCGCGAGGTGGGACCCAGGTTTGGGATGGCGCGTGCCTGAGACGTCGGATCCGACCAGCGATAGTTGGCCGGACCCCAGGAAAGGACCTCCCCCGAGATCGGGACTTTGGCAGGGAAGTGGACCGAAAGCGTTTCCGGTTGGGCTGTGGGGTTGATGGCCAGCACCGACCACGTCCTCCCGTCGGTCGCGGCGGTGACATGCGGCGTCCCACCCGAGGTCCGGAGCGGAACCACGCGGCTTCCTTTCGCGCCCATCCAGGTGCGCACCAGGAATTGTCCCCACCAGGCGCCCGTGGGAGGGTCCACCAGATCCGAGACCAATCCCAGGCGCGGGGGAGTGAACAGCCGGAGCGATCCATAGCTTTCCGCGGGACCGCCGTCTGGGTTCATGGGTTCGCCGCCCATGGGCTCCCAGAGGACCGAAACCGCCTTGTCCGGATGGCGGGACCAGAGATCCTGGAGCATCATGGCCACCGCCAGTCCGTCGGTTTCCGCGAGGGTCAGGGCGGTGATCTTCACCGTGGAGTTGAACTCGGACAGCGAGATTTCCCGCGAACCGGGATCGTCCAGGAATCCATCCATCCGGCTCTCCAGGAGATCCAGGGAGGGGCCGAATCTCCCCACGGCCGCCAGGAGCGAATCCTCCGACGAGGGTCCCTCCTCGAACCAGTAGGGGTAGGCGTGGAAATCCACCCCGTCCAGGAGTCTGGTCTTCGATTCCTTCTCCATCCGACCGATGCGCCACAGGAAGGATCCCATCCAGGAGAGGCCGTCGTTGCGACCACTGCGGCGTCGATCGAATTCCATGGAGCTGGTCACCGGCCCGTACACCTCGATGGTCGGGTCCACCGCCTTCATCGCCCGGGAGAAGGCGGCGAAGCGCACGGCGTACTGGGCGGGATCCACGGGTCCGCCTTCTTCCCAGATTCCGTCCATCTCGTTCCCGACGTTCCAACGACGGATGCCGTATTTCTTCACCACGTTGGCGTAGCGCACCCAGGACGCGGCTTCCTCCGGGGTTCCCGTGCCGAAGTTCACGCTGACCATGGCCTCGCTCCCGGGAACCTTCTCCAGCCACTCCACGAAGCGGTCGAAGGTCCATTCCGGCACCCATGGCGGATTCCCGGGAGCGGATCCGGGATGGGTGGAGAGGGCTGCCACCTTGGTCTGCCTCAGGGGATCCGGGACGTTCACCGTGACCTGGACGCCCTTGCGGAACAGTCGCACCTCCCGAACCTGCACGCCGAGCGGCGCTGCGACCGGCCGGATCGCCACGAAGCGACCCTCCACGGGCTTCCAGGCGGCAACGGTGTGCCCCGCTCGGACGCGGGCACCACCCGCGGGACGCCAAAACCTGGGATCCGCCTGCTGGACCGGCAGGTCGTCGGGACCCGTCCAGACCTCCACCCGGACCGAATCGGGGCGCAAGGTCCCCCAAAGCACCTCGGCCGAATCGAACTCGCGGGACATTCCCAGATCGAGGACGGCCCAAGGGAGGATGGTGTCCTGGAAGGTCGTTCCCCACCAGAGAGTGTTGGTGTCTCCATCGGTGATGTGGGAGGGGAACCGGTCGCCGTAGTTGTCCATCGTGGTGCCTCGCCACAGGCAGTGGACGGCGAACCCCGGACCCACCTCGGAATCGGAGGGATGCCAGATGCCGGTGGAGTCGAATTCCCCTTTCCCGTTCCAGTGGTAGGCGTTGGACAGCGATCCGTTGGGGAAGCGGAACAGCCGCTCGCCGCCGCGCCGGAAGCCCTCGGCCCAGGTTTCGTAGCGGCTCGGACTGTTCCACACCGGTGCCGCGGTGCCCAAGGTGGCCGGCTCGAACGCCGCGCCGGGAGGACCTGTGAACCGCACCTGGACCACCGCGGAGGCGGGCAGTGCCAGGAAAACGGCGAGGATGAACGCGGCGAGGGCCCTGCGGGATATTTCCTTCATGGCAGGAAAGAATGCTTTCCCGCGCGAATTCCGACTTCCCGAGCCCTCCCATTCCACGGGCACGCGGAATGGGAACCCTAGTCCTCGCCCCCGGCCGCCACTCCGTACTCGCGCAGCTTGCGCCAAAGCGTGCTGCGCCCGATGCCCAGGACGTGCGCGGCCTCGGTCTGGTTCCCCTCCAGGGCGTCCAGGACCCGCAGGATGTGCTCCCGCTCCACCTCCGCCAGGCCCTTCAGGGCCGAACGGGGATCGGTGATGTCCTGCCCCGTCGGCAGTTGGAGCAACGGGCGCGGATTCTTCAGGACGGATTCCGGCATGTCGGACAGCCGGATCCGGTCTCCGTCGGCCAGGATCAGGGCGTGCTCCACGGCGTTTTCCAGCTCGCGGATGTTCCCCGGCCACGGATAGGCGAGGATGGCCTCCTCCACGTCGCGTTCGAAGCCCAGGACGTTGCGGCCGTGGATCTGGTTGTAGCGGTGCACGAAGAACCGGCACAGACCCGGGATGGCGGCCTGGCGCTCGCGCAGCGGAGGCAGGTGCAGGTGGAAGACGTTGAGGCGGAACCACAGGTCCTCGCGGAAGCGTCCCGCGGCCACCTCGTTCTGCAGGTCGCGGTTGGTGGCGGCCAGCACGCGCACGTCCACGATCCGGCTCTCGGTGTCGCCCACCCTGCGGACCTCGTGGGTCTGGAGGAAGCGCAGAAGCTTGACCTGGGCGGAGAGGGGAAGCTCCCCCACCTCGTCCAGGAACAAGGTCCCGAACTCGGCCTCCTCGAACAGGCCTTTGCGGTCGGCCACGGACCCGGTGTAGCTCCCCTTGCGGGCCCCGAACAGTTCGGATTCCACCAGGTTCTCGGGGATGGCCCCGCAGTTCACCGCCACGAAGGGTCCGTCCGGACGGCTCCCCAGCCGATGCACGATGTTGGCGAAGAACTCCTTGCCGGTGCCGGATTCGCCGGTGATGAGCACGGTGGAACTGGTGGGGGCCACCTTGCGCGCGATGCGCAGGAGCTTCCTCATGGCGGCGGTGTCGCCGAGCATCTCCTCCAGCACCTGGGTCTCCAGGCCCTTGTTCGTGCGGGAGGCGGCCACCGCCGAGCTGGTCCGCCGGGCCACGTCCACGAGATCGGAGGAGTCCAGCGGCTTGACCAGGACCTGGGCGGCTCCGCGCGACAGGGCCAAGCGGCCCTCGGCGCGACAGGAATCGTCGCAGACGACGACCACCTGGGTGGAAGGCCTGCGCGAGCGGATCCAGGAGAGGATGTCCACGCCCTCCTGCCAAAGCGCCCCGGCGTCCAGGAACACCAGGTCGGCCCTCACCTCCTCCAGGAGCGCGAAGGGCTGGTGGTCGGGCGCCGCTTCGTGGAATTCCGAATCCGGCAGATCCCAACCTTCGGCCATCCGGCGGCGGAACTCCGCGTCGCGATCCAGGAGCAGGACCTTCAGCATGGGCGGCTCAGGCGAAGATCTCCTTGACCTTGTCGAAGAAGGTCTTGTCCGCGGGCGTGCCGGTCTCCAGGGACTTGAGCTCTTCCAGGATCTCCTTCTGGCGCCCGGACACCTTCTCGGGCACGCGGACGTGGATGCGCACGAAGAGGTCTCCCTTGCCGCGGCCGTGCAGGCCCGGCATCCCCTTTCCGCGCAGGACGAACACCTTTTCGGCCTGGGTCCCCGCGTGGACCTTGAGGTCGATGTCTCCGTCCAGGGTGGGGATGCGGATGGATCCGCCCAGCGCCGCGGTGGTGAAGGGCACCCTGGCCTCCGCATACAGATTCTGGCCGTCGCGGTGGTACATGTCGTGCTCGATCTCCTCGATCAGCACCACGATGTCGCCGGCGGGGCCCTTGCGCGGTCCCTTGTTCCCCTCGCCCCGCAGGGTCAGGTAGTTGCCCTCCGCCACCCCGGCGGGGATCTGGACGGAGACGGTCACTTCCTGCCGTTCCAGGCCGGAGCCGCCGCAGGTCTTGCAGGCGTCCTCGAAGGTCGAGCCCGAACCCTCGCACTTGGGGCAGGTGACCACGTTGATCATCTGTCCGAACAGCGACTGGCTGACCTGCTTGACCTGGCCCACGCCGCCGCAGGTGGTGCAGGTCTTGCGACCCTTGCCTCCCACGCCGTCGCAGGTTCGGCAGGGTTCCAGCCGACGGATCTTGATCTTCTTGGCCACGCCTTCGGCGATCTCCTCCAGCGTCAGTCGCACCCGCACCTGCAGGTCCTGTCCGCGGTTGGAGGCCGCGCGACGCCCGCCTCCGCCGAACATGCCGCCGAACATGTTGTCGCCGAAGATGTCCGAAAAGCGGCTGAAGATGTCGTCGGAGCTGCCGAATCCGCCCTGGTAGCCGCCCCCGCCCTGCGGGCCTTCGAACGCGGCGTGTCCCAGGCGGTCGTACTGCTGGCGCTTTTCCGCGTCGCGGAGCACGTCGTAGGCTTCCGCACCCTCCTTGAACTTCTCCTCGGCGCCCTTGTCGCCGGGGTTCTTGTCCGGGTGGAACTTGAGAGCGAGCTTCTTGTAGGCGCTCTTGATCTGGTCTTCGGAAGCGTCCTTGGGAACGCCCAGGACCTCGTAGTAGTCTCGCTTGGCCATCGGTCCCTCTGGTTGCCGGTTCAAATACGAATCCTACATCCCATCCCCCCGGGTTGGACCCATCGCATGGGCGATTCATGAATCGCCCCTACATGTGGGTGGGATGCAAGGTCACATCACTTCTTGTCGTCGTCCACGACTTCGTATTCGGCTTCCACCGGGCCCTGGTCCTGGCCCTTCGACTCGGTCCGGGGGCCGTCGCCGTTGGCTCCATCGTGCTGCGCGGCACCTTCGCCTTCGGCCATCGCGGCCTTGTAGAGGGCTTCCGTCGCCTTGTGGGTGGCCTCGTGGACGGCCTCGACCGCCTTCTTGACCTTGGAGAGGTCGTCGTCCTTCTGAACCTTCCTCAATTCCTCCAGGGCCGCCTCGATGACGCCCTTGTCCTCCCCGATCTTGTCGCCGGACTCCTTCAGGAACTTCTCGGTGGAGTACACGAGGTTCTCGGCCTCGTTGTGGGCGTCGATCTTCTCGCGTTCGGCCTTGTCGCTCGCGGCGTTGGCCTCGGCGTCCTTGACCATCTTCTGGATGTCGGCCTCGGTCAGACCGGTGCCGGCCTCGATCTTGATCTTCTGTTCCTTGCCGGTGGCCTTGTCCTTGGCGCTCACGTGGACGATCCCGTTGGCGTCGATGTCGAACGTGACTTCGATCTGCGGCACGCCGCGAGGTGCGGGTGGGATGTCGGCCAAGTCGAACTTGCCCAGGGTCCGGTTGTGGGTGGCCAGTTCGCGCTCGCCCTGCAGCACGTGGATGGTCACCGCCGGCTGGCTGTCGGCCGCCGTGGAGAAGATCTGGCTCTTGCGCGTGGGCACGGTGGTGTTGCGCTCGATGAGCTTGGTCATCACACCGCCCAGGGTCTCGATGCCCAGGGAAAGGGGCGTCACGTCCAGGAGCAGCACGTCCTTGACGGCCTCGTCGCCCGCCAGCACGCCGGCCTGCACCGCAGCGCCCACGGCCACGACCTCGTCGGGGTTCACGCCCTTGTGGGGCTCCTTGCCTCCGAACAGCTCCTTGACCTTGGCCTGGACCGCGGGAATGCGGGTGGATCCGCCCACCAGGATGACTTCGTCGATCTGGGAGACGCTGTAGCCCGCGTCCTTGAGGGCCTGGGTGACGGGTCGCACGGAGCGCTCCACCAGGTCGTGGGTCAAGCTCTCGAACTTGGCGCGCGTGAGCGTCAGTTCCAGGTGCTTGGGCCCGGTGGCGTCGGCGGTGATGAAGGGCAGGTTGATGGAGGTGCTGGTGGT
>Ga0209415_10010935_pt1 | contig 15354 bp, 14 predicted proteins | sample PeaSoiSIISIP2007_FD_187696 | JGI IMG/M metagenome (GOLD analysis project Ga0209415, IMG submission 187696) | Peat soil microbial communities from Weissenstadt, Germany - SII-SIP-2007 (SPAdes) (version 2) | ecosystem: Environmental > Terrestrial > Soil > Wetlands > Peat | place: Germany... | reverse complement strand
TCAGTGGTAGAGCAAGCGGCTGTTAACCGCTGGGTCGCTGGTTCGAATCCGGCCCGGGGAGCCAATCGAGCAAGGGGTTAGGCCGAGAGGCCTAGCCCCTTTCGCTTGCGAGAGCGGCGGCGAGCGCCGATGCGCTGCGCGGCGTGGAGTGCGCTCTCGCGTTTGTCGTGCCATGGTGATCGAAGATAGGAGCCTCAGATGAAAAAATCCGCCAAATCAAGCCACAGCCTCCGCTCGGCCAAACGCAAGGCCAAGCTCAAGGCAAAGCGCCGCCGGCAGCGCGCGAGGGCGGGACACTAGACAGCCCGCGCGACTGCGCCGCCCGCGGATGAAACGCCCGTGACGGGCGCTCGGATCACGCGAGCGAGATCGGCCGATCCGGGAAGGCGAGCTGCTCCTTGTCGCGCCAATCGGAGCGGGCGTAGTTGATCTCCATGAGCCGGCGCACGCCGACAATGGGGCGGGGATCGAAGCCGTGCCACGTCGCCGGGCCCGGCACGAAGATCACGCCCGAGTTGAACTCGCCGGAAGACCGGCCGACCCAGCGGCGCTCGGCGTCGTAGATATCGGTGCCCCACTCCTTGGCGTCCGGCCCCGTGCAGAGATAGATCACCATCGAGAACAGCTTCTCCGGGATGTCGCGATGCGGCTCGAGCCAGGCGCCGTCGGTGTCCTGGATGTATTCCATCCGCAAGAAGCTACCCTCGACGGAGATGTCGCAGGTCTCCGCCATCATCCGCGCCACCTCGGGTCGCTGCAGGGCTCCGGACAGAACCGCGCAAGTCGGGAACTTCGAGCGGAGCAGCGGCGTGATGAAGCAGCGCTGCTGGTTGTAGGTGTTGCGTGTGCCGTCGGTCTTCCCGAGTTGAGGCGGCGCGATCGGCAGCGTGAGGATGCCGGTGCAGAGCGACTCGGGCAGCACGTCCGTGAGCTTCCAGTGGCGATAGGGCCGGTCGTCGCGGCGCGCGCGGCGCACGGCTTGGCTGAAATGGCGCGCCACCCCGCCCGCGTCCGGTATCGGCGGATAGGTCATCGCTCGGCTCCCCTGCGTCAAGCGCCCGGCATCCGGCGCGGCGCCCAATCGATCACCTTCCGGATGAGCGGCACCGATTTGGCGAAGGCGCTCACGCTGTGCCGCCAGTATTCGCGCCGCACGTACCACTCGGAGTCGACGTAGCAGAGCTGCAGGCTCATGCGCTGACCCTTCTGCGGCAGGAAGCCGTGGTACGAGTGGTCGCAGACCCGGAACATCAGCATTCGCCCAAACTCCGGCGCGAACTCGAAGGCGCAGTCCTCGCGGTTCGTGCTGCGGAGTACACGCAGGCGGCCGCGCTCGTAGGGCCACTCGCGGCTGAACCCGACGAGCACGGTGACGATCTTGTGCTTGGAGTCCGGGTGGGCGTAGCCCTCGTTGTAGTGACCGGTGGTGTTGCCCATCATCACGATGCACGGCGGATACGGGCTCAAGTCCATGTCGAACTTCCGCTCGACGAGGCGCCGGAAGCGCTCGCTCAGCAGGTCCTGCACAACCGCCCCGAACTTGGGTCCATAGCGAAGGTCCGGCAATCCATAGCTGCCGCGATCGGGGATCGGCGGCGCGTCCGCGAGCACCTCGTCCTTGAGGCGCTGATCGATCGCGTGATCGACGAAGGCGAAGTCGTAGGGGTCGTGTCGCAACTCGGCGGCGCCGATCGCGGCCTCATCCAGCATCGAGAATGGCGCGGTGGTGTCTTGCATAGATCTTCCCCTCTGAAAGCGGCTCCGGCCGCGCAATCAACTCCGCCAAAACGACGGATGCGGTCTATTGATCTGGATCAATCGCGCCCCCCGATGGGGCTGCGGCAAAGTCGCTCGCCGTCCCTTCGCGCTCAGAAGGCCGGCAAGCTCGGCGCGTAGACGATCTTGGCAGCGACGCCCTCGACTTCGATCAACCAGTCCGGCCGGCAGACGGCGCCGTGCACGATCAGCGTCGGCACCCCTTCCAGGCGCTCGGCGAGATAGGACTCGACGGCCGGGAAGTCCGCGGGGTCGCGCAGGTAGACGATCAGATGCATCATGTCGCCGAGGGTCGCCCCGCCTGAGCGTAGGAGCGCGTCCACGTTGCCGAGCGCCCGCTCGAGTTGGCGCAGCACGTCGCCGCGGTGCACGACGGTTCCGGTGCCGTCGATGCTCGCGGTTCCCGAAATGAAGTGGTGCGAGCGGTCGGCATAGGCGATGCGCGTGCCGCGCTCGAAGGTGACCCCATAGTTCCGCGTGAGGCACAGCCGGTCGAAGTCGTTGAGGTACGACATCTGCTCGGAAGCGAGGCCGAGGATGGAATAGGCGTCCATCGCCACGAGATCGTAGCGGTGGGCGCAAGCCCCCTCGATGCCAGTGCTGGCGATATAATGTGTGTCCGCGGTCAAGCCCTCCCGCTGGAACAGCTCCCGGCGGCTTTGGACCATATCCTGGTAGAAGACGTCGACATCCTTGAGATAGATCCAGGTTCGCACGCAGTGGTCGCGGAGCGTGCCGCCCTCGCCAGAGAGTGTGTTCGTGAGGTCAGCGAAAATCTCGCGCGTCTGGTCGGCGGCCGATGCAGGCGCGGAGTCCGTACCGGCGCAGAGCCGCGTGCTCCAGAGATGGCGCAAGCCGCTCTTCTCGACCAACACGTGATGGGGCGAGATGCGGCGTTTCGCCACGCCGCCCTCGCCGTCGATGTGATAGGCGAGGAGCGCGATCTTGGCGCCCGGAAGCGGCGCCTGCTGCACGATCGAGACCGCCACAGGTCCCTCCGCCTCGGTGCCGTAGAGGGTGCTGGCGCGGACCGGTGCGGATTGATTCATGACATCGCTGACGAAGACCCGCCGGAAGATCGAGCTCTCGGGGGCGAGGCTCAGCGCCTCTCGTGCGGCCGCATAGCGCTCCTCGACCAGACGGAGTTGCTCGGGAAAAGCGAGGCCAGGATTGGCCTCGACGGAGATGAAATGCTCGACACCGCCTCCCTCGCCCTGAAAGCTTCGGCTTGCGATCCCATTGTCATGCTGCATCTGCGTTGACCTTTCCCCCGGAAGCGGCGCGCTCGAGCCGCCGTTTATCGTGCGATCACCTCCGCGTGACATCACGCGGCCACGACGGCAGGGGTAAGCGGGAGATCGGCGGGCGTCGTTGACCTAGATCAAACGGGTGCTCGCGCCGGTCTCTATGTCATGCCTTGACGATTAAAAAAATCTATATATGGTCTGCAAGTTCAAGAAATCGACTTTCGTTCTGTAGGAAGCAATGAGCCACCTGGAGCGGGATGAAGCGCGAAAGCCATTCTCGATTGGGCACGTGACGAAGATCACGGGCATCAATGCCTCGACGCTGAGGTCATGGCAGCAGCAAGGGTTGATCGCGCCGGCAAAGTCGCGTGGCGGTCGGCGCACCTTCAGCCAAGACGATATCCGCAGAATCCAGGAGATCGATCGCCTGCGTCGTGTCTACGGCTACAGCCTTGCGGGCGTGAAGCGCGCGCTCGATGGTGGTCGCCCGACGCCGGCGCGCACCGCCGACGATGAGGCCAATCACCGTGTCGATCTGATCGGCGGACGGGTGCGTGCGCTCCGCGTCGCAGCGGGCCTCACGCTACGCCAGCTAGCGCAACAGACCGGGCTCGCCGCCTCCCACCTCAGCATGTTCGAACGCGGGGTAGCGTTTCCATCGCCCTCGCGCCTCAACGCCATCGCCAAAGTCTTCAACCGGACCCTCGCCGATCTCCTCGGCAGCACGCGGATGAGCGGCCGGCCGATCATTCGCAAGGGGCGCGGCAGGATCGTTGGTTCCTTCGGCCCCGGCGTTACCGTCGAGCAACTGACCGTCGGCGAGGAGCTGATGGACTGCGAGATCTGGACGATCCGCCCGGGTGCCGAGAGTGACGGCTTCTATGCCCATGACGGCCAGGAGCTGCTCCATATCCTGGAGGGCGAGTTGGAGCTCGCCCTAGACGGCGGCGAGCCCGAGACGCTGCGCGCTGGCGACAGCGCGTATTTCGATAGCACGCGCCAGCATCGCTGGCGCAACCCGAATGCCCATGCCGTCGTCGTGCTTTGGGTCAACACAGACACCAAGCGCGTTGCGTCGATCGATCAGAATACTTTCACGAAATCTCTCGATCTTGGCGCGCCCATAGGTCGCGGCATCGGCGAGCAGGCGCACGCGCTGCAACTATCCGATGACAGTCGCACCTATCGCGTGATCGACACCCATACCGCGGGGCATCCGACGCGGGTCTTGATCGAGCCGCTCGAGGGTCTGGACGGGCACACGGTGCGTGAGAAGCGAGAGCACTTCATCCGTCAGCACGACGGCTTGCGCACGCTGCTGCTGCATGAGCCGCGTGGACATGCGGCGACTTTTGGCCTCGTGCCGGTGCAATCCGAGAGTGCCGACTTCGGCGCGATCTTCATTTCGTCCTACAAGTACCTTGATATGTGCGGCCATGGCACGATCGGGTATGCGCGGGTGCTGGATGCGCTTGGTCGCCTGAACGGTGGAACTTCGTTCAGCCTCGAAGTGCCCGCCGGCGTCGTTCACGTTCGTCTCGGCCTCCACGGATCAAATGCCAACGTGAGCGTCGAGAATGTCGCCAGCTGGGTTGCACTGGAACGCCTGCCGCTGCCCGAGATCGCACCCGACTGCACGGCGACGATCGCATATGGCGGATGCTGGTATGCCAATGTCGATGCGCATGCGCTTGGGATTTCGATCGCGCCGGACAGTGTGTCCCGCCTCATGCAGTTGGGGGCGCGGATCAAGGAGATCGCCAACGATCGGTTACGCGCTTTGCGCCCGGACCTGCCACAGATCGACAGCACCCTCTTCTATGATGATGACGGACGCAGACGCGCCCGCCAGCTCGTCATTCTCGAAAGCAACAAGTTCGACCGCTCGCCTTGCGGCACGGGCATGTCCGCCCGAATGGCCGAATTGGCGCTGCATGGCCGCCTAAAAGTCGGCGACACCTACGAGGTGGAGAACGTTCTGGGCGTGCCGTTCCTCGGACACGTTCTCGCCGAAGCGGTAGTCGGAGGCCAGCCTGCCATCGTGCCACAGGTTACCGGCAAGGCGAGCCTCAGCGGCTTCTCTACCCTGATCGTCGAAGCGGATGACCCGCTCCAAACCGGATTCCTGTGCCGATGACGCCAGGATCACAGGCGCACCGAAGGCGCCTCTAACCCAGAGGGAGGACCTCATCATGATATACCGTCACTGGCTCACAATGGTTCGGTTACCCACTTTCCTTTTCGCCCTGGTAATGGCAATCGCGGTCGCCGTATCGAGCGCGTGGGCCGATCCCAATGCCACGATCGACCGTATCCGCAGCAGCGGCGTGCTGAAGCTGCCGGTAATGGTCGGCGAGGAGCCCGGCTATGTGAAGGATCCGAAGACCGGCGAATGGAGCGGCTTTTACGTTGATTGGGGCAAGGACATTGCCGGCCTGCTCGGCGTCAAGCTCGAATACGTCGAGACTACCTGGGGTAATCTCGCCGCTGATTTCCAAGCCAAGAAGGTCGATATTGCTTTCGGGCTCAACCCGAACCCGAAACGTGGCCTCGTCGTCGATTACCTGAACGCGCCACTCTTCACCGACGCTTGGGCGATCGTCGCCAAGAAGGGCTTCGCCAAGAAGACCTGGGCGGAACTCAACGACCCCTCCGTCCGCATCGTCGTGCAGAAGGGCAGCACCATGCAGGTGGTCGCTGAGGCGATGACACCGAAGGCCAAGATCATTCCTGTCGAAGAGCGTCCGCTCGGACTTCTCGAGCTGCAAGCGAACCGCGCCGATTGCATGATCCTGGCGGTCTTCGATGCCGGGGAAGTGCATAAGCAGCTGCAGGGCGAAGTCATTCTGCCGAAGCCGGTGCTGCTGAATCCCGCCATGATCGGCATTCGCCGCGAGGATGGGAACGAGGGCTACGCGAACTGGCTAACCAACTGGACCAACCAGCAGCGCGCACTCGGCCTCGCACAAGGCAAGCTGCATCAGGCATTCGAGAAGGCGAGCATCGATCTGTCGTACTTGCCGGCGGATTTCAACTTCTAGCCGACACCCGTCCCCTCTCCGGAGCTCCGCCGCGGGCTCCGGGGTCTTTTCCCTTCGTGGGATCGTGGCGCGACCCGCTCCGAGGCCGAGATGTTCGACTGGAAAACCCTGATCGCCAACCAGAACCTCCTCTGGTGGGGTCTGCTGATCACCCTGAGATATACCGTGATTACGGCGGCCGTCGGCCTGTTGATCGGTCTCGCCGTTGCCATGGCGCAGCTCAGCCGATCACACCTTTTGCGCTATGCCGGCCGAGCCTTCGTCGAGTTCTTCCGCAACATCCCACTCCTGGTTTGGCTGCTCTGGAGCTACTACGCCCTGCCGATCTTCCTCGGCATCGACATCTCCAAGGAGATGGCGGGGGTCGTGGCGCTCAGCCTCTATGTCGCATCCTATTATGCGGAGATCCTGCGGGCCGGGATCCAATCGATCGATCGCGGCCAGACCGATGCCTCTCAGGCTCTGGGAATGTCCCACGCGCAGGCCATGCGTCGAATCATTCTGCCACAGGCCGTTCGTCGGATGATCCCACCGCTCTCCGGTCAGACAATCATCCAGATGAAGAATACAACCCTGCTCTCGATCATCACCATTCCCGATCTGCTCTACCAAGCCGGCTATATATCTTCCTTCACCTATCGGCCGATGGAAGTCTACACCGCCGTCGGCGCCGCCTTTCTGCTCATTCTGGTGCCGCTGACCTACCTGGCACGGCGCCTTGAAGCGCAAACGGCGCGGTGATGACAGTCGCCGCAACCAACGAGGCGCCGCTCCTGGAGATGAGCGGACTTCGGAAGACCTACGGTGGCATCGAGGTCTTGAAAGGGATCGATCTCAGGGTGCGCAAGGGTGAGGTGATTGCCCTCGTAGGCTCGAGCGGCTCGGGCAAGACCACGCTGCTCCGCTGCGTCAATCTTCTCGAGCAGCCGACCAGCGGGTGCATCAAGCTCGAGGGGCGAGTTTTCTTCCACCGTGCAGGCAACGCCGAGCAAGTCAGGCTGCCATCTGCCGAGATCAACAAGATGCGCAGCCGGGTCGGCATGGTCTTCCAGCAGTTCAACTTGTTCCCGCACATGAGCGTGCTCGAAAACGTGATGGAGGGGCCGCGCACGGTCCTGCGCGAGCCCGCCGAGAGCAATAGGGCGCGCGCCATGAGCCTGCTGGCCAAGGTCGGCCTGGTCGAATTCGCCGATCGCCGCCCCGACAATCTCTCGGGCGGTCAGAAGCAGCGCGTATCGATCGCCCGCGCGCTCAACATGCAGCCGGTGCTGATGCTGTTCGACGAGCCGACATCCGCTCTCGATCCCGAGCTCATCGGCGAAGTGCTAAAGACAATGATCGACCTCGCCCGGGAAGGAATGACGATGATCGTCGTGACGCATGAGCTCGGCTTCGCGCTCGAGGTCGCCGATCGCGTGGTGTTCCTGGATGGTGGCCTGGTCGCCGCCGACGGCCCGCCGCGGGAGGTGCTGATCCGGCCGCCCACCGAGCGACTCCGCGCCTTCGTCAACCGCTTCCACGAAATGGCCCAGCTCATGAAGCCGCTCCTCGGCTGACCAGCGGCTTCAGTGAAACGATTCCCGAGCAACAGGAGACCCGATCAAATGCCGCATCCGACCTGGCAAGGTATCCACAGCGTACTGATCACGCCCTTCGTCGATTCCGGTGCGATCGACATCGCGCGCTTCGAAGCGCTGGTGGGGCGCAACATTGCGACCGGCGCCGACGGCGTGATCGTTTGCGGCAGCACGGGCGAATTCTATACGATGTCGGTGGAAGAACGAGGCCAGCTCTTCCGCTCGACCGTCAAGGTAGCGGCTGGCCGCGTACCGGTGATCGCCGGTGTCTCCGACTTGCGCACGGCCGTCGTGCTCGATCTCTGCCGACTTGCGGAGAAGGCGGGATGCGACGGTATCTTGGCGCTGCCGCCGATTTATGCCGTGCCGGACGAGCGTGAGATCGATCACTTCTACCGCGGCGTGGCCGGCGCATCGGCGCTGCCGGTGATGCTCTACAACAGCCCGCGGCGCATCGGCGTCAATCTCGGGCCCGATCAGGTCGCCCGCCTCGCCGATCTGCCTACCGTCGCAGCCATTAAGGACAGTTCCGGCGACATCGTCCAAGTAACCGAGCTCTGCCGCCGCGTTGGCGATCGCCTCCGCGTCTTCGTCGGATACGAGACGATGATCCGCGCCTCATTGGCGGTCGGCGCCGTAGGCGTCGTGGCAATGGCGCATCAGCTCTCGGGTCGGCTGGTGCGCGCCTACTACGACGCGTGCCGCGCGAACGATCGCGCCACGGCGGATCGCCTTGAGCCTGCGCTTTTCGCGATCTATCGCTGCTTCAAGGTCGGCAGCTACTACGCGGGCATCAAGGCGACGATGAACGCGCTGGGTCAGCCGGTCGGCGATCCCCGCGAGCCCCTGCTCCCCTTCTCCAGCGCGCAGACGGCCAAGGTCGCGGCGATCCTCGCGGAGGCGCGCGTCGCCGAGACCATCAAATCCCTCTCCTGAGGCTTTTCCAGTCATGCGCTCCACGCGACTCATTCAAGGCATCGATTCCCATACCGCGGGCTGCCCCCTGCGGCTCATCACCTCCGGCTTCGGACCGATCCGCGGCAGGACGATGATGGACAAGCGCGCCGACCTGATGACCCGGGACGAGCTTCGCAAGCTCGTACTTTTCGAGCCGCGCGGCAGCTTCAACATGCCGGCAGCTGTGTTGACTGAGGCCTGTTCGCCCGATGCCGATATCGGCATGATCATCCTGGAGCCCGACACCTATCCGCCCATGTGCGGACATTGCGCGATGGCGGTGGCCACCATCGCCGTCGAAGCCGGGTATATCAAGGCCGTGGAAGGCGAGACGCTGGTGCGTCTCGACACGCCTGCGGGCGTGGTGCCTGCTCGCGTCCAAGTCGACGGCGGCAGGGCCATCGCAGTCACCTTGGAGATGCCGCCCTCGTTTCTTTACCGCCGCGGCGTCGTACTGGAGACAAAATCCTTCGGCAAGATCACCGGTCATATCGCCTTCGGCGGCGACTTCTACCTGCTGGTCGAGGTAAAGGACCTCGGTTTAGAGCTGACGCCAGAACAGTCCTGGCAGCTCGTCAGCGCCGCCGCCGAGTTGCGCGCGGCGCTCGCCGGGATCTCGGTGCAACATCCGACGCTTCCCAGCGTCAACGATATCTATCAGATCGAGCTGATGGGACCGGCGAACGGCCCGGCGGCGGATGCACGGAATGTCGTGGTCTGCCCGCCGACGGTGATCGACCGCTCGCCGTGCGGCACCGGCACCGCCGCTCGCATGGCGATGCTGCATGGGATGGGCCAGATGAAGGTCGGCGAACGCCTGCGCCATGCAGGCATCCTCGACACAATCTTCACCGGCCAGATCACCCGCGAGACGAGGCTCGGCGAGACCGCGGCGATCAATTGCACGGTCACCGGCAGCGCCTATCTCACCGGCACTTTCAATTTCTTCCTCGATCCTCGGGACCCGTTTCCAGCCGGCTTCCGCTTGACCGGCGTATGAACAACCGCGCACACCTCATGTCCACTCCAATTGCATTCGACTACGTTATCGTTGGCGGTGGCGCTGCCGGCGCCGTCCTCGCGGCGCGCCTCTCGGAGCAATCCCGGCTCAAGGTTGCGCTCATCGAAGCCGGCCCTGATACGCTTCCCGGAGAGGAGCCGGCCGACATACTCGATGCCTACCCGATCGTCGCCTATTTCAATCGTGCCTACCACTGGCAGAACATCCAGGTCCACCTAACCGATCCTGCGCTGCAAGCGAGCCCACCGCGCCGCTACGAGCAGGCCAAGGTGATGGGCGGTGGGACCAGCATCAATGGCATGTTCGCTTTTCGCGGACTGCCCTGGGATTTCGCCGAGTGGGAAGTAAAAGGCGCAGAGGGCTGGGGTTGGAGTGATGTGCTGCCCTACTACCGCAAGCTCGAGCACGACCGGAACTTCGGCGATAGCGAGTTGCACGGTAATGCAGGGCCGCTGCCGATCCGTCGTATACCGCGTGATCAATGGTCGCCTTTCTCGCGCGCGACGGCGCAGGCGATGGAGCAGCTCGGCTACCGCGACATCGGAGACCATAACGGCGCCACCGGCGACGGGTTCTTTCCGATGGCCATTAACAACATCGACGGGGAGCGCGTATCGACGGCACGCGCCTATTTGACGTCGCAGGTGCGCCGGCGGCCCAACCTCAGCATTCTTGCCAAGACCGAAGTCCGCGGCATTCGCTTCGATGCCGGGAACAGGGCCTGCGGCGTGGTGGCGGCCGACGCCACTGGTGAGCGGCTGATCGATGGACGCGAGGTGATTGTCTGCGCCGGCGCCTTGCAAACTCCGGGGATGCTGATGCGTGCCGGCATCGGGCCTGTCGAGCATTTGCAGGCGCACGGAATTGCACCGCGCGCCGATCGGCCGGGCGTTGGCGCCAATCTGCAGGACCATCCGATGGTTGCGCTCGCAACCTTCCTGCCTCCGGAGAGCCGCCTGCCACCCGCCCTCCGCCGCCATATACAGCTGGGCATGCGCTACTCGTCGGGTCGGCCGGGCTGTCCGCCCGGCGACATGTTCGTGCTGCCTTCGAACCGGGCCGCCTGGCATCCCCTCGGCAAGAGGCTGGGGTCGATCTTGGTCTGCGTGAACAAACCCTACTCGTCGGGGATCGTCCGCCTGACCGGACCAAAGGTCGAGGATCCGCCCTACATCAATTTCCGGCACCTCTCCGACGAGCGGGACCTGGTTCGCCTCGAAGATGGCATGCAGTTCCTATGGAAGGTGATCACCGCTCCCGCCATGCGCGGCGTGATCGCCGATGTTTTTCCGGCAACCTTCTCCGAGCGGGTCCGCAAGCTCGGCGCCGTCAGCCGCAAGAACTGGATTTTGACGTTGTTGGCCGCCGGCGCCATGAGCAGCGGCTCTTTCGTGCGGCGGCGGATGATCGACAAGGTGATCAGCCCGGACGCCGACGTCAAAACCCTGATGACCTCATCCAACGCCTTGCGTCACTGGATCATCGAAAACACGTGCGGCAGCTGGCACGCGGCTGGAACCTGTCGGCTCGGGCGTGCCGATCAGCGGGAGGCCGTGGTCGACCGCGAGGCGCGCGTGATCGGCGTGCGTGGTCTGCGGGTCGTCGATGCATCGATAATGCCGAGTGTCGTTAGCGGCAACACGATGCTCACCACCATCATGGCGGGGGAAAAGATTGCCGACAGTATCAAGGCCGGGAATTGACGGGCCACCGCGCGCCAAAGCGTACTAGCGTACCCTAAGGCCGGATGGAGAACGGCGCGGCGCCCCGGCCTTGATGCTCATCGGAGCCAGTTCGCCACTCCGCCCAGCGGCGTCGGCGAGGATTGCGGCTCGGTACGATCGCGGTCGAGCTTGCTCTTGAGCTCCTCGATGTCGGCGAAGAACGTCTTCTCGCTCTGGGGCGGCGCCAGCCGGAACTCCGGCGGCAGCAATCGCAGGGTGGTCGCCTGTCGATCGCCGCCCGTGCGCAGCTCCGACTGGCTCAGGAGGTGCACGCCGATACCGGTCGCGAGCAGCGCGGCGACGAGACCTGCCTTGAGCTTGAGCCGCGCCGGCGAGACCTCGCGCAGATGCAGAAAGCAAACCGCCGCCAGCAGCGACCAGATGCCGATGTACTCATTGGACGCGAGGGCGGACCATGAGAACGCGAAGACCGCGAAGTCCGTGAATTCTCGGTAAAGCGCATAGATCACCATGCCCGAGAGCGCGATCAGCAGGTTGCGCTCGAAGCGTACCTGCCCCGAGAAAATCCGCGAGAGGACGGACCAGATGGCGCTCCAGGCCCCGAGCAGGAGCGCCACGGTCAGAACCGTCACGAGGTAGGGCGAGATCTTTGGTTCCGATGTCTCGTCGAGCCAGCTGGATCCGACTTCGATCGCCGCCAGCACCACGCCGAGACCGGCGAGCACCGGCCAGAGGCGCGAGCGCGGCTGGTCGGCACGCTCCGGTGCCACGGCGTGACCGGCCTCGCGAAGGCGGAGATAAGTGTGGCCGATGCGGACGGGCCGATCGCCATCGATCTCCACCCAGCCGAACTTGTCTCGGCCGTGATCGAGGAACAGTCCGTTCTCGCTCCCCAGATCCTCGGCGACCCAGCCGCCGGCTTCGCTCCGCCGAATGCGCAGGTGCTGAGGCGCCACGTAGGGGTCGTCGAGCACGACGTCGTTGTCGTAGCCTCGGCCGATGCGGATGTCCGATCCCGTGCAGCGGTGCCGGGCGATCACCTCGCGCGAGCGCGAGAGGACTTCGATCCAGACTACTTCTTCCATTGCACGGCTTCGATGAACCGCTTGCCGATCGCGATCGCGTTCGGATAGGCCACGCCCTGCAGGCTGAGCCGCGAGACCAGCGCCTCGGTGCCTCGATCCTGCGTGATGGTCATCACCCAGACGTCATAAAGCCCCTCGAACTCGCGGTACGCCCGCGCGCACCAGAGCACACGCAGCGGAGGCCGGCCGTCGTCCTGCGAACCAGCTAGAAGATCCTCGTGGCATCGCTGCTGCGTATGCCATTTGCGGTTCCAGGCAAGGCCGGCGAGAAACGGCAGCTGGTTCTGCTGCGACACGAAGGACGCGAACTGAAACTGGTTGAGATCGACGCTGCTGAGGTATGAATGGCTGAGCCGCACGCCGCCCGTCGTGAGATCCGTCGCGACAAAAACCTGCGTGTCGCTGGTGCAGCTGGTGGTGTTGTTGCTCGCCCGCGGCTTGGGTACCTGACCCGCGTTGGTCTGCGCCCAGCAGGTGAACCAGGGTGCGGCGCTCTCCGGCGCTTCATAGGGTCCGAAGGTGGCGCCGCGGAAGGCCGAGTCGCCCAGCGACTTGTAGAGTCCCGCTTGCCAAACCGTGAGCTGCCGGCCGATCTCGGTTCGGAGCTCGGACAGCGCTGGCAACCCGTCGTCCCGCGCGTTTGCCAGCAGCCTGGCTGCGAACCGCGCCGGCACCAGGAAACTCACAAGCTCGCCGCCGAGCTGCTTTGACACGTTGATACCGACGACATGACCGTCCGCGGTCACCGTCGGGCCGCCGCTCATGCCGGGATTGATCGCGCCCGAGAAATGGATGCGCTCGTTGTAGCTGCGCTCGACCAGCCCGTTATAGGTCCCTTCCACGATGGTGAACCCGAGATCCAGCGGGTTCCCCATGGAATAGAGCCGCTCGCCCTTGGGCACCTCGCCGCGCACCGCCCGGTCGTCGAACTCGAAGACCGGTTGATCGTGGCGATCGACGCGTACGAGCGCGAGGTCGTTGGCAACGTCGATCGCCACCAGCTTCAGCTCTCCGCGGCTGCCGTCGGCCGCCCCGTATTCCAGCCGGTATGTGGCGGGCTCGAGCGCGTACTGCGAGACCACGTGATAGTTGGTGACGGCGAGACCGTCGGCACTGACCAGGAACGCCGAGCCGATCGAGGATTGACGATCGGCGGCGGCGACCAGCGTACGGATTTGCAGGAGCCTCGGTTTCGCCGCCGCATAGACCCGCTCGGCGACGGACGCCACCTCCGGCGCCGGCGGTAATGCGGGCGAGCTGTTCTGCGCCCACGCGTTCCCACCCGCCAGCATCGAAGCGACCAACAGCCAGGCGTACTTCCTCACGACCGTCCCCGACAGCCTCTCGGGGCACCATACCCAGCCACTAAGGCGGGAACAAGGCGAGCGCAACGACGCTCAGCGCAGCAGCGAGGTCAGCCGCTTCACTCGTGCGGAAAGCCCGTGGCGGGCGCGCTCGCGGCGCACCACCGCCGCGCTCTCGACCCAATTGAGCTGAACCACGCGGCGCGGTCCCGCGACCGGTAAATGGCCATGCCAGGAATTGTCCGTGACGCGGAAGGCCAGGAGCGTGCCCGCCTGCGGCGGCACCTCGGCGACGGCATCGTCGAGGTTGTCGGGCGAGCGCAGCAATCGGAGCCGGCCACCCTCCGCCTCCCAATCCTCGTTCATGTAGACGAGCACGGTGATGAGCTTGGTGCGGCTGTCGTTGTGGATGCGTCCGTCGCGGGCGCGCGCGTGGCCGCGTACCGTCACCATGGTGGGGCGCCCCGCAAGGTCGATGTCGAACGCGCCCTCGATCGCCGCCCGAAAGCCCGGCCCTTCGAGTTCCGCGAGGAACTCGCGAAAGCGCGGACCGAAGTGCAGGTCGCCGACCGGAAAGCTTCCGGGCTCTTGGATGTCCGGAAAGTCCGCAGCGAGGGCGACCCGTCCCGCCGGCAGCAGGAAACCGGGCACGATCATGTACGGGAAGGGCTCGTCGACCCGCCGCGCCCGCGCGAGCGCCGATAGGTCCAGGTACCGCAAATTGCCGCCTGGCACGGCCTCGGCTTGAAGCACCACATCCCCTCTTTGCTCAGTCCGGCCGACCATGGCATAGATTGCACGACGACGGAACCTCGGGGCTGGCGTCAGCCAGCGCCGGCTCCGAGACTATTATGCAATCGAGACTTTTCGTAGTGCTTTAGCCAGTCGAGATTGCATCCGTCACGTGCCCGGATGAAAACCGGGCCGAGCCAGGAGTCACCGAGGGAGAACGAGCCGGCATGAAAAGCCGAGCGATCATTGGAGTGGGCGTGCTCTGCCTTGCTCTTGCGGCGTGTCATCGCGGACCTTCGGCACCGGCGCCCGAGGCCCAGGAAACCGCGCCCACGGAAACCGAGGCGACGACGCCGCAGCCGCCGAAGCCGCCTCGCAAGCCGCCGGTGCCGCCGGCGCCCGCAGAGGCTGCGTCTCCGGTGGATGTCGCTCCGACCGCCCCGCCGACGGAGATGGCCAAAGTCGAACCGATCCAGCGGACCGCGCCCAAACCCGAGAGCCTGATCGGGCTCGATCAACCCGCGACACAGGCCCTGCTGGGCCAGCCCAGCGAGCGCTCGGAGGCGCCGCCCGCAACTATTTGGCGCTACACGGGCCGAAGCTGCCAGCTTGAGATATACTTCTACCTCGACCTGAAGAGCCAGGTCATGCGCGCGCTGCACTATGAGGTGAAAACCCATGAGCCCGCAGAGCCAGCCCGAAGCCGGTGCTTCGCCGACCTTCTCGCCGAGCACGAACAAGATCCCGGCGCGAGTCCGAGTCCTCCTAATTGACGACGACGACGAGTTCCGGGAGTCGCTGAGCCTCAATCTGATGGACGAGGGCTTCGCCGTAACGACATTCGCCAGCGGCCCCTCGGCGCTGGAGCACCTGGCCGCTGGCGAGAGCGTGGACGTGATCCTCCTGGATTGGCGCATGCCCGGGATGAA
>Ga0209415_10010934_pt1 | contig 15354 bp, 11 predicted proteins | sample PeaSoiSIISIP2007_FD_187696 | JGI IMG/M metagenome (GOLD analysis project Ga0209415, IMG submission 187696) | Peat soil microbial communities from Weissenstadt, Germany - SII-SIP-2007 (SPAdes) (version 2) | ecosystem: Environmental > Terrestrial > Soil > Wetlands > Peat | place: Germany... | reverse complement strand
CCAGGCCCGCCCGGGCGAGGAGCTCGAGGTGTACGCCTCGCGCGGGGTCGAGACCGACGTGCGCGCCTACGACGGCGCGGTCGAGCAGCTGTCGTCGGCGGCATCAGCCGGCGTGGGGATCCGGGTGGTCGCCGGCCAGCGTCAGGGGTTCGCCTATGCCGGCACCCTCGACGAGGAGGCCATCGTCGAGACCCTGGCCGAGGCGCGTGACAACGCCACCTTCGCCACCGTCGACGAGAACCTGGGCCTGGCCCGCCCTGATGACGTGGCGCCGGCACCGCTCGACCTGTGGGACGACACCCTCAGCTCGCTCCCCACCAGCGCCAAGGTCGAGATGGCCCTGGAGCTCGAGCGACGGGTGCGTGGCGGAGACCCCCGGGTGCGCCAGGTCGACGCCGCCGACTACGGGGACATGGCGGCCGAGGCCGCCATCGCCACGTCGACGGGCATCACGGCGACGGCCCGACGCACGATCTGCAGCCTCTCGGTCTCGGCCATCGCCGGCGACGGCACGGACAGCCAGACCGGGGTGGGTTTCAGCGCCGGACGGGGACCCGCCGACCTCGACGCCGACCGGGCGGCGACGGACGCCATCGTGCGGGCCACGCGCATGATCGGGGCCACCAAGGTGAAGTCGGGTCGTTGCGTCGTCGTTCTCGACTCCCGGGTGACGTCGACGTTGCTATCGGTGATCTCTTCGGCGCTGTCGGGTGAGGCGGTGACCAAGGGTCGCTCGATCTTCGCCGACCGTGTCGGTGAAGAGGTGGCGTGCCCACTCGTGACCCTTGTCGACGACCCCACCGACCCCCGTGCCTTCGGCGCCTCCACTCACGATGCCGAGGGCCTTGCCTGCCGCCGCAACGTCCTCATCGACGGTGGGGTCCTGCGCCGTTTCGTCTTCGACACCACCGCCGCCCGGCGGGCCGGGACCCAGTCGACGGCCTCGGCCGTCCGGGGCGGCTACGCCACCACGCCGGTGGCCGGATGCCGTGCCCTGCTGCTGGCCCCGGGACCGCTCGATGCCGACGAGATCCTGTCCCGGGTCGGGGAGGGGTTCTTCGTCCAATCGGTGACAGGAGTGCACTCCGGGGTCAACCCGGTGAGCGGGGACTTCTCCGTAGGGGCCGAAGGGCTCATGATCCGGGGAGGAGTGCTGGCCGAGCCGGTGCGCGAAGGCACGATCGCTTCGACGCTGCAGCGGATGTTGCAGTCGATCGTCCACGTCGGTGGCGATGTCGAGTGGCTCCCGGGACTGGCCGCCGGACAGACCCTGGCCGTCGACGGCATGGTCCTGAGCGGCGAGTAGGACAGGGCGCCGTCGTCGCCGACGACGTCGTGAACCCTACGAGGCGGCGGCGGACGACCCCGACTTCCCCGAGGAGCCTGACGACGCCCCTGACGAGGAGTCGCTCTTCGATGGCGAGCCCTTGTCTCCCGACGAGGAGCCCGACCCCGAGGACGACGGCTTCTCCTTCGCCGGACCGGAGGCCTCCTTGGACGAACCCGACGCCTCGGACGGCGTCGTCGTCTTGGACTCCTTCGAATCCTTCGAATCCTTCGACGACGCCGACTCCTTGGCGGCGGTACGGCTGTCGTTCTTGTAGAAGCCCGGCCCCTTGAACATCACCCCGATGGACCCGAAGACCTTGCGGAGGGGGCCGCCACAGGCCGGACAGGTGGTGAGCGGGTCGTCGCGAAAAGACTGGACGACCTCGACGTGCTCGCCACAGGACGTGCATGCGTATTCGTACGTCGGCATCCGTCCCGACCCTTTCCGTGATTGGCACTCTCGCCCTCTGAGTGCCAAGTCTACCGCCGGAGTTGTGGCTCGGTCGCGCCAACGGCCCACATGACGAATCCCTGGTCACGTAGAATGTCAGGGTGCACGATCGCGGCCTGACCCACCTCGACCCTCTCGGGGGGGCCCGGATGGTGGACGTCACACCGAAGGAGCAGACCCATCGCCGGGCTCTGGCGCGGTGCCGGGTGATGATGGCCCCGGAGACCACGGCCAAGGTGGCCAGCAACGCCATCACCAAAGGTGACGTCCTCGGCACGGCCCGTATCGCCGGCATCCAGGCGGCCAAGAAGACCCCGGACCTGATCCCGATGTGCCATCCCCTGCTGGTGGGGTCCGTCCACGTGAACTTCACCATCGGGGACGACTTCGTCGAGGTGGAGGCCCAGGTCGAAACGGTCGATCGGACCGGCGTGGAGATGGAGGCGTTGACGGCGTGTGCCACCGCCGCCCTCACCATCTACGACATGTGCAAGTCCGCCGACCGGTCCATGAGCATCGGCGAGCTCGCCCTCTGGGAGAAGACGGGCGGCAGCACCGGTACCTGGCGGCGCCCGGCCCTCTAGGTCCTCGACCGGTCGGCAGTCACCGACCGGTCAGCCGTCACCGACCTGACAGCGGCAGCCGGAAACGCCGGCGACGCCCCTTGGCCATGATCGTGACGTCCTCCGCCAGCATGGCCGGCGCGTCGTCCGTCGGTTCGGCCGCCGTGGTCGGGGGCGCGGCCGAGAGTATCTCGGTCACCATGGATGCAGCCGACTCCCTCGCCTTGGTCGGCTGAGGGATTCGGTCGGCGCCGGCCTCGAACGGAGCCGTCGCGTCGGCCGATCCCGGGGTGAATGGTGGCGTCCCCTCAGGAGCCGGGGAGCCCGGCGACACGAACGGGGCCGGGGTCCCGGTCACCGGCCCGAGCGGTGCGCGGCGCGGCTCGACCGGTGCGGGCGCACCGAGCGAACCGGCGGACACCGTGGGCACGGCACCGGTCGAAGGGTCGACCGACGGGGCGGGGATGCTGCGCCCGGGCGGTGGCCCCGGTGACGCGGCGGGTGCCGGCGGCGGGCCCGGCGACGTGGCGAGCGGCGGTCGCAGAGGCACAGGGCCGGCGACGGCGCTGGGCCGTGGGCCCGGCGGTGGGGGAGGTACGGGGGAGGGCGGTGGCGGCGGCGGTGGCGGTGCGACAGCCGCGGGCGGTGGCGGAGGTACGGGGGAGGGTGGTGGCGGTGCGACAGCCGCGGGCGGCGGCGGAGGTGCCGGGACGGGCGGCAGCGAGCCGACCGAGCGCCGAGGATCGACCATGGGCGACGCGGTCCGTGGCGCGGTCATCGGCGGTGGGGAGGTCGGTGCCCCCGGCGGCGGAGTGGGGACGGCCTGACGCGGACGGGGTTGTGGCGGCATCGGCACGGTCGGGGCAGTGGTCGGGGAGGCCGCGACCGGAGAGGGCGGCCGTGGCGCGGGTGGCGCGGGTGGGGCGGTCGGGCGGACGGAGGGCGACGGTCTCACGGGGGTGCTCGTCGGTGCCTGTGACGCCATCGGTGCCTGTGACGCCGTCGGTGCCTGTGACGGTGTCTTCGTCGGTGTCGAAGCGCCGAACTCGGCGCCCAGCAACGAGTTCAGCGCAGCTGATCCCTCCGATGCCTGGACGACCCGGAGGGGCGGAGTCGGTCCGGAGGGGGTGTCGCCGAATTCAGCGGCCAAGAGAGCGTCGATGGCCGCTGGGGTGAGATCGGGAACGACGGCCGGGCTGTTCATCGTGGGTGCCTCGCGCGCCAGTCCCCGAGCGACGCGCCGACCACGGGGCCACGAACCGGTGGAGACGGACTCCCGTGGGGTCTTTCGGCTCTCGTCGGGTACCGGTGCGACGTAGAAGCGCGGAGAGCCGACCGGTCCCGTGGTGGCCAAGTCGGGCGCCGGCGACGCCGGTGCGAAGACGTCGGCGTCGAGAAGGGAGTCGAGCTTGCGTTGGGTGGTGGCGGCATCGTCCGTGTTGGTGCCGAGATCGGCGACGGGTGGCTGCGCCGGCGGGCCCGCCGCCAGGGGGACGCGTTGGGCGCTTCGGGGAAGCGTTGCCACCTCGGCGCCGCCCAGAGCCGCTTGCGGGTTGACGGAGAGTGCGTCGCACACGATCACGCCGAGACTCTCGATGGCCCGGGCCAATCGGAGCTGACCCTCCTGCACCTCGTTGAGGCGCTCGATGATCTCGTGCCAGAGGTCCGCCGAGGACAGGGCCGCAGGGCGAACGAGATTGGAGTTGGACTCCGCCCCCTCCGGTTGGCGACTCTCCATCGTCATACCCGGCCCCTCCCGTTTCCGCCCCTGCGACCGGATTTCTGAGCTGATCGCCGGAGCAGGCACGCGATCATCGACCGGGACCGGCGGCCACGCGCAGCCGGACAGGTTCTACATCGGAACGTCGGCGCCAAGTATTGAGAGAATCCGCCCGATCAGTTCTATTTTTTGGCAGGCACCGCCGGAGCGGGGTTCAGGCTCGCGCTGCGCTGCGGAGCTCGTCGAGCGAGAGCTCGCCCGTCGCCTCACCACCGCACTGCGTGCAGTGCTCGACGTGGCGCCACGACCGCAGCAGGCGTGTCCCCTCGGGGTTCAGCAGGACCACGAAGGACTCCGAGACGGGGTCGATGTCCAGGCCGAAGTACGGCCGCCATCCGGTGGAGGCCGGATGGTTGTCCAGGTGGAGACCCTTCAGGACCCGGCGGAATCGCATCCGATCGGTGTCGAAAAGCCAGGTGCTGTGGCAGGACTCCAGAACAAGCGGTTCCATGGGTCGATCTTTACCCCCAAAACTGACGAAAATGACACAGCAGTGTTGCGGTTCCATGACGATCATGGACCCTGTGACGTTATTGCCACGAGGCGTCCGTTTCCTCGTCTCCGAGGGTGAGGGGAGTGGTTTCCGCAGCACGATCCGTGTTTCGGGGACACCGCGGCACTGCCCGCCCCGATTGCGGTGCCGGGCCCGCCACCGATCACCGTCGGCCACCGATCACCGGCCCGCCACCGACCACCACGACGGCCCGACCACCGACCGCCACGGGCCCCGACCCGACGCCAGCGCCCGAGGACGGGCAGCGACGGCCGTTCGACGGTGAGGCCGTCGCAGCCCGATGGGGGCAGACCGCAGAGCGCGGACAACACCGTGCCCAGGGGCGACGAGTGAGACCTCCTCGCCGTCGGCCCGGTCTTCGCCCGACGGTGACGGTCACGACACCCGAGCCGTGCGCTCACCCGCGTGGGTCCGGCGTCGGCAATTCTCTTTCACAACTCGGCTCTTCGTCAGAACTCGGCCACGACTCGGCGACGTCCGACGTTTCCGTTCACGCAGTGTCACCGTCGTCCTGTCACGCTCCCGGTCCGTCACGTCGCGCGCTCATTCAGTCACGAAAACGGTCATTTAGCTTTCCCGGTGTCGTACACTGGGACGCCATGGACCTGGACGACTTCAATCGATTGCTGCAGGTTCTCTGCGATCTCGATGGTTCGGACCTTCACGTCAAGGCGGGCTCCTCACCCCGGGTGCGCGTGGACGGCCAACTGCGCACACTCGACGACGAGCCCCGTCTCAACGCCGAGGAAGCACGGCTGTTGGCCGAGGCCATCATGCTCCCCAACATCTGCGAGATCTTCACCGAGAAGCACGAGGCCGACTTCGCCTACAGCGTGGCCGGCGTCGGCCGTTTCCGGATCAACGCCTTCTACCAACGAGGTTCGGTGGCCCTGGCCGTGCGACGAGTCCGGACCAGCGCCTCCAGCATCGGGGAGCTGGGACTCCCCGATGTGGTGAAACGCCTGGCCGAGGAGCAACGCGGCCTGATTCTGGTGACGGGTCCCACCGGTTCGGGGAAGACCACCACTCTGGCGGCCATGATCAATCACATCAACGAGACACGCTCGTGCCACATCATCACGGTCGAGGACCCCATCGAGTACCTCCACACCGACGCCAACGCCACCATCGACCAACGAGAGGTCGGATTCGACACCGAGTCCTTCACCAGCGCCATGCGCGTGATTCTCCGACAGGACCCCGATGTGATCCTCGTCGGGGAGATGCGCGACCCCGAGACCGTGTTCACGGCTCTGACGGCGGCCGAGACCGGGCACCTCGTCTTCTCGACCCTGCACACCACCACGGCGACAGAGACGGTCAACCGGATCGTCGACTTCTTCCCGCCCCACCAGCACCGTCAGATTCGTCTGAGCCTGGCCAGCGCCTTGACCGGCACCATCTGTCAGAGGCTGATCCCCCGGGCCGACGGGAAGGGCAGGGTCCCCGCACTCGAGGTTATGGTCGTGAACGGCCGTATCCAACAAGCCATCGCCGATCCGCTCTTGACCTCGGAGATCGACCAGATCATCGCCGACGGCGAGTACTACGGCATGCAGACGTTCGACCAGGCTCTGGTGCAGCTCCTGGCCAACAACGAGATCGATCTGCACGAAGGCATGAACGCCGCCTCCAACCCGCACGACCTGAAGGTGATGCTCGAGCGTTTGGGCATCGTTCCCACCGGCCGCGGATTCGTGAGCGCCTTCGCCCCCTGACCCGGTCTCGTCAGGAACCGGCTCCCGCCCCGACCGCCACCGCCACCGCCGTGGCCACCACCACCCCGGCGGCCAGGGCCAGGGCCAGAACGGCCCCGCCCTGACCTGGTGACGGGGACGCCGGCGCCGCCCGGACACCGCGGAGGGCGAGGAGCACGACGGCGGTGCCGGCCAGACCCTCGCCGGCGTAGGCCGGCCCCAGCCAGCCGAGGGCGGCCCCCACCGGGAGCAGAACGGGTGCGGCCGCCCACCACGGGGACGGGTCGACCCGACGGGGGCGGTGCCGGGTGGCGGCCACGAGGGCACCGGCCACGACCACCCCGGTCACCACACCGACGACGTGGGACCAACGGCGGTCGGCCACCCCGGCGGCGACGAGAAGGGCCACGGCTATGGCGGTGCCGACCACGGCCACGGAGAGGGTGGGTGCCAACCCGTCGCGCTCGATGGCGACGAGGGCGACGAGGGTGGCGGCCAGGACGCAGTACCCGGCGACCGCCCAGTGGGGGCCGAGACCCCACCCGATGGCGGCGAAGGCGATCCCGGTGGCCGACTCCACCAGGGGGTAGCGAACCGAGATCGGAGCCCGGCACTGCCGGCACCGCCCGCGGAGCACCAGCCACGAGACGACGGGGATGTTGTCGACCGGTCGGACGCGGGTCTCACAATGGGGGCAGAACGACGGGGGCGCGGCCACCGAGAGGCCTCGGGGTACCCGGTAGACGACGACGTTCAGGAACGAGCCGACGATCACTCCGGCCACGGCGGCGAAGGCCGTGACCGTCCCCCGGCCGACGATCGTCGTGGCCACGGCCATGGTGCCGGTGCCCAACAGCCACGTGGCACCGGCCGTGACCAGGGAGGACGTCATTCGGTGCGCACGGGGCCCATTCGGGCGGCCACGGTACCACCACCGCCCGGGAAGCCCGTGCCTGGCCGGGCACGGCGGCCTGCAGATCGCCGTTCAATCTGAACTCGGTTCGTGCCGATGGTGCGTGCATGGGCGACGCGGCAGCCGGTCGGCTCCTCGCGAGCGATCACAACTTGGAGTTCGTCGATCTCGATCGATACAGCATCGACGCCAGCGCGGCACGCCTGCTCCCGGTGTCCGTCGCCCGCCACCACCACGTCGTCCCCATCGGCCGCAAGTTCGGGGCACCGGTGGTGGCCATCTCCGATCCGACCGACGTCGTCGCCCTCGACACCCTGCGCGCCACCATGGGTCGGGAATTCGTCGCCGTGGTGGCACCCAACGACCAGATCGAGGCGTGCCTGGATCGCGTCTACCGCACCGAGCCGGCATCGGCGGCGTCGGGACCGGCGGGAACCTCCGACGGTGCGGGCAGCAGCGCCGCCAACGGCGTCGGATCCCTGTCCGCCCCGCCCGCACCCGCCGACCGTCTCGCCGACGGTCTGACGGGGCTCGGGACCCCGCCGGCCGGTGCCACCGGTGAGGACCACTCCCAGGCAGTGTGGGAGCCGCCCTTCGACACCGTCTTCGAGCCGGCCGCCGCTCCCCCCGATCCGATGGCCCAGGAGCGGGCCGTGTCGGCCGCCGCCTCCGGTTCCGAGCCGCCGGCCGGGGCCGGGGGAACGCCCACCGCTCCGTCGGCGCAGGGCTCGCGGGCGGTCACCCCGGCCGACGGGACCGACCACGGCGCCGGTGCCCCCGAGGAGCTGATGCATTTCCCGCCTCTGGCGCGCGTCCTCGTCGAGGGCGGGCGGGTGGACCTGGCCACGATGCGCGACGTCCTCGCCGAACGGGACCGGACGGGACAGGCGGTGGCGCGCATCCTCACCGTCAGGGGCCTGGTCAACGAAGCCGATCTGATGTGGGGGATGGCCCAGGAGATGGGCCTGGAATTCGTCGACCTCGACCTGCAGAACACCGACTTCGCCGCCGCCTACCACCTGCCGGAGGCCACCGCCCGCCATCACAACGTCCTCGTCTTCGGGAACCGTGACGGGGTCCCGCTCGTCGCCACCTCGAACCCGACCGACGTCTTCGCCATGGACGACCTGCGGACCATCATCGGGCGGACCTTCATCACCGTCGTGGCGACCAGGTCCCAGATCAGCACGTACATCGAGCGGGCGTACCACCAGGGCGGCGATGCCTCCGAGGTGGCCCAGTCGGTGGCGTCGGACTTCGACGACACCATGGACGACGACCTGGGCAACCTCCAGGCCGTCGTCGACGACGCCCCCATCGTTCGGTACGTGAACCTCCTCGTCCTCCAGGCGCTCAACGAGCGGGCCTCGGACATCCACGTCGAGCCCACCGGTGAGAACCTGCGAATCCGGTACCGGATCGACGGCGTCCTCCACGACATCTCGACCGCCCCGCGGGCCATCGCCGCCGCCGTGACCACCCGCCTGAAGGTCATGTCGGACATGAACATCGCCGAACACCGGCTCCCGCAGGACGGTCGGATCTCGTTGACGGTGGGCAGCCGCTCCATCGATCTCCGGATAGCCACCCTCCCGACCATCTACGGGGAAAAGGTGGTCATGCGGGTCCTCGACAAGTCGAACATCGTGCTCGGCTTCGAGGACCTCGGCTTCGACGACGACCTGCTCGAGATCTACCGCGGGATCTACACCAAGCCCTACGGCACCATTCTCGTCACCGGACCGACGGGCTCGGGAAAGACGACGACGCTCTACGCCACCCTGGCCGCCCTCAACGCGCCGGAGAAGAACATCATCACCGTCGAGGACCCCGTGGAGCTGCGCCTGAAGGGGATCAACCAGGTCCAGCTCAACATCAAGGCGGGCCTGACATTCGCCTCGGCCCTGAAGTCGATCCTGCGCGCCGACCCCGACATCGTGCTGGTGGGCGAGATCCGTGACCGGGAGACGGCGATGATCTCGATCGAGGCCGCTCTCACGGGTCACCTCGTCCTCGCCACCCTGCACACCAACGACTCGGCCAGCACGCCGATGCGACTGGTGGAAATGGGGATGGAGCCGTTCCTGGTGACCTCGGCGCTGACGGCGGCCCTGGCCCAGCGCCTGGCCCGACGCCTCTGTGTGCACTGCCGCGAGGCCTTCGAACCGACGGAGGCCGAGATCGTGGCGGCCGGGTGGACCCCTGAAGAGCTCTTCGCCGACCAACCGAACCCGGTCCTCTACAAGGCGGTCGGGTGCTCGGCTTGTTCCACCACCGGGTATCTGGGCCGGAAGGCCCTACTCGAACTGCTCGTCGTCTCCGAGGGGATCGAGCACCTGATCATCGAAGGAGGAACGGCCGATGACATTCACAGGCTCGCCGTCGAGCAGGGCATGGTGACCCTGCGCCAGAGCGGACTGCGCAAGGCGCTCGAGGGTGAGACAACCCTCGAGGAAGTACTGCGAGTGGTGGCATGAGCCCCTCCGCCGCGACGCGGGTCGAATGGGCGCGCAAGCTCACCCAGGCGCTGGTGGCCGGGGGATACGTCCGCGAGGCCGACGTCACGCCGCTCTTCGACGAGGCCAGCGCCAGCGGCTCGTCGTTCACGGCGCTCGTGATCGGGCGGGCCGTGGCCTCCCCCGAGGTCACCCTCGGGGTGCTGTCCCAGATCTCGCAGCTGCCCGTGGCCGACCTCGTCACCAACCCTCCGGAGCCCGACGCCGTCCAGACGCTGTTGACCGCTGCCGGCCCGGACTTCGGGGCTGTGGGCTACCGCATCGACGGGCAGCGGCTCATGGTGGCGTACGCCGACCCGCCCGACATCGACGACATGCGTGCGCTGTCGGGGATCCTGGGCTACGAGATCGTGCCTGTGCTCGGCGACCCCATGGCCATCGAGAAGATCCTGCGTGCCGCCCAGCCGTCCGTGTCGAACAACGGGGCGCAGTCGGCGGTGTCGGTGCCCACGGGCCCCGAGACCCCGGAGCCGGCGGGATCGGTGTCGTCGGTCACGTCGGAACCGACGATGCCCATGCACCTCGACGATCTGCTGCGCTACGCGTCCAACGTGGGGGCATCGGACCTCCACCTGACGTCGGGCATGCCCGGGTGCATCAGGCTCCACGGTGCCATTCGCCCCATCGAGGGGTGCCCGCAACTGGACAACGAGACCATCCGGGAGATGATCTTCGGCGTCCTGACCCAGGCGCTGCGGGAGAAATTCGAGGCCGAGAAGGAGCTCGACACGTCGCACTCCATCCCCGGAGTGGGGCGGTTCCGTCTGAACGTGTTCCAGCAGCGCGGCACGGTGGCCGGCGTCCTGCGGGCCATCCCGCACGAGATCCCCGCCTTCGAGACCCTCGGCATCGCCGACTCCGTTCGCATGTTCACCGAGCTCCGGCAGGGTCTGGTGCTGGTCACGGGTCCGACCGGGTCGGGTAAGTCGACGACCTTGGCGTCCCTGATCGACATCATCAACAGGACGAAGCCGCTGCACATCGTCACGGTCGAGGACCCCATCGAGTTCCTCCACAACCACAAGCGGTCGATCGTCAACCAAAGAGAGCTCGGCCAGGACACCATGTCCTTCGCCGAGGCGCTGCGGCGTGTCCTGCGTGAAGACCCGGACGTGATCCTCGTCGGAGAAATGCGTGACCTGGAGACGATCTCCATGGCGTTGACGGCGGCCGAGACGGGTCACTTGGTATTCGGCACCCTGCACACCCAGGATGCGCCGCAGACGATCGACCGCGTCATCGACGTGTTCCCCACCACCCAGCAGGAGCAGGTGCGGACCATGCTGGCCGGGGCCCTCGAAGGGGTGGTCACGCAGCAGCTGTTGCCCGACGCCGCCGGCACCGGGCGTGCCGCGTGCTGCGAGGTGATGGTGTGCACATCGGCTATCCGTAACCTGGTGCGGAGCGCCAAGACCCACCAGATCTATTCGCTGATGCAGACGGGCAGCCAATACGGCATGTCCACGATGGACCAGGGCCTCGCCAAGTTGGTCAAGGAGGGGCGCATCACTGAAGGCGTCGCCCTCGACCGATGCCGCAACGAAGAAGACCTCCGCAGTCACCTCAATTCGTAGGAGCCGGCCATGGCACTGACATTCGACTACAAGGTCCGGGACCGTACCGGGAACCTCGTGCAGGGACAGCTCGAGGGCGACAGCCTCGCCCTCGTGGTGGGGAAGCTGCGCGAGATGGGCTACATGCCCGTCGCCGTCACCCCCAAGTCCGGTGTCAACGTGCACAGGGAGATCAAGATCCCGGGCTTCAGCGACCGGGTCAAGCTGGCCGAAACGGCGGTGGCCACCCGCCAGCTCGCCACCATGGTCGACTCGGGTCTGTCGGTGGTGCGGGCACTGGGGCTTCTCGCCGTACAGACCCAGAACAAGGAGCTGGCCCGGGTTCTGGGAGAGGTACTCCAGGAGGTCGAGCGAGGTTCGTCGCTGTCGGCAGCCGTGGCCAAGTTCCCTAAGATCTTCAGCCCCCTTTTCATCACCATGGTGCAGGCCGGTGAGGCCGGCGGGAACCTGGACACGGTTCTGCTCGACCTCTCATCCACCATGGAGAAGCAGGCGGCTCTGAACCGAAAGATCCGTTCGGCCATGACATACCCGGCTGTCGTGCTTTCGGTGATGGTCGTCATCTTCCTGGCGCTGCTCATCTTCATCGTGCCCGTCTTCTCGAAGCTCTTCAAGTCGTTGGGAGCGAAGCTCCCGCTTCCGACCCAGATCATGATCGACACCTCGCACATCGTCCTCAGCCCATTTGCCGTGGTGATCGTCGCCGTACTCATCGTGGGTGTGGTGTTGTTCCGCAAATGGATAAAGACCGACAAGGGTCGTCACAAGTGGGACGCGTTCAAGTTGCGGCCGCCTATCTTCGGAGAGTTGATCCACAACGTCTCGATTGCCCGCTTCTCGCACACCTTGGCCTCCCTTGTGCAGTCCGGCGTGCCCATCATGGCGTCGCTCGACATCGTGTCGGAGACGGCGGGCAACCGGATCGTCGGTGACGCGCTGTTGGATGCCAAGGCCGGCGTGCGCGAAGGCCGGGCTCTGGCCGACACCTTGCGGGAACACGAAGAGATCATTCCCCCACTGGTGACGCAGATGATCGAGGTCGGTGAGCAGACCGGTGCCCTCGACACCATGCTCCGCAAGGTGGGGGAGTTCTTCGACCAGGAGGTCGAGGGAACGGTCAACAACCTCACCGCCATGCTCGAGCCCATCCTCACCGTCGTGATGGGCGCCATGGTCGGCATCATGGTCGTGAGCATGTACCTGCCGATGTTCGACTACATCAAGCACGTCCCGACGCAATGAGCCGGAACCCCGCACGACGCAGTCCGGTACCAAGAGGGAGAGTGGCATGCAGCAAGTCGTAGGACTCGACATAGGAACCAGCGCCGTACGCGCCGCCGAGCTCGAGTTCGGGGCCGGACCTCCGAAGCTGGTCGCCTTCGGACAGGTCGGGCTCCCTCCGGAGGCCATCGTCGACGGTGAGGTCAAGGACATCCCGGTGGTGGCCGACGCCATTCGCCGCCTTTGGAACAACGGGCGATTCGTCTCCGATTCCGTCGTGGTCGGGATCGCCGGGCTGCGGGTCATCACGCGCGAGCTCGATCTCCCGTGGGTTCCCGACGACGAAGTCGAGAGCGCGGTGCGCTTCCAGTCGGAGGAGGTCATTCCCTTCCCCGTGGACAAGACGATCCTGTCCACCCAGGTCCTGGGGGACAACACCGCCGAGGACGGCGCCAAGACCCGACGGGTGCTGGTGGCTGCCGCCCACCGGGAGCTCGTCGACGGCGTCGTGGCCGCCGTGGAGCAGGCCGGCCTGAACGTCCAAGGGGTCGACCTCGTCTCGTCCGCCCTCGTCCGGGCGCTGGCCGACAGCGCCCATCCGTCCACCGAGCCCGAGGCGATCGTCTCGGTCGGAGCCGGGCTGACCGTGGTCGTGGTCCACCAGGAGGGACGTCCCCAATTCGTCCGGACCATCGGGACCGGCGGGAGCGAGGCGACGGCGGCCATCGCCGCCGCCCTCGACCTTCCGCTGGCGGACGCCGAGAGCATCAAGCTCCGACTCGGAGACGGGTCCGCCCAGTCCCAGGCGGCCGAGCACGCCGTGCAGGAGAGCATCCAGGGGCTGGTGGGCGAGATCCGCAGCTCCATCCAGTACTTCGCCTCGCTCCAGGGCCGCGCCCCCATCGTCCGCGTCCTGCTCACCGGCGGCGGCTCCCTCCTGCGTGGTTTCATCCCGCAGCTCCAGGCCCAGGTGCGCATTCCGGTGAATGCGATCTCGCCCCTGGCCCGCCTGGACGTGTCGGCGCTCGACCTCCAGCCCGAGCAGGCGGCGTCGATCGACCCCGTGCTGGCCGCTCCGATCGGCCTGGCCCTTCCCGAGCCCAACGCGTCGGTCCGGAACTTCAACCTGGTCCCGCCCGAGGTTCTGCAACGGCTGTTCCTGCGCAAGGTCCAGCACTACGCCGTCATGGCCGCCGTCGTCGTCGGCGTGGCCCTGGTGGGCTTCGGCGCCCTGAATTTCCTCCGGGTCCACAACGCGCAGAACGGCGTCAACGCCCTGACCGCCAGCGTGGCCGCACTCAACGCCCAGATCCCGACCTACGACAAGGTGGTGGCGGCCAACGAGGAGCTGCAGACCTCCAAGGGGCAGGTGAGCCAGATCACCGTCTCCGCCGTCGACTGGTCCGCCGTGGTGGCGGAGCTGAGCAAGGCCACCCCGACGGGCTTGAGCCTGACCTCCTTCACCGGTTCGGCACAGGCGCCAGCCGTGACGACGCCCACCCCGGCCCCGGCGACCGGGCCGTCGTCGACGACCGCCACGACCACCACGACGACCACCGTTCCGACGTCGACACCGGCGGCGGGGGGTGGCGCCGCCGGAACCATCCCCACCGGCGCCGTCGGATCCATCTCGGTGGACGTGGGCGGGACGTTCCCGGGTGTAGCCCACTTCTCCCCGGTGGCCGAGTGGATCGACGACATCACCTCTTCGGTCATGTTCGACCCACCCGGGGTGAGCGCCGTCACCAACGCCCCGTCCGGCTCCAATACCGCCGTCAACTTCCAGTCCACCCTGTCGCTCACCAGTGGCGCCACTCTGGCCAAGAACGGAAAGTACTGATGGAACAGCTGAAGCGCTTCCGCGTCCCCGTGCTCACCGGTGTGGGTACCTTGATTCTTGCTCTGGTGCTCTACGCCGTCTGGATCTCGCCCGAGGGGAGCCATCTGTCGAAGCTCCAGGCGCAGGATACGGAGCTCCAGGCCCAGCAGACCTCTCTGCAGCTCAGGATCGCCACCCTGAAGCGGGAGAAGACCCAGTTCGGTGCCAGCTGTCAACAGCTCACGACCGACCTCAACGAGATCCCCGGGACCCCGAGCGTCGACGTCTTCCTGCAGCAGGTGACGCATCTGGCCGTGACGAGCGGTGACCCCAACACCCCGAGCATCGGCGTCACCCAGGCGACGGGAGCGGCGAAGGCCGGTGTGACGCCGATCGGCGTGGCCCTGACCCTGTCGGGGACGTACGGACAGATGACGTCGTTCCTCCAGGGCCTCGACACGTTCCCCCGGCTCTTCACGGTGACGGGGATCACGGTGACTGGCGGTGCCGTGGCCACCGGTGGCCAGACGGTGTCGCCGTCGACGGCCGGTTACTCCCTCAACATGACCGGCGACATCTTCTACAGCACGGGCCAGAAGAACGTCTGCACCTCCTCGGGCGCCGCCATCACGTAGCACCCTCGCCCCGGACGGCACGACGGCGTTGGCCGACCGGCGAGGCCGGTCCCACCGGCGCGCCCGGGATTGTGCCGCAGATTGGTGACCGTGCCCGCGGCGCTCCCCGCGTCGGGCGAGTTGTGCCGACTGTGGCTGACCTGGGCTCAAGCCGTTCCGGCGTCCTGCCGATGGGGGAGACGATAGCCATTGCCTATGTAGGAGGATGTCATGTTTCAGTCCGTGCTACGCCGCCTGCGCGACGCGCAGAACGCAGAGCTCGAGGGTGGGGGGACCGCTGAAGCTGGTTTCACCCTGATCGAGCTCATGGTGGTCCTGCTCATCATCGCCATCTTGCTCGCC
>Ga0209415_10010933_pt1 | contig 15355 bp, 15 predicted proteins | sample PeaSoiSIISIP2007_FD_187696 | JGI IMG/M metagenome (GOLD analysis project Ga0209415, IMG submission 187696) | Peat soil microbial communities from Weissenstadt, Germany - SII-SIP-2007 (SPAdes) (version 2) | ecosystem: Environmental > Terrestrial > Soil > Wetlands > Peat | place: Germany... | reverse complement strand
GGTTGGCCAGATGGTTGCGCTTCGCCGCCGTCATCGGGGGAACTTTTTCCGCGAGACCGGTGCCGTCGCTGTCGATCGGCGTCGCCCGCAGCGCGTCCGTATCGATGGCAAACGCCATACAGATCTGCTCCGCGTCCGCGTAGCCGACGTCCTGCGCCATGATGTCGATCGCCTGTTGTGCCGTCTGCGCTTGATATTCGCCGAAAACGAAGCCGTTTCCCGTATTTTCAATGCGAAAGGTCTTCATGACACCCTCCGTCTTTTTGAAGAGTCACTATAGCTTTTTTTTGAGGAAATAGCTCCGGCCATATGCGCTGGAGCGCGACGGCGGTGGAACGTCTGGGGCACGCCCCTGGATCATCAGCGGCGTGCCTGGATCGCCATCCGGACCGCCAATCCAGCCAGCATGGTCCCCATAATCCAGCGTTGGGCGGCCAACCACGTCGGCTGCTTGGCAAGGAAACGTGCGAGAAAACCAGCCATCAGGGCAATCAGCGCATTTGCCGTAACGGCGATGGTGATTTGCATGAAGCCAAGCGCAAGCGACTGACCAAGAACGGCGCCGCGTTCCGGGCTGATGAACAGAGGCAGAAGCGATAGATAGAGGACGGCGATCGCCGGATTCAGAAGATTGGTGACGAGCCCCATCATAAAGAGCTTGCGGGGGCTGTGTTTCGACAGTTCACCAACTTGAAAGAGCGCCCGCCCACCTGGCTTGACGGTCCGCCACGCCAGATAAAGCAGGTAAATAACTCCACCAAACCGCAGAGCATCATAGGCATAAGGCACCGCGAGAACGAGAGCGGTAATCCCAAAAGCCGCGCATAGCATGTAGAAGACATAACCCAGCGTCACGCCGCCCAGGGAGATCAGTCCCGCCATCCCCCCTTGGCAAATCGAACGGGAGATCAGATAGATCATGTTCGGGCCAGGCGTAACGGCCATCCCGAGCGCCACGAGGGCAAAAGCAATGAGATTGGCGGAATTGGGCATGGGACAAGAATCCGCGCGAACATCCGGCGCGGAGAGTCGCTCCGTGATGGCAAAATGTCAACGGCCGCCTGTGTCCAGGGCGTGACGCGCCCCCCCCACCCGCTTTAGTCGCGGCGAGGGCGCTGCAATGTGAAGGTTTCGAACGCGGCCAGCTGACCGCCCAGCCCGACCACGTCGTAATAAGTGACCGTCATGGTGGTGATGCCGCCGCGTTGCGACCCCGGATCGACCGTGAATGCCGCGAAGCCATAGGAATGGGCGGCGTTCCGCACCGCCGACCAGGGCGCTTGCTCCTTGACATAGACGGGCGGACGCTTGCCCGTCGTCGGGTCGGGCTCGCCGACGGCGGTGATCACCCGGCATTGCGGCGGGTTGAAGAACAGCTGGTTCGACGGAGCCGAGGTTCCACCGCCGCCGATGACCATATGCACCGTTCCCTGGCTGGTGTCGATCACGTCGGTGGCGGTCCCGGCGACGACCGGCGTCAGGGTGGCGTTCGATTCCCGGCCGCGGATCGGGTGTGAGCGCTCGTAATGGTGCTCATGCCCGCACACCACGAGATCGACGCCATATCTGTCGAAGAGCGGCACCCATTCCTCGCGGATTCCAAGATCCGCGCCGTTGAACATGTCGGCCGTCGAGATGGCGACTTGATGCATGCAGACCACGACCCAGTCGACATTGCGATCGTGGCGGGCAGCGGCCAATTCCTGTTCCAGCCAGGCTTTCTGAGCGCCGGATGAATAGCCCCGGACGTAGGAGTTGCCGGCGTCCTGGTAGGTAACGTCGTCATTGGCGATGCTGATCACGCGCACCGCGCCGGCGGTGAAGGAATACCAAAGCCCACGCGTCACCTCCGTCTGGCCCGCCGACGGCGGCAGCGAGAAGTAGGTCTGATAGGCTTGATAGCCGATCGGGCCATTGCCCAGCTCATTCTCGTGGTTGCCGGCCGAGGGCATCCACGGACGATTGCGCGCGCTGCGGCTGTTGTTCTCCCAGAAATCCCACCAGGTGCGCACCCGGTCGTCGGCCAGATTGGCGTAGCAGAGATCGCCGTTGAACAAATGGAACAACGGCTGCAGCCGTTCGACGCCCTGCGTGGTATCCCCCGCCGCCGGCGAACCGAGATTGTCATTCACAAAGGGCGGATTGGCTATCGTCACACCGGCGGGCGGCACATATTTCTTGCCCAGGCTCGGCGTTCCCTGATCCCCGAAGCTGGTGAAGGTGAACGGCGCGCGCCCCCGAGGCGAGGTGCGGAACGTCCCGAACTCCGGCTCTGCGCCGTCATGCCGCGCGGCATACAAGTAAGCCTTGTCCGCCCGCAGTCCGTCGAGCTTCGCATGATAGGCGTAAACGGTCTGGCCGGACTTCGCATCGGTGTAACTGGTCGGTATGGCCTTGATCGTTTGCTCAAGCTTGCCGTCGAGACGCCCGAGCAAGACATGGGGGTTGCGAACGGTTTGCAGCGTGTGCCAGGACACCACCATCTCCGAAGAGGCATCCGCGCCGAACTGCAGATGCAGTCCGGCAACCGGGGGCGTCGCCGTCGGATCGGGCAAGGAGCGCGCGGGGACTGCGGCGGCGGCCTCCCCAAATCCAACGAAGGGCGCTGCGACCACGGCCCCTCCTCCGATGCCCGCGGCGGCGAGCAGTTTGCGACGACTGAGGTGGAGGTTCGGTTCGGTGTCTTCGATGGTCATGGCGACAGAGTTCTCCGCAAGTGGTCATAAGGACCCTATCGCAATCCACGAACGGTTCTGAGTGAACAGTTAATGAAAGTTAGAATGACTATACAATAGCCGCTAACTCGATTGTCTGGACCCGGCTCCGGCCGCAAGACGCCGATCCTGCCGGGTTTCGATGACGATGCAGGCGCCATCGGAGTCTTCACTCCCGGTTGGAAGGACGGTCATTTCCGCTGTTGCTCAACGCCACTTCTCGGAAGTCCTCGATTACCCTATCCTGAATCGATACAAGGGAGGACCGCCTGCCCAACCGGGGTCTTGGTTCCGTTTTGTAACGTTCAGTCTTGCCCCACCCCTGGGAGATCAGTCCCGTGAAGTCCTTGCCATGGATCGGCTCCCCGAAACGCGATGCCGGCGACGCGAGTGTGAAAAATGCGGGTTAATCCGCCGATCTCTTCCAGACGATGGCTGTGGATCGGCGTCCTGGTTGCCAATCTGCTGGTGGTCACCATGGCCGGCGTCGCTTTGTCTTACAGCTGGGGACAGTACCGGGAGCGGGCTTTTGTCACTGTCGAGAACTTGTCGAAAGTTCTGGAACAGAACCTTGTCGCCACCATCGAAAAGATCGACACGGCGCTTTTATCGGTAAACGAAGAAATCGATCGCGAGAAAGCCGCCGGCGGGATCGATCAGCAGGCCCTGGATGCTTTTCTTGCCCGCATCGATCGTCGCCTGCCCGAATCACTGGGGATCCGCGTCAGCTCCGCGGAAGGCGTGATCAACTATGCGGTGAGCGATGTGATGGTCCACAGCGCGCAGAGCGCCGATCGCGACTATTTCATCCGCCTGCGCGACGATCCGAAGGCCGGGTTGATCATGACCGGTCCGTTCCTCGGACGGACGAGCGGAAAATGGATTTTGATCCCGGCGCGCCGCCTCAACACGTCTGACGGCGCATTCGCCGGCGTGGTCTTGGCGCCGATCCCCGAGACCTATCTGGAAAAGCAGCTTTCTTCGATCGATATGGGGCCCCACGGCGTCGTGATTATGTTCAGCGATACGCTGAAGGTCGTGGCGCGTTACCCGGAAGCGGGACAAACCGGGAGTCCCGTTGGCAGTACCGCCATATCGCCGCAAGTCAAGGCCCTCATCTCGTCCGGTCAACAAGCGGCACGTTACAAGACCTTGTCGCAATTTGACGGTCTCAAACGGATCCATTCCTATCGCCAGGTGGGCGCCTATCCGCTGTATCTCAGCGTCGGCATGGCCGACGTGGACTATTTTGCCGCATGGTGGGATGAAGTTGTGCAGGTCGCCGGACTTGTCATCCTGATCATCCTGGCGTCACTGACGGCGTGCTGGTTGATTGGCCGCCGATGGAAGGATCGGGCCGAGGCGCTCAGCGGTCTGGCGCGGCAGGAAGAACGATTCCGCCTGCTGTTTCACAACGGCAATGACGCCATCTTTGTGTATGAAACCGATCCGCTGACGGCTGTTCCCAGTCACTTTACCGAAGTCAACGACATCGCCTGCCAGCGTCTCGCCTACTGCCGGGAGGATCTGCTGCGGATGATGCCCGCGGACATCGAAGGCGGCGCCAGCCCGCCTTCCGATGCACACCGGCGCCAACTGATCGAACAGAAGGCCGCCGTCTTCGAGCGGATTCATGTCACCAAGGACGGGCGGGCGATTCCGGTCGAAATCAACGCTCGGATGTTCGAATTGCAGGGCAAGACCATGGTGCTCGCGGTGGCGCGCGACATCACCGAACGAAAGGAGGCGGAGCGGAAAATCCAGGAATTGGCCTATCTTGACGGTCTGACCACGCTGCCGAATCGCCGTCTGCTCATGGATCGTCTGGGGCATGCGCTGAGCACCAGCGTTCGCAACAAGCAGAAGGGAGGGCTTTTGTTGGTCGATTTGGACAACTTCAAGAGTCTGAACGATACCTTGGGTCATGCCGAGGGCGATCTCCTTCTTCAACAAGCGGCCCGACGTCTCACCGCCAGCGTCCGCGAGGGCGACACCGTGGCTCGCCTGGGGGGCGACGAGTTCGTCGTGATGCTGGAAGACCTGGGCGAAAATCCCCACGAAGCGGCCGCCCGGATCAAATTTGTTGGCGAAAAAATCCTCACCGCCCTCGCCGCGCCTTACAGTCTTTCCGTGCAAGAACATCATAGCTCGGCCAGCATTGGGGCCGCCCTGTTCGGGGAGCAATATGAGAGTCTGGATGATCTTCTGAAACGGGCGGACATCGCCATGTATCAAGCCAAGGCAGCGGGACGCAACGCCCTTTGCTTCTTCGACCCGGACCTGCAGTCCGCCGTCAAGGCCCGCGCATCGACGGAGAAGTTCCTTCGCCAGGCGATCAAGGACGACCAATTCCTGCTCTACTATCAGCCACAAATGGATCGCGACCGCCTCATCGGTGCCGAGGCTCTGATACGCTGGAATCATCCCGAGCGCGGCATGGTCTCTCCAAACGAATTCATCCCTTTGGCCGAGGAAACGGGGCTGATCCTGTCCTTGGGAAACTGGGTTCTGGATAGGGCTTGTTCTCAAATCGCGGCGTGGGCGGAGCGAAAGGACATCTGTCATATTACCGTTGCGGTGAACGTCAGCGCCCGCCAGTTTCGCCAATCGGATTTCGTCGATCAGGTCCTGACGGTGCTCGATCGCACCGGAGCCAACCCGCAATATCTCAAGCTGGAACTGACCGAGAGTATGTTAGTGGACAATATCGAAGACGTCATCGCCAAGATGACGGCTCTCAAAGCACGTGGCTTGAGTTTCTCCCTCGACGACTTTGGCACCGGTTATTCGTCGCTATCTTATCTGAAACGCTTGCCTCTCGATCAATTGAAGATCGATCAGTCGTTCATCCGCGATCTGATGGGGGATTTGAACAGTGGGGCCATAGCCCAAACCATCATCGCCTTGGGGCGGACGATGGGGCTGTCGGTCATAGCCGAAGGTGTCGAAACCGAAGAGCAGCGAGCCTTTCTTGCCCGTCTTGGCTGCCACCTTTACCAGGGTTACCTGTTCAGCCGCCCTGTGGCTGTCGCCGAATTTGAAGAATTGCTGGAACCCCGCTTTCGAACGCAGATTTCCGCAAAGCCACAATGACCCAAGATCTTGAGCATGAGCAAAGCTGCCACAGGCACCCCTTGACACGAATATCGTTACAACATACGTTATCACGCAATGTTACGACGTGAGTTAACACAATGATTAAGGCAACCGCCAAGCTCTCGACCAGGGGAAATTCCCTCGCGGTCACAATCCCAAAGGATGTGTTGGATGCCACGGGACTTCGGCAAGGGGACGACCTTTCCCTGCTAGCCCGTGATGACGGGGTCATCGAGATCAGCCATGCAGCCCCAGCCGAAGCCGAATTGGAAGCCGCTTTTGAATGGAGCCTGGGCCGCTATCCGATGACTTACACGGATCTGGCGAAGTGACTGACGTTTGGCGCTGGATATCGCCGCACCTCGTATTGAGTTGGCATTCCCGTTTGATAGAGCGCTTCGGCGGCGCTTCCGGCGTGTGCGACGTCGGCCTGCTGGAAAGCGCCCTGGCGCGACCAGCCAACCTCGTCGCCTATGCCGACGTCGTAACCACGGAGAAGCTGGCCGCCCTTTACGGCGTGGGGATGGCCAAGGCTCATGCATTCATCGACGGCAACAAACGAATTGCCTTTGCCGTCATGGTGTCTTTTCTCAAGGCGCACGGACGGCATTTGGACGCGACGGAAGAAGAAGCGGGAAATGTTATGCTACGGGTCGCCGCGAGCGAGATGACGGAACAGGAACTCGAACACTGGCTCGTGGCGCGATGCCGCCATGGTTCAGAATAGAAAAACGGCGGCGGCAACGGCGCAGGTCCAGCGGCCATCGGCGGCGCATTCCGCCGAGGCCGTGATCGACATGCTGTCGATGATCACCTGGCTGTGCTCGTAGATCTGTTTGCGTTCGTTCCAGGCCGCTTCAGGATCGAGTTCGAAGCCGAGTGTGGAGGCGAGCATGGTGGCGGCCAAATCTTCGGCATATTCGCCGCTTGAGACCGCGTTCATACCAAAGCCGTGATGCTCGGAGATATAGCCGTACATGTTGCTGTCGGCCGGCCTCGCCAAACCGATGTTGGCGTGGATATGACGTCCGGGTTCATTGGTCTCGGCCCGGGCCATGACGCAAAAGGTGATGTCGCCAGGCTTCAACTGGTCGACGCCGACCGCGCGATCGATCAACTCGCAATGCGGTGGAAGGATGGAGGAGACAAAGACCAGATTCTGCTGTTCGATATCGGCGTTGCGCAAGGCGAATTCGAATGCGGTAAGAGCGTGTCGATGCACCCCCACACCTTTGGTCAGGAAGAGCCGCTTCGGCGTGGGAAACATCGGATGTCCTTCGCAACAACGGGGAAGTCGGTCCATTTCGTCGGTCGAACTCTACCAGAGCGTGAGAAACCGCTCAATGTGATGCGGCTGGAATTAACCTAACGCAAGCCCATATCATTTTTTGCCCAGGTTCTCGATCGTCCAAGACGATTCTTCGGAAGATGACCCAAGGAGTAACGCGTGATGACGTCTGATACGACGACCGAACAGAGTGCGACAGTCGTGATTTCTCATCATGTAAAAGTTGGGAAGGAGGAGAATTACGAAAGATGGTTGGATGAAATCGTGCCCGTGAGCAAAGCATATCCAGGTCACATGGGTGTCCAGATCATACGACCGGTTGCTGGTGCCACAACGAAATACACAGTGATCATTCGCTATGATACCCGCGACAACCTGCTTGCGTGGATGGATTCGAAGGAACGGAGACTACTGATTGAGAAAGCGCGGCCGTTCTTGGCGGATGATGATAAATTTTACGTAAGAAGTGGGCTTGACTTTTGGTTTACTCCCGAAGGTGCTCAAGCCAAATTACCTAAGCGTTGGAAGCAGTTTCTTGTAACGTGGTCAGCCATTTTCCCATTGGTTTTAGCGACAACGTTACTAGTTAATTTGTTAATACATCAGCTGAATGCCTATGATAACTACTATCTCAAGACCGACTTCATTACAGCTATTGTCGTTTTTTTTATGGTTTACGTTGTTATGCCGCGCTATACGAAACTCGTTTCTCGATGGCTGTTTACCTGATGGCCCGACCAGCGACATTGGCAATCATCCACCGCATCGGACAAAGGCGGCGCTTGCGGGGTCCACGGTGCGCGTTATTTTATCGGCTCCTCCGGTGGCGGTCCGCTCCCCTGCCGGGGTGCTCTTCGAACGCCGCGCTCGATAAAACTCTTGGCAAGGGTCCGATACATGGGATCAGGACAGACCAGCCGCGACATGCCGTAAGCCAATATCGCCGTCGCGAGCAAGGGCAGTGTTAGCGACTGATTGTCCGTCATTTCCATGACGATGACGACGGCGGTTATAGGAGCCTGAACCACCCCGGTGAAATAACCGACCATGCCCAAGATGGCCAAGGCGCCAATGGGAACACTGGGCAGCCAAGGGGCCAAGTCGCCCCCCAGCCCGGCGCCCACCGCCAAGGAGGGGGCAAAAATACCGCCGGGAATGCCGCTGACATAAGATAAAACTGTGGCCATCAACTTCATAAGACCGAAGCTGGAAGGAAGTTGGCTTTTGCCCTCGATCAAGCTTCTCGCTTCTTCGTAACCCGTGCCATAAACGCTGTTTCCGGATGCCAAGCCAAGGATGGCGATGCCGAGGCCGCACAGCGCGGCGAAAGCAAAGGGATGCGCTTTGATTATCAACCCCACTCGCCCCGGCAACCCCTGGGAAAAGACAATCAGGAGTCGTGCGAAGAGTCCGCCGACCAACCCGCCGCCAAGCCCGCAAATCAACACTGGCCGCCAAGCCTCGGCCAAAGCCAACACGGCATCGGTGTGACCGAAATAAGTATAATTGCCCATTACGGCCATTGTGGTAATGCCGGCGACGATCACGGTGGTGAGTACCGTGCCGCTGGTTCGTTCCTCGAATGAACGCGCCAATTCCTCAATAGCGAAGACAATTCCCGCCAGTGGCGTGTTGAATGCCGCCGCGATTCCCGCGGCGCCACCGGCCAAAATGAGGGTTCGGTCGAGACCCCGGATCGGCAAACGGATCCAGCGGCCCATCGCATGCATGATCGCCGCCCCGATTTGCACCGTCGGCCCTTCACGTCCGACCGAGGCCCCGACGCACAATCCGAGGCTGGTTAACAGAATTTTGCCGACCGCCAAGCGTAGCGACAGCACGCTCCGACGATCCGCCAGCGTTGGAAGTTTTAGAGCGGCGATGGCTTGTGGAATGCCGCTGCCTTGGGCGCCTGGAAAGACACAGTGCGTCAACCACAAAACCCCGGTGAAACCGAGCGGCGTGACAGTCAAGGCCAGCATGGGATGGACCGTGACGAGTAACCGGAACCACTGATTTCCCAGAGTGCTCGAGCGCTCGAACAGCATAGCCGACAATGCCACCAGCACTGCACCACCCCAGAAAATCAATCGATGCAGCCAAATTTTAGCGGAAAACTTTGGATGGCGAATCAGACGGCGAAAATTCCGGGTCAAGCGAATCATTCCTGCGCGATGTTGAACTTCTTAAGGAATAGGCCGGTTGACCATTTATGACAACCGTTCGCGCAACGCCAACGCGCGGCCGCTTTGGGCGTTTCCGGCGACCGGCCGGTTGTTCTCGCCCCCGTTCGTTCCCATCATCTTGCTTAACGGAACGGACCGCCGCCGTAATCGTCACACCTGACGTGTGCAAAAGGACCAAGCGGCCATGACCAACCTGAAAACCGTGCTGCTCAGGCTGAAGGAAACCTGTCTGCTGATGGTGGGCATTCCCGACTATGATCGCTATGTCGACCATATGCGGATCTTCCATCCCGAACGCCCGCCGATGACCCGGGAGGCGTTCTTCTGGGATCGCCAGAAGAGCCGCTATGCCGACGGCAAAGGCAGAATGCACGGCGGCTGCTCCTGACGACGGAAGGATTTACCGCGGATTGGCCACCATCAGCATGGTGTCCAGGGTGAAACTGCCGTCCGCCTCGAAGCGAAAATGATCGGCCACCTCTTTTCCGGCACGGGACTGAAGCGAGCGGATGGCGGCGATATGAGTCTCCGGCGTGTTCATGCGCGCCACCCAGGTCGCGAAATCCAGCCGCAGCTTGAAGCATGACAGCGGGCCAGGAACGAAGCCGGCCGCCGTCACCGCCACCCGCCACTCCTCTGCCGTGCGATTATAGACATGCGAGGGATCGCGTAGCATTTCGAGGGTCTGCAACCAGCTGTTCAGCAAGGGCTGGCCGGGCGAGATCGCATCCATGAACACCGCCACGCCGTCGGGCTTCAAGACCCGTCGCGCCTGCTCGAGCCCGGCGTCGAAATCCTGCCAGTGATGAGCGCTGTAGCGGCTCACCACCAGATCGAACGCTCGATCGGGACAGGACAGACTCTCGGCCGGCCCCTGCTTGGTGACGATATTGTCCAGACCGCGCCGTTTCGCTTCCGCCGCCACCATCGCCACCATGGTTTCGGACAGATCGTAGGCGACCACCTTGCCGACCAGCGGCGCCAAAAGATAGGCGACATGGCCGCCGCCACATCCCAGGTCGAGCGCGCACGCCTGTGGACGCGGGCCGACCAGGCGGGCCAATGCCTGCAAATCCTCGCCTTGGGCATGAACGGCGCTGCTGAGATAGGCCTCCGCCCGTTCTCCGAACTGCTGACTAACAATGGCCTGCTGCGACTTATCCCGCATGATGTGCTCCTTGAACCGGTGTGTTAGCGCGGCATGATGGATCGACTATTAAACTGGTACAAGAATGTCATTTATCCTGGTATAAAATGTCCCATGACCCCGTCCCAACGTGCCCTTGGCGCTTTCCTGCGCGCCCATCGCGAACGTCTTCCGCCGCCGCCCGACCAGGGCCGCCGCCGCCGCACGCCGGGCCTCAAACGCGAAGAGGTGGCCGAGGCCTGCGGCGTCAGCGCCACCTGGTACACCTGGCTGGAGCAGGGCCGGCCCGTTTCCGCCTCGGCCCAGGCGTTGGCCCGTTTGGCCGAGGCGCTGCATCTGGCCGCCGCCGAACGGGCCTATCTGTTCGAGATGGCCGGACGGCGCGACCCGGCGGCACCCGACCCCGGCGACGACTTGCCGCCCCAAGTGCTGGCGCTCCCCTCACACTTAAGCATTCCCACCTATGTTCTGGATCATACTTGGACGGCACGGGCGTGGAACGCCGGCGCCGCGCATCTTTTTCTGGGATGGCTGGACGGCGATCACGACCGCAATCTGTTGCGCTATATTTTTCTGTCGCCGTCGGGCCGGCGCCTGATCGATCCCTGGGAGGAACGCGCCCGCCGCGTGGTCGGCGAATTTCGCGCCGATTGCAGCCGACGCTTCACCGACCCGGCCCTGCAGGACCTGATCGAGCAGTTGAGCGCGCGGAGTCCCCTCTTCAGCCAATATTGGCAGGAACAGGCGGTACTACGCCGAGAAGGCGGGGAACGGCGCTTCAACCATCCGACCGATGGCCCGCGCCGTTTCCTGCAATCCACCTTGGTGTTGGAGTCGAACCCGGGGACGAAGCTGGTCAGCCTCGCCCCCTGTCGGTGATGCCGCTTACAGCGACGCCATGTCGATGACGAAACGGTAATGGACGTCGCTCTTCAGCACACGCTCATAGGCGGTGTTGATCTGCTGGATCGGAATGATCTCGACATCGCAGGTGACGCCCTTCTCGGCACAGAAATCGAGCATTTCCTGCGTTTCGGCAATGCCGCCGATCAGCGATCCGACGACGGAGCGGCGGCGGCGGACCAAGGGCACGCTGTGCAGGGCCGGCTCGATCGGGCCCAACAGACCGACCAGGATATGGGTGCCGTCGCGTTTCAGCGTGCCCAGATAAGGATTGAGATCGTGCTGCTGGGGCACCGTATCCAAAATGACATCGAAATGATTGGCCACGGCCTTCATCTGCGCCGGATCCGTCGACAAGATCACCCGATCGGCGCCCAGGCGCCGCGCTTCGGCTTCCTTGCCGGGGGAGCGGGTGAACAGCGAGACCTCGGCGCCCATCGCCTTCGCCAGTTTCAGCCCCATATGGCCAAGGCCGCCGAGACCGACCACCGCCAGCTTGGTGCCGGCCCCAACCTTCCAGTGACGCAGCGGCGAATAGGTGGTGATTCCGGCGCACAACAAGGGCGCCGCAGATTTCACGTCCAGCTTTTCCGGGATGCGCAGAACGAATTTCTGCGAAACGACGATTCGCTCGGAATAACCGCCATAGGTCACCTGACCATCAACGCGATCGCGACCATTGTAGGTCATGGTCGGACCTTCGTCGCAATATTGCTCCAAACCTTCGGCACAGGACTCGCAGGTCTGGCAGGAATCGACCATGCATCCCACCCCAACCAGATCACCCGCCTTGAAAGAGGTGACGCTGGAGCCGACCCGGCTCACTTTCCCAATGATTTCATGACCGGGAACCATCGGATAAACGCTGACGTTCCATTCATTGCGCGCCAGATGAATATCGGAGTGACAGACGCCGCAGTACAGAATATCGATGACGACGTCATCGGCGCGCGGATCGCGGCGCGTGAACGCGTGTGGCGCCAACGCGGTCGTCGCCGACTGCGCCGCATATCCGCGAATATTCAAAGTCATAACGGTCTCCTGGAAAACGGTTGTCGCTGAACGCCGACCGATGTGCCGACATTGAGTGAAGTGTGCGCGAAGCTTATCCGAGGGCGGTAGACCGATTCTGCGAAATAATTGCCTGATCCTGCAAACATCTTAAACAGGTCTCGGAAAACGCCTGAAATATGGATAGTCTATGGGCTATCATTCTCGGGCGATCGTCATGAAAATACAACCGTCTTCATCCTTCACGGCCCCCGCCTCCTCATCCTTCGACTGTGGATTGCTGGCGCGTCTTATTGCTCGATTCGCCAAGACGGACGGCACGCATCACACTTTGCTCCCCATGCTTCGCTTGAACCGCAAATCGGAGCCGAGCGAACCGATCTGCTGTGTCTACGAACCCGCGCTCACCGTCGTGGCGCAAGGAACGAAGCAGGTCATTCTGGGCGGCGAAATCCTGGAATATGACCCGGCCAACTACCTGGTCACGTCGGTCGATCTGCCGGTCGTTTGCCAGGTGGTGCGCGCGACGAACAGCACACCCTTTCTGTGTCTGTCGGTCACATTGAATGTCCGGCTGATCGGCGAACTGATGAGCGAACTGCCGGAACCGGCTCCGTCGCCGGCCGGCCGCGGCATGTCGGTCGGCAGGCTTTCGGCGCCGCTGTTCGACGCCGTGTTGCGACTTGTTCATCTGCTGGAGACGCCGGAAGACAGTCCCATCCTGGCGCCGTTGATCGAACGGGAAATCCTTTATCGGCTGCTGACCGGCGACCAAGGGCCGTGGCTTCGCCATATCGCCATGACCGATAGCCGCACCCATCACATCGCCCGCGCCATCGACTGGCTCAAAGCGAATTACGCCGAGCCCTTGCGCATCGACTCATTGGCCAAAATCGCCCATATGAGCACCTCGTCGCTCCATCATCATTTCAAGATGATCACCGCGATGAGCCCGCTGCAATATCAGAAGCAGCTTCGGCTGCAAGAGGCCCGTCGCCTGATGCTGACCGAATCGGTGGACGCCGCCTTGGCTGGGCATCGGGTCGGCTATGAAAGTCCGTCGCAGTTCAGCCGGGAATACCGCAGACTGTACGGCGCGCCGCCGCTCCGCGATATCGCGCAATTGCGTTAGGGCCTACCATCAGTTACAGGAGACGTCATTCTCGCGCAGACAGGAATGACGTTGTTATTATCGGTAAATTTTACTTCTACAATGCAATCGCTTTGGAACCACCAAATGCCCCGTCAATTTTTACGCTTTTTCCGCTATCCCGGGCTGTCTCTCATAGTTATACGGCATCGTTTCTTGTTTTGGAGTGGCGCGGTCGCGGTGGCCTTGGCGGCGATGCTGTTTGCGAAAACCAGCGTATTGGGAAATAGCCTATTCTCCATGGCCATCAAGGCTCATCCGTTCCTTGCCTTCGTCATTACGCCGGCGGCCTTCGCAGGCATTCTATGGCTCACCCGTCACGCATTTGCCGGGGCCGAAGGCAGCGGCATTCCCCAGGCCATCGCCGCACTCAAAATTCCGGTTCTGGCCGAAAGACGCGCAGTCCTCTCTATGCGGGTCGCTGTCGGCAAAATCCTGCTGACCACCCTCGGTCTCAGTGCCGGAGCCTCGATTGGACGGGAAGGACCGACCGTCCAGGTCGGCGCCGCCATCATGCACGCGCTGGGACGATGGATGCGCATGCCGGTACGCGGCAATGAGCAGGCTCTGATTATCGCGGGCGGAGCCGCCGGGATCTCGGCGGCTTTCAATACGCCTCTTGCCGGAATCGTCTTCGCCATAGAAGAACTATCCCGTTCGTTCGAAGAACGCACCAGCGGGACAATGCTGACGGCCGTCATTGTCACCGGCATTGCCTCGCTCGCGCTGCTTGGGCAATTTTCCGGCAGCACGATTTACGGTACCGGCTACGAAGAGGCCCGAGGTCTAATCGAGGGGACGAAGGCGCTCCCCGCGAGTTTCGGCTTGATGAAGTTGGGCGCCACCATATTGTCCTATATCAGCGGTATTCCTGGCGGCATCTTCGCGCCGTCTCTGGCGATCGGTGCCGGATTGGGGAGCAATGTCAGTCACCTGATGCCTGGCGTCCCTGTGGGAGCTGTGATCATTCTCGGCATGGTCGGATATTTCACCGGTGTCGTACAGGCCCCCATCACCGCCGTCGTTATCGTCATGGAGATGACCGACAATCAGACGCTGGTCATTCCGTTGATGGCCACGGCGCTGATCGCTCTTGGCGCTTCCCGGATTGTCTGCCCGTCACCGCTCTATCGCACCTTGGCGAAGTCCTATCTGGATGAGGTGGTTCGGCGCCAGCCAAGGCCAGCGTGAACTGTGACATCGGAGGACATGAGATAGAAAACACTCTATCTACTCGGCATGTAGCATAGATTTTTCTGTCCAGACCCCGCGCCACACGCCCCCAATCGCCCCCAAAAACCATAACATTTTTACAGTGTTGCAAAATAGTGCGGCAGGGATTGCTGAATTTGCATTTCATAAAAATCGAGAGCACCCCCATTCTGTCGCTAATAAGTTTGTAAATTTACGACATACAGGAGCATCCCATGTCGACATCAGCCATCACCACCTCCGCCGCTGCCGCCGTCCTGATCGGTCTCGTCGCCTTCAGTGCCTATGGCACCGAAACCGGCAAAGCCGTCCAGGCCAACATCGGCAAAGCCGCTCTGACCCAGGGCGCCGCCGCCATGGCCATCGGTGAATTCGCCGCCCAAACGCAAGCCTTCCGCGAATAAGCAGCCAGGCTCCCCAACAGAACGCCCCGAACCGGCAACGGTTCGGGGCGTTCTGTTTTTCGGCGGCCAGAGCGGTTTACGATCAGACGATCCCTCCATCATTCCCGCTTTTCGCACCGGGACAAGTGCACAACGCAAACAATTTCGTTGTATCAATAAGTATCAATAATTTGCCCCATCGCCCCGACGCGAGCTATCACTTGCACACAGTCGTAAGGCCATGCCTTGGGATGCAATGATTTTG
>Ga0209415_10010932_pt1 | contig 15356 bp, 8 predicted proteins | sample PeaSoiSIISIP2007_FD_187696 | JGI IMG/M metagenome (GOLD analysis project Ga0209415, IMG submission 187696) | Peat soil microbial communities from Weissenstadt, Germany - SII-SIP-2007 (SPAdes) (version 2) | ecosystem: Environmental > Terrestrial > Soil > Wetlands > Peat | place: Germany... | reverse complement strand
CGAGGCATGCTTTGGGAGCGTCCGGTTCAGCACTCTATCCGTCCCAATGGCAAAGATGGATTTCTCTTGCCCTATTACGACCTCTTGAAACGCAAAGAAGAAGACCCGTCGCTCGACATTGAGCGTTTCATTGCGAGAGCACCAGACGATCACTGGGATGAGTTCTCCTTCGGGAGTGAACTGGTCACACACGATGGAGCCATTGCTGCGATGTTGGCCTTCGAAACAGCTTTTGATCGCCAGCAATCGGAACTTGGCATCGCCTCAGATTGGCAGCGGCAGTGGATTCACGAGGAGTTGATACGACTCTGGAAAGTGCGTGGACCTTATCCTGGTCTTGGCGCGGTTCTTGCTTCGTTTGGTTTCTCACGTGGAATCTACATTGCTCATGCCCTGCAACAGAAGGCTGGAGAGAATAAAGACCCGTGGCCCCTTGTTGACAAAGCTTTCAAGTCTCCCGACTCCGTGCTTGGAAAAGAGCTTCATGCAGACCTCATAGAGCTTGCGCCTACCTGGAAGGGCCTAACGCAGGAAAGGAAAGCGTATTTGCGTCTGTTGAGCCGGTTTGAATTGACGAAAGATCAAGCGGCTATGCTCTATGAGGATGGCTCTCGGCGTAAACAGGACTGGAGCTGCACAGATCGCGAGATCCTTCAGAATCCCTACATCATTTTCGAAATCAGCCGACATCACCCAGACAGTGTTCGGCTATTGACGATTGATCGCGGTGTTTTTCCAGAAGATGTCATTCGTCTGCAACATCCGCTGGAGAAGCCTTCGCGTCTTGAATCCGCAGTGGATCTGCGACGAATACGCGCCTTCACGGTTTCTACTCTCGAAGAAATGGCATTAGACGGGCATACGCTTTCATCGAACGATGCAATTATAGACGCTATCGTAAGCCAACCCGTTCGTCCCGCCTGTCCTGTTACAGGGGACATGCTTGCTGCACACGCCGGAAATATGGCTCCCGATATTTCTAGAACGCAAATGGATGGACGATTGGCGGTCCAACTGGACCGATACAAAACCATTGGCGAACTTGTGCGTAAGAACGTCGAAGGCAGAATCGGAGGCAAGCGGCACTCGGTCCCGCACGATTGGGCAAAACTATTGGAAAAGAAATTCGGTCCTTCCACAGATAAAGAGGAGCGACGAGCGCGAAAGGAGAAAGCTGCCGCGCTAAAGGAAATTGCAGAAGCCCGTTTCAGTGTACTTGCCGGAGCAGCGGGCGCGGGGAAAACGACTGTTCTAGGAATCCTTTGCTCGCAGCCAGAGATAAAGGATGAAGGAATTCTGCTGCTCGCGCCTACGGGAAAAGCTCGTGTGCGGATGCAGCAATTAGTCGGGGGCGATGGAGCAAAGGCCCTGACGATCGCTCAATTCCTGAATCAGCTCAACCGCTACGATGGATCGTCAGGCCGTTACCTCCTCTCCGATGGTCCCAAGGTCTCTGGGTTCGGGACTGTCATCGTGGACGAATCTTCGATGCTTACAGAAGACATGCTCGGTGCTTTGTTTGACGCTCTGAAGTCGGTCAAGCGATTTATCTTCGTCGGTGATCCTGCGCAGTTGCCACCAATCGGCGCGGGGCGCCCATTCGTTGACATCATTTCCAAACTCCGGCCCGCTAATTACGAAGCGCGGTTTCCCCGTGTCGGGCCTGGATATGCGGAACTGACGGTAGAGCGCCGCCAAATCGGTTTCGACCGGCCAGACCTGCGCCTTGCTCGCTGGTTTAGCTCCGCCCCACCCGCACCCGGAGAAGATGATATTTTCATTTCCGACCCTGATGGGCATGAAACTATTCGCTTTGTGCAATGGGACAAACCCGAGGATTTCCAGAGCAAACTACTCGGTGTCTTGGTAGGCGAATTGAAACTTTCGGGGCCAAACGATTTTCAAGGCTTCAATAGAGAGCTTGGAGCTACAAGAAGTGGTGCCTACGACTACTTCAATAACACGCGTGCCGGAAAGGCAGGTGCTGTATCGGCGGTGGAGGCATGGCAGATTCTAAGCCCCTTGCGGGGCATGCCTTTTGGCGTGAGCGACATTAACCGACAAATCCATGAAAGATTTCGAGCTGGCTTCCTCAAGTTGGCTTCCGAATCAATGTTTCGTTCGATCCCCAAACCGCTTGGCGCAGAACGAATAGTGTACGGCGATAAAGTCATCAATTTAGGAAATCATCGTAGATATGGCGTTTATCCAAAGGAAGACGCTCTCGGGTACCTTGCTAACGGTGAGATGGGGATTGCTGTGGGCTGGTGGCGAACAGGTAAGAGTCCAAAGATCCTCAAGGTTGAGTTCTCTTCCCAGCAAGGCTACACCTACGACTTCTACAAGAAAGACTTCCGCGAAGAGGGTGACGCAGCTTTGGAACTTGCCTACGCCCTCACCGTTCATAAAGCCCAAGGAAGTCAGTTTAAGCTGGTGATCCTCGTGTTGCCCGAAGGTCACCCGATCCTTTCGCGAGAACTCATATATACGGCTCTCACCCGGCATCAGGATCGCGTGGTGGTCATGCACCAAGGTCAAAGAACTGTTCTGAAGGATTTCGCAGCGCCGCAGCGTTCAGAAACAGCTCGCCGTAGAACCAACCTTTTGCAGCCATGCCAAATGCTGGAATTTCCGCAGAGGAAAGGGAGTGTCTTTCTTCAAGAAGGGCTGATTCACCGCACGAGCAAAGGGCTCGCGGTGCGATCAAAATCCGAATTGATTATCGCCGATGCCTTGTCGAGCGCGGGCATTGAATTCGAATACGAGAAACCTCTGTCTTTAGGTGGTAGCATTCGTTATCCAGATTTCACCATTGACGATGAGATTTCAGGTCGAGTCATATTCTGGGAACATCTCGGAATGCTTGAGCGGGAAGACTACCGTCGCAGTTGGGAGAAAAAACTCGCCTGGTATCGCTCACAAGGCGTGCTGCCTGCGGATGAAGGAACCGGTCCGAGCGGAATGCTGGTCACCACGAGTGAATCCAGTTCGGCGGGATTTGATTCCTCCACTGTACAGACTGTGATTCGCAAATATCTCAACGCATAATAGAGGGGACTATCCGCAAGTACGAGATACCTATGAAACCACTTAACCCAGCCGATCCAGAAACGAAATCCGCAGACGTAGTCGCGTCGAACATTGACCACCTGAAGGAACTATTTCCTGAAGTCTGGGTCGAAGGAAAAGTGGATTTTGAAGTCCTCAAGCAACTTCTTGGTGGCGCGGTAGACGAACGGGAAGAGAAATACGGGCTCAACTGGCACGGCAAGCGCGCAGCTCGCCAACTTGCGCTGGTTCCATCTATCGGAACTTTACGTCCATCCCCGCAAGACAGCGTTGACTGGGATACAACTCAAAACCTGATCATTGAGGGGGACAATCTCGAGGTTCTAAAACTCCTTCAGAAATCGTACTCTGGAAAAGCTAAAGTCATTTACATCGATCCGCCTTATAACTCTGGCACCGACAGGATTTATCCTGACGACTTCCGAGACAATATTCGAAACTATCTCGAACTGACAGGCCAGGTGGATAGTAACGGGCGTAGGGTCAGCACCAACACGGAAGCCTCGGGGCGATTTCACACCGACTGGTTGAACATGATGTATCCCCGCTTGAAATTAGCCAGGGCACTCCTCAGCTCAGACGGTGTCATGTTTGTGTCAATCGACGACCACGAATATTTTCGACTGAGTGCGCTGTGTTCAGAAATCTTTGGCGAAGAAAATGTGATGGGAACAATTATTTGGAAAAACGCGACAGATAACAACCCCACAAACATTGCAACGGAACACGAATATATTCTTGTTGTTGCGAGAGGCAAGGAAGCCCTGGAGTCTGAATGGAAATCGTCAGTCTCCGACATAAAAGAATTGCTGATACGCGTTGGGAAGGAGTTCACTGACAAATTCAATGGGCAAGCACTCAGCGATGCTTATGAGCTGTGGTTCCGTGAGCACAAGCAGGAGCTCTGGCCACTCGACCGGTATAAATACATTGATGGAGGCGGAATTTACACTGGAAGTCAGAGCGTTCACAACCCAGGTCGGGAGGGATACAGGTATGACGTCCCACATAAAATTACGAAGCGGCCATGTAAGCAACCTTTGATGGGGTATCGATTCCCAAAGGAGACAATGGACGAACTCCTGGCGCAAGATCGCATTTTATTCGGAGAGGATGAGACAAAAATCGTGGAGTTGAAGGTTTATGCGTCTGAATACGAAGAGAAACTATCCAGCGTATTGGAACTGGACGGGCGATTGGGATCGTATGATCTCAAGGAGGACTTTCCTGAAGACGGCAAGGTCTTCACTAATCCGAAGCCCGTACGCCTACTGAACTCATTTTTCCCGTTTCTCCTCAAGAAGGACGGCGACATAGTCTTGGATTTCTTTGCTGGATCTGGGGTTACCGCAAAGGCGATTTTTTCTCTAAATGCGGAAGATGGACTGCGAAGGCGATTTTGCTTGGTTCAGCTGCCCGAGCAGTTGGACCCTAGTGACCGGGAGCAGAAAGCGGCAGTGGATTTGTGCCGTCGCCTTGGCAAACCCTTAAATCTCGCCGAGATTACCAAAGAGCGTGTGCGTCGTGCAGCGAATAAGATTAAAGAAGGCAATGCGCTTTTCCGAGGTGATCTTGGCTTCCGCGTCTTCAAGCTCGCCAGCAGCAACATCCGTGCGTGGGAACCGGACCGCGACGATCTGCAGAAAACGTTGCAAGACTCCGCGGAACACCTGAAAACCGACCGCACTGAAGAAGACATCCTATTCGAGTTATTGCTCAAGCTCGGCCTCGACTTGACGATGCCCATCGAACAGAAGGCTATCGCCGGCAAGGCCGTCAACAACATTGGCGCGGGTACCTTGCTCGTCTGCCTCGCCCCGAAGATTGATGCCACCGAAGTGGAACCTCTTGCGCTAGGCATCGCGGACTGGCACAAGCAACTGGCCCCAGCGGGCGAGAGCACCATAGTTTTCCGGGACAGCGCCTTCGCCGACGACGTGGCCAAGACTAACCTCACCGCCATTATCCAGCAGCACGGTCTGGAAAATGTGCGAAGCCTGTAAGACACAACCATGAAATTTCACTTTGAGCCCAACTTGGACTATCAGCAAACCGCCATCGAGTCGGTTTGTGACTTGTTCCGTGGCCAGGAAATCTGCCGCACCGAGTTCACCGTTACTCGGGATGCGTTTGCTTCGCAACAAAATCTAGCTTATGCGCAGAGCGACTTGGGAATAGGTAACCGTCTGCAACTGCTCGATGACGAACTTCTAAACAACGTCGGAGACATCCAGATCCGTAACGGACTGCGGCCATCATCCTCGCTGGCCTCGGGCGATTTCACAGTCGAAATGGAAACGGGCACCGGCAAGACCTACGTTTACCTCCGCACGATCTTCGAGCTGAACCGCCGTTATGGCTTCACCAAGTTCGTCATCGTGGTCCCATCCGTGGCGATCAAGGAGGGCGTCTACAAAACGCTCCAGATCACCGAAGAACACTTTCGGGCTCTTTATGCCAACGCGCCCTTCGAATTTTTTCTTTACGACTCCAGCAAACTCGGCCAGGTGCGCAACTTCGCAACCAATCCAAACATCCAGATCATGGTGGTAACGGTTGGGGCCATCAACAAGAAAGACGTGAACAACCTCTACAAGCCGCATGAAGATATACAAGATTTCAAGCCCATCGATCTCATCAAGGCCACTCAGCCCGTCTTGATCGTGGACGAGCCGCAGAGCGTTGACGGTGGATTGGAAGGCCGTGGCAAAGAGGCACTCGGGGCAATGAACCCGCTTTGCACGCTGCGCTACTCCGCCACGCACGCCGATAAGCACCACATGCTTTATCGCCTTGACGCAGTAGACGCCTACGAGCGAAAACTGGTGAAGCAGATCGAAGTAGCCTCTCTCGAAGTCGAAGGAGGCCACAACAAGGGCTATGTCAAGCTGCTCTCTACCAGCAATAAGAGGGGCACCTTCAGCGCCAAGGTTGAACTTGACGTACAGCGCGGCACGACCGTGAGCCGCGATACCGTTACCGTGAAGCCCGGCGACGATCTCCAGCAGGTAACCGGACGTGCGTTCTACGCCGACTCCCTGGTGCAGAACATCGGCTGCAAGATTGGTGAGGAGTTTCTCGAACTGAGCAACCTGGAGGCACCACTGCGTCCGGGAGAGGCTGTCGGCGATGTGGATAGCGACGCACTCAAGCGCCTCATGATCCGCCGCACCATCTTAGAACATCTGGACAAGGAACTTCGTCTGCGACCCCAGGGCATCAAGGTGCTGAGCCTGTTCTTCATCGATGTCGTCGAATACTACCGAAGCTACACTGCCGACGGCGCTCAAGTGAAAGGCAAGTATGCGGTGATGTTCGAGGAAGAGTACCGCAAGGCTGCTGCAATTCCGAAATATCGCACCCTTTTCAATGATGTGGATTTGGAGTCCGATGCAACTGAAGTTCACGACGGCTATTTCTCCATCGACAAGAAGGGAAAGTGGACGGATACCGCCGAAAACAACCAGGGCAATCGTGAAAACGCCGAGCGAGCATACAACCTCATTATGAGAGACAAGGAGAAGCTGCTGGGCTTTGAGACAAAGCTGAAGTTCATCTTCTCCCATTCTGCCTTGCGCGAAGGCTGGGACAACCCGAACGTCTTCCAGATTTGCACCCTCCGTGAGATGGGCACCGAGCGCGAACGCCGCCAGACGATTGGGCGCGGACTGCGTCTCTGCGTGAATTCCGCTACAGGCGAACGTGTTCGCGGCTTCGACGTAAACACGCTTACCGTTATTGCAACCGAGGCTTACGAACAATTTGCTGCAAACCTCCAAAAGGAAATCGAGGAGGATACTGGCATCCGCTTTGGCATCGTGGAAAAGCACCAATTTGCCGCCATCCCGGTAACGGATGACGCTGGGCGGACCACCGCGTTGGGCGTGCCCCAATCGGAAGCCATCTGGACGCACCTTAAGGATGCGGGTTACGTGGACGCGAAGGGCAAAGTCCAGGACCAGCTAAGGAAGGTGCTCAAAGATGACACGCTGCAACTCCCGGAGCCTTTCCAGGCTCAACTTCAGCAGGTGAAAGAAGTTCTCCGCAAGCTCGCCGGGAAACTGGACGTTAAGAACGCCGACGAGCGCAGGACTATCAAGACCCGAGAAGCAGTTCTGCACAGTGAGGAGTTCCAAGCCCTCTGGAATCGCATCAAGCACAAGACGACTTACCGCGTGCAGTTTGACAATGAGAAACTCGTGACGGATTGCGCCAACGCAATCGGACAATGCCCGCCCGTCACCAAGACCCGCGTCCAGATACGCAAAGCCGATCTTGCAATCGGACGAGGTGGCGTTTTGTCGGCGGAAACCACGGTCGCAGCGCCGATCACAATTGAAGAAACCGACATCGAACTACCCGACCTGCTGACCGATCTTCAGGACAAGACCCAACTCACCAGGCGGAGTCTCGTGCGCATCTTGACCGAGAGTGACCGCCTCGATGATTTCAAGCGGAACCCCCAGCAGTTCGTTGAGTTGGCGACCGAGTCAATCATCCGCACGAAGCGGCTCGCCTTAGTGGACGGTATCAAGTACCAGCGCATCGGCGATGAGGAGTATTACGCTCAGGAACTCTTCGAGGAGGAAGAACTGACTGGCTACCTCAAGAATATGCTCTCTTCCGAAAAATCTGTTTACGAGCACGTCGTCTATGATTCCGAGACCGTGGAAAAAACTTTCGCGGAGCAACTGGAAAAGAACGAAGCGGTGAAGGTCTATGCAAAGCTCCCCGGCTGGTTCAAAGTCCCAACGCCCCTAGGAACATACAACCCAGACTGGGCCGTATTGGTTGAGAAGGATGGCACGGAGCGCCTCTACTTCGTGGTCGAGACTAAGAGCAGCCTCTTCACCGAGGACCTTCGCGACAAGGAAAGCGCCAAGATTCAGTGTGGCAAAGCTCATTTCAAAGCACTGGCTGTCGGCGAAAACCCCGCAAAGTTTATCCAGGCCAGGAACATCGACGACCTGATGACGGAGTGTTGAAGGATTTTCCACGCGCTCGCGGGAAGGTTGTTCAATGTGTCCGGATGCAACGCTTTCTAAGGGAAAGAAGATCGCGATTCTCGGCTGGGGATCCCTACTCTGGGATTCCCGACCTGACTTTGACAAGCAATGTGATGACTGGCAACTCGATGGTCCGATGCTGAAATTGGAGTTTTCGCGCAAGTCGAAATCGCGTGGTTATGCGCTCACTTTGGTCATCGACCCTACGCACGGACAAGAGTGCCAAGTGGCATACGCCTTGAGCAAGCGCACGAACCCTGAGGACGCGATTTACGATCTTCGTTCGCGCGAAGGAACGACATCTGAGAATATCGGCTACTTCTTTGCCGATGGTCCCCGTCATCGGGCCAGAGATGAGAGTACACTGGGCACGATTCGCCGGTGGGCTGAGGAAAAATCTTTTGATGTAGTCATCTGGACTGACCTGGATGGCCACTTCAACCATGTTCCAAAAGAAGAGTTTGTGAAAAGTGCAGTCCAACATATCCAAGGATTGACCCGAGAAAGCAAAGCACACGCGGCAGAGTACGTTTGGCGCGCACCACCTTTTGTTACTACCCCGCTCAGACGGGCGCTCGAAGCAGAACCGTGGTTCCAAACTCAAGAATAATCTCCTGCAGGACTATCGCGCCATCCACGGTGTTGGCAGGCCGGCCGAGCCAGTTCAATCGAAAAACGCAACACTAGGCTCGCGCTCTAGGTCATGCAGAGACGGCCTAAGTCTCCGTGAATTGGTGAAACGAGCAGGCACAATGCAACAGAAGGGGTACTTTGTTGCGTTGCATTCGGGTTTCATGATTGGCCGATTCCATCGGTACAGTCTGCGAAACGTAATGCTAATCGCATCGCAGAAGCCTACCGCTACGCATGTCGCGGGCTTTCACGCATGGCGCACACTTGGGCGCTTCGTCAAGAACGGCGAACAGGGCATCTTGATTTTCGCCCCAATCGTTCGAGCGAAGAATCAAAACACCGAACAAACCGAAACCGATGAATCATCAACGCCCGTCGGTTTCCGCGCACCCTATGTTTTCGACATCAGCCAAACGGACGGCCAAGAACTGCCCGAACTCGGAAGCGTGAATGGCGATCCAAGTGAACACCGCGAGCGGCTTGGCAAATTCGTCGCTGAGCAAGGCATCGCGCTCGACTACTCGCAGGACATCGCTCCAGCGCGTGGCACATCGGCAGGCGGCAAAATCATGTTGCTGCCCGGCCAGTCTCCGGCGGAAGAATTCGCGACGCTTGCACATGAACTGGCGCACGAGATGTTGCATCGTGGCCAGCGCCGCGCACAGACAACGAAGCGCGTGCGTGAAACCGAGGCGGAGGCCGTCTCATTCGTCGTGTGCAGCGGAATCGGCCTTGAAATCGGCTCGGCGGCGCAGGATTACATCCAGCTTTACGAAGGCGATGTCAAGCTACTGACGGAGAGCTTGGAATATATCCAACGCACAGCAACGCAGATTCTCAGTGCAATTGCAGCGGATGAGTCCTCCAAGCCTCCCGCTTAGGCGATGGCGAGCCGATTCCAGATATGCTCGCCTAATTTTCAACGGCAGAATCAAGAATTTCCAGCCTATGATCATGACTAGAAAGCCTGGCTCTCACGCCGAGTGGAATCGTCAGCATTGGATCAGTGTGACCAAAATCCACGCGCGAGATGATCGGAACCCCGAACGAACCCAGTTTACGGTAGAGAATATCTTCTAATTGCCGTTGCATCTCCTCGGTCGTCTCACTTTGAACGTCCCCTGACATCTTGTCGAATGCATGATAGCGTCCAAAAATCACCCCACGAACATTATCGAAGAGTCTTGCTTGTATCAGTTGTTCAATGGCTCTCTCAAAGGCAGGAGGACGCAGATTGGTGGCCTCCAAAATCAACAATGTGTCTTCTTCCGGAATACGCAAATATGGAGTGCCACACAGAAAATTCATAGTATCAATATTCCCACCGAATAGAATTCCAATTCCTTCACCCTCAGAGAGGAAATTCCATCCACCACCCATTCTCATGGTCCTCGGACGATTGTCCTCTCCCGATCCCCAGTCCATGAATTCGTCGGTCCACTGATTTGAGGCGCTCAGAGGGCCTAGCGGTTGAGCTTCAAATAACGCCCGACAGAACCCGCGAACCGTGTACTCAAGTGGCGCAGGGAATTCCCCCCACTCGGGTAGAAATGCTGGCCCATGAAACGTGACCATTCCGGATAAACAAAGAATTGGCAACAACAGGGCCGTAACATCACTGTAGCCAATGAAAGCCTTTGGATTCTTGGCAATCAACTCGAAGTCCAAAAATGGCAAAATGGCGTTACTGTTCAACCCACCGATAGCTGACATCACGCACTGGATATCTGGGTTTGCGAATGCCCAATGCAGATCGTCTGCTCTGCTTTTTGCAGAGCCCGCAGTGTAATTCGAAATGACGCCCGCATTTGGGGCAAAAACAACTTCCAACCCTATCCGATTTAACGCCGCTTCGGCACGCTGCGATCTCACAGGGAAATGGCCCAAACCTGGATAAGAAGGGCTAATCACGGCCACTTTTGCACCTCTATATATCGGCTTTGGTTTTTTCAATTGCATAACTAGGCACCAAACAATGACCGCTGCTCCGCAATTGGACGCTTGCGAAGAAGGATTATGGCAAAGCCGAGATATGATTGGTTTTCGTTGAATACGGTGAAATATGACTTCGCCTTATCCACAATCGCGACCAATACGTCCGAGGGCAGTCTAACCTTTAGTGGCGCAACGAGATCTCTCAAATAATCATCAATTTCGGCTCCGGACACAGTTGTCAATTCCTGATCTCGCACGAAATACGTTTCGAAACCTGCCGATTCAAAAAGTGACATCCAGAATCCTCGGTCCCAAGCCTGAATCTTCACTCCTAACAAAATACTTAGTCTGTCGACGAGTTCAGGGGGGGGCTTGATGGTGTAATACATCGGAGCAACGGCCACAAATCCCCATGGCTTTAGAACTCGTCGGCATTCTTGGAGCGCTTTCTTCCGATCTCGAACCCAAGCTATTGCGCCACCACAGAATATCAAGTGAAAGCTCTCACTCGCGAAAGGCAACATCTCACAGGACGCCTGCACAAATGCCACTCTGCCACTCAAAGCGGCACCACTTGCATTGTCTGTTGCCCTCACCAATGCATTTTGGTTGAGATCGATTCCTACGACCCGACAACCTGTAATGGAAGCCAGCTCAACTGACGAGAATCCCGTGCTACACCCAACTTCAAGCACCATCTTGTCAGCTGAGAGAAAGGAATTTTGTGCAACGAGCCGAACCGTCTGCTTGCCTCCAGGAGGTCTATTTGTCTCGTTAAGTAGAGACATTAAATCTACATACGAAAGCTCTCGGACCTGGTCGACTGTAAGGTTTGCAGATTTCAAAATGACTCCATCACAAATGGCGTCAGTTATGGTGGGCCGAGGAGGAATTGAACGCTCCGTCTCCCTAGAAAGAGTAGGGTACTCTGCCACTGAGTTATCGGCCCGGCTTAAATGCTAATGCAGTGGAAAGGTCTGCGTTTCTTTGATGTCACTGATATTGCCCAATACCAAAGCCAAGCGGTTTAAACTTAGTCCAGCGCCTCCCATGGGAGGAATCCCGAAGCGGGCCACCCTTAAGATATCTTCGTTGATCCCGCGATCTAGGTGCCTGGCATTTAGTTCTTCAATCTGTTCTTGCAGACCTGCCTCTTGACGAAAGTAGTCGTCCTGTTCACTGCCAATGTCGCAAAAATCAACGTTTCCTGCAAAAAGCCAAAAGCGATCTGTAAATCTCGGATCAGCTCGTTGAGTTCTCATCAACGGTGTCATTCCACAAGGTAGCTGAGTAACTATCGTTGGCTTTTCAGCATGTTCGAGGATGAACTTTTCAACCAGCTTCGCCACGATAGTCGCGTAACCCGAGTGTTCATCACATGCGAGACCAATCCCGCCCGCGCAAGCTCGAAGTGAGTCCGCGTCTTGTAAAATGTCGATATTAGCGGATTCTAGGATCTGCGTCCTAGCTTCAACAGTAGTCCACTCACTCTTGCGGCAGGGAAAGACGCGCTCGCCCACTTGGATAATTGGGCGGCCATTGACCATCGTTGCAAGATTCTCGAATAGCTCCAAGACCAAATCTAGAATCTCTCCTGCGTCGGAATAGGCCTTGTAAATCTCTAACATCTGAAATTCAGGAAGATGTAGCTTATCGATTCCTTCATTCCTGAATTGACTGCCAATCTCGAAGACTGCTGGGCACCCTGCTGCAATTAACTGCTTGAGGTAGACTTCAGATGTCACTCTGAGGTACCCATGCTTGTCAATCGCCCTTATTTTTGTCTCGAACGGCTTCGCAGCACCACCGTTGTACCGGGAGGAAATTATTGGAGTCGGATATTCTTGAAAACCACGCTCCCACAGCATGACCCTGATTCCCTTACAGATGCACGCGCATATTTCTAACAGCTTTCTGCTGCTGGCATTGATCGTCAGATCCAAATATCTTTGCGAGTTCCGAGCCGCTTGGTTGTTGAGAGTCTTGGGTAATGTCTCGAAACTCTTGGAGATTAGACGAAAATCGTCCAGAAGAATTTGGGACTGTCCGCTCTTCGTTTTTCCAGATCTACCAAAGCCTTCTATAAGGTCACCGGAATCAATACAAGAGGCAAATAGCTTGCTTAATTCACTATTCTCCGTAATCGCTACTTGAATCTTGGAGTCATAGTCAAGGATATCCGCAAAAATAACTCTTCCAAGTTTCCGTATGTCGAGCACGCGCCCTCGAAAGGACAGGCGCAGAGCCTCCTCACCCGCGTATGACAACACCGCCTGAAGCCTCATGTGAGGATAGAGGCGAACATCAACCACCGTAGGTTTCGCGCTACCAAGACGAGCTCGATCTCGTCGCCGTTCATCCGCCACGCGTTGCCTCAAGGTTTGAGATCCCCGTCGACGCGCGGGAACACAGATGCTTCCCAAATCGCTGGCAGCTTAAGGACGAATTGAATGAACCTTTCGATTCCCATCCCCCAGCCACAATGTACAACATCACATACCCTACGTGACTCGACATAGGGATGATAGTCCTCGAGAGAAAGCTTGAACTGGATAGCTTTAGCCTCGATCTCACCTTCCGTGTGAAGTCTTTCGCCACTACCGATGAGCTCACCATAACCAGGTGCCAAGAAATCAGCGTTTAACGCAACGTTTGGTTCGCCAGGTGGACTGGCGTGATAGAAAGCTACTTCGCGTGTTGGGTAGCGCGTGACGAATACGCACTTTCCGTCCAATAGTTGAGTAATTGATACTTCCTCCGTTGGCCCAAGCGCGCCAATCGTCGGCTTTCTGTACCTCTCATCACCCGTCGCCTTATGAAGAAGCTCGAATGCCTCGTCGAAGGTCAAAACTTCATAAGCAGGTTTGGAGCAAAACGCTTCGAGTGTTCCGATGTCTTCGTCGGAAAGAAAGAATCCGAGCGCATCACGACTATGACTCAGTAGACGCGAAAGGAGCCTCTCAAAGTAGTCTTCCTGTAGTCTCATATTGTCTTCAAAACTGATTTTTGATTCGAACTCCACGTGGGTAAACTCGGGGAGATGGCGAAAATCAGTCTTCTCATTTCGAAAACTCTTGTCCCAACAATAGACGGAAGTGATCTTCGGCAGGCAAAGGGCGAGTTCAAGGTAGAGTTGCGACGATTGCGTCAGAAATGACTCTCGACCAAAGAAATCTACACGAAATGGCGCTACATCAGAGGGAATCGTGCCGGTCAACGCGCCGGGTGACGATATCATTCTTGTTAGAATCGGAAGATTAAAAAGTGGAACTTCACGTTCAGACATAAACTCCGATGTGGCTCGATGAACCGAATCGAACGCCTCTGCGAGGGCAGAAAAGCGGGAATCGAACTCGACGATTTCTCCGGTACGATGCCACAACTTGGGGCGCGGCCATTGAGATGCATCGCCCGAAGGCGCATAAATCTTGTTTCCAACATACGACAGGAGACCAGATCGTTGAATGAAAGGTCCCATCATGCGTCACTTCCCGGTCTGCTCGAACTGACAACGATCCCTATGACTCTACGTCTGACCGCTCTAACGGTCTGAGGGAAGGAAAATATATCACGTCGCGGATATTCTTGCTGTTTGTCAAAAGCGTTATAACCCGATCAACACCTAGGCCTAGCCCAGACATGGGGGGCATCCCGTACTCCATACATAAAATAAAGTCTTCCTCTAGCATCATCGCTTCCTGATCTCCTGCTTCGGCCAAGGCACGCTGCTCAAGCAGCCTGACTCGCTGTTCGATTGGGTCAACTAGTTCTGAATAGGCCTTGACGATCTCCCAAGAATTACAAACAACTTGGAACATGTCGAGTTTCCTTGGATCTGAGTCAGACCGACGAGCTAGAGGCACAAGTTCGCTCGGATGCTTTGTGAGAAACATTGGCTGGATAAGTTTCGGACGACAATACTTCTTATAGAGCGCATCCATCAGAGCTCCTAGTCCAACGTACTCCTCAAGAGGCAGCTCGAACCCTTTTGAACGAACCTCCTGTTTCAACTGGTCGAGATCTGAAATAGTATCCAAGTCGATGTTCGTTTCTCTCAGTACCAAGTCGCGGTATGTTATTTCCTTCCATTCGCCAGAAAAATCGATGTGTCTTCCCTGATACTCAACGATTTCACTCCCGTTTACCTCTTTAATTAGCGCTTGCAACAGAGATTTTATAAACCTCATATTGTCTCGATAGTTCCAATACGCAGCGTAATACTCCATCATTGTGAACTCTTGGAGATGCGCTGCATCTACGCCCTCATTTCGAAAGCATTTGCCCATCTCAAATACACGTTCGTTTCCTCCCACTACAATTCGCTTCAGGTAGGTTTCCGGCGCGATGCGGAGGTATAGCGGAATGTCTAGAGCGTTGTGATGCGTAACAAACGGACGGGCTGAAGCTCCAGACGAAGCTATCTGAAGTATCGGTGTTTCAACTTCAAAAAAATCAGACGCTTCCAAATAACTCCGAATGAAGCGAAGTACGCGATTCCGTTTTTGAAATCGCTGTCTGGTCTCTTCGTTTGCTATAAGGTCGAGATAGCGTTGTCGCGCGCGCACTTCGGGATCAATCAGGCCGTGCCATTTTTCTGGAAGTGTCCGGAGGGCCTTAGCGAGAAGCCTCAAGCTCTCCACGTCCAATGTTTTCTCTCCCTTTCTTGTCGTAAACATCTTCCCAACGATGCCGACATAATCTCCAATATCGACA